>Ga0209992_10000112_pt1 | contig 117122 bp, 101 predicted proteins | sample 2SBtaG_2_FD_182564 | JGI IMG/M metagenome (GOLD analysis project Ga0209992, IMG submission 182564) | Deep subsurface microbial communities from Kolumbo volcano to uncover new lineages of life (NeLLi) - 2SBTROV12_ACTIVE470 metaG (SPAdes)... | ecosystem: Environmental > Aquatic > Marine >... | reverse complement strand
GCTCATTTATCGATATTTTTAGATTGTTTTGAAGCCTCTATTTTATCATTTTTGAGCAAGTCTTTTTCTTTTTTTAGCTATTCAAGCTACTAAGTCCACTCGCTTTGATGAGTTTTGCAAGTGGCTCTTATTATTAAACATATCTGCCAATAGACAAACGTTTTCGCAACCAGTGCCCAACCGAATAGGAAACAACAAACATTATTAGGTTTCCGATGATACCGGTGTAGTACAGATCGAATGGCACCGACAATGTTTGCGGTAATAGTCTGAGTTTGGACAGAATCGTCCAACCGGTAAATAAAGCGGTACAGAAAATACCAACCCAAACCGCGGTGGCATCCTTCATTTGGGTAAAAAACCCCAATAAATAGAGTCCCAGCATACCGCCCGCCAGCAACGATGCCAATACGGTCGCGGTATCTTGTAGGGTCTTACTGCTACTGTGGGCCAAATAGTCCGCCCCGGCAATCATTACAACGGCCGTTACCGTGGCGGCCAACCAAGCGACTTTTAAATAGTGGCTATCTCTACAATTGGGCTTGAGATGTCGCCTATAAATATCCACAACCCAAACCGTAGAAATCGCATTAATACTCGAGTCCAGGGACGACATCGCCGCAGCCAATGCAGCCGCAATTACCAATCCGGCAAAGCCAGCCGGCATGTGGTTCATGATGAAGAACGGCAGAATTTGTTCCGCGGGGCGCTCACCGTGCAGCATCTCGAGTGCACTCGGCGACGGAAATTGCTGAAAAAAAACGAATAAGCTGGTGCCAAGAAACATATAAAACGCCCATATTGGCACACTACTCACGACGCAAACTAGCATGGCCTTGCGCGCTTCGTGGTTGCTTTTGGATGCGCAATAGCGCTGAATCACGTTTTGGTTACTGCTATATTCGGTCAGCCACGCGCTCAGCCCAATCAACAACATCATCGGGACGGTCTTTTCATGCAATGAAAAATCCCATGGCGCCGATTGAAGTTTGCCTTCTCTAAGTTCCGAAAACGATAACTTTCCGTGGGTTTGAGCCACATCGATTATTTGATTTAGGCCACCCGGTAATGCATCAACAATAATCCAAAAACAGGCCACCCCCCCCGCCACCAGCACAATGGTTTGCAGTACATCGGTCCATACCACGGCATCTATACCGCCGATAATTGTATAGAAAGCGACAAATATACCGCCGAGCAATATGCAAGTCTCGACATCCAATCCGGAGATTTCGTGGATAACCAGGGACAACAAGTAGAGAATCATGCTGATTCTTACTATTTGGCCAGACAGAAAAGCTACCGCACCGTAGACACGAACTGAAGCCCCAAAGCGCTGTTCCAGAAATTCATAAGCGGATGTAATATGTCCGCGGCGAAAAAATGGTAAAAAATAAATAGCTGCGATCAAAACACCTACGGGTAACATCAGGTTTGGAACAAAGCGTAACCATGCAGTTTTAAATGCATCCCCCGGATAGGCCAGAAAAGTAATCGAGCTAATCGACGTCCCGACAAGACTTAACCCTATTATCCAGCCAGAAAATGAGCGTCCGCCGACGAAATATTCCTCGGTATTGGTGTTTTTGCGGGCGAAGTACAAACCGATGCCGGTAATCAACAACATATAGCCGCACAACACCGCCAGGTCGAGTTCGCCTAATGCCATATTGACTTACAGGATTGGTAAAGGTGTGCGATTTATACCACGAAATTCCGCCAACTACGAAGCTTCACCTAGATTCAATCCACTTAGTACGGGAATAATGGCGTTCGTAATCAAGCGCTGGGATTTGCAGGACAATTGCAGTAAAAATTAATAATAGTCGACCTGATAGAGTCAGATCCGAATTGCCCGAAGATGCCTGCCTAGATCATAGTTATCCGATTAGAGACTTAAAATTCAGATGTTCTGCGAATAATAGATGGTCTTCATCGAAGCCCCGGACCCTTTTTCCAATAGAGAATAAGCACCCGAGACTTCGCATCGATGTAGCTGTTATTGTGGCGGTGGGCCATCCTGCCGACGCCGGTCACGCTTGTGGGAGCGTAATTCATCCTGGCTCAGCACACCATCGTTATTTTGATCGCGGCGAGCCATCATATTGTTGAACGGCGCATCAAATTCTGCGCGGGTCACTTGACCGTCACCGTCTTCGTCCAAACGTTGGAATTTATCGACCATACGGTGCCGCATACGTTGAAGCCAAAATTCCTCAAATTCGTTCAAACCCAGCGTACCGCTTTTGTCTCCGTCGAATTCGCTAAACCGCTGTTGCTGTACCGTATCTATTTCGACTCGTGTAATCGTACCGTTGTTATCGACATCAATTTCCTCGATCAGACGCATATGATGCCCTCCGCGGGATGAGTGATCTCTATTCGGTTCGGCCGCAACGGGTATGACTAGGGTCATCGTAAGAATTGAACCTAGCCAAAGGATTTGATTAAGTTTCAAGTTTTTCACCATGATATTACCTCGAGGTTTGTGGCCAATCTAAATCACAGCTTAGTCAATGGATCGGCATTTTCTATGGGGTGATTACCAATACAATTCAATAATTCACTATCGCTACACGCTATCTACGGGCATTTGGTCCGGCGCCTGATGACCGATGTTCGGGTGAAGCGTCTAGGTGAAATACGTCGCGTTGTATCTCGTCTCCGATACTCGTGTTCAAACGAATGATGTCGGATAAACGCAATCCTTCAACAATTTCAAGTTGTTTAGCATTCAAAGTCTTGGCATACCAATAGCGGTCACCATCGCGCAAGGCTTGAAATTGATCTTTGATAATCGCATGAAACAAAGGCCCGACATGCGCTGCCGGTAAAGGTTCTTCTGATAAACCACCAACCCAAAGATCCACATCGTCGACGGAACTATAGGCTGCAGCTAGACGGCCCTGGGTATCGGTATCACTGCTGATATCCGAAAAATTGTTCGCTCGCCGAAATCCAAGATGTTCGCGCATGTCATTATACGAGGGCAACCCATGGTCCCGACCACGCTGGATATTCAACGCCGCCAGGTCAAATCCCCCGGCACCGGGAGCCCCAAACAGAAAATTACGCACATCGTCTATCACTTTAGCATCTACAGTTTGGCAAACTTGACTGGCGAGGCCTCGTAATAGTGGCTCAATACCGCCTTCATCGATGATCCGCGTGGGATTAAAAAACGCGTTACGTAGCGGTAGATGACCATAAATGCTTTCTTCACCAAATTCATCGATGCGCAATAAGCTATTGCTCAATGCGCTGTGTCCATAGCGGTAGGCGGCCGCTGAAAAACTATTGGCGATAGACCCATCAACCAACGGTTTATAGCCTTGATAACGGGGAATGGCACCACGACCTAGCAGTGCGGGCAGATATTCTCTGTAGGTAATGATTTGCATTTCAGCGCCAACCAATTGACGTGCCTGCTGATAGATTTCATCACTGCTCAATCGCGGATTATTTTCAGCGATCAAATCGGCTAGTCGGTTGTGTTCACGCATGAACAACGTGTGCATTGCGGTTAACCCAACTTGTTCGTTGGCCCGCACATCGCCGGCAAGAAATAAGCTGCTACTGCCACCGCCTGCATTGGCAAGACCCGTGTCGTTGAACGGCAAGAGGTTTCCCTCGCTGGTTTTCAGCTTGCCGTCCCCGGCTAGGGTTCGCAGCGCGTGGGCGCGTTGCTCATTAGATCCATAAACATTGGAGGCATCGATCCATGCGGTGATCTCGTTGATTTGTTGACGGGGCGAATCAACACCAATGCTGGTATCATATATCGAACGATTGAACGCGATAATTTCAGCGCCGCTATTGGAGGGGTCGAAATAAATATCACCCTGGGGCACGGCGATATTGGCGGGTTCGGCCGGGTCCGCACCGTCGGTTAGATCGATATCGTGATCGAGAAATTGCCCCCATTGCCACAAAAAGTCACTCGCTTTCAATGGGTTAGGCATGGATTCATGCTGTTCGACAACTATATTGCTGATGGCTCGAGCACTGGGTCGAAGGGAACCCGCTAAGGATAAGGTTCCGTCATCGTAATCTGACGGCACGATCCGGGTGAGCTGGGTCTGGGCGGCACCAATTTGTAGATTTTCCAGGTTATTGTCGCTTCCATCTATCGATCGGTACCGAGAATTAGTGGTAGATCCACTGCCCCGCTTCAACTCCCTATCACGATCAGGTGAATGATTTATGCCCCGTACCGGTGATATCAATCGGTGCGCACCAATCTGATCTCCGTCTTTGTTCGCTGTCTGCTGTGCGACGACTGGCCTAATCAGCACGCAAACGACCAGCGCCGTTGCTAGCGCAATTCCCAACAACAGTTTATTGATGAATCGATCATTAGAGGAAGGATTACAAAATTTCGACATTGCTGTTTCTCCTGAACTAAAATTTTTGTTTTGGTTTTAACTTCGTCACGAGGAATAGCCTAAGCTTTAAATGTGGCGTGAAATGTGGGGAATTGTGGAAGAAATGTGAAAATTGCAGGCTAAACGCAAATCTTCGTTGATTTTGTAGAAAGGGTCATCCAATCTTGCTAACCACATAATTGAACCCGATAAACTCTAAATGAAACTTCGCATTACCCAAAAGCTGTTCATTGCATTGATCCTGACAATTGCGTTAGTGGTTATTGCGATGGTTTTGCTGATGCAATGGAGCCTGGATCGAGGGTTTCTCAAATATGTCAATCAAACGGAAAGTCGCCAATTGGACAAACTGGCCCTAAAATTGACAAATTATTATTCGGGTTATAGAAATTGGCATTTTTTGCGCGACGATGATCGCACTTGGCGGCAAATAGTCAGTAGCCGAAACGGCCGCGCTTATAGACCAGCCAACGATCAATATGAAGGCTTCCACCCACATCCCCGGGCACACCAACCACCACCAAGCAGACCCTTTGATATTGGCCCACGATTGAGCCTACTAGACACTGATAAAAAATACGTTGCTGGCCGGCGTAACGCACCACCGGACGCCATGTTGTACGAATTAACCCTAGAAGGACAAACGGTTGGTTGGTTACGGCTTGCACCAATGCGCAAATTGAGGCATCAGCGGGATTTGCAGTTCGTCGAACAACAAAGCCAAGCGTTTTACATCATTGCGTTAATAGTGATTCTAACCGCCGCAGCGGCCTCCATCATGATCGCACGGCAATTTTTGTCGCCGATTAGGCGGCTGGCAAGCGCGACCAGGTCCATCCGCAATGGTGATCTGGATGTCCGTCTGGCAGCGACAGCGAACGACGAATTGGGTGAATTGACCGAAGACTTCAACCGCTTGGCCAAAACCTTGGGCGAAGCCGAAAGCATGCGCCGACAATGGGTTGTGGACATCGCCCATGAATTGCGCACGCCATTGGCAATACTTCGTGGAGAAATAGAAGCCCTGCAAGACGGCGTGCGGCAATGGAACGATACAGCCGGAGCATCATTACACAGCGAAGTCGTTCGGCTCGGCAAATTGGTTGACGATCTATACCAATTGTCGCTGTCGGATATAGGCCGCCTGCGCTATGACAAAACCCAAGTTGACTTGATATCTCTGCTTCATGGCCTGGTGGATACGTTTTCTATGAGCGTGAAAAGAAAGAATATCCGCATGTCAACACAATGGCCTGCTGACAAAAACTTGTTCGCGACAGCTGACCGTGACCGTATGATCCAGTTATTTACCAATCTGCTGGAGAACTCTTTGAGGTATACAAACGCCAGCGGGGCAATAGAACTTCAGCTTAGTCATGACGCAGACCATGCTATCGTAGAAATCCATGACAGTGAACCAGCCGTACCGGACGCAGCATTAGCCAAACTATTCGATCGTTTATTTCGGGTCGAGGAATCGCGCAACCGAGCCAGCGGCGGGGCCGGCATTGGCTTGGCCATGTGCCAACGTATTGTCTTCGATCATGGTGGCCGTATCAACGCATCCCATTCTCCGTTGGGAGGGTTAGCAATTACCGTCCTAATTCCAATTATAGGTCCGCGTGAAAAGACCACACCGGGATGAATAATTCCAAACTTATTCTTATCGTAGAAGATGAAATTAAGATGGCTTCGTTGCTATCGGACTATCTGAGTACTGCGGGCTTTAGATGCCACTGTCTATACTCAGGTGTTGACGTTGAGGCTTGGTATAACTGTCACCTGCCAGACCTAGTCTTGCTCGACCTAATGCTTCCGGATAAGGATGGATTAACGGTATGCCGCGAAATCCGAAGCCAATCCGACGTTCCAATCATCATGGTCACTGCACGTATCGAAGAAATCGACCGACTGTTGGGATTGGAGCTGGGCGCGGATGATTATATATGCAAACCCTTCAGTCTCCGAGAGGTGGTCGCACGGGTCAAAGCTGTATTGCGGCGTTCTGTTGCGACAAACGATACCAACATCAAAACACCGCCAATAGAACTGGATGAAGCTAAATTTTTGGCCAAAATCAAAGGCAAGAAACTCGACCTTACCCCAGTTGAATTCCGCTTGCTTTCAACACTCAGCACTCATCCTGGTCGAGTATTTTCACGCGCACAACTTATTAATTCCGCTTATGTCGACTACCGTGTTGTAAGTGATCGAACCGTAGATAGTCACATCAAAAACCTGCGCAAGAAGCTCGCAGTAGTTAGCCCACTCAAGGAATGGATAGAGTCTGTATACGGAGTAGGGTATCGATTCAACGATGAATTTATTGTCGAATAATTTTCGCTCGCATCCACCTAACAGCTTTATCATCGATAGTATTCTTGATATCTATATATCAAAGGCGCGATAATGGTTGATTAGCAAATTTTCGCGTTATCCGTATATTCGGAGCGTTTATTTTTAACCAAGGGGAGAAACGAAAGTAGGGTTAACGGAATATTTAGTGACCAATCCAAATTTTAATCGCACAAACCTACTGTGTAAGTATGATTTTGCGGGATTAGTCGATATTTAGGACTGAATTTTGGAACCTTAAAGGCCGCTGAATGGATGCCTAAAATAGCCTCCCCTTCCAATACCCGCTGAAAAGTTTCTATAAAAATTTAGTAGTTCTAACCAAGCAATATTTTGAACAATTTTTTTTGATTAGATCATAGTTAATTGCAGAATATTCCGCCTACATTGTAGCCAGAAAGATTTCGACAAATAAAAAGGGCCTTCATGTCTCAGATTTACCGATTATTTTTTAAGGGTTTTTTCACCCTTTTACCCATAGCGTTGACGTTATATATCCTTTATTGGTTTTTTTCCTCGATTGAAGGACTGCTAAACCGACACATCGTATCGATTATTCCGGATCATCTACATTTTCCCGGTATGGGAATAGCGACGGCCTTCGCGGTGTTTTTGGCTGTAGGTTTTCTGATGCAACACTTCGCCGGCGGAAGACTATCCCATTTTTTTGAAGATCAGTTTAGAAAAGTACCTGTTATAGGAACGGTCTACGGTCCGTTAAAGGATTTGACGGGGCTTTTCGCATCCGGCCCCGGTAAAAAAATGAAACGTGTGGTTCTAATCAATATGCCCGCTTACAGCGGCAAGATGTTGGGACTCGTCACACGGGATCATTTCGATGATCTTCCAGAAACAGGTATTCAGAATGATTCAATCGCGGTATATATCCCCGGCACTTTTTTCTTTGGCGGTTTTACAATGATTTTCCCAAAAGCCCAACTCGAAGAATTGGACCTTCCCCCTGAACGGGCGTTAAAAATTGCCATCACTGGCTGGATTAAAGGCGATTTAAAAACCGACATGACGAAATTTAGAACCGATATTCCTGCGCAAGACCACTCGACCGTTCAAGAGGCTCAAACCGGGGAGCCTGATTCTCCTATGGGATAGACTTCAGTCTCAAATTTCAGGTAGCCATTGCAAAAGTTGAATCCCAAACCTATTATGAGTACCGCTACGATCATTGAACCGGTTAACAGCCAAGACGGTCTACTTAAATTCGTTAAATTCCCTTTTACGCTTTACCGAAATGATCCGATTTGGGTCCCACCGTTTATCAAAGAACGTTTGGATTTTTTCGACACTAAAAAGAATCCTTTTTTCGAACACGCTAAACACCAGCTATTTCTAGCCCACCGCGGCGGAGAATTGGTTGGGACTATAGGTGCGGTTGTCGACGAAAATCACAACCTGGCACACCGCGAACAAACCGGGGCTTTCGGTTTTTTTGAGTGTATCGATGACCAATCAGTCGCCAGCATGCTTTTAGATACTGCAAGTGAATGGGTACGCAAACAGGGCATGGATATGATCCGAGGCCCCTTCAATTTCTCGGTTAACCAGGAATGTGGGCTTTTGGTTGATGGATTCGACGAGCCGCCGATGGTTATGATGACGTACAACCCAGCTTATTACGAACAATTAATAATTCAAAGCGGCTACGTTAAAAATGTCGACCTGTTCGCCTATATCGGCGATATAGACGAACTGTGGGATAACGCGCCACGCAGCCTGTTTCGAATTGCCGACATGGTTGCAAAACGAGACGGAATCCGAATTCGCAAGTTGAACAAACGCGATATGAGAAACGAAAATTTGCGTATCCGAGAAGTTTATAATCGTTCGTTCGGGCAACAGGAAGGTTTTGTACCAATGAATGAGAAAGAATGCGACCACTTTTCCGATGCGATGAAACAATTGGCAGACCCGAACTTGATATTGATCGCAGAAAACGAACAGGGCCAGCCTGTCGGTGTATCTTTGGCACTACCAGATTTTCACCAGGCATTGCGCTGGAGCGGCGCAGGAAAAATATTTCCACTGGGCCTGCTTAAATTCCTATGGTATCGGCGCAAGATAAATCAAATGCGCCTGATTGCGATGGGCATAATCGAGGAGCACCGCTGTCGCGGCATTGATGCGGTATTTTGGGTTGAAACCGCCCGAGCAGCGCGGAAGAGGGGTTACAAGCGCTTGGAATGCTCCTGGGTCATGGAAGAAAATGAGATGATGAACAGTTTGGGGCGAACCTTGCGCGGCCAGATTTACAAGACATACCGCATCTTCGAACGCCCCCTGACCCGTTAAGCTTTTATCTATAAATTAACATAAATCAAAACCCTGGAGCATTACCAACATAACAATAGCCACGATTGCGATAAAAACCGCGTTTGGTATAATGGAATTCAATAAATATGGCTGGAAGCTTTGATCCAAGCTGGCTGATAATAAATTTAGATTTCGCCGAAACGCATTTCCCGATGTCCCTTTATGATGCAATTTCGACCGAATTAATGAATACGAGTATTTTTCTATGAATGACTTAACTGGCGGCTTGGGTATCCCTCGCGAAGAAATCGTCGCCAAATTGAAGGCCGAATTGGTTGATTTGCTGGAGCTAGATTCGCCGGAAACTGCACATACCATCGATTCAATTAACGAAGATACTCGTCTTGTAGAAGACCTTGATATTGACTCATTGGGAATGGTCGATTTGGTTATGACGATTGAAGACTGCTTCGATATTACCCTTGATACGAATATTGATTTAAGCGAATTCAAGACAATAGGTGATGTCGTCAACGCATTGGATCGGCCACCACCGACCGAGCAGAATCCAAGCGCGGCGCGCTCAGCGTAATAATGGACGCTAAACCGTTTCAACCCAGCTTTCCATCGCCGGATACGCTGGACAAATTCTACATCAGCGGTCGCAAGATGTGGCCCGATTTGGCCGAGCTGAAGAATCTTAAGTTCGACCGCTCCAAGGTTCCCGACGAAGTGGTTCGATTCATGCGAAGTACTGCACTTAACGAGTACGGTGTCGCACACTACGTGGGAAGCTACCTACGAAGCTATAACGACGATTTCAAATTGCGCATGTGGTCGGCAATTTGGGCAGCTGAGGAATACGTTCACTACTTGGTCTTACGACGAATGCTGGAAGGTTTGGGCGAACCACTAACCGACGAGGACTTCGTTGGGCTTGAACAGGGTAATTTTAACGACAGCTATGCAGAATATTTCGAGAATATTTTAATCGACCCAAATATTGACCGGCGCGTTGTACAGCTCATTTTTGGCGTAATCCAAGAATTTTCTGCAGTTATCGCTTACACCGCCGCAGGCGAAAAATGCAATATTCCGGAAATGCGAGTTTTGTTTAAAAGGATTGCACGCGACGAAACGCGACATTTTCGCTTTAACCAAGTCGCGTTGGAATCCCTATGCAAAAATTGCAGCGAGGACGAACGGGCATTAATATGGCCGCAATTTCGCGCGATCTGGGGTGATTTGCAAATGCCTCAGGAGCATATCGAGTATTTTTCGGAAATGGACATAGGGACCGATCTATATACGGGATTGTGGAGCGGTGAATTGCGTTCGCGTCTAATCATACGTATGACGCAGTACTTTAAAAAATTTAGACCGGCTGTTGTCGCCACCGGTTAATCACGCAGTGCAAAATTTTTTGCACATAGGTCATCGGTCTACGCAAATCTATGAAGCGATCACTCATGTAGGCAAACGTCTACAGGGTTGCCGTTAGAGACACTGACCTCACCGTAATCATTACCATAACTACGCTTAATCTACTCCGATTTAATACATTCAATGACACAAATCCAATCTTCTATCGAAGCCACGGTTCACTACGACACCGACCCGCGTGTGTTCGAATTGATGCTGGACAAAAACATGAATTACTCATCCGGTTACTACCTGGAGGAGGATGAAGATCTTGATTCGAGCCAGATCAATAAGATGGACAAAATTGCGTCTATTTGTGGCATGAAACCAGGATCCAGGCTATTGGACATAGGTTGCGGCTGGTCGGGCCCAATGCTGTATTTTGCAGAACACTATGGTTGCAAAACCACCGGTTTAACGGTGAGCCAGGTGCAGCGCGATTGGGCAATGAATGCAGCAAAACAACGCGGAATAGACAATCGAGTCGATATCGAAATTTGCGATGTAATGGACAGCACATTTGACGCCGAAAGCTTCGATCATATTATCTTCCTGGAAAGCATCATTCACATGGATGACAAAACAAATTTATTCACACTCTGCAAAAAAATGCTGAAACCCGGCGGCGTCGTCTTTGTGCAAGAAAGCTGCTATGACAAAAATTCTCTAACCCAACAGTATAGAAACGACAGAGGTTTCCAAGCTGTCGATCAAGTATTCGGCTATACCGGTACGATGGTATCCGGGGGTGAAATGCTGCGTTTGATGGAAGAAGCAGGTTTATTGCCCGTCTACCTTGAGAATATCTCTCCACACTACCGCAAAACGTTGTGCCAATGGGCCGACAATCTGGATCTACACGCTACTGAACTAAAAAATGCGGCTGGAGATTTTTTTGTGCAATTCCGTCGTTATATAATGCTGGCAATCGCGACTTATCGCGCGGAAAAAACCCTGTGCCACATGATTGCTGCGCAGAAATCTCCAAACGGATGGATCCGAGGCGCTTAAACATAATCAGCGCATCGGTTTTTCATATATTCACCACGTATTGATCACAAATGACAGTTCGATCGCGCGATATTCAAATCACTGGGATCGGAATGGTTACCCCCCTAGGCGTCGGTCGAATCCCCAGTTGGGCAGGCTTTTGCGAGGGCCTATCGGGCGTCGGACCAATTCGCTATTATGATGCGAACAATGAGCCGGTCCGCATAGCAGCTGAAGTACCAAATTTCGATGAAAATTTTTCTAAATCGATACGTTTACCATTCCGCCAGCGTTACGCCCGATTTACCCGTTTGGCGTTATTTGCCGGACAAGAAGCATTGCAAGATTCCGGACTTGAATTAAGCCAAGAGGATCCTACCCGCATCGGTGTGGTAATGGGTGTAGGCGCCGGGCCATTACATTATTTGGGACCAATGGAAGAAGCGCTTCGTACCGGACCCGCGGATGTAGATAAAATTATCGACCACCACTTCGTGGTAAAAACCATGTTTAACGCACCAACCAGTATGCTAAGCATTCGCAACGGGTTGGAAGGACCGTCCACAACAGTTAGCGCCGCCTGCGCCTCGGGCGCGCACGCGGTGGCCCTGGCCATGTCTTGGTTGGAGAGCGGCCAAGTCGATGTCGTGTTAGCCGGCGCCACGGATTCGACGGTCACCAAACACACCCTTTTGTCGTATTATCGGGCCGGTGCCTTGACTGCGGCGAATGAACTCGGATCCGCTGCTTGTCGACCATTTGACCAAGAACGAAACGGCTTTATTATGGGTGAAGGTTCTGCGGTCCTAGTCCTGGAATCTGGTAAACATGCGCGCCGCCGCGGTGCAGATTGTTATTCCCGGATATTGGGTTCAAGTCTGGTCAGCGAGGCATACCAACTGGCAGCCCCGCGTAAGGACGGTGATTACATGGCTCGGACAATGAATCTGGCGTTAAAAAACGCAAAGGTCGAAGCCAACCAAATTGCTTACGTAAACGCCCATGCACCGTCTACCCAACAAGGTGACGCGGCTGAAGCACGCGCAATAAAATTTGTATTTGGGACACACTGCTCAAACGTAGCGGTGAGCGCCCCAAAATCCATGATGGGGCACCCGATAGGCGCCTCATCAGCAATCCAAATTGCGCTGACTGCAATGAGCATAAAACAGGGAATTGTTACGCCAACCATCAATCTTGACAACCAAGATCCGGAAATCGAGTTAAAATTTATCCCACGCAAGGCACTTGAGAGGCCCATTCCCTACGCATTATGCAACGCTTTCGGTTTTGGCGGACACAACGCGTGTATTGTCTTAGGCCGATAGATTTATCAGGACGTTCAACCAATTAATTGGAAAACCACGAAACGTTATTGCTATTTCCCTTCAAATTTTCGTGTTATTATCCATTAATAACTTGGATGTTTAGATAAAGTCTAGAGTCTCAGTAAACGTATATTGTCCAAGATTTGATAATGCTGGACAGCTTGTTAATTTGTACGACTTTAAAGATAATTAAAAACTACAAATACCCGTACCTCGTTTCCGTTGACGTGCATAAATTTTACCAAAACACGCTGCGTTACCAGACCCAATCGCGAACTTTGCTCGCCGGATAATCTTAGACCGTAGATCGGGACTGTGCAGTTTGTGGTACGCCAATCCTTGCGGATATACATTATTTCGTCATCGTCCCAAGGGTAAATCTCTTGAGAAACAGGCGACATGCAGGTTTGCCTGCGGGAGAAAGTGTGCGATCATGCAAGCGAAAAGATAAAAATAACTTCAGAGTTGACCAGGTATTTGCCGTAAGTTTTCCCAGGCACTGAGCATAAAGTCACTGGGATTATGGCAAAACAGGATCGGCTGAGAGGTAAAGTTAACAAATGACTATATTCGATAAATGCTACGATTTCCAGCGGGTACATAAGGCCATAGAAGCCGGTTATTACCCTTATTTTATCCCATTGGATGAAAATGATGGGACTGTAGCATCCTACAATGGTCATCGCCTGATCATGATCGGTTCCAACAACTATCTTGGGCTCACAACCGATCCCCGCGTTAGGGCAGCAGCCAGCGAAGCCATTGACCGATATGGCTCATCCTGCACCGGGTCCCGTTTCCTGAACGGAACACTAGCGTTGCATGAAGACTTGGAACGTGAACTCGCGGATTTCGTCAACAAAGAAGCCGCATTGGTTTTTTCCAACGGTTATCAGGTCAATTTGGGGGTGATCAGTGCATTACTCGGCCGCCGTGACATAGTCATACTAGACCACGATAACCACGCCTCTATTATCGACGGTTGTAGGCTTTCGGTGGCAGATTCCCGGCGCTTTCACCATAACGACATGGATCATCTGGATCACGTACTTAGATCCTGCCCATCTAAAGCGGGTAAGCTAGTAATCGTAGAAGGTGTCTATAGCATGAGCGGAGACATCGCACCACTTCCGCAGATCGTTGAGCTATGCCAAAAATACAATTGCCAGCTGATGGTCGACGATGCACATGGCATCGGGGTCATTGGTGGTGGACGTGGTTCTGCAGCGCATTTCGGGGTATCCGGCCAGGTCGACTTGATCATGGGAACTTTTAGTAAATCTCTAGCTTCATTAGGCGGATTTATTGCTGGCGACCGTCAGGTTATTCATTACATCAAGCATTTTGCGCGCACAATGATTTTTAGTGCCAGCACGACCCCATCTAACACGGCTGCAGCATTGGCAGCATTGCGCATTGCCCGCGATGAGCCAGAGCGTATAGAGCGGTTAACTGCTATCGGCCAGCGCATGAAGCGCGAATTTATCGATTTAGGATTGGAAGTCGATAATACCGAAACGCCGATCGTTCCCGTCATATTGGGTGATGAGATGGAAACGCTGGGCATGTGGCGTGCGCTGTTTGATGCCGGAATTTTTACCAATCCGGTCATTCCGCCAGCAGTGTCGCCCAATGCGTCCAGGCTGCGGACCAGCTATATGGCTACACATACGGATGAACAATTGGATTTGGTGATTGAAACAATTCGACAAGTGATCTCTAAGTTAGGAGGACAGGCAGCTTCGGGTTTCGTTTAGTTGATCAAACGACAAACTAGCAATCCGCTGATTGATTCCAACGTACTGTGCACAGTGCTATAGGGCACAAGTGGCTTGTCGCTATAAATTCTTCTTGCATCGATCGATTAATTCTCAAATCACGCCGATTCGCATTTTCATCGAACTCAATCATAGCTTTATGCTGCGTGGTCCATGGCAAGCTTCACATTTTCAACCCTGGAAGTTTTGCAAATCGCTGCGGTTAATTACAAATTGGTTTAGCGATCTAGATTTGGTCGATCGAGCGATTTTATGGCGCGGGTGCTTGTAACAGGAGGCTCTGGATTTGTCGGTGCAAATCTGGTGGCCGCACTACTCAAACGAGGCGATACTGTGCGTATATTGCGCCGGAAATCGTCCGTGTCGAAATCCATTGAGGCCTTTGACTGCGAAAAAATTGTTGGGGACATACTGGACCCGCTAACCGTATCCAAGGCCGTTCAAGGTTGCGACACAGTATTTCATTTGGCTTCTGTAGTCGCCTATTGGCGTGCAAAAAAAGACGTTGTTTACCGAATTAATGTAGAAGGAACGCGCACGGTCATGGCGGCTTGCCTTCAACATAGAGTAAATCGGGTCGTACATACATCGACCATCGCCGCGATTGGTATACCCAAGTCAGGGGAATTGGCGACTGAACAAACGCCTTTCGACCCACGTAGTAGTCAAATGGCATACGCGGACAGCAAACGACTTGGGGAAATCGAAGTTCGCCAAGCGATTGCGCGGGGACTCAACGCGGTAATCGTCAATCCCGCCCAAGTCATGGGACCTGGTGATCACGGCATGTACATGGGGAATATATTCAAATCATCGCTGCGTGGCACTTTTATGGCCGTACCGATCGGTGGATTGTGCGTAGTCGACGCGCATGCCGTTGTATTGGGCTTAATGTCCGCAGCCGACAAAGGCCGATGCGGAGAACGTTACATCCTTGGAGGTGAAAATCTTAGCTATATGGAGATCGCACAGACATTAGCAAACATCGTAGGTAAAAAACCGCCGCGCTACATCGTGCCTAATTGGGTTCTCAAACCCACTGCCATGGTAGTCGACGCCTTTAATCACGTCACTAAGATTCCGGCAACCATCTGCGGTGAACACGTTCGACTAGGTGCGGAATTTTTATATTACGATTCAAGCAAAGCGCAAGCTGAACTTGACTTCCCTATTTTGCCATTCTCCGATGCGGCGCAAAGAGCCTACGACTGGTATCGGGCCAATGGTTACATCACAAAAATAAACAAAAAGTCGGGAATATAAATTTTGCGCATTGCCATCTTTAGCGATTGCTATTTTCCAGTCAAAAACGGGGTCGTCACATCGATCAGCGAGCTCAAGGCCGGACTTGAGGCCAAAGGGCATCATGTCATTGTTTTGACCGTAAGGGAAAAAGGCTACCGGGATAAAGAAAGCGGCATTATTCGTTTTCCAGCGATTCCTATAGGATTGGGAACGGAGCTTGCCTTTGGCCTGGTCAATCAATCGACGGTAAACTGTTTGATACAAACCCACCAAATTGACCTGATCCACATTCATACCGAAGTTAGTCTATGCCTAAGCGGTATACGGGCCGCGGGCAAATCAGCTATACCCCGCATTCATACCACGCATACGATGTGGGAAGATTATCGGCATTACGTGCTTAACGGTCTGGTATTACGTCCCGGCTTGATCAAAATGTTGGCAAAGCTAAGCTTGCGCGGCGCTTCCGGATTGGTTGCACCGTCGATCAAGGCGAAAAACTATTACCAAGCGATAGTACCCGGTATTCCGTATGAAGTAATCCCCAACGGTATGGAAGTCGGAAAATTCAAGCGCGAACGTTTTTCTACACCTCAAATAAACCAGTCGCGTAATAAATGGGCTATAAATGTTGATGACAAAGTCATACTATTCGTTGGCCGTATCGGTAAAGAAAAACGCGTCGATGAACTTTTCGATGCAATATTGCCAATTCTACAGAATTGCCCTCAAGCCAAAATGGTCTTTGTCGGCGATGGCCCCCGCAGAAAACCACTACAATCCAAAGCCAATAATCTAAAATTATCCGAGCGCTGCCTATTTACCGGCTACGTCAACTGGGACTCTGTGCACGAACTTTATTGTCTCGCCGACCTGTTTGTCACAGCGTCGTTGAGCGAGGTACACTCCATGACCATAATCGAAGCGATGATGTGCTCTTTGTGCATTGTAGCGCGCCGGGACCAAAGCAATATGGAATCAGTATCTAACGGTGAAAACGGCTATCTTGTCGATTCCGATACACATTTAACCGAAAAAATCAGATCCCTTCTCGATGATGAAATACGTGTGAAACGATTTGGCCAAGCGAGCTCAAAAATTGCCAAACGATATAGTAGGACCGAGCATACGAATAGGATGGAAGCATTTTATAAGCGAGTCATTTCTGAACACACAGATGCTAAAAGTACTCGACAGCCCGATTAGACTTAAATAACCAACAAATCTCCTGCCAATCATCCATGAGGAAGCTTCAATTAGACGGGATCAGATTCGTTCTATTCCTTATGGTATTCACTACGCACTATTACCCGTTCCCGGCAAAAGTCGATTACTTAGGTTACGCATTACCGGTATTTTTTGTCATGAGCGGCTTTTTGATCACGAATGTCTTGTTATCGTCCGATGACCCCAGTTTACTGGGGAAACTGAAGACTTTTTATCTAAGAAGAATTTTAAGGATCTGTCCGTCGTATTACCTGGTTATTGGACTGCTTATTGCCGCCGGTGTGCTAACCTATCCCACCCAATATTTGCTTTATTGGGTCAACATGAAATTGTTCGGCTTGAGCATTGCCGACAATTCCGCGACCATCCACGGTTGGTTCATGACCGCCTGGAGAAAAGAGTCGTTACATTTATGGTCGCTGAGCGCTGAAGAGCAGTTCTACATCATTTACCCTTTAATACTGTACCTTACCCCAATCCGTTTCCGAACCGCCATGCTGTTTCTTATTTTGATCGGCAGTATCTGCGCACGATTTTGGTTTATGGCCCAGTATCCCAAATCATTCTACGGTGTCTTGCTCCCGGTGTGCGCCGAATATTTTGTCTGGGGATGTATTTTTTCATGGCTGGAAGCACGCAATCGGTTAACTTGGCTCAATCCTTCCTGGACCTTAACCCTTTCTACAACCGCAATTCTATTGCTAATTGCCATTGAACATTCTTTAGGGCACCAGGGCTTTTTCCAATTCACGACATCCCACTATCAAACACCGATCGCGTTAGCGATGGGATTCTTTATATGGGCACTTTGGGCCGTAAACAGCGATCACATTGTTGCCCGCGCACTCAGTTGGAAACCTTTAGTCTATTTCGGAGGCATGAGCTACACGCTTTATTTGATTCATTTATTCGCGTTGGATATTTATAACGCCATAGGTATTCAATTACCTTTTGAAACCTATATCAATGATGCCATAGGCGCTTTTGTAATAACGCTGCTGACAGGCATGGCTATTTGGCACTGGGTGGAAAAGCCTATTTATTCCTTGCGGCGTTATGTGCCTTATTTTAGGGCTGGGAAACAGAATGAAAGAGCGTAACTTTCAGCGATTAAAACTTCTATCCCTTCACACGCCAAAATGCAGATTGTGACATCATTATCTTACAAATAAGCCCGTAGGTATTTAATTACTTCGTAAAAACTGTGCAATTATTGACCATTTGTTTGCGCGCATACTTGGAGTGCTACGTGAACAACTCATGCACTATCCGTAGTAATAGAAGCTGTTTGAGAAGACCTACTCTAAGGGGGGTAAAGAGTATGCAGCACGAACATTTACGTTCCAAAATCATTTGCTCTGTCTGAATTTCATAACGACACAACTCCTTCGGTATTTTTTTAAATCTCGCCTTATCGCACCGTACATTGATTTCCTACGTTATTGGAGTACCCCGTCACCCCAGTTCGACTAGTAAAGCTTCAATGTCTCGGAAGCTTAGAGTGAATCGGTATTAGCGCCAAACCGCATGGCAGATGATCTCGGCAGGATAACGATAGCCGAGGTAGGAATTCGGTTGTGTTTTCACGATCCGATTATGCCACAATCATTCCCGGAGCTGATAAGTTGACAATCCCCTCGTGAATGCTCGGTGGCAATCTCTAGGATACTTTGCTTGATCTAGGATTCCGCGTAAACATTGATCGTACTAACGAAATACGAATAAGAGAAAAGCGGTAAATCTGTTTTACTGGGGGTCTCCAACCGGCGAAGCAAACGCGTCGGAGACTAACTGCTCGACATTGTTCCCGGTTAGCGCATTTAGGAATTCGACTAGATCAATTTCTTCGGATTCATTCAGTTGCAATGGTTTTATCAGCGAGTCCAGATTCTTATTGGCGACTCCACCCTGATTATAAAACTGAATAACTTGATGTAGCGTTGCTAAACTACCGTTGTGCATGTAAGGGCCGGTCAATGAGATATTTCGCAGTGACGGTGTCTTGTATTTCCACCGGTCTTTCGGTGTTTGGGTTACTTCGTAACGGCCAAGATCGTTGGGCGCGCGTTCTGATACCGCATTGATCGCCTTCGCGTCGACTTCGACAAAAGCTCCCGGAGCCACCTGAACACGCTGTATATTCAAGCTTTTACCCATGGATTCATCATATCCGATACCAGTGTTATGCAGCTTGTTATCGGTAAATAGTGCATGGTTTTCCTCTATCGCATGGCAGCCCGAACATCCAGCCTTTCCGGTAAATAGCTCAAATCCCCTTTGTGCCGCCTTGCTAATAGCGTTCTCTTGTTTGCCATAGTACCAGCGGTCAAATGGAGAATTTCCAGAATTGAGCGTCCGCTCATAACTGGCGATTGCCATGCCAATAGTTTCCATGCTGGGACCATGATCGAATACCTGCTCGAATAACCCTTGGTAGTCGGGGCTGTTGTTGATCTTTTCTATGACAAAACCAACGGAGGGATTGGCCATTTCATTGCGTGCCAACAACGGACCCCAGACTTGTTGTTCCAAGGTGGTCTCACGGCTATCGTGAAACAGTGTTTCGAAGTAGGCTACGTTGTAAATAGTGGGCGCATTACGTCTGACCGATCGCCCCTCAATTCCAACGGACTTGGCCATTTCATTGCTAGTAAATCCTTGTTCGGGGATATGGCACATCGCGCAGGAAAACGTGTTGTTCAACGATAAACGCCGGTCATAAAACAATTTTCTCCCCAGATCGACTTTTTGTTGAGTGACCGGATTGTATTCTGGTACCAGCACGGGCGGCAGACCAAGCGGAGGTTGACGAATCGTTAGCAGCAAATCAGCAGCCCGACCTATCCGATTAGTTAAGCTGATAGATTGGGTTTCATAGTCGCTACGCTCGTAGTCCTTCTTGCGATCCCCCGGCAAATACAATGGGGCGATAATCGCTTGCGCGAGTCGAACAGGAGAGATTTCGCTTTTGTCGGTAAACCGTTTATTCGAACCACTCTCCTGCAACAGGGTTTTCATATCGTTGACTAAGGTATCAGGGTGTAAGAAAGAAACGCTATAAATGTTTCGCAACTTCCGCTGACGATCGATCAAATACACCCTTAGAATATGGGAAAATGTGCCAGTAAACCGGCCGTTTTCATCGTATTCTTTCCGAATGCTTTGACGATAACTGTCAAGTATCGGGCGCAAAGTTTGTTCAGAACGGGTTGTCAGAAAACGCCATTCCAGCCCTGCCCCTTGAAATCCGTGACCGTATCGGTCCATGACTTTTGGCGTATCTTGCAACGGATTAAAGCTTAATGTCAGTAAGCGTATCTCGCTCGCCAGTTCGGGTTCTTCATCGAGCCGTTGTTTGATGCGATGAAATACGGCAGTCGCTAAAGGGCAACCGTTGACATCCGTACACGTCGAATAAATAAAACTAAGCAAGACTATTTTATCGCCCATCAATTGGTGCAAATCGACTTCCTTGCCGGTTGTATCAATCACTTGGCCATCGGCCGCATAACCTAATTCCTGTAATTGATAGGTACCTGGCTCAGGCGCCGTAAATTGCAACGAACCGTACCCGGGGGCCAATATTTGCTCTCTTGTCGCTAGACTATCGGATTGCACATTACCGATGGAGAGTAAACCGTAAAATGTACCGAAAACTAGCCAACGAGTCGTCTTTTGAAACATCAATACAAGCATACCGATTCACCAAGCAACGCTTTAATCATAGCTTCCAAAGTTTTTTCTTCGACGCCATCCATGGCATTGGAAGAAATGTACCTATTGGTTTGTCTTAGAATCGACCCGGGTCAGCAAATCCCGAGGGTTTCCTTGGTCATTTGATGTATAAAGGGATCGGGCGCCAAATCGCATTTGATGAGGTCTCCCCAATTTTTCCGCGATGAAATCAATGGCAAACTGTTCGGTTAATTGCTTGCCGTCCCAGTTGTAGGCCTTAAAGAATTGCTCGTTGTCCTTGCCTTTCTTGTCCCAGTTAGCCAATAGCGACGAGGTGTAATACAACCGCTTACCGTCCCAACTGGAAGAAACCATGTTCACTTGCGCGCCAATTTGCTTCTCGGCGACTTGCTTAGGATTGAACGGATCAGAAATGTCAAACGCGCGGGTTTTGCCGTCCATAAAGGTGTTGACCCAAAGCATGTTGTCATCACTTTGTATGGAGATGTCCACGGGTAGCGGAATTTTCGACGGATCACCAATATCGGCTACTTCTTTGGCCTGCCATTCGCCCCTATCGTCCTCGTAGATCAGCCAAATTTTTGAAGTCAGGGCGGTCGACGTAAAACAGTAATTGTGATTGGGTTGCCAGGCGCAGCGGATTTCCAGTGGCGCGCCCGGGACATCGAATACTTTTTTCGGTTGGCGGGTGTGCAGATTCCATAGAACGACGGTATTGCCGAAACGCTTCATGGCTTCAGTATCCTTCAGCATCTTGCCGAAATCCATCATGTAATTGGACCATCCAGTGAACGATGAGGTGAGCATGACATTTCTACGCGGTAATACCCTTACGTCGTAGTTGTAGCCGTCGGCGAACTTACCGGTCTTGATCGCACCCCGCAGGTTATCGTCGGTGGGCATCCAATGTGTCGCAATGTATTCACCTTGGTTGGTATATTCTACCAACGCTGTTCGGCCACCATGATCTTTGTTGTTTGACAGGCCGGTTACCATCATTCGGCCCGGTAATGCGTAGGTCGTATGGGGACCGACAACACCACCACTTTTGCCCACAAAATCAGAAATGACTTTAGTTATTTTCGGCTCGGCCGGGTCAGTATGAACGTCAAAAATAAAAATCTTGTTGGTATCCAATCCGGCCGCCCACAGAAAATGCCTGTCGTCGGTAAAACCGGAATGATGGGCTTCGTTGCGTCCACCCACCGATAAGCTATTAATTGTCTTACCATAGTTCTTGGAGGATGGATTAACGTCGACAGTTACCAGCTTATCCTGCTCGTCTCCGAGGCCTTCCATGCCCAAGGTCCAGACGTATACGTAATCTTCCTGGCCAACAATTTTGGCCATGTAGGGCGACATGCAGGTTTCATCTGCGTCAACCGGGGTCAATCCAATCGTGAATAAGGCGACGGTCGCAATCGCCACCAGCTTGGTTCGTATCATTCGTTGGAATAATTGGCACTGCTTTGTTGATTTCATTTCATAACCTCTCTCTGATTTATAAATCGCTTTTTCTCTGTTTACTACCCCATATCCGGCGGCAAACTAATGACTGCGGACTTTGCTGTCAGCTCACTGGCGCGGATAAAGTCTTTGAAGACCGATTGGACCTAGCTATTATGAAGTATTTTCTGCGGTCGTTGGGTCGATCATTGTCTTGATCTCGGATACCCGATTCGCGGGAAATTGACCTCTTTCCGCATGTTTCTCGATCGCTGCTTCGTTCGGCGCGATGTAGATACAATAAACTTTATCTCCGGTGACATAACTTTCTAGCCACTGAATGGTCGGCCCCATTTCCTGGAGAATACTGCAGGACTTTTGCGATATGCCCTGAAGTTCCAGTGATGAAAGATTACCCGCGCCAGGAATTTCGCGTTCGATAAGATATTTCGGCATAGCATTCTCCTCGCTTGGTGCTGGTTAGTCGTTTTGCTCGATGCTTTATCGTTCCACACACGTAAGACAACGGTTTTTAGGAGAGAACAAGTATCGATAAATATATACGACCAGTCATATAATATTCGGTTAAAAAAATTAGCCCTTAAAATAGCCCTCCAAGAGGCTGTTACAACAATCTTTGAGCGGCGCAACCGATTTTTCTATTTTCATCCGCAATAAAGCGCCTTGCCAGGCATTGACCAAGAGATCGGCCATCTTTTCGGCGGACAAATCGGACCTGATCAGTCCTTCCATTTGCGCTCGCGTCAAGCCAGTTTTCAGCAAATCTCGATAAGCGGCCACCGCGCGTTGCAACGATTCGCGGCAGATATCGCTGGTATCGCCCAATTCACCCATCAAGTTGCCCAGTAAACAACCGCCCTTGAATTGCTGCCTTTCAAGTTCATCAATTAATTCATCGAAATAAGCCTTTATTGCGTCTAGTGAATCGTATTGAGGATTCTGAAGATAGGCTTGTAACTGGACCAAAAAGGGTTCGATGTAGCGTTGGACGACTTCTGCGCCGAAACTCTCTTTGCTGGCGAAATAATTGTAAAAAGAACCTTTGGGCACTTGTACGGCATCAAGAATTTCTTGTAGTCCTGTACCATGATAGCCCTGTTCCATAAGAACGATTACACCTTGATCTAGGAGTTTTTCACGATTGATCTGCTTGTTGGAGGTGCGTCCCATACATTAAATATACGACCAGTCGTTTTAGATGTCAAGAAGTATAGAAATTTTGAGTAAGATAAATTTTTGAATCTTTATCCAATAATGTTAAATTGCATCCAATAGTGACCCACTAAACGCGGATATTTGCGCCGAAAATTGACCCACGTGTAACCCTGACCTGTTGAGAACTCAGCAGGAGAAGAAAGGAGTGATAGACGTGGCATTATTAAGTGTGATGAGGCAGTGGTATTACCGTGATGAAATCAGTATTCGAGAGATCGCCAGGCGAACCGGATTATCCCGCAATACGGTTCGTAAATATCTGGCGAGTGATGTTGTCGAACCCCAGTATCCGAAACGCAAAGGTCGCGGTAAACTGGATGAGTATGCCAATACGTTGACCAGTTGGCTGCATCGAGAGTCACAGCGAAAGCTTAAACAACGACTTTCCGTCAAGCAGCTCTTTTATAATCTGGTCCAGCTCGATTATACCGGCTCTTATGACCGCGTTGCCGTTTTTGCCAGAGATTGGCGCGGTCACCAACAAGAAGCTTCACGAGTCGCGAGCCGTGGTACCTATGTGCCGCTGATTTTTGCCCCCGGTGAAGCGTTTCAATTTGATTGGAGCGAAGACTGGGTGGTTATCGAAGGTCAGAACACGAAGCTTCAGATTGCCCAGTTCAAGTTGAGCCACAGCCGTGCTTTCTTTTTAAAGCCTATCCTGTAAATCAGCTTGTAAATTTTGCCAGTTTTTTCAAAAAAACAGCATCCAGATTTACCAGTACAATTTTATAGTCTATTGTTTTATATTACTTAATCTCTAACAATTTTAACGCTGATACTGGAAAAATTTACAAGCTGATTTACAGTTTATTTTAATTATATCGATATCATTATTACTTATTTCTTGCGCGAACCGATCGGCGGGACGAGCAGCAATTGGTGGTGGTGCGATCGGTGGAGTAATTGGGTCAGAAGTCAGTGGGAGAACCGGTGCAATAATAGGCAGTGGCGTAGGGGCGGCCATCGCTACCGATGGCTACGACGATCACTACGATTATGACGACAACTACCAACATCATTATCATAAACAGAAAAATTGTCCGCCTGGATTAGCAAAGCAGGTTCGTTGTTCGAGATTCTACGCTGATTAACAACGCTGATAGGTCAATGTTTAGCCGCGAATAAATATTTAGCTAAACGTATATTTAAATCCGAGAAAGTAAGACTATAACTAACACTAGTTAACTGTTTAATCCAGACTAAGCCCCTCTTCGGCGGGATTTTTTTATGTTGTAACTAAGAATCTGCTAGACACTGTCGGCCAGATTTTTCCTTCAGAGGCCTACCATGGGCCTACCCCGAAATTATCGTCAACGAGAAAATAACGTAAGGTATTGATTTAATTGGTGGGCCCTGTAGGACTCGAACCTACGACCAATGGATTATGAGTCCACTGCTCTAACCAACTGAGCTAAAGGCCCAAAATCGAAGTTGATCCGATGCTGATAGCACTCAATTTAGGGGAACCGATGCTACCATAAATTAACATTCGTTACGAGCTTTTGCAGCTATTCAATACCATCAGTCTAGCCAGGAAATGCGGTTAAAACCGTATGCCTGTGTCCGAAACCATTACTAGTATTTTACAAAAGTTCTATACCTGTGTAATGATTGAACTAACACTTTGGCGAGATAATAAGTCGTCGCTAATAACACTGCTTGACATAGCAGTATTTTGCATACGCCCGCATTCGAATGTCAAAATTCCTTCCTGCCATTTTCTTTATTCAGATAATTACCGCTGGCTTGGTATTGATCGCCCTTAAATGGTCGCATGATATACAGCTGGTAATAGTAATCGCGATGTTTGCTGGGGTCGTAGGACTACTGGCAGCATTCTGGTACGCGGCGATTGCCCGAGATATACAACAGGAAAAACTCTCGCAGCTACACGAACACCATGCACAGGAACGGGAAGACATTCGTGTCAGCGCGGAACGCGAGAAGGTTGATATTATCGCGCAAAGCTATCAAAAAATTGAGAAAGAAACGAGAAAAGCACATGCCAAAGCCAATTTCAAAGTTGGCGCTGCATTTACACTAGCTGCCGGTGCGGGCGCAGCAATGTTGTTTACCCAATTTGTTACCATTGGAATGATGGTATTGGTGGGATCAGGAAGTGGCTTAATAGGATATTTAGCTAGAGCGAGACAAGAACGCCTTGCCAGAAAGACACAACAGAATTTGTACATCGAACACGATACTAACCCTCCCGATATTACAAAAAGATTATGACTCTAAAAAACTGTTAACGCCCCTAAAATGTGGAAAAATGACGCCCCCGCTGCAACTTCTCCGTCAAATTACGAATCATTTAGAGATTTTTTGCCCGAGACACTATTCGACTTCAAGAAAGCTTCTAAGTCGTTCGGAGCGGGACGGATGTCTTAATTTCCTCAACGCCTTAGCTTCAATTTGTCGGATTCGTTCGCGGGTCACATCAAACTGTTTACCGACTTCTTCCAGGGTATGGTCTGTATTCATGTCGATTCCAAATCGCATGCGCAATACCTTGGCTTCTCTAGCAGTAAGGCCCGCCAATACAGATTGTGTCGATTCTTTCAATCCTTCAACATTCGCAGATTCCACCGGAGATAAAACCCTGGCATCTTCAATAAAATCGCCAAGATGAGAATCTTCGTCATCGCCAATAGGCGTTTCCATCGAGATAGGCTCTTTGGCTATTTTTAAAACTTTACGTACTTTATCTTCCGGCATTTCCATTCGCTCCGCCAACTCTTCGGGGGTCGCTTCTCGTCCCATTTCTTGGAGCATCTGTCTGGATATTCGGTTCAGTTTATTGATAGTCTCTATCATGTGCACCGGAATGCGAATGGTCCTGGCTTGATCTGCTATAGACCGAGTAATTGCTTGTCTGATCCACCAAGTTGCATAAGTAGAGAATTTGTAACCGCGACGATATTCGAATTTATCAACCGCTTTCATCAATCCAATATTACCTTCTTGAATTAAATCCAGAAATTGCAATCCTCTGTTGGTATATTTTTTTGCGATAGAAATAACCAAGCGCAGATTCGCCTCAATCATTTCTTTCTTAGCACGGCGTGCTTTGGCTTCTCCTATGGACATACGTCTATTAATGTCCTTCAATTCACTTATTAACAAACCATGTTCAATTTCAACTGCAGAAAGCTTGCTTTGCGCTCTTCTAACATCAATAGCGTGTTCGCTCAAAATTGCTGAATAATCCGCATTAAGATCAATGCATTTTTTTAACCACGCCGTATCTGTTTCGTTTTCGGTAAAGGTCGTTATAAATTCCTTTCGGGGCATTCTGGCCTTCTTAACGCAAATATCAAGGACAATCTTTTCCCGCTTACGAATTTCAATGACCCCATCCCGTAGGACGCCAGCCAACTCTTTAAAAAACTGCGGGGTCCATTTGAATTCCTTGAAATTATCCGTTAACGCATCGTATGCTTTCTGGGTACGCTCATGACTATAGCCATATTTTTTCAGCGCATTAATAACGGTTTTGTATCGTTTCTTGAGAGAGGATGCCTTATCTTTAAATTCCTCTGGGTCCAGACCTTCATCTTCTTCCTCTTCGTCGTCGTCCGCAGCCTCTGCAGCAGCTGCAGCAACTGAAGCAGTAGAAATTTCATATTCCGGTTGATTGGGATCAATAAAATCAGAAATTATATCGGTGATTCGGGCTTCGCCGTTTTCTATCTGTTCCGCTGCGGTCAGAAAATACTCTATTACTAAAGGACACCGGGCAAGCGCGCAAATAACCTGAATCTGTCCTTCCTCAATACGCTTAGCTATTTTTAGCTCGCCTTGACGGGTTAACAATTCAACGGTACCCATTTCGCGCATATACATGCGAACTGGATCGGTCGTACGACCAAATTCATTGTCTACCGAGGCCAATGCGGCGGCCGCAACTTCTGCTGCGTCATCGTCGTCTGCGACAATTGCAGAATCCGTGATTAACGAATCAGTATCCGGCGCGGTTTCATGCACCTCGATCCCCATATCGTTAATCATGCCGATGATATCTTCGACTTGATCTGGATCGACTATATCGCTGGGAAGATGATCGTTAACTTCAGAGTAGGTCAGAAAACCCTGCTCTTTTCCTTTAGCGATCAAATGCTTAAGTTGTGATTGTTGATTTTCTTGGTTCATCTATGACCCGCGAATCTAATGCGTTTTTCCTACACTGAACAGAAAATGGTATCGCAAGGCTAGTCAATTTTCAACATAACATCTCATTTTTGCGTACTGGCCTCGGATATATGCAATAATCGTTTTAGCTCAATCCGATCGGCCTCAGCCAATGAATTTTGTTCAGCTCTGACTAGTAATTTGGAAAGTCTATTTTTATTTTCCTGTTGCACAATTCGCCTAAACGCACCTGATAATTCGTCTTCCAGTCCATTCTCAGGAACCAAAAGATCATATTGTGCCAACACTTTAATGGTTTTTTCGTCGGAATTGCCCCTAAATCTTTCAACTAAACTGCCCGACGATAATTCGGGAGTTTCAGTCAATATATTAAGCACTTCAAGCAATAGTTTGATACCCTCTGATGCCGAATCATCACCACGAATTTCGCTTACATCCAATTTTTTCCCCATTCTCGGATATTGCAGCAATATAGCCAATGCCGTCCTAAATGGTGAAGGTTTGACCCGTTCACGTCTGGGTGGGTTCATTTTAGCTCCAGCGTGATGACTCGCTTCGCCCGCCCCAAGCTCGATGCTGTCAACCTGGGCTAGATCCAACAAACGGTTTTCCATTAAATTCCGAAATACCCCGTGCGGTAATTGCGCGATTAAGGGTTTAGCCTTAGCTGCAATTTTCGCCCGACTTTCCATTTCGGCTAGGTTCAAATCAGAACCCAAATATTCAAAAAAGTAATCTGAAAGTAGGCTCGAACTGAGTGCCGTCGCAGCGAATTTTTCCGCACCCACCTTGCGCACATATGAATCCGGATCAAAACCAGAATCAAGTAACATTATGCGAATTTGGCGTCCGTCACGTAAAACCGGCAACGCAAGTTCGACAGCGCGCCAAGCTGCATTTCTCCCAGCTTCATCGCCATCAAAACAAAAAACAATTTCTCCTGTGCACCTAAATAAAATTTCCAAATGATTTTTGGACATCGCGGTGCCGAGTGTTGCCACAGAATAGCTTATACCGTTCTGCGCCAATGCAATCACGTCCATATATCCTTCAACCACGAGAATTTGATTGGGTTTAGTGGACACCTGCAACAATTCGTAAAGACCATACAGCTCCTTACTTTTTTGAAACACACTAGTTTCTGGTGAGTTGAGATATTTTGGAAGAGAATCATCTAGCACACGCCCACCGAAACCAATAATACGTCCACGCCTATCGCGTATCGGAAACATAATTCGGTTTCGAAATCGATCGTAACTACGCCCAGCCTCATTTTTAATCATCAAACCGGCTTGTATCAGTAAACTCTTGTCGAAATTGGAATTAGACAATACATCCCATCCCGAAGGCGCAAATCCTAGCAAAAACGCCCGTGCCACATCACCGGTTAAGCCGCGGCCGCGTAGATAATTTATAGCAACTTTTCCAACTGGCTGGTTCAAAAGCTGATCCGAGTAAAACGTGGTAACTTGCTTCTGGATTTCATAAACCGCTGCTAAATCAATTACTCCTTCATGATTAGAGGTATAAGTGTCACGGACAGGAAGAGGTAGACCGGCAAAATCCGCTAAATCCTCAACAGCTTCCAAAAATCCCAAATGGTCATAATCCATGATAAAAGTAATAGAATTGCCGCCGGCACCGCAACCAAAACAGTGGAACATTTGCTTTTCGCGGTTTACGGTAAAACTTGGTGTTTTCTCATCGTGGAAAGGACATCTGGCAATATAATTACGTCCAGCTTTTTTGAGCGTTATACGAACTTCAATTAGATCTACTATATCTACCCGTACCAGCAGCTCGTCAATAAACGACTGAGGAATTCTACCGGACATCGATGCGCGGAGTGGATCGCGAGATCATGCATTTGGCGTGCCTCATAAAAACCTCTATTCCGTGGCTAGCCATGACCTGATGAATCAGAATAAGTGAAACAAGAAAATAAGGATGGCGCACGAAATTACTGCCACCCACCCAGGATTATTAGTTAGCTATGTTCACCGTTGCGGTAAACACTTGTCAAGCACGACCGCCAAACAGCAACGCACCAAAAATTTATACTTTAATTAAAAGGGGAATTACTTTTCGCCCAAAACCGTTTTTACAACGGCGCTCACTTTGGACATATCTGCACGACCGTGCATTTTAGACTTTAGGCTGCCCATTACCTTACCCATATCCTTTATCGAAGTAGCGCCGATTTCATTAACAACCTCGCCAATAATTTGATTTATTTCTTCGCTAGATAACTCTGCAGGCAAAAAACTCTGGATCTCTTGGATTTCAAATTCTTCGATATCGGCCAAATCATCGCGACCAGCACCGCGATATTGCTTCAACGACTCACGACGCTGTTTGACCATTTTATCCAGCACCGAAACTATTTCCCTATCGTCTAGGCTGATCCGTTCATCAATTTCTCGCTGCTTGATACCCGCCATCATCGATCTTATTACCGTAAGGCGCTGTTTTTCACCTGCTTTCATCGCAGACTTCATGGCTTCTTTGATTCTGGTTTGTAGCATCCCAACGTCTTCTAACACCTCTCAGCCACGTCTTTAAAGTTGAGGTCGACCACGGCGCAAATTTTTAAGTGCGTAACGCTCTCTAGACAACTTTTTAAGATGCCGTTTTACTGCCGCCGCAGCTTTTCGCTTCCGCTCTTCAGTCGGTTTTTCGTAGAATTCCCGCCGCCGTGTTTCTGACAACACACCGGCTTTTTCACACGCACGCTTAAAACGTCGAATTGCGATCTCAAATGGTTCGTTTTCTTTAATTCTGACTGAAGGCATATAATTTCCTAAATTAGATTTTGACTATTCATAAAATTCCCCCGAGGGCTCCTGAAACGGAACTCATTATTATAGCAAAGCATTTATACTTGACCCAAATTTATCCTCTATTTACTCATGAACGTACTCGGCATAGAAACCTCTTGCGACGAAACTGGCGTCGCTGTTTACAACTCAGAAAAAGGGTTATTGTCACATATGCTGCATAGCCAAATTGCGCTCCATACTGAATATGGAGGAGTCGTTCCTGAACTCGCGTCTAGAGATCATATTAGAAAGCTGATTCCACTTATCAGACAAACCCTGCAACAGGCCAAGCTAAACCCCAATAATATAGATGGGATAGCATACACCTCGGGCCCTGGCTTGGTGGGCGCACTTTTGACAGGCGCATCAGTCGCTAAAAGCCTCGCTTGGGCATGGAACATACCTTCAATAGGTATTCATCATATGGAAGGACACCTATTGGCACCCTTGTTAGATACGGACCCACCAGAATTTCCACTGGTAGGACTCTTAATATCAGGCGGTCACACTTTATTGGTAGACGTTGAACAAATGGGCGTTTATAAAATTATCGGCGAATCGCTCGACGACGCGGTAGGTGAAGCATTTGACAAAACTGCCATGCTGCTTGGTTTGGGGTATCCAGGTGGCCCCGCATTGGAGCATCTCGCCTCGTCTGGAAGCTCCATTACGCAAAAATTTCCACGCCCAATGACAGATCGACCGGGTATGAATTTTAGTTTTAGCGGTTTAAAAACCTACGCACGTAACACCCTGATCTCTGGACTTATTAGCCACGCTGATGTTGCCCGCGCCTTCCAGGAAGCTGTAGCAGACACTTTGGCCATCAAATGCCGCCGTGCACTTTCCCATACCCAATACGAACGACTGGTTGTTGCGGGAGGCGTCAGCGCAAATGGCGTTATAAGAAAGAAATTGGAAGACTTGGCCACGTTAGAACAGGCAAAAGTCTTTTTCCCTCGCCTCGAATTTTGCGCCGATAATGGCGCAATGATCGCTTTGGCCGGGTATCACAGATTATCGGCAAAACAGCATGAAAAACTCGAAATAAAAGCAATGCCGAGGTGGCCATTGGATACCGTTAAGTCCATTTAAGCCTTTTATCGGCTAACGTTATACAAAAATTCGAATTTAGTGAATATTATCCAACGCGCTCTTCCACCCCACTAATCAAACGTTGAATATTTAATCGATGTCGCCAAATACAAAGGATTGAGATTACTGTAGTTGCTGAGAGTAGGGCCCCACTAGAGAGCAACAACCACGCATAAATTGGTGCGGTTGCGGCGGCAATAATCGCGGAAATTGATGAAACCCGGGTAAACTTTAACATTACCAACCACGTCGCGACCGTGATAAATCCCAAAAACCAAAAGAAGCCAAAAAATACACCTGCGGCAGTTGCTACGCCTTTTCCACCCTGAAAACCAAAATAAACCGGGAATAAATGCCCGATAAATGCCGCAACGCCAACGCAACCGATAAGAATTTCATTCGCACCTACAAAACTTGCAAAAATAACGGGAATGAAACCCTTAAGTAGATCTCCTATTAGAGTCATTGCCGCCGCTTTTTTTCCACCAAACCGCAGTACATTAGTGGCACCCGGATTGTTCGAACCTTGCTCTCTAGGATCCGGTAATCCCAAACCGCGGCAAACCACTATGGCCGTTGACACAGACCCTATAAGATAGCCTATTGGCACCAACAACCACATTCCCATTCTATCCCCTCACAGCTACAGGTATTTGATCGTCTCCTCATTTGTTATGATAGGCGGCCTTTAAACGCCACACCAACGAAGAGAAAAAGATGGACATTATATTTCTGCGCGGCCTTCAGATCGAGACAATCATTGGAATTTACGATTGGGAACGGGAAACCAAACAAACGGTTGTGTTGGACATCGAAATGTCAACAAGTATAAAAAAGGCCGCTAAATCAGATTCAATAGACGATGCCTTGGATTATAAAGCAGTCTCTAAACGAATAATTTCATTCGTCGAGGAAAGTAACTTTTTTCTAGTTGAAAGCTTGTCCGAAGAGATTGCGGGAATCATTTTGAGCGAATTTAGCGTACCGTGGCTGCGCCTAACCTTAAACAAAAAAGGCGCCATACGTGGCGCCAGTGATGTAGGTATTATCATAGAACGAGGGGCCGTAGCTACAAATGCCTAAGGTTTATCTAAGTATCGGTAGCAATATTAACAGAGAATTTAATTTCCCCTCAGCTTTAAGAATGCTGAGCGATAAATTCGGCGATCTAACCCAATCCAGCATTTTTGAAACCACGGCTGTCGGATTTGAAGGACCACCCTTCTTTAACGCCGTAGTAATGTTTGACTCGGATATTGAATTGTTAGAAATTGCGCAAATTGTCAGGCAAATAGAAATCGATCATGGGCGAACCAAAAAATCATCAAAATTTACCGCTCGATCTTTAGATATAGATATCCTTTTATACGGCTATCTTATTGTAAATGAGAAATCTATTAAAATACCGCGAGACGACATTCTAAAATATGCCTTTGTATTGGAACCTTTGGCGGAAATTGCTCCCAACGAAACCCATCCGATTAGCGGTAAAATGTTTAATCTCTTGTGGGCAGAATACGACAAATCTGGCCTAGAACAAAAAAAGATCGTGCCGCCATGGACGACTACAAATTAATCTGATTTCCTCAACGCTGAATAATCGGATCCAGCACATAGATTTTGTACTGTGGAATCAATTTCAGCGTGCTAAGAATCTATCCAAAAATAGAAAATTCTTAGTTATATAAACTTCGCCCGCCATCAATCGATATGATCTGGCCGGTCACGTAACGAGCATTCTTAACCAGATATAGTACGGCATCCGCGATATCGTCCGGTGAACCTATTCGGGCCAATGGAATTCGGGCTAGAATATTCTGCTTTTTGATTTGACTTAAATCATCTTCTGGCCAAAGTATTGCCCCAGGCGCGACACCATTTACTCGAACTTCCGGCCCCATTTCCAAAGCCAATGAACGTGTCATAGCAACGAGCCCCGACTTCGCAATGCAGTATATTGAATACTCTCGCAATGGGTGCCACGCATAGATATCGCAAATATTAACTATACAACCATTGTTTTGACTGAGCATGGTATTAAAAGCTAAGGAAAGAAAATATGGTACCTTCAAATTGGTACCAACCAGCCGGTCCCAATCTTGTTCGTTAACTTCCGTCAATGGGGTTGAATAGAATGCAGAAGCATTGTTAACCAATACATCCAGACCACCATGTCGTTCAGATACCTTTTTAAATAAATAGCCAATTGCATCGTCATCGAGCCAATCGGCCTGAAGAATCCATGCACTATTGTTACGAATTTGGTTGAATTCGTTCATCAACGCGGTGGCTTGATCATCAGACCGCCGATAATGCAAAATCAAATCATATCCGGATGCGTGCAAACTGCGAGCGATACAGGCTCCGATTCGCTTAGCTGCTCCTGTAATCAACGCAGTTTTGGTTTTCATTCGAACGATATTTATTGACTGTGAAACTTAGTTCTAATAAACAATAAGTTGTAATAATTTATCAAATCGACATCTAAAAACGAGGGTTAGTTGTGGAGATATTCCGAAATGGACTGTATTCTGAGTTTAGATATTGCTTCACCAATCTCTTGACCAGAAAATCCGCGGTTCATAAGTGGTTTTGTATCGACAGACAACGCTGCAGCATGACATTTTTTCAAAACCTGCGCTTGTGGATACGATTTCTGCTCGAATCCCTTGCGTCCCCTTGCATCAGCCTCGCATGCGAGTAAAAAATTATCAATTGAACTATTTTTCTTTAATGCGTCCAATGACTTTAGTATTTTCACGATTTGTTCGGCCGATAATTCGTTCACTTGATGGATATCTTCATGATACCGAATGACGTTGCGCGCCAACTTCTTGAATTCATTCGGAACGCGGGTTCGCCGACACAACGTGTCCAGGAGAATAAGCCCCGCTTCCTCATGCCCCGGGTGATTTGGCAAATTGTCTTTGGTGGTTAATCCTTTTCCTATATCGTGTACCAGCGCGGCAAACCGTATTTCCGATTTTATCGAAAGTCGAGATGCCTGGCTTAATGACATTAACGCGTGTCTCCCGGTATCGATCTCTGGATGTAAATGTGGGTTTTGAGGTACGCCGAAAAGGTTGTCGAGCTCCGGAAATAAAATCGCCAATGCTCCGCAATCGCGCAGTACTTCGATGAATGCCGTTGGCGTCTTTTCGGTTAATGCCCGCACAAATTCCGACCAAACCCGCTCGGAAACCAACGCATCGATTTCCCCAGCCTTAACCATGGAATTCATTAATTCCATGGTTTCATCCGCAACAGTGAAACCAATATGGCCATAACGCGCCGCAAAGCGCGCTACTCTCAAAATGCGTACCGGATCTTCACGAAAAGCCGGAGAAACATGGCGCAAAATCTTATTTCTCAAATCAACCATGCCGTTGTACGGATCAATAATATTGCCATCAGAATCTTTGGCCATCGAATTGACGGTCAAATCACGCCGCAACAAATCCTGCTCCAGCGAAACCGCAGGGTCCGCATCCACAGTGAAGCCTTTATATCCCGGAGCAGTTTTTCTTTCAATTCGGGCTAATGCGTATTCGTCGTGGGTCGTAGGATGAAGATAGACTGGAAAATCTTTTCCTACGGGTTTGAATCCAGCTTTGCACATTTCTTCTGGCGTCGCGCCGACAACAACCCAATCTCGTTCCGTGACTGAGAATCCGAGCAATTCGTCGCGGACCGCGCCGCCGACCAGATAAACTTCCATAATTCTTCCGATTCTGAACTAGGAATCAGCTTACGTAAGTACTTTCATGCTGCACGATAACATCGCGCAATCATTTTTAAAATCAGGTTTAAGGACCTGTCAATCGTTGAATAGACAAGATGGGGTTTAAAAGCAATAAAAGAGCACTCTAGCTAAATGCAGTATCGCTGGCAACATGAGAATTTATATTCTATTCTCATTTGGACTATAAAATGTTGGCTAAATTGAAATTAATCTGATTTTAGCCGACTCAACGGATAAACCCGAATTTAAAAAATGAACCGAATGGTATCGAACCCGGAATTATTTGCCCTGGCATTCGAAACTACGAGGCCGCTGACGGCTAAATTACTGATCCCAGGTATTCTCACCCGCATCTACTGCGCCATTATTATTTTGATCCCACCACCGCTGCCCAGCCGAGGTTAAAGTCAATATTCCATCCGTTACCTGCGGACCAGGAATAGGAGTAGCCTGCAAGGTGTACGTATTACCAGCAACGCCAACGGCCAGTATCGTTAGATTGTAGACCGCTGGGCCACCGCTCATCGGTGATGTAAGAGGAAATCCTATTCCTGCCGGCGCTGAACCCGTATCTGGAATTCCGTTACCGTTAATATCGGCGAGTGTACCGTTATCAAAATAGTTATTCCTGGCAGTAAAACTTCTTTCCATTAAGGCCGCAAATGCCATCAAATCCCCCTGGGCATCGGCTCGACGGGCACGGCGTATTTGATTTTGGTACCCCGGATACGCCACCGCGGCCAATATACCAATGATCACTATTGCAATCATCAGTTCCAAGAGTGTAAAACCATGTTGATGCGGTTTCATATTAATATTTTCCCCTTATTCGCTCGACTAGAATCAGTCATCATCCTGTTCTTCCAATGGGGCCGACAGAACCCAAATCTCACTAATCGATGAACCATTAGATTCACTTTCGTAGGCAACGTAACCAACTTCCGCACCCACCTTCAATGAATCACTTGGATTATCGCTGACCAGACTTTGTATCTTGATACCATTGGCCATCCTGTACTCGCGGCCATCTATAGCGATGGCACCGTAGCTTGGTTCGATTCCGGTAACAATCCCGGTCACTTCAAACGTCATCGAAAGTAGCGGAGCCACAGGCGCCCCTTCCTCCGCAATACTTATGGCGGGTAGGAATATAGAAAACGCCAAACTTAAAATTGTTGCGCGTATCAATAATTTCATGTCAATTTCCCATTACTATTTAGGTTTCAAAGTTCTACCAATCGACAATTGAGCGCCTAAAGCTGCTGCCAATTCAATCGGCCGACACTACCCCCACTGTTCTCGGTGGTCAGCTCTATTCCACCCGATGATCCGCTGGTATATTTAAACTCCCGCTTTTGATCACCAGCATCCAATATACCCGGGGTGGATATAATACCTACGGTTGATTTTTTACCACTTACCGGAACGCTTTGGGTCGTGCTACCCGTCGTAACCGAAACCAAATCCTTGTTATCAAAATTTGTATCATGGTTCAAATCAAACGGTGACACCGTTAGGCTGCTACCGGTCGAGGCATCGAGCTCCATCAACCAGCCGCTACCACCGTCACCGCATGGGTCAGGATCCGGTATTAGCGTGGTAAAAATTATCCGGCCCGCCCGCAAAATGGGCCGGCTAACCATACGCTCGCCATAATTTTGCAAAGGCAGGGTACCGGTATCGATCATGTCTATTTTCCAACCCAAATGCGTCGTCACCGGGTTACCTGACGGATACCCACCGGCAAGATGCCAATTGACTGACTCCGAAGTTGTTAGTCGAATACCAACTCCGAATGGATTTGTGGGATCGCTAGCATCAATTTCCTTATATATCGATTGAGTCAACAACTGATCATTGCCAAACGGTGGCACACTGTAATCCGGGTCATTGCTGGGGATTTGCTTATCCCACACAGCATAAAATGTCTGCGTGTCTTGCCCCACCGGGATCGAATCGCCAACTTCAATGTACTTACCCGTACCAAAATAAACTATTGAACCTACAATCGGCGTACCCGCGGCAGGGTCGTACAACCCCGCCGAATCAACACTCCCTGTTTCAGAATCGGGGGATGCTTCACCAATTTGAGGTCTGACGGTAATCGGTTGGCGTATACCGGCGGTTTGACGTGTCTGAAACAGAGGTAGTGGAGTCAATCCCCCAAATGCAACGCCCCAATTCGCAGGATCCGGGTCACTCAAATCGAATTTCCACAAGTTACCGAAAAGATCGCCTGCGTAAGCCATATCAATAATATAGTCGCCGTCTCTATCGATCGGTGCCGCAACACTCAAACCATTCGGTTTGCCCAATCCGGTTGGGTCCTGGGCGCTCCCCTGCAGCGTGTCGATTTTGCGAATTAAGCTGCCGGTTTGCAAATCGACAATAAACAAGACCGCATTCCCCGTTGCACTGACATTGCCATCCGGTTCGGTATTGTTGTAACCATTCGAGAACAACGCCACCCATTTACCGTTGTGCATTCGTACAATATTAATAGGTTGGCCATAAGTGTTTCCCAAATCAGCGTCATCTGCGTCTGTAAATTCCCATAGCACCAATTGAGCTGCATTGGCTTCGTCAAACGTAGTCGGATCGGTCACATCCAGGGCAAAAACACCCTGTCCGCCGGCCGCGTATCCACCACCCAATACGGTATGCCAATCGTTGGCAAAGAATCCATCGACGATCGTAGTCGAAGCATCGACATAGTATCGGTGGCTATAATTGATATCGGTCAAACGATTCATTTTATCCAGCAGTTTTGCCGGCGCGTATGCAATTTCTTCCCGGCCCGTCCCCACACTGAAGGTTTTGGTTCCTGGATTATAAGTACCCGCGTCTACACCGCGGAGCAACCCGTCATTCGCACCAAAATAGACCAACCGCTGTCTATGCACATGGGACGTACGAAAATCGCTATATGGTTTCGCATTTTCCGGAGTCAAGGGACTCACCCCGGTCGCGTCGTCCCATTTGTCCGGATAAATGTCATTGCCCCCCCCAGCAAATGCAGGACCGGAATTCACAACATCGCCCAAAAGGCTGGTCCGGTTTCGAAACGGACCATTGTTTTTTGCTTCTAGCGCAGTATCACCACGCAGATAATTGACCCGGTCTGCACCACGGCCATCAGCCACGAATGTAGAAGGGTTGATATCTATTGCGGCTTGTTGGGTTGGATTCAACGAGCCAAATCGAAACGGTATACCTGTGCCCGCGACAGGGTCAAACGTTATTATTTCACGACCGGTATCGAAATTTTGGGTGGAGATTACCGCAGACGCCTCCCAAGATTGCGCACCAAGCGTTCCATCGGGATTAATAGGCAGGGCAACCAACTGGCCAATCCAAGTCCCGCTATTGAATTTGGCTTGGTACAAGTGAGACTCGCTGCCGATTGAACCCGAATTTAGTGATGGCGAAGCAGAAGAGCCCGTTCTAGCAACAATATTAGAAAGGACATCTGAAAGCGAATTCGCAAACTCATCCGGGTTGCTCGCACTGAAGAAATCTCCCCGGCTATTTATTGCAGTATGCCAAAGATCATCGGTTTTGGCCGTCGACGAAGAAAAAGGATCAGGCCAAGATTTGTTTCCGTTAATCAAATTCGGCAAGTCTGTAGCCGGATCCAATATACCCGGCACACCCAAACCTACGGTAAAATTAACCAAATGCTGCCAATACGCCGGATCAGCTGCGTTGGTTGGGACTTCGTTAGCCAAATCTGTACGTAGGTCTCGATACCAATAATACATTCCCACGTCAGCCAAAGTATCCGCCACACCATCTTGATACGGCGTCGACGGTGTATATTGGAAATTCAACGCAGAATTCGAGGGATGGGTAATGGCAGGCCCAGAATTATTATCGACATTTTGACGTGCCGCATTTGTTGGGGCCGACGCACCATTCCAAAACCCGTCCGTCATCATAACATGATAACTTTGTCTACAGGCTAAATGCGGGGTCGAATTGGTAGTCCCCGGGGTTGCGCTCCAAGGTCCCTGGTTATCGGAACGTTCAAAATAACGCCCCACATCGTCCAGAGCTCTGCGTAACGGCGTGCCAGACGGCACCATCACATAACCATATAGATCAGTAAAAAATTGATCTCGATCTGTCCCGCTAAATCTTCTTAAACCTCTGACTATCGCGCCTGGACTGGTCACGCCATCAACCGTCGCACCACCTTTGTTGATAGCAGCAAATCCCACCCGCATGTCATTTCCCTGTTGGGCAAACGCACGCCCAACACCGGAACGCGATAACAAAATTCGCGAACGGTCGTAGCTATACCAATTGGCGAAATTCTGTAGTTCTTCAGCAAAAGTACAAATAGGAGCAGCGGCACAATCGCTTCTGTTCGGGCCACCAGTGTACGTATTACCCGTACGTATTTCTACGCGAGTATAACTGTTGTATGTCCATACATTGCCGCCGTTGTAATTGAAATACGTTGCTGGCCAAAAAGTCCTTGTTGTATCTGTTGTTGATCCGTCGTTTTCACGCCACCACGCTTGCTGAGTATTGTTTTGGGTAAGATCCCGACAACCCTTGCCAGGGTCATCCGGATTATGCGGTGCACAGGTGACAACGGCATCGGGAAACAATGATCCGTCTGATTTGGCCCAAGGTAGATATCTTATCGTCGGATTGTAAAAAATCTTATTGTTATTGGAAGACCGGCTAAAGGAGTTATACCGGTTATTCGTATCGAATCCCGCCACCAAATTCCAGTAATCACCTGCTCCGTAGATACCATTAGCCCTGGGAAAACTATAATATTGATATAATACACTGTCAGGCATCATCTCCCAGTGCATGGAGCCAGAATCGTCGAGCGTGAACATAATATTCGGATCTACATTACCCCCCAAAAAAAGAGGCACCTGGCTCAACGACAAACTCGCTGATTGGGCATTGGCGGAAAATAGAAGCAATCCCGAAAAAACCGCGGACAATGAAAAATTAAGTATTCCGGAATAGATCTTCATAAAACTGCTCCTACCTTTACATTTCGAACCGATAATCATAATTTAGAACCGTCTGGCAAAATTTGTTTGGACGAACGCGTTCGCCGTATTCGTTCCACCGAAACCACGAGTCGTTACGGCGTAGACGTTGCGGAAGGAACTACCGTCCATATCCTGTTGTTGTCCCAAATTCTGGCTATCTCGGAATATATCTATAAATTCCACAAAAAATTCGGGTGATTGCTGATTATTCATCTTTGACACAGCATTCGCTGTTCTTGCGCTTGCCCACATAATCGAATCCGTGTATCCACTTGCACCGAATTGTGTCCAAAAAGGATTCAAGGCGCCATAAGAATTCCAAAGGTCGCACGGTGAAGATGGACAGTTGTTGGGATCCGGTACCGCTGTTAGACCTAACAGCCAGCCCTCACCTGAACGTGCCGCAGCTTCGGCGGCTTGAAACGCAGTGCTCAAATCTCTTGCATTACCGGCCATTTTTTCTTGCATCACCGTGCTTTGCATCGAAGTGATGCCAATCAAAGTCATCACTAACAATATGATCAAACTAACAACCAACGCGGCACCACATTGCTTAAAACCGTTTGTCGACTTTATTCTTTGCATGATAAATTTCCAGACGTTTAAGGAACGCGGTTGCGTAATGTAATAGTGCTCGTAAAGATACGATAAAGACGATTATCTTGAGCCACATTTGTATCAGGCACTAAATCGCCATCTGAATCGAATAATTCTGGGGTTCCATCATTATCGGTATCGAAAATTGCCAACAAAGGGTTAGCAGCAACATTAGCGAATATCATGGGTTGTAAAATCATCCGCGACCGATCCTGTCTTGGGCTCGTGCTTAATAGCAATCCCACACGAACGCTCACTACGCTGCCCCAAATTCCAGCAGCGTTGACCGCTGTGGCATTAATATATCGATCTGCACCTCGATTACCGTCGTCATCAACCCCATACAGAAATTGCATATTTTGAACATTATCAATCAGGGGTTGTGCAGCGGCGCCAGCTCCAACTCTAGTACAAGACAAGCTATTAGTCGTTCCAATGTTTGTAACTGAAAATAAATCGTTCACTACATTGGGCCCGAGACACCCGATATTCCCTGCACTTACAATATGTATCGAATCATTCGCGCCATCAATGGTAGTTGCGGGAACAAACGCGCCGGCAGCATTGTTAAATCCAGCGCCCCGAATTGAACGTTGCAATATTTCGATTGCAATCCGGCCACTTTCTTGGACCCTGGATAGCTCGTCCTGTAGATGATAAGTTTGTTTGTTACTGACGAAAACTTGAATGACGCCACCGATCAAGATTGAACTGATCAACAAGCCAATCATAATTTCGATCATCGAGATCCCCTGCTGATTATTCGAGGGTATATTTAGGTTTTTCATGGTTGAAAAGCTACCGCAAAAGTTGTCGGTGCGCCATTGGCACCGTTATCGTCCCAAGTGATCGAAAGCAAAAAAGACGAACCGATCGTACAAGCAACGCCGTCGGTATCCGTATTGTTGATTAGGTCATTGTCCGGATCAGTGAACCCCGGATCAGCATTATCGGTACATTGCAATTGGCCTTGCCCCGGCAATGCCTGAGCAACAGCAGTCCGCCACGCAAACAAATCGTAAGCCGCCATTTCAGTGGAGTCACAATTGTTCCCGGTGGTGGTTCCGGCAAAATTGGTCATACAATCAAAACCGGGATTCGCGGGGGCTGGCAGTAAGACATAGTTTCCATTATCTACTCCGTCTCTATTCGCACGCATCCGATCGGCAAGATCATTAATTAATTCAACAGCTTGGGAACGACCCTGTGATGAATTATTCTGCTTCAGCGCCAAGGTTTGAAGCCCCGCCAAACCGAGCAAACCTATAGACAATATGACTACCGCAATCAAAACTTCTATCAACGTAAAACCAGTAGATTTTCTTAGTGATATATTCATAGTTGTAAAAATTTTTGCATCAGCGTTGGATACTAACGAGCCTACCCATTTGAATATTTAAGGGCACGTCACTGCCGCGCCGCCTCCAACTTCTACAATTCCGTCGCCATTCGAATCGACCGCCCGCGTTGGACGACCCGTTATAGATACAATCAAACCGTTGGCCGAAGTATCCCCGCGTACATCGCACATTCTAAATGATCCGTTGAAATTTCCCGCCCCAGGCACACCTGTGGTCATCCCTGTTTGCGAGAATCTAATGGTATTTGTAACCAACGCATTGCCGCGTAACGTCAACCCATCATTTACCAAACTTTCGTATACGCGAATCAATTCCGGTTGTTGAGCGACCAAGTCACCATTAACATCATCGAAAACCATCCACCCTTGCTCCCAACCTCCAGCTGCGGTGCAATTTATTCCATCAGTTGTGGTACATACGGTCACGGTATTTACGTGCCGTTTAACAGCTTCACTTCTCGCTATCATCAGTGTGGTCAAGAAGTTATTCATTTCCGTTGTCTGACGATTATCCATTATCATATTCCTGAAGCTCGGCACGCCCGCGCTCAATATGATAGCCGCCATCAACAACGTAACGATCAATTCAATTAACGTAAACCCTCGTGCAGGTCGAATAAATTTCATAGTCTGAGTTATAGCAGGATTAATTCAAATGTCTTCTGTTTTCCGATAAGCGGTGGATTAGTCCCGATTAACGGCAACTACATCGATTTAGTCAATAGAAGAACGATTAAGAGGATGTTGTTTCGCCTACCGTAAGTTGTTAAACCTACCGAAAGAAAACATATAAAACCGCTTTAGATCAAAAAACAAGCGCTTGCACCATCCAATGACTATCGGACTAAGTCTAGCTGAAGTTTTTATAACGCCAAACTAATAGACTAGCAATCTTAATTTCTCAGAAAATAGTCATTGACAATCTAGCTGATGAAGATGAAGGAATAGGTCAGTAGTAAACATTGATCGGTTTTGATCTAACTTTCTGTCCGCTTGAAATACCCAGCATATTGTCCGGACAGTTCCTCAAAGAACACGTACTGTATTTATATGGAGAAGGTATGTAACTTTGATTAATTCACTTGAAGTCAAGGATACTTTTCTTCACAAAGCGCGTCGAATTATGCTTGCGATAAAAAACTTTACCAAATCAAAATATCTTTACCCACCCGATCGACCAGAAGTTCACGGTAGCGCTCGGCTTTGGCGACTTGCATGCTTTCCAGTGGATTGAAATCATCTGTGATGATAAACGTATCCTGAATCGGTACACTGATCTCACGATCCTTCAGCCAGGATTCCACCCGTTTGTTCGCTGGTGTAGGCGTCAATTCCAATGCGACATCTGACGCGTAAAATATGAAATCGTTGAAATCTTCGTTTGGCGCCGATACAAAAGTTCGTTTGTGCGTAAATAATGAGTCTAACGTATTGGATACGGCAGCAACTGCCCGACTGTTTTCACCCTGCGAAAAACCGACGAAGTTAAGCACCAACACACCGCCAGGTTTTAGCTTCGATTTTAAAGTCTTAAGCATTTCTACGGACAACAGGTGAATGGGTTCAGCCCCTCCGGTAAAACAATCATGAACAATAAAGTCATAGGTTTCCGATAGTTGCTTGACTTGGTATCGTGCATCACCCACCAAGGACTTTCCGGTAGACTGGTATGAAAAGTAATGTCCAGCAGCTCGCGCGACCTCTGGGTCAATTTCAATAGAATCGGTTCTAATACCATAGCGATCAAACAAATTGACGATATGCCCACTACCCAATCCAACCAAAAGAGCCTTTTTTGGCTGGTCTTTAAAATTTACGACCCTCTCAACAACTTGCTGATAACCTAGCATGCCCTCGCCATTATTAAGATCCTCCGCTCCAATCGTTGATGAATCGGACATTAACCAACGAATTCGTTGCAATGGTTCGTCTACCACTCGCACCCACCCATAATGACTTTCCGCCTCGTATACAACCTTGAAGCGCTGATACTTCTTGGTTGCAGTTATGTAACTCGCCAAATAAACTGCTATCGCGAACACTACACTAGAAGCGGCCAACATTATTGGCGCACTAGAACGCTTCAAGCTTTTATATTCATAAATTCCAATACCCACGGCAAGAACCAATAGAACCAAACTAACACCCATCACGATAATCCGGGTTCCGGCAAGCGGTAACAAATAAAAACCGAGAAATAACGTACCAACGACACTACCTAACGTACTAATAGCATAAACGTTTCCGGCAGTAGACCCCACTCCTTCCAGACGCCGAGCCGCCATTTTGATGACATAGGGTCCAACCATACCGAGCAAGGCCAATGGCACGGTAAACAAAATCAATGCACTGGCAAAGGCCCCTGCGCGCAAGCCTAAAGAATCGGTGGCCAACTGAACAGGCCCACTCATTAACGGGATCGCTCCGGTATAGACTGCTGCCAAAAATATAATATGGGATAACCGCACGGGACCTTCGCGATCAGCCAATCGCCCTCCGATAAAATAACCGATTGCCAGCGCCATCAAAGTTACCGAAATCAATGACGACCATACGATCAAGCTAACCCCGTAAAATGGCCCAATAATTCTAGTACCGAGCAACTCAAGCATCATAACGGCTGCTCCGGTAATCGATACTGTCAGGTATAAAACCAGCTTGTCGATAAACGCGAACCTATTTTCACAGGATACTCCCGCTGTTTTTTGAGCTGCATTAGAGCTCAATTTGGAATGGCGACTTGTGTTTTTTTGGGACTGTTGCATAGCCTTGTCCTATTGCCGTATTTTTTTAAAAAGTTTGTTTGGTTTAACATCGGCGATCAAATATTACAATGAATCACAATTCTCGCTTTGGATAACAAGAAATAAACGGCGAAACCATTCTAAGCAGAAAAGGGCATCTGCCTAAACAGATGCCCTTTTAATATCACGAATGAAAAATCCAAGCGCGGTTAATCTAACATTCGTATACCGTCACATATTTAATCATTATAAATATATCGACGTAAGCTACGAACGCATATTAAGCTTCGCTACTTTGCGGCGCTATCGTGCGGCCAGAAACCCTTGATTGGGCCATAGGTGTCCAATGATTCGTCAGATGGTGTAACTTCTATCGCATAACCATCGCCGCAAGATTCGCCCAGAGGATTGTTTTCCAAATCGCGAACAACATCGACTTGTGGCCAGAATCCAACCGAAACAACATCGGGATCATCAAACTTTGCGGTTAAGCGACCAAACCAGATATCCGCACGGTCATCTTTATTGGTATTGAGCGTATGTCGGCAATAGTTTGCTATACCAAATTTGACGGTCAATTTAGTCGCGCAGGAATCCGCGTGGAAGCTTGGGTAACTCGCCCGGTAAGGAATCAAACCAAACAGGTTAGATTGCAGTCTTCCATTTCTATAATGGAATGCCCGTATATCTTCGGTTCTCAGTCCATGGCTATTGAATGGTGGAGTAGGACCGACAGCTTGAACGATTTTTTTGAATATATCTTTATCCTGCGCCGATTTTGCCCCCATAACCGGGTTACCCACGATATAGTCTGCAAGATCGATCGAGTCTCCGGTATCCGATCGGGTCGCAACAGCGTCGTGTCCATTTGGCCAAACAACCGCCATCGCTTTAACTGCACGCGCTTCGCTTCCGCCTGGCGACGAACAGCCATGAGAAATCGAAATATTACTCACGCTGCTACCGGTGCCCTCGATTTCATGGCGGACCTGCCAATCGTTTGGTGTATTTTTTCTCACTACCGTAGTATGCGCTAATGCACTGCCGGCAATAGAAACCGCAACTAACGCTAATGCGCTAGTTATCAATTTTTTGTGTTGTACCATGTTGTTGCTCCCCTAATGATTAATTTTTGATTCTTTGCATCGATGTCCTAATTGACCCGTTTCCGGTTAGCTCAAAATTAACTAGAATCTCCGGCCGAAAATCGAAGCTTCCACAACCTCCCTGAATTTAGCGACAAGAACACATACATTCGCCCAAGCTGCTAGGGAGCGCAGTCGACATATCAAGGCACATATAGTGCCAAGTTATTATTTATTAATAATCATATGGTTACAGACATTTCTTCCGTGCCACCCGATATTTAGGTCAAATACCGCAGCCCCTTAAGCCAAATCCCGCACATGAACATCTAGTAACCGCAGCCCCATCCATTGATTCAATGTAATAATTTGCTTTTGGTACAACTTATGGTTTTATAGTCTCCTTTGCCCTATATTCCCGCCGAATTTCGCCAATGAATGACACCCCCGAATACAACACAAAGCTTTTCAAAATCGCAGCATCCTCGATTCCCGGCGGTGTTAACTCGCCGGTTAGGGCATTTAAATCTGTAGGTGGAACGCCTATATTTATAGATAAAGCATCCGGTCCGTTTATTTTTGATACCCGGGGCAAATCCTATATAGACTATGTCGGTTCGTGGGGTCCAATGATCGTCGGCCATGCCCATAAAGAAGTGATCGACGCGGTTCAACGAACGGCAAGCAAAGGATTAAGCTTCGGCGCACCTACCGAGCTTGAAACCGCAATGGCCGAAAAACTTTGCGAATTGGTCCCGTCATTGGACCAAGTGCGCATGGTCAATTCGGGCACTGAAGCAACGATGAGCGCCATCCGCCTGGCGAGGGGCTACACCGGTAGAAATAAAATCGTTAAATTCGAGGGCTGTTACCACGGCCATTCAGATTCACTGCTGGTTAAAGCCGGTTCCGGTGCGCTAACTTTGGGAGAACCTAGTTCACCTGGCGTACCGGAGACCTTGGCCCAACTGACTTTAACGCTAAATTACAATGATACAGAAGCCGTTCAGCAATTATTTGCACAAATAGGGCCGGAGATTGCCTGCATTATCGTGGAACCGGTTGCCGGCAATATGAATTGCGTTCCACCAAATCCTGGTTTTTTAGAATCATTGCACACTGTTTGCGATGATACTGGATCGATACTTATCTTCGACGAAGTCATGACCGGTTTTAGGGTCGCGCTGGGCGGTGCTCAGGCCCATTATGGTGTGATTCCCGATTTAACAACTCTTGGAAAAATAATTGGTGGCGGCATGCCGGTAGGTGCTTTCGGGGGTAAGAAAGAAATTATGGACCACCTGTCCCCTGTCGGGCCAGTCTATCAAGCTGGGACACTTTCCGGTAACCCTGTAGCGATGGCTGCAGGGCTAAAAACGATGGAATTGGTTTGCCTACCTGGTTTTTATGAAAATCTGTCCCACACTGTGCGCAAACTGACCCAAGGTATAGAACAAGCCGCATCCGACGTAGGAATAAAGCTAACGACCAACCATGTCGGTGGTATGTTTGGTATATTCTTCAGCGAAGATTCTACGGTTAGTAATTTTGATGCCGTTATGCGTTGCGATCTGGCACGCTTTACGAAATTTTTTCATGGACTTCTCGATGAGGGCGTTTATATCGCACCGTCGCCATTTGAAGCTGGGTTTGTTTCATCTGCACATTCTGACGATGTCATTGCACAAACATTGGCTGCTTGTCGTTCCGTATTCGAAAAAATTTAGTACTCCCTTTTAAAAAACCAACCCAATAATCCATAGATTATCCTGAACATAAAGACTGGGGATCGCTTGGGTATTCTTGGCATTAATTTGTTGTAATCGTACGCTTTACAACGGCCTTCACCGGAATCGGCCTACTAAATACACGGCGTTCATCTAAACTTTATGCGGAGACCTCAAATACTAGACCCAAAATATTTCGACCATGAAAGTTCTTGTAGCCGATGACAGCCTGACCAATCTGATGATTGTGCGCAAGTATATAGAGACTGCAGGACACGAAGTTACCGCTGTAGAAGACGGTCTGCAGGCGGTCAAAATGTTTAAAGAACTCAAACCAGATTTGGTTATTCTGGATGTCATGATGCCCAATATGGATGGCTTTGAGGCGGCGATTCGGATTAGGTCAATATGCGATAGACAAAAAACATGGATTCCAATCATATTCCTGACCGCGATGAACCAAGACGAAGACCTTGCCAAAGGTATCGAATCCGGTGGTGACGACTATTTAACAAAGCCCATCAGCCGTATCGTTTTGAACGCCAAACTAAAAGCGATGGAGCGCATTGCCCAAATGCGGCAAGAACTATCCCAAGTAAACCATGAGCTTAAACAGCTTTCAGAACTAGATGGATTGACCGGAATCGCGAATCGTCGACGGTTTGATGATTATTTCGAACGTGAGTTCCGTAGGGCGATTCGGGAAAACTCTGAATTGAGCCTATTGCTAATGGATGTCGACAATTTTAAATCGTACAACGACTACTATGGGCACCAAGCCGGAGACGATTGCTTGCAGCAAATTGCATCCGAGGCCGGCAGTGCGTTAAAACGACCCGCTGATCTTTTCGCGCGATATGGTGGAGAAGAATTCGTCGCCGTACTCCCCAACACACCTGGTGAAGGCGCGCAATTCGTCGCGACAACTTTGCTAAAAGCCGTCGAAAATCTTCAAATTCCCCACGCGAAATCGCCAACAGCACCAGTGGTCACAATTAGCATCGGCTACGCCACGTTAAATACAAGTCGTCTGGACAATATCAATTCAAAAACCCTTATCGAATACGCTGATAAGGCATTATATCAGGCAAAAACATCAGGCCGGAATCACGCTGAATGCTGGAACGAAGCCTATGCCTAGTATGCATATCGAAGATACTGCGAAACAACTGCAGAAACTTGACGTAGCAGTGAATGCCTGCAAGGACATCATTTATATCACTGACGCGCATGGACAGATAAATTATGTAAATGCAGCCTTTGAATATATTACCGGTTGGCAGCGCGATGAAATTTTAGGAAAAAAACCTTCGATTTTGGAAAGCCTCAAATCCGCGAAAAATATAAACGAAGAAATATTGGATACCCTTGGTCGCAATGAAACTTGGACCGGACGTTTACTTAACAAGCGAAAAACCAGTGCTACCGCAACCCTCTCAAGTCTACAGTCAAACACAACCTTAACAGATTATTGGGTGCACGCTACAATCACACCAATTCTTGAAAAAGATGGGTCAGTATCCGGATATATCTCGATACAAAGGGATATTTCAGAGCAGGTAAACAAAGAAAACAAATTGGCGCTTGAAGCGGAAGCCGGTCGAATCAGAACTCGAATACTGGAAGCACTACAACAACAAAAACCACTACGGCAACGGTGCGGCCGACTGTTGGACATCCTATTCTTACTCAAAGATTTGGATGAGCAGAAAAGGGGAACAATCTTTCTACGACAGGAAGATAGCGACCAACTCGAATTGTTCACATTACGCGGAAAATTTTCAGATACATTCGTCAAACACAACAATCGGGTTTCGATTGGGGACAGCCGGTTCGGCCAAGATATCAAACATCACAAAATAGGCTATATAGACCAGTGTTGCTGCGACAACCCTATTGGCGTAAAACATGGGCATTATATTGTGCCATTGATGCACGCCGGTCATACGCTAGGCATACTGCAATTGTTCACTAAAACCAATCCAAATCAAGATCCGATACGCACAGCATTCCTGTCACAATTGGGTACAACCTTGGGCTTGACGGTCGCCGATGAACATTTACACAACGAATTGACCAAAGCCCGAAACACGGCAATCGACACAGTACGGATAAAAAGCGAGTTTTTATCCAATATTAGCCACGAATTGCGTACTCCAATCAACGGAATTCAAGGCATGCTGGCACTATTGAACGACTCCGAACTCAATGATGAACAGATGATGCTTATTGCGGTCGCACAAAACTCGGCGTCAGAACTTCTCGCCGTGGTTAACGATGTACTCGATTTTTCCGAATTGGATACCGCTCAGATGCAAATAGTTCGCAAAGATTTTTGTGTTCGAAATTTAATCCAGGAAACCATCCAAGACTATAGCGAAACGGCCAAACAACGGGGTATCAGCTTTGTCAGCAACGTCGCACACAAGGTACCGAATATTGTCCATGCCGACCCACTTCGCATTAAACAAAATCTGGGCAACTATATTAATAATGCGATTAAATTTTCTGAATCGGGTCAAATCGTTATTGACGTTGACTACCAGCACGAGGCAAAGGGCAATTTTCTAAAGCTATCGGTGACTGACAATGGAATCGGTATAGCAGCAGAACATCAATCAAATTTATTCCAATCATTCACACAGGGTGATGGGTCTTCCCATCGAAAGCACGGCGGTACTGGGTTGGGCTTGGGTATTGTCAGCAAGCTGACCGAAATGATGGGCGGTCTATACGGCATGGAAAGCACACTTGGACAAGGATCTACATTCTGGTTTAGCGTTTTGCTACTTGAAAATCAACCAATATCCCCAGCTCCCGAACTGATCAATGAGAACACCCTGAATGTATTACGCGACGCTATGGGGGAAGATTTCTCAACGATCAAAAATGCATTTCTTGATGAAATTCAGGATCTGATTGCACGATGCGAGCAAGCACTAGAAAAACAAGACACCAACACGGCCCAAAACATATTATGTAGCCTCAAGAATGCCTGCAAAGAACTTGGCGCCACTGAAATGCTAAATAAAGTGGGTGAGATGGAAACGAATATTGCTAATAACTCATCCGATCCACATACATTGTTCTTCAAGAACATTCAGCAAGCCTACCAAAATCTAATCCAGTACTTTGAAACAAAAGCCGCATAACAACTAACGATCTGCGCCATTTAGGCCGGACTTCCTTTATCTGCCATTTTTCTGCAGGACCTTATAGCTTCACTTTACTCCTGTTCCGGCAACTAGGTTAAAATGTGCAATCAGTGTGTTATAAACGTTGATAGCCCGTGATTTTCTCAACCAAGTCTCTTACGCTCGCAGTAACTTTCCTATGATGCAATCGATTAGCAATATTATTGCGCCATATTGGATCGGTTTTTCCATCGGATTAATTGCCGCATCAATAATCTTTATAGTCCTTTGGGTAATCCATTCAAAACGTGTCAAATCGACCGTCACTGGTTTGCAGAAGCACCTGACAGACCTGTCAACATCCAAGCAATCACTGAATACAGACCTGGCTGTATTAAGCGAAAAGGTTTCCCAACACGGGACTATGCGTCTGGAATTGGAAACAACTAGGAATAAACTTGATCAAACTCGCGAACAACTAGCTCTGGAAACCGAAAAACGGGCCCGTGCAGAACAACAATGCAGCAGAATCAGTGAACTTGAGGCCGAAGTTGCTTCGAACAAAAATAAGAACGATGCATTGAACGAAAATCTGACAAATTTGCAAACAACTAATGCAGAATTACATACACGGATCGAAGAACAACATCACAGCGCTAATGACAAACTCGAATTGTTGCAGAATGCCGAAAAACAACTGATCCATCAATTCGAGTCACTGGCTGGAAAGATATTAGAAGAAAAAAGCAAAACCTTTACCGAACAAAACAAAGTCAATTTGGACAATATCCTGAATCCATTGCGGGAACAATTGACCAGTTTTAAAAAAAAGGTGGACGATGTTTATGTCAACGACAGCAAAGACCGCGCAACGCTAAAAGAAGCCATCAAGAATTTGAACCTGGAAAATCAACGTATCAGTGTTGAAGCGAATAATCTCGTGCGGGCATTAAAAGGCGATAAAAAAACTCAAGGCAATTGGGGTGAATTAATTTTAGAACGCGTTCTCGAACAATCTGGGCTGCGCAAGGGCATTGAATACGATACCCAGGCAGGATTCCGGGATTCCGACAATCGACTACTCAAACCAGACGTCGTAATTCATCTACCCGACGCTAAAGATATAATAATAGATTCGAAAGTTTCGTTAATCGCTTACGAAACCTATTCTTCAGCAGAAACCGATGAAATGCAAAAGATTGCACTAAATGAACACATTCAAGCTATACGCAATCACATCAAGGGATTGAGCGAAAAAAACTATACCGGCGTAAAAGGCTTAAGGTCGTTAGACTTTGTATTAATGTTCATGCCTATAGAAGCAGCTTTTCTGGCAGCATTTCACCAAGACGATTCATTATTTTCCGATGCTTTTCAACACAATATTGTCGTAGTCACACCGACGACTTTGCTCGCCACGTTGCGAACCATCGAAAACATTTGGCGCTATGAACGTCAGAATGAAAACGCTAAAATTATCGCCGAGAAGGCTGGAAATCTTTACGACAAGTTGCGAGGATTTGTAGACGAATTTGAAAAATTGGGGACCCAGATATCGACCGTCCAAAATACTTTCGACGGAGTAATGAACAAGTTGACTCGCGGGAAGGGAAACCTAATCCGTCAGGCTAATTCCTTTACAAAGCTAGGCGTCAAGGTCAAAAAACCTTTATCCAAATCGATTACAGAGCAATCAGACCTTGAAGATGAGGATGGAAATAACGCTAGCAACCAAACCTTAAAGTCATCTTCTTAACCGCCGCCCGTCGGTCCATTCAAGTTACCGGGGTAACCCAACCAAATTTAGCGTTTCATCGAATCAAAAAATTCCGCATTGGTATTGGTTTCTTTAAGCTTGCCCAAAAGAAACTCACTCGCGGCAATTTCATCCATGGGATGCAGAATTTTACGCAGTATCCAACACTTCTGCAGCTCTTCAGGACTGACGATATATTCCTCACGACGGGTACCAGAACGGTTGATATTGATCGCCGGATAACATCGTTTTTCCGCAATCTTGCGGTCCAAATGCAATTCCATATTACCAGTGCCCTTAAATTCTTCGTAGATCACCTCGTCCATCCTGGAGCCCGTGTCAACCAACGCGGTTGCGATTATAGTCAGGCTACCGCCTTCTTCTATATTCCGCGCAGCACCAAAAAATCGCTTTGGCCGTTCTAAAGCATTGGCATCGACACCACCCGTCAGCACTTTGCCCGACGACGGGATAACCGTGTTGTACGCGCGCGCAAGCCGGGTAATTGAATCGAGTAAAATTACCACGTCGCGTTTATGCTCAACCAGCCGTTTTGCTTTTTCGATAACCATATCGGCAACTTGAACGTGGCGTGTCGGTGGTTCATCGAATGTACTGGATACAACCTCACCTCTGACACAGCGCTGCATTTCAGTTACTTCTTCCGGCCTCTCGTCGATTAATAAGACAATCAAGTCACTTTCAGGATTTTTCTCTGCGATTGAGTGTGCAATGTTCTGTAAAATCATTGTCTTACCAGCTTTAGGCGGGGATACGATCAATCCACGCTGACCTTTTCCTATAGGCGCAATAAGATCTATAACACGAGAAGTTAAATCTTCCGTCGTCCCATTACCCATTTCCAATTCGAAACGCTCGTTTGGAAACAGAGGAGTCAGGTTTGAAAATAACAGTTTTTGTTTAGCATTGTCCGGCGAATCGAAATTAACCTGCTCCACCTTGAGCATCGCAAAATAACGTTCGTTATCCTTAGGTGGGCGAATCTTGCCCGATACGGTATCACCTGTACGCAAATTGAAGCGTCGAATTTGACTCGGTGAAACGTAGATATCATCCGGCCCCGCTAGATAAGAACTACCGGGGGAGCGCAGAAACCCAAAACCATCCTGCAATATTTCCAAGACCCCGTCGCCGTATATATCTTCTCCACTTTTGGCATGTTTTTTCAGTATTGCGAAAATAAGATCTTGCTTTCGCGATCGCCCGATGCCATCAATTCCCAGCGATTCAGCTACTTCGATTACTTCGGGTACTGGTTGTTGTTTTAACGCGGTAAGATTCATATCGGAGATTACTATTGTCACAACGAGATAGAATGGGCTAATCCCAATAGGGACGAATTAATCGGACTTGTCAGGGAGAAAAACGCCAACCCTGGCGCAGAAAAAGTGAGGAATTAAAATAGTAATAGTAAAGCTAGCACAGTATAGGCTGCCCGTCCAGCATCAGGCACAATTACAGACTCATTTTAGTTAAATATTATTGTCTATAAATTCAGCAAGCTGGGATTTAGTTATCGCACCAACTTTGGTAGCCTCGACTTCACCGTCTTTGAATAACATCAAGGTCGGAATACCACGTACACCATAATTTTGCGGCGTACTCGGATTCTCATCAATATTGAGTTTTGCAACGGTGACCCGTCCATTATAGTCATCGGCAATTTCATCAAGTACCGGCGCAATCATTTTGCAAGGACCACACCATTCTGCCCAATAATCAACCAACACTGGTTTATCTGCATTGAGCACGTTCTCATCAAAATCATCATCAGTAACATAAAGAATAGCTTCGCTCACTATTATCTCCAAATGGTTGTTTACGAAGAGCCTCATCCCCAAGATACTTTAACGTCAAATTCGGAATTGACCACGGGAGGGCGTCACGAAGGCTTAGTATTTCAGCGTAAAAGAAAAATTTTTGCAAGTTTTATACGAGATTATCCATTCTTTCGCGTACTCATCCTTCGTCATTAAAAGATTCTCGCCGAGAGAATCTCTGATTTTTCTACCCAATATCCACGAATTTACAGCTAAATAATCTAATTTGGAAAAGAATTGTCAGCACTTTATCGACTCAACATAGGTCACCGAATAAACAGTTGATTTTATTATGTTTCAGAATAGGTTATGCTTGTAGTATGGATTCTGATCAGATAATTGTGAGCAGAATACTTAAAGACTGGTCAATAGTGGTCCGCGTAAAAAAACAATTGTTATCGCTTTCCCTTCCAAGTCTATACAGCAATCATTTTAAATGCCATCGCCAAACAGTGTTCTACTAAACACACGGTTACGTGGCTTTTTTCTGATCGTACCCTTAACAACACTATGATTTGAAATTGATGAGCCAGATCAATGGACTATGGATAAACCATGAGTAGCGATGCATTAACGGATACCCGATTTAATAGTTTCGAACTAGCCGACCCCATACGCAAGGGACTACAAAAAGCCGGATTCGAATTCTGTACACCCATTCAGGCGGATGCATTGCCCATAGCTCTCCAAGACTTAGATGTAGCAGGACAAGCACAAACAGGCACCGGTAAAACAGCCACATTTCTCGTCGCAACATTTCAACGGTTGCTATCTAATCCAACGCCAGTCAATAGTAAAAGTCCTCGTGCGCTGATGATCGCGCCAACACGAGAATTGGCAATTCAAATTGCTAAAGACGCAGAATTGCTTGGCCAATACACGCCATTCAAAATAGGTCTAATATACGGTGGTACAGGCTATAAACAACAAATGGATCTTGTTTCCAACGGTATTGACATACTGGTTGGCACACCCGGGAGACTGATCGATTTCTACAAACAAAAAATATTCGGATTAAGGGACATCGAAGTTGTCGTGCTAGACGAAGCCGACCGGATGTTTGACCTAGGTTTTATAAAAGATATTCGCTATCTACTGCGCAGAACACCCAGTCCTAAAAAACGTCTGGGATTATTATTCTCCGCAACCTTGTCTTACCGCGTACTGGAATTGGCATATGAGTATATGAATTCCCCTAAGCTGGTCAGAATAGAACCGGAGCAAGTCACAGCTAAATCGATCGAACAAACGGCTTATTATCCGGCAAATGAACAAAAAATTTCGCTATTGATTGGCTTATTGAACGAAAAGGTGCCCGCGCGTAGCATTGTATTCGTAAATACCAAACGAACCGCAGAGCATGTAGAAGCCTGTCTAAACGCCAACGGTTTTAAGGCTGGGATGATATCCGGCGATGTACCTCAGACCAAACGACAAAGTTTGCTAAAAAACTTTCAAGAAAACCAACTCTCGTTGCTTATTGCAACCGATGTGGCCGCAAGAGGTTTACATATTCCAGATGTAACCCACGTTTTCAATTTTGATCTCCCTCAGGATGTCGAAGACTACGTGCACAGAATCGGTAGAACTGCTCGGCTTGGCGCGAGCGGTGAAGCAATCAGCCTTGTTTGCGAAGAATATGTTTATTCCTTACCCGAAATTGAAAATTATCTAGGTCACAAACTACCGGTATTACCAATCACCGAAACTCTGTTACCCGAAATTGAAAAACCCCCTCGACGAAAACCTCGCGCGTATCACGGAAAAAAGACAAATTTCTCAAAAAACTCTTCGCGGCCACAACACAAAAAAAGGCAGGCGAATCGCCGATAATCGGACCCATCCATTCCTTAGTGTCCGTCCCAGTATGATTTCAAATAATTCTGAGGCCTTCACAATTAATCAGCGCGGCATAATTTCCCGTAAATTTTGTACTGCACTAAAATCTCTAACTTCGATGGGCATTTGTGTAGAATCGGGTTGGCTGACCGCAATTAAACTATTAATTCCGTATTCGCGTGCCGCTCGTAATACTGAAAGGCTATCGTCAACCATCAAAGTACTGCTGCAGTCGAACGGTTCTAAACGATTCAGGCTTGGCCAGAAGTGTTCGTCTTCTTTGGGCAAACCCAATTCGTGCGAAGAAATAATCGAATCAAAAAAAGGCCGTAGCCGGGTTTTCTCCAATTTAATTTCCAAAGTTTTCGGATGAGCATTGGTTAGCAAGACTAAACGCTTATCTGCTTTGCGTACCGCAGTAAGAAAATCCTCCGTATGGGGAAATACACTGATCAAATGGGATGTTTCCAATTTGAGGCTCACGATATCCAGGCCTAATTCAATTGACCAAAAATCCAGGCAATACCACTCAATCTTGCCTTCCATTGCGTTAAAACGCGGCTGTAATAGCGCCTTGGCTGAACTAGATCCATTCCATTTTGCTGCGCATAACGCAACGGTATCAATTCTTGCCAAAAATGATTGTCAAAATACAAGTCGAGCAAAGTACCATCCATATCCATCAACACCGTATTTATTTCATCCCAGACAATCATGCGATAAAGTAACCTCTAGAATAATGCAAAATCAATTCTTAAAGCGCAGACTAACTTTTGCCGTAAGTATCATCAACCCTTCGACATACATATTTATCTGCATTGAGCACGAATCATGTTAGCTAGACAAATTTCCGCTTTGCTCCTCTTTCAATGCCATCCGCTGAGAGTTTTTTCAAGTTTTAGAATCGTAAATCTTCTGGAAACTACACGATAATTGCATTACTCCGAATCCAACAACCCACTTAATTTGTATTTAATACCTTGGAATACGCCGTATCAAAGCCTGGAGAAAAATTTTAATGCCAGTGAAACCAATTATTCGACAAAGGAAGATACTGGCAACTACCAGACTCTTCCGGATAGAATCGCTCGATTTAGAATTCAGCAACGGAACCCGATGCGAATTCGAACGACTGGCCAGAGGTTCAGGCGGAGGAGCCGTACTTATAGTCCCATTGGTTAATGACAAAACCGTCTTGTTGATACGCGAATACGCTGCCGGAGTTGAACGATATGAGATCGGCCTTCCCAAAGGTAAAACAGAGCGCGATGAACCCATTCTGGAGGCAGCAAACCGTGAACTGAAAGAAGAAGTCGGGTTTGGCGCGAATAAATTAACACTGCTGTCTTCGCTAACTATCGCACCAGGCTATTTAGAGCACGCCACCAATATTGTGATCGCACAAGAGTTATACGAAGAAAAATTACCCGGAGACGAACCCGAGGAATTGGAGGTCATTCCTTGGGATATCAATAATATAGAAGGCTTGATCGCATCGGGCGATTGCACCGAAGCGCGAAGCATCGCTGCACTGTATATGACGAAGGAGTATTTGAATGGGAAAAATTTCTGATTTAAACGCATTGCTCAATCCAGTAATTGCAACATGCAAAATTGCCGGTGAGAAAATTCTCGAGATCTACGAGCAAGATTTCGCAATAGATACCAAAGCGGACAGCTCGCCCCTCACTGCAGCGGATATGGCATCACATCATTGCTTAGTAGATGGGTTGAACAAGCTCCATCCAAAACTGCCGGTGCTTTCCGAAGAATCCGCCGAAATCAGTTACTCTGAACGAAAATCATGGGAATATTATTGGCTCATCGATCCTTTGGATGGAACCAAAGAGTTTATCAAACGAAATGGTGAATTCACGGTTAACGTCGCGCTAATTCACCAAAATAAACCCATTATTGGCGTGGTTTATGTACCGGTTTTGGGCAATTGCTATTTTGCCGCAGATGGCTGCGGCGCTTACAAACAATCAGGCTTAGCGGCCGCCAAGCCAATTTCGGTTCGCCGCCAGGCTCCCGACTTGGTCACCGTAGTTGGCAGCCGTTCGCATAAAACTGGCGACTTGGCGGATTATCTTACTAGACTAGGCGAGCATAATATTAAATCGATAGGCAGTTCGTTGAAATTTTGTTTGGTCGCGGAAGGTTCAGCTGACCTTTATCCCAGAATGGGGCCCACCTGCGAGTGGGATACCGCCGCAGCGCAATGTATTGTAGAACAAGCCGGTGGCTCTGTGACCGAAATTAATGGAACACCGTTGCATTACAATACCGAAGAATCATACCTCAACCCTTTTTTTATAGTGTTTGGAGACAAATCCAAAGACTGGTCAAAATTTGCAAATTAATCAAAATTCAGACTAAATATTTGTGTAGATCGAATCATCAGAATCCGCGAGCTATGCAATACGGTTTATTTCAATACTCTAAAATTCACGCCATATCTTCATAGCTGTTTTTATGTTTTGCGTCTACCCTTATATAGACGACCGTCCACAGTTTCCACGGCGTCAAATATAAGCCTGGGAGAGCTGTCCGCGAAATCCGCAAAAATGCCATAGCGATCGCGCAGCTTTTGTTTTGTAATTCATACTAAACGGTAAAAAATATGCACAACGACGGTCTAAGAGTCGACCAATTTCCTATCGCTTTAGCAACCGAGATTGCACAGCAAACATCTTATTCTAAGGAACAAGCGCTGCGCGGAATTTATGGTATGTTATCGTGCTATGGAAATACTGAGGATACCTATACCGCTATTAAAGAATTCATCAAATGCAACTCTATGGAACTGCACTCGGCAAGCCGCTGATCAAACCCTAAACAATGGCTCCAAACCCGTATTAGACGACACTTTTTCAGTCGGTTTGTTTGCAGCAAACGCCTTGAATGCACGCCAGCACTCATCGCCCATCCAACTTTCTCCAGTACGACTATACAAGCTATGGCTCAACCGCTGAACTTGTTCGGCTAAATTCGTGTCGCATCTTGATGCCAAAGCGGCAAGGTTAGCGGGCGGTGTATCAGGCCATTCAAGTTTTGCCCATGCCAGCAATTTATCTTTGGCGCGCACCGGATCATTTTCGCGACATGCTTGTTTCAATTGGCGAACCAATTTATTACTGCTTTCTGAAATTTCAGTTTGAACCGGTCCGCGCTTTTTACGATGGATACTGGCAAGCCAAAAAAACAGCGTCAAACCCCACGCGATAGCCAAAAATAACGCAAGCCATTTCCAAAAATCCACTCCAACGACTTCGTCTATTGCGGTAGTCGATTCAGTATCTAAATGCGCTTTCTCAGGTGCAGGTGTTGGGTTGGCCAAATTGGCGGGTGTTTGCGAAAGGTTAAACTCACCGGATGGGATCCCCTGAATAACTGCGGACGGCAATCTAGCGACCTCCATTTGATCCGTCGTCGTATTCCACCATGGAATTTCGATCCCGCGTACGTTAAATTTACCGCCTTGGCCAGGAATTAGTGCCACTTTTTGCTCGCGAAAACTTATTATGCCGTCAGAATCTTTTCGCTCCCGTAAAACCGGTTGATCCGGATATTGCTTAATCGAATCCTTGGCTTCACGATCAAGACTTAGAGGTGGTAATTCGGGTAGTTGACTAGACTGACTCCCCTTAGCTAATAACGTCACCGTACGGGTTATAGGTTCACCAACATCCACCGACGGAGGATTTTTAGACCACTGCTCCGATAAATGAAGCTCTTCAGCCGGCAACCAATGTTTACCTGTAAAGCTGCTGGGTACCGGACGTACCTGGAGCTCGATAGCCTTCGACACTATACGCCTGCTCTGAGTCAGTTGACGGCTGAAAAATCCTCGTCGTCTGGAGGTCAGTACATCGGCAGTCATGACCAACGGCTCGATTTTCGTAATACCACTCTGTTGTGGAAATATCGCATACTGGCGTTGTGTTACCCAATAAAATACACCGTTGCGCTCGGTTTTAAAATTACTGTCTTCACCCAATTTCTCAACAACCGCTCTCGGCAATACCGGATCACCCAAGGTTGCTTGGGTGATATCGACACGGCGAAAAAATTGCACTGTATACAACACCTGTGACTGAACATAAGGATTATTTGGTTTGGCCGACACCTGCAGAAATAGCTCTTCATCTTGATCCGATTCCTGTGGTGCAGAAGCCAATACGTTAATACTGTCCGGCCTGCTCGCATCGTCGCCGAATCTTACCGCTGGGATAATCAATTTTCCGGCGTGTTTTGCCATCACAGACAACGTCCAAGTCACCTGTTTGCTGTAGCTTCCATTTATCAGCGAAATATTGCTGCTTTGGCTTTGATTAAGAATCTCGAATTGATCACCCAATACAGAAAAATCCGGCTCGCCGTCGGGTGATTCAGGCGCAGAATATTTCAAATTGAAAGATTCATTCAACTGAACCGGATTGCGATCAACCGAAACGCTAATTTCAACCGCCATGACAGGAGCCACTGCTAATAGCCAAAGACAACTGAAGACCAATAACCACCGATAATTGTGGTTCGCAGCTAAAGATAGATTATTTGTTTCGATTAATTTACCAATCATTCTTGTATCCGATAATTTCTATTATCTTGACCAACACTGCCGTTCACCATCCGCCTGTATTCGCAGCATTTCGCCCTCCGCGTTGATTATATTGATATTTGAATTTTCTCCGCAGCAACCGCCCTGGATCGTCCGGAATTCTGCGCAGCCATTGCTCATTTGCCTGTTGCGCTTCCTTGTCAGAATTCGATTCCGAAGCAACCGACTGTTGCTCAGCATCATTTTGTTCCGAAACTTGTTGATTTGCCTGCTGTTCCTTGTCTTTCCCTTCACGAGTTTCATCTTTGCCCACTGATTGAGCAGCCGACTCTTGGCCCTGGTCTTTTTGCTCAGCGGCTTTATCCTCATTTGAGTCCACCGGGTCTTCGCCACTTCGCTGCGAATCTTTTTGATCGCCAGATTGTTTATCCCCCGACTTCTGCTCATCTTTTTGTCCCTGTTCAGAGTCATCGTTTGATGAATCTTGAGACTGGTTTTGCTTATTCTGTTCCTGTTGTTCCAGAAATTTTTCGATAAGCTCTTTATTGAATTGGGCGTCTTCGTCTTTTGGGTTTTGCTCCAATGCGCTGGAATACGCTTCCAGGGCTTCGGAAAACCGTCCGAGTCGGCTCAAAGCATTTCCGCGGTTGTAGTGGCTCAAACCATCATCTTTGCTTGCCAGCGATTCAAGAACTTTGTCGTATTGTTTCGCATCGTATTCCGCCGCGGCTTTCCAATCCGGGTTTTGAAAGAGTTCTGCAGCCTTTTCCGCGTCGCCATTTTGCAATGCCGCGTAACCCTGTTGATCCTTATTCAGCCACACTTCGTTCCATTCCAATGCATAGGCGGAATCCGGTACTGGAACTATCCATAGCGCAACGATTAACAAATAGCCACGTCTAAACGCCATTGCGGCCAACGGCAAGACCAAAAGCAACAACCACGGACCCATTTCATTCCACAAATCGACATGCATATCGCTGCCGACAACCTTATCGACATCGGGCCGCACATCGAATTCTTCGACTAATGCGTCAACGTCCGAACCATCTGCCGACAGAGTTCTGTATATCCCACCACCTTCGCGCGCCAAAGCGGCAAGCTTTGCTTCGGTCAATTTGGGAACCACGATACTACCCGAACGGTCTTTTAAAAATCCACCGCTCTGATTGGGAATCGGCGCCCCATCTGCAGTACCAACACCCAAAACCGAGACATTGAATCCCTGTTGATTGAGTTGTGCGGCCACCGAGTAGCTCTCACTGTCCACAGCGTCGCTCACCACTAAGATGCTGCCGCGTGTTAATCCCGCTTGTTTAAGCAAATTCTCCGCTCGCTTAAGAGCGCTTACCTCGTGGCTACCCTGCGCCGGCATCATGGATGTAGACAACGATGATAACTGATTCATAATGGTCTCGACATCGTCAGTCAACGGCGCTACTGTAAATGCATCGGCAGCATAAACCACTAGCGCTGTTTGGCCATCTTTGCGTTGATTGAGTATGTCTGAGATCTTATACCGCGCACGCTGTAAACGGCTGGGTTTAATATCGGCGGCATCCATGGATCTGGACAGATCTAGCAAGATGACTACGGCCGAGTCACTGCGAAAAACCGGCGAAGGCAGTCGTTCCCAAGTTGGACCGGCCATAGCAACGATACACATCAAGCCGGCCAATCCAAATACCGCTATTGGCCATCTCGCGTTTTTTCCCGGCGTATCTTCAAGAATATAAGGCAACAATCGATTATCACAAACGGACTCCCAGTTGCGTCTATTCAACCGCTGCCTAATCGATAACCACATTACCAGAACAAACGGCAAGGTCGCCCAAAACCAATCAGGTCTGAGGAAATGAAATTCGGTAACATTCATTTGCTCGATATCTATTTAGAGGTAATATGGGGTTCAGCGGACCGGTTCGGTCGTGCTGACCGGACGAAAATAAGTTGCGGCCACAATTTCACCAGTGCCAACAGCAGAGAAAATATAAATGCCGTTGCCAACGGGTACACAAATAGCTCCGAACGGGGACGATAATATTGATTCTCTTTTTCTACCGGCTCCATCGAATCCAATATCTGGTAAATTGATGCAAGCTCAGCAGTATCGCGGGCCCTAAAATAGCGCCCCCCGGTTTTTTCCGCGATTGCTGTCAGAGTTTTTTCATCCAGATCAGTCGATGGATTGACCCGGCGTGTTCCGAAGAAATCGCGCACCATCATTTCATCAGCACCGATACCAATGGTATAGATTTTTAGCCCCTCGCTCGCAGCCAATTCCGCTGCTTGTAACGGAGACACGGATCCAGCCGTGTTGGCCCCGTCGGTCAACAAAATTAACACCCGTTGATTGTCGCTGTTGCGTCGCAAACGCTTCACCGCCAATCCAATCGCATCGCCTATTGCGGTCTTTTCTCCAGCCAAGCCAATCACCGCCTCGCCCAGCAGCGTAACTACAGTTTCTCGATCGAAAGTAAGCGGCGTCTGTAAATAAGCTTCATCGCCAAACAATATCAAACCGATTCGGTCGCCGGCCCGGCGATTAATGAATTCGCCCGCAACCATTTTGGTCGCGGCCAAACGATCGACTTGCTGTCGGCCCACGACAAAATCTTCGACCTGCATACTGCCCGAAAGATCGACAGCCATTAACAAATCCCGTCCACTCACGGTCTGCCGTATAGGTTCGCCCACCCATTTGGGGCGTGCACTAGAAACAACCAACAAAATCCAGATTAATACCGCCAACCAAAACAATATTCGTGTTAACGGCAAATCCCGCGTATTTGAACCGACCGAAACCAATCCATCCTCGAACGGCAATTTAAGCGCTGCCGAATATTCGCTATTTGCTTCCGGCAATAACCAACGGAATACTAACGGAAAAGGTAGGACCGCGAATAACCAGGGCCATTCGAACTCAAGCATATGGATTTCTAATCGACTCAAACATTGCTTACTCTAGATCTACGCACTACACGCAGCTTCTTTTTCGGCAGGGCGGCAATCCACTTTTCACACACTTGGTAAACTGGGGCTAGATCGATTTCTCTATTGGCTTGATACGGACCGTCCAGTAGGACTCTTCCGGGACCCTCCGTAAATGATTTTTCCGTCAATACTTTATCCAGAAACTGAAGCCATTCGAGACCGGTTAAACTGGCACTATCGACTCTTGGAAAAGCGCTCATACTGACCCGCCGCAGCAAAATGGACAGGGCTTGAATTTTCTGATGATTCGACAACGTAGCATCGGATCGCAACTGCTGAAGTTCACCCTGCGCAAGCTTGGTAAGCCGTTTATAGCGGCGTGCTCGCAGAATCAACAGCAAAGCCAGGGTTAATACAATGACAAGGCTTAGTAAGATCCACCATCCTGGTGCTGGTGGCCACCAGCTTATCGGCGCAGGAAGATGAATATCTCGCAAAGGCAGAGAGGACGCATCCATCAGAAATCTATGCGACTTTTTTGGGTGGAATCAACAACCCTTGCAAGACCTTCAACGGTTGATCGGTCGTCTCACAGGGCAAGAAGCGCATGCGATTTTTTAACGCCAGCAACCGGAGCTCATTGTAGCGTTGCTCGAACCTTTCGTGGTGTGCCAAAACCATTTTAGAATCCGCGGTATTCAGGGTAAGTTTCTTTTCACCAATACGAATCCGGTAACGCCCACTGGGCGGAAGCTTCTTTTCCAATGGGTCGTAAACAAAAATCAGCACCAGATCACAATGAAGGGATAAGCGTGTAAGCGTCGCTCGGGCCATCGCATCCATCCCCCTAAAATCTCCAATAACAAATATCAAACTGCCGGGTCGCGCGTGATGGTATAACCTATCCAGTGCGTTATTCAACCCTTGGCTATGGCCTTCAAGGTTCGACGTATTCGAACCATTTTTGATCACGTTGGCGCTAGAAAGTTCTGCCAACCTTTTCAACCAATGCAATATGGCCTGTTTACCTCGACGAGGTTTGAATTCTGCAGTCAGGTCATCGGTAAATATTTGACCACCGACACGGTCACCATGATGATTTCCACCCCATGCAATGAGAGCCGCCAGCTTTGCCGCAAGTACCGATTTAAATACGCCGCGGGTCGCAAAAAACATCGCGCTCCTAAAATCAACAGAAATAAATACCGGCCGTTCGCGTTCCTCCCGGTAAAGTTTGGTATGCGGTTTTCCGGTTCTTGCAGTAACCCTCCAATCCAAGCTCCTGACATCATCACCCGGCATATATAGCCGGACCTCGTCGAATTCCATACCGCGACCTTTAACTTTGGACAAGTAATTCCCACTCAAAATAGAACGGATCGATAACTTGTCCATAGCGACATTACCCGCGTGGCGACTCAATTGGATCAGCGCTTTTAAGCTAATCTGAACTATTTCTTCACCACCTTCATGCACCGCCGATGCATCCCGACGCACTGCTTTAGATCTACGAAAAGGGTTGAATCCAGCCAACTTCACGGAACGGCTATACGCTCGATCAATTGGCTTAGAAAACGGTCGCTGGTTATGCCCTCGGCTTCGGCCTCGTAGGACAATATGATGCGATGGCGCAACACATCACCTACAACACTTTGGATATCGTCGGGCGACACATAATCCCGACTATCCAACCAAGCTTTTGCTCTGGCACAACGATCCAAGGCTATCGTCGCGCGCGGGCTTGCACCGTATAGGATCCATTGATCCAAATCTTCACCATAGCCGCGTGAATTACGGGTCGCCAACACGATCTGCAATAAATATTCTTCCAGATTATCGGCCATATAAATATCCAACACCTCTTTTCTGGCCAGAGTAATCGTTTGCTGGTGCAATGGCTTAAATTCAGATTCTTTCTCTGCCCGTTGCTGTTGGGCTTCTCGCCGGGCCAGTTGTAAAATCTGGCGCTCGTGCTCAGCTGCCGGATAATCAATTTTTAAATACAATAAAAATCGATCTAGTTGGGCTTCTGGCAATGGATAAGTCCCCTCTTGCTCGATTGGGTTTTGCGTTGCCATCACCATGTATAGGTCGGGTAATTTATAGGTTTCACTGCCTACGGTAATCTGCCGCTCGGCCATCGCTTCCAGCAACGCAGCCTGAACTTTCGCCGGCGACCGGTTTATCTCGTCAGCCAACACAAGATTATGAAACAACGGCCCGCGCTGAAAATGGAATGAACTATCTTGAGGACGGTAAATTTCTGTACCGGTCAGATCAGCCGGCAACAAATCTGGTGTAAACTGCACGCGGTGATAATCGGCTTCGATACCCTGACTCAAAACATTGATCGCCCGAGTTTTAGCTAGTCCCGGTGCACCTTCAACCAGAATATGTCCATCCGCCAGCAGCGCAATCAACATTCCCTGAACCAATGTCTCCTGGCCAATAATATTCCGTTCGATGTAGTCTTTTAGCCGTTGAATTTCTGAAAGCGCCTGCTCAGAATCCGCCAGCGCCTGAATGCCTGTCGTTGTCATAAATATTCGATAATATTTGGTTGTACTTTGGCTATTTTATCATTGCCGTGCAAATTGGTGGTGATGAGACTGTAGGCAAGATCCAGAGTTCCCGGACAGAGCACACGTATTGAATATACCTTGGGGACAACCGCTTACAGTTTCAATAGATTGATTGGATAAATGCTAGATGTCGGCATTAACTCTCGCCGGCAGGTTGGTGACTACGTCAGGCCCGTACGGGACGCCGCCAGCATACCGCGGTTTTGGAGCATGGTCAGCATCTCGATGCCACCATCGATTACGAATTTACGATCCAAGTCGGGTAATTTATCCGCTATACCAGAAATAATTTGAATGGCGGATACATCGGTATTGGCATCCAACTTCTGCATCATCTCGTAAGTCAGCGGATTAATTTCCAGAAAGTGGACAGCATCTTCTCTATCTCGGTATAGGGCAAGATACGTAGGCTGGTCGGGGGGTTCGGAAGGTTGAAACGTCTGGGTAATCTGGTGGACCGGGTAGCGATAAACTAAAGGCCAGGCCAGCGCCGACAGACCGAAAACACCGGTGGCTAAATCATCGGCCGATAGCTGAATTTCCGCAGGAACTTCACCCTCGGCAATCGACAACGCCATCTCCACCCATTCGTAGTGGGCCAGTTCCAACATGAACGGCAGGTCTCCGTCTTGTTCCCCACGCTCGTGCTGTAGATAGTCGATAAATTCCTCTGAAATTTCGGCAAAATACGGGGTCTTGCATTGGTGGCGGCTAAAATAATCTTGGACCAATGCCTGCCAGGAATCGTCATCCAACAATCGGCGTAAGACCGGAAAATTGTTGGCTAGAAAGTCCTCTACATTATTGAACAACAGCTCGCGGTACAAATTGATTCTGCGCGCTTCTATGTCGGCTGGCGCCGGGTGAGTTTTAGGATCCCGAATATAGGCAGTAAACTCGTATTGCTTTTTTTTGAATCCGGGTAACTCAGGCGTAGCGGACATCATGTTGGGCTTGCCATTCATCCTGGAGAGTCTTGATTGTTTGAACTTCCCCGGTTAACTCAGACAATTCGGGAATATTGAAATCGCGTTCCAGCAAGGTCGGGAACACACCGAACAATTCGTAGGCCTTGTCCAGCAATGCCCAAACAGGATCGATGACATCCGCACCATGTGTATCAACGATCAAATCTTCGGCTTCGACATAATGCCCCGCCACATGCGCATACGCCAAACGATGCGCAGGAACCCGCTTTAGAAAAGCTTCTGCGTCGTAACCATGATTGACACTGTTAACATAAATATTATTGATATCGAGCAGAAAATCGCAATCGGCCTGCTCAACAACGGCATTCAGAAAATCGATTTCTTCCATTTCCTGACCGGGAGCGGCGTAATACGACACATTTTCGACCGCTATACGCTGTTCCAAAATATCCTGGACCCGTTTGATTCGGTCGACGACATAGTTCACCGCCTCATCGGTAAACGGTATTGGCATTAAGTCATACAAATGCCCGTCATCGCTGCAATAACTCAAGTGCTCACTGTAAACCCGTATCCCGTGTTCTGCGATAAAGGATTTGACCTGCAACATAAAGCTTTCGTCCAATGGGGCCGGACTGCCCAATGACAAAGACAATCCATGAATGACAAAAGGAAATCGTTCGGTTAACGCACGAAACCGCTTACCCAGACGCCCGCCGATATTTATCCAGTTCTCCGGCGCGACTTCGTAAAAATCTACCTGAGTGGGCGGCGAATCGGAAAGAGGGCTCAAAAAAGCCCGCCTCAATCCTAAACCGGCACCGTTAACCTTGAATTTTCGTTGGTCCATGGAAACTTAGCATTTCGCCAAATCCCCGACCAATGCACCGCTGGCGCAATACGATCGGGGACTCGAGTGAGCTACGAAAACAATAAATTACTCGGCTTTATTGCCCTTTTTATCGCCGCATTTACCTTCACCGCATTTACCTTCGGCTTTATCAGCTTTTTTGTCGCCACATTTACCTTCAGCTTTCTCAGCCTTCTTTCCGGCACATTTGCCTTCGCCACACTTGCCTTCACCACAAGAGCCCTCAGCCTTTTTCTTCATTTTATCGCCGCACGAGCCTTCCGCCTTTTTGTCGGCTTCAGCAAGCTCCAAATAACCATTTGAAAGATCGCTCATTCCGAATGGATTTTGCCCTGCGTTTGCAGACGGCGCGAACGACAAACTTGTAATTGCCGCAGTACCAATGGCCGCAACCAAAGGTTTTTTTGAAAATTTCTTACTCATTATCGTGTCTCCTGATACAGACAATAGCTTTCTGTTAGTTTATAAAACCAGACAAGCGCCCAATACGGCACCTTCCGGCCAATTAGACCCCGTACCCTGAGAAAAGCTTACAGCGAGTCTGGCTTCACATTACCAAACACTAGACGCGATGTATAGACAGGGGCAATGCATATGACTAACCGATTTTTCTATTCCTAATAGTCTACGGATAATTCATCGCATGCGGTCGATATGACCCAGAATTCCACATTTGGTTCGACAGTCCCTGGTCCAGTGCAACAAACAATCGAGGAACCGTGCATGTTTAACCCGATCTTGTTAACTATTGTAACGATCGTTTCCTGTGATTATCGCGCAAATAGACTACGCCGATACGGCGTCGAAATTCAAACCAGAATTTTATCACGGTACTCACACAAGTCTTCAATCGTGCAACTCCCGCAGCGGGGTTTCCGAGCAACGCAAGTATAACGCCCGTGCAGTATCAACAGATGATGCGCATCTTTTTTGTGGACGCCAGGCACCCATTTTTCCAAACCCTTCTCCACCTGCACCACATTCTTGCCTTGGGCCAAACGGGTCCGGTTACAAACTCTAAAAATATGCGTATCCACTGCAATGGTGGAATGACCAAAGGCGGTGTTCAATACGACATTCGCGGTTTTACGGCCTACGCCAGGCAACGATTCAAGATCAACCCGCGACTCGGGAACCTGGCTGTCATGCTGTTCCACCAACATTTGGCTCAATGCAATGATGTTCTTGGCCTTGTTGTTGAACAAGCCAATAGTCTTGATATAGTTTTTCAGGCCGGACTCGCCCAAGGCTAAAATAGCCTGCGGTGTATTCGCCATCGGAAATAATTTAGCGGTCGCCTTATTCACCCCTTTGTCAGTCGCTTGCGCCGACAATACCACTGCAATCAACAATTCAAACGGCGTTTCGTAGCTTAACTCCGTGGTCGGTTCGGGAATAGCTTCAGCGAGGCGGTCAAAAATTTCTGAGCGTTTTTGCTTATTCAAAATTGATAGTCTTTAGGGTTACGAATGGTTAGTCGTTGCCGGATGCACCTGTTACCGTGGTACGTTTCTTCAAAGCATCCTTTTTTTGACGCATCAGAGCCTGCCGCTCCCGTTTATTTCTTTCCAACCGTACCAACCTGGCGTCGTATCGCTGTCGCCAATAGTCGGCACGCTGCGTTGAGTCGATAGCATTGTTTATCGATCCGGATGATGGCGGACGCATCAGGATACAATCCATAGGGCAGGGCGGTATGCACAACTTGCAACCGGTACATTCGTCGGTCAATACCGTATGCATCTGTTTAGACGCGCCAATAATCGCATCGACCGGGCAAGCCTGGATGCATTTAACACATCCAATGCAATCTTCTTCGACAATAAACGCAACCTCCAGCGGGCCTTCCTCACCATGCCGCGGATTCAGCGGTTTTGGTTCTACACCCAACAAATTCGCCAACGCGATAATTCCCTTGTCTCCCCCCGGCGGGCACTGATTGATATCCGCATCCCCGGCCGCGATCGCCTCGGCATACGGCCGGCAACCGGCAAAATCGCAACGGCGGCACTGGGTCTGTGGCAATAGAGCATCGATTTTATCAACCAACGTAACGTCAGCCGACAGTTTGGAGGGGAGGGTATTCATCCCAGTATTATATAAACGCCATCGGATTTGGGAAAATAAATTGATTTTCAGGGTCCCAATTAATGAATTCGCCATGGACTTGACATGAATTTGCCAACTAGATGTTCAATGCGATTACATAACCGCGTTTCTCCTGGCACAATACCCAGTGACCAAAGGCGAGTGGCGCTTTTGCGCAGATGACGAGATCTTGGGCAACGGCACAAGACATACCAAAACAACGGATACCCAAACCTACGATTAGCTTAATAATTGAACATTCGGCGGCTTTCATACAGGCAACATGCTGATCTAGTCGATTTTGGGCTTATCGGGTTTTCTAGTCTTACAAGGTCTGCTTTTTTAAAATCGACTCTATGATGACTCAATTTTTGTTTGGTCATCTAATCAAAAGCAATCCTTGAATATTATCGGTGGAAGGCGCTGCGCTTTTCCACTCTACGCAATTCCGTCGCAGCCGCAAATGTGCGGGGGACCGCAGTTTCTAAAGCCGCGCTGCGGCGTTCGATTGAATTTTCGCTGCTGTGTGCCATGCTTTTATTTGCGTTTGGCAATCATTGCCCTCTGATTCGGTGGGGGCTTAGGGTTACAAAGCGCGAATAAACGTGAGGCTGTCGGGAGCTTTGCGATGACTACAAAGCCGCTGGGTTTCGATTAAGCTATTTGGCGGCAGATTTTCGATATCTGGAGGATATTCACATGCGCTTTCTGATTTTTGGCTTTGCTTTGCTGTTGACCGGTATGGTTCAACCGGTTGTCGCCCAAGAAGAATTGACCCAGGAAGAACAAAAATATCTGAATTGGGCCAAGCAATTGTGGGAGTCCTTGGACCGACAACAGGGAGAAATCAAACTTCCGAATGGTGTTGCCACGCTGAATGTTCCTGAACAGTTTTACTACCTGAATCCGGACGACGCGCAAAAAGTACTGGTTGAAGTCTGGAACAATCCGCCCGGCATCAAAAAACTGGGGATGTTGTTTCCAGCGCATGCTACGCCGTTCGACGCCGATGTCTGGGGCGTTGAGATCGATTACGAACAAGACGGCTATGTGTCGGACGAAAATGCCGATACTATCAACTACGATGACTTGTTGGTTGAAATGCAGCAAACCGTCAACGATGCCAATGCGGAGCGGGTCGAGGCCGGCTACGATCGGATACAGTTACTCGGCTGGGCTGCCAAACCATATTACGACAGAACAGCGCACAAGCTCCATTGGGCCAAGGAACTTCGCTTCGGCGACCAACAGGAATCTACGCTAAATTACAACATCCGAATTCTGGGCCGCAAAGGGGTACTGTTATTGAACTTTATCGCCAATATGGATCAAAAAACCAACGTTGAAACCAATTTGGATACGGTTCTTCGTATGGCAGAGTTCGATGAAGGTTCGCGCTATGAGGATTTCGACCCAGACATGGATCAGGTTGCCGCCTACGGGATTGGCGCATTGGTCGCCGGCAAAGTTTTAGCTAAAACCGGCTTGATCGCGGTACTATTGGTGTTTCTAAAAAAATTCGGCGTGGTTATTATTATCGGGATTGGAGCTCTATTGAGCAAACTATTCAAACGCAAACCCAAGGCCAGCCAAATTTAAGCCTGTCCTAATATACATCGTATCGAAATTTGGCCGATATCAAGCGATGTTTCGTATAAACGACATTCCTTGAATGCGTTGATTCAGACTCGGGCAATCGGCTCCTGCTGGTAAAATATTGGTCTTTAGCTATTCGGCACGATTGGTGATTTCGATCAAATGAAAACCGAACTGGGTTTGAACCGGGCCGTGCACTTTTCCGGCTTCTTCGTTAAAAACCACCTCATCGAATTCTTTAACCATTTGTCCCGGAGAAAACTCGCCTAAATCACCACCACGTTGGCCAGAGGGACATTGCGAATAACGTTTGGCCACGTCGCCAAAATCAGCGCCGTCTTCGATCTGGTTTTTGATGTCGTTACATTCTTCCGCTGTCGTTACCAAAATATGCCGCGCTGTTGCAGTTGTCATCGTATATTTCCTCATCTAATTATCGGCGTTGCAAAAACTATCGGATCCATTATATTTAAGCGGCTTCCAGCCTTATTGATCCGAATAGAAAATTTGGGGTTAAAATCAAATTTTTAGCCATTTTTGATTGTACACCAAACGACCGATAAATTCCGACTATTCAAACTGTTATTTGATTATTTATGCAACTCAATCAGGTCCGTAGCGACATAACCCATGTGCACAGTTTTGCACCGATTGCGCGTTCCGATGCAACCGTGTTGATACTGGGCTCCATGCCCGGGGTAAAATCATTGCAAGAGCAGCGTTACTATGCGCATCCGCGCAATAGTTTTTGGCATATCATCGAGAATCTTTTCGCGGACAATACCGGTCTCGGTTATGCAGATCGTATCGAACTGCTCCGGGAAAACCGAATCGCGTTGTGGGACGTACTGAAACAATGCGCTCGTAACGGCAGCCTTGATTCGTCGATCAACATATCGACAGCAGAAGCGCAGGATTTCAACAACTTCTATAAATCGGCGCCAAATATTAACACGGTGTTTTTTAACGGGGCGGCCGCTGAGAAAGAATACACAAAGCGGGTTAAACCGCATTTACCAGAACGGTATCGGAACAACGTCCACTGCCGCTTACCGTCGACCAGTCCGGCGATGGCCGTCCTTAACTGGGACCAGAAACTAGAATACTGGAAACGTGTAAAAGACGCAGTCGCTTTGGGTTGAACAAAGTTCTGATTTAGATTCTCTTAAACTCATTAAATACCGATAATTCCCATGGGCGTATTGCCAGAACAACACTATAACCGAAGCGGTCGTCCAACGGCAGGTTGGCATCGACATAACACATTTCATCAAACTCTTGGAGTAATTTTTCCAGCTTTTTTACAAACAATGTCTGCGAATTATTGGACAGCATGCCAGTTACAAAATTTAGCAACTCGCCTTGTTGATTAAAATCACTTTTAAAAAATTCTGACTGCACATTTTCCTTGAAAAAACGTTGAACCGGACCACCCTCTATCCATGCAAAATTCCGGGCCGTAAGCAACTTTACGTTATTTTCTGGCATCAGTTCGATCAATTTAACTTTATCCAAACGCACCAACAGCCTTAAAAGCTGATGCTCATCAAACTTAAAATATTCCAGCATTTCTTCAAATTTCCAATAATTTAGCACTAATTGAGTTACCAATATCAATTCTTTATCAGAAACCAGTTCCACTTCCTGTATCAAACTGAGTTTGCTAATGGTCTGCCGTTGATTCATATAATTGGCCAGGTCACTAATCTCCATTCCAATATACTGGCAAACTCGATCCAAACGTTGCAATGAAAAACTCTCGGTTGAAAATAAGCGCTTCACGCTAGCTTCACTCAAATTTAATTCTACGGCCAGATCAACGTAGGTGACGCCCTTCTTTTTTAATATGGATTTTAGCGTTTGCAATAATTGACTTGTTTGTCCCATCGATCAGCTCCGCAACATAAGTAGCATAATTTAATACCATTGGGTGCTTATATGTCTACTTCTTATCTTTTCGTTTTAATATACGGTTCTTTTTGGAATAATGGAGCCAGACTTAATCACGTCGGGGTAATTGGATTCATGCAGTCCCCCGGGGGAGCACATTAATGATGGATAAGCAGCACAACAAATACCAAGGTAATCGGGCCGCAACCCGTTTTAATGCAAAAAAAATAGGTGTAATAGATCAAGCCCGGGACACGACCGAAGCCTCTATATCGGTCCGTTCAAAAACAGAAAATCATACAAACCGCGTCACAACTCAAATGACAAACAAATACAATATCTGGTCGATGCTTGTTATTTTGGCCGCTACTGCGGTATTAGTCCTTATTGGTTTGATTGTGTTTATCGGTGGAAACATTTGGGAATTGTACCCGCTGCTCCATCAAATTGAATTTCCGGTATATTTAAACGCAGCAGTCGTTGTTTCCACCGGGTTGGCGTTGGGAACATTGATTTTAAAGCCACGAACGCAACTCCCAACGGCAATCATTACGGGCAGTCTAATACTGACGCTTTTTGTAATCTGGCATTTCAGCGCAGCCAACGACACGGGCCATGAAGATTTCTATACCGCACATCCTGCTCAGCAAAAACACCCACAGGTGCAAAAAGCAAAACAATCGACCAAACCGCGTATCGCACCTCACACGCGCCGCCGACTTTGCCTCGATGACGGTACCGACTTAGATCGGATCGAATGCCAAAAACAATCGGGTAAAAAGCGAAACTATACCTGGGCAACGCTATAGAGCCCAATTGATTTTCCATGTGTTGAGCAGAGCCAACCTTTAGTAACCTGATCAACCCCGTTTCGGGTTGATCAGGGCTTTTTATCCTTAAGACGCGTCCAGCAAATAATCCAGCCACAAACTGGATAATTTTTCCTGTACTGTATTTTGCCTGAGCCGCGCGTTCAAATTTGGAAAATCAACTCGATCCAGATCTTGATCCTGGTTATAGCAGGAATACACAAAGTATTCTTGCCCCGTTTCCGGATCAATATGCTTGCATAGACACTGCGCGCATACGCCTTTCATCATGCACTGCATAGGAGAATTTATCGAGCCGATCGCTTTGTGTTGTTTCAGATAGGGTTTCAAAACGCCGTAGCGTGCTTCTTTGACCGCTGCCATCATTCGGTCCGAACCTATGACGATCATTTCATCCACATCTTTGAGATTGATCGCTACCTCGCCCATTTCACCTTTGGCATAGCTTTCCATGGTTTGCAGAATATTGCCAATATTGGATTTATCCTGTGGGCGGGTCGTTTTGATGGCTTCCACATCCGGCCCCGGATCAACCGACCAGATAATTACGTCCGAAGCGGCTTCAATATCTGATACTTTGAACAAGTCTTCTGGATTTTTATATCCAGCAAAATATATCACCTTGTTACCCGCAGCTCGCATGGCCTTACCGATCGAAAACAACACCGCGTTTCCTAAACCTCCACCCGCTAACAAAACGGTTTTTCCCGACGGTATGGCTGTTGGTGCGCCAGTTACGCCCATAACCACGACCGGGTCATTCGGTTGCCACAATGCACAAAGACGCGAAGAGCTGCCCATTTCCAATGCGATGAGTGAAATCAAACCTTGTTCCTTGTCCACCCATGCACCGGTTAAAGCGATACCTTCGGTCGCCAAAACCGTATCTTGGATGACAGGGGCGTGGGCTTCGAAATTTTGCACTCGGTAAAATTGCCCGGGGAAAAACTGACGTGCCTGCCTTGGTGCTCTGACCACGACTTCGATGATCGTGGGTGTCAGGCGATTGACCTCTTTAACCGTCGCGATCAGTTCATCGTCCAAGGTATTGAATAATTGTTCAAGCGCTTGATCACGCTGCGGCTGTGCAGTGACATCCAGTAGTGTGAGTTCCTGGCTAAACAATCGTGCTACGTACGGATAACCATCTTTGGCGCTGGCCATGGCTTTAACTACATTGCCGGCATAGACCGGGTGGTTATCCCCGTAAAATGAAATATATTTGCCGTTCTTTTTATACGACGTCAATGGCGCCGGCGTTCCTATTTTCGGCCCCCCCGGATCATCCATTGCGACCAATTCCACATCACCATTTTTCCAATGCGGTTCATAACGCTGGAAAAATTTTGCATCCATCTCGAACGTACCTGGGTGTTCACTTTCGTAAATTGTATTCGGAGACGTTCCAGCTGCAACATATAAACTGCGCAAGGGTACGTCAATTTTCGTCCCTGTGTTGCGCCAACGATTACCATCTTCAACCATTTTCTCGAATCGAACCAAATTCAGATGCTGATACTTATCAGCCAAAGCTTCATCCGGGCTCATGCCCTCGGCCCACGCGATACCCTCTTCCAAAGCCTTGGCGATTTCTTCGTGATTCTGCTGATACGCCGGCGCATTTTTTATGCCCTTTCGATAAAACAGCGTCACCCCACCCCATTGCTGCAATAAAGACTGAAAATTTGGGCCTTCACCAGCTTGTTTAGCGCGCTGTCGTTCTTCTCGGATAGCAGCACCATGGGTTAAAAATTCGTTGAGAATTTCACGCTCTTCTTCATCGTATCGACTAAGAACCGTATCTTCGCCGTACTCTGCAACCAGCTTTTCGTATCGGTTTAATACCTTCTCCACCTGAACTGGATAATAGGCCATTAACTCCGTAGCAGTATCAATAGCGGTTAATCCCCCGCCGATGACACCCGCAGGTAATCGAACTTGAAGATTAGCCAACGATGAACTTTTAGCCGCTCCGGTCAATTGCAGCGCCATCAGAAAATCCGACGCTTTTCGAATTCCCCGGATCAAATTGTTTTTCAATCCGATTACCGTGGGTTTACCCGCGCCGCTGGAGACCGCAATATGGTCGAAGCCAAGGTCCCAGGCGTCATCGATGCTCAGCGTACCGCCGAACCGAACACCACCGTAAGCTCTAAAGGTTTTTCGGCGGGCCAGATTCAAATAGATTACCTTGAGAAAGTTTTTGTCCCAGCGCACGGTAATTCCATACTCGGCAACGCCTCCAAAACCGGCCAATATTCGTTTATCCAGATCTTCGTATAGCCTAGAAAAATCTTTGACGGGTTTGGGTGTTATCCGTGCGCTTCCGACCAGTTCCTCGGGTAACGGTTCAATCTTTAGTGCATCCACGCCGGCCACACCGAAACCTTCGTTGACCAGATAATGTGACAATGTGTAACCCGCCGGTCCTAGACCCGTGACCAGCACATTTTTACCGTTATAAGGAAGCGCGTATGGCCGCTTAATGTTGAGTGGATTCCAACGCGTCAACAAGCTATATATTTCGAATCCGTACGGCATGAACAACACATCGGTCAGTACGTTGGTTTCAATTTGCGGGATATCCACGGGCTCGGTCTTTTGATAGATGCAACCCTTCATACAATCATTACAAATGCGGTGTCCGGTACCTGGACACATCGGGTTATCGACCACGACCAATGCCAATGCAGCAATACTGTCCCCTTGACGTTTCAGCAGATGCATCTCGGAAATCTTTTCGTCCAGCGGGCATCCCGTGATATCGATTCCCAGTGGATTCACTTTATATCCGGCGCCTTTTTTGTTGCGCATCCCCTTAGAGCACGAATCGGTATCGCGTTCATGGCAATAGATACAATGATCCACCTCATACAATATTTCCCGTTGCCCATACCGATTATCAGTCAACGCAAAACCATCACGCCGCCTGCGCAATTTTTCGGGACCCATTAAAGTCTGGAAGCCGTTGTCTTGGTGAGCATCAAATTCAACCAAATGGTCAAAATCGGTTCGTTCCGGCGTCTTGTACGACATCCAGCCATTAACCAAAGGTTTAAGTGCCGGAACTTCCGCGGCAGCATGCACCCATCGCTGAATCCATTCGAACAGAACTTCAATAAATTCGGCTTGGGTATCACGCGCCAATGCATCGACAAATACGGTTCTTGCCTGGATATTTTCCGTTAGCGCGTTACGAATTTCGTCGACCCTATCCGCGGCATCCGCAAATTCGGATTCTTTCGCCGCTTCCAACAGCTTGAAATGACTAACCAGTCGATGCATTCGAGTCGCCGCAACTGCGATCTTGTATTCCAGATCCGAACTATCAGCTATGTCCGAAAATGCCACCCGCAGCAGTAACTCGACACCTGCATGTAATGCATCAATATCCCATTCCTGCAAATTGGCTTTTCGAAACTTTTTGCCAACCTTCGTAACAACATCTGTTCTAAACTTAAAAACCGTATCAACTTCATCCTTAATCCGGTATCGTAATTTATCCCGCTCCGGTTCAACCTTGAATAATTTAGCCACAAATTGGCCAACATACGGCGCCATTTTGACCAGTAAGTCTGATACCTGTTCGGCTGGCGGCGTTTCAGCGCTATTATTTTTATACCCGCCAAATGCTTCAAATAAAGCGTGGTCTTGTTGATCGACAAAACTATCGAAGCGGGCCGTCAATTCGGCCAATCGTTCGGATTCGAACAAATCTGCAAAATTGAATCCGGAAATTCCTAAATTGGTAAGTTCGTCGGATTCCCCAGTTGGGGATTCATTGTTTGGATCGTGCATATTGTTTATGTTGTGTAATTTCTAAATCGATAGCCCTGTCATATGACTGGCGGCACGGCAATTCTATTTGACTTTCATTCCTGGCTTTGCACCCTGGTCCGGATGCAAAAGCCAGATATCCCTGCCACCCGGACCCGCAGCTAGAACCATGCCTTCGGAGATACCAAACCGCATCTTGCGAGGCTGCAGATTTGCGACAACAACGGTCAATTGGTTTTCTAATTGGTCGGGCCGGTAAGCCGACTTGATTCCGGCAAAAATATTACGCGTGCCAGCACCTATATCAATGGTCAGCTGCAAAAGCTTGTCAGCGCCATCTACGTGTTCTGCCTTGACTATACGCCCAATTCTCAGATCAACCTTGGCGAAATCGCCAAACTCTATCGTCTCTGCTATTGGATCCTCTGATGGATTTGGTTTTACTGCCACCACTGCAGCCGCCATATCTTCTTTGGAAGCTTCGATCATATCGTCAATCTTGGTTTTTTCAACCCGAGTCATCATTGGTTTAAATGCGTTGATTTGGTGCGAAACCAGAGGGCGCATTCTATCAGGCCAACCTTGTGCTTCCAGATTGAGAAAAGCTTCAGTTTGCTGGGCCAAATCCGGCAATACCGGTTTCAGGTATACAACCAATAACCGGAATAGGTTTACTCCCATGCTGCATACTTCGTGGAGCAACATTTCCTCGCCCTCCTGCTTGGCGATTACCCACGGTTTCTTTTCATCGATGTATTGGTTTGCTCGATCAGCCAAAGCCATTATCTCGCGCATCGCCTTGCCAAATTCTCTTTGCTCGTAAAATTCCGCGATAGCCTGATTGGCGCCAACAAACTGCTCAAACAACGCAGGCTCTGCGCAATCCGCCGAAAGCTTGTTATCAAATCTTTTTTTCAAAAACCCGCTACAACGGCTGGCAATGTTGACGACCTTACCGACCAAATCGGAATTTACGCGTTGGCAGAAATCATCAAAATTAAGATCGATATCGTCCACACCCGCACCCAGCTTTGTAGCAAAGTAATAACGCAGGTATTCAGGATTCAAGTAATCCAGATAGGTCCTCGCTTTGATAAATGTGCCACGGGATTTGGACATCTTCTGGCCATTAACCATCAGAAAGCCGTGGGCAAACACTGCCGAAGGCATACGAAAACGCGCACCTTTAAGCATTGCGGGCCAAAATAGCGAGTGAAAATAGATAATATCTTTACCTATAAAATGATACAGCTCAGTATCGCTGTCCTCGTCCCAAAAGTCGTTAAACGAAATGCCTTCTCGATCACACAAATTTTTGAAACTGGCCATATAACCAATTGGGGCATCCAACCAAACATAAAAATACTTGCCCGGCGCGTCAGGGATTTCAAAACCGAAATAGGGGGCATCGCGGGAAATATCCCATTGCTGCAGATCACCTTCCAACCATTCATTCATTTTGTTGGCAACTTCGGTTTGCAGATGGCCCGCATGGATCCATTCGCGCAGCATGTCCGAAAAATCCGGTAATTTGAAAAAGTAATGCAATGATTCTTTTTCTATTGGGGTTTCGCCCGATATGACCGAAACCGGATTTTTCAGTTCTGTCGGTGCGTATGTTCTGCCACATGCTTCGCAGTTATCACCATATTGATCCACAGCGCCACAACGGGGACATTCCCCTTTAATAAACCGATCCGGCAAGAACATATTTTCGGCGGAATCATAGGCTTGGGTAATCGTTCTCGATTCGATATGACCCGCTTCTCGCAACCGTTGATAAATCAGAGTTGAATAGGCTTTATTTTCCTCCGAATGAGTGCTGTGGTAATTGTCAAAACTGACGGCGAAATCGGAAAAATCGGCCTGGTGTTGCAGAGCGACATCAACAATCAGCTGCTCCGGTGTAATATTTTCCTGCTGCGCTTTGAGCATGATCGGTGTACCGTGTGTATCGTCGGCACAGACATAAAAACATGTCGCCCCTCGCTGCTTCTGGTATCTCACCCATATATCCGTCTGTATATATTCCACCAAATGGCCTAGGTGAATTGGACCATTTGCGTAGGGTAAAGCACTGGTGACCAGAATTTTTCTGTCGGACGGTTGTTTCATGGGGTATTCAGAGTGCGAAATTTTATCCAGCCGATAATTATCACACATTTTCAATGTCAAAGCAGCGGCCCAGCTGCTCTTCAAATGGCAAACTTCGCGAATTTATAGCTTACCAATCGTAAGAGTTGTGTAGAATACTCTGTATTGGTGCGGTAAGTTCGTTTACCGTATTCCTAACAGTCCAACAGCTTTAATAACTGCTATGCCAAATCCGTTAAAATCAGATATTGAAAAAATTCTATCAAATCTCATCGATCCTTATACTAATCAAGGCTTCGGTTCGTCTAAGGCCATCCGATCAATTTCTATTCAGGATAGTGTCGCTCTTATTGAGGTTGTCCTGGGCTATCCCGCCAAGGGCGATTACGCACGGTTAAAAACTGAAATTGAACAGAAAGTTCGGTCTATAGGTGAAATAGAAACTGTTGAAATCAAAATTGACTGCGAAATTACATCGCACTCGGTTCAGAAGAACCTGAAACCGATGCCTGGTGTAAAGAATATTATTGCGATCGCTTCGGGAAAGGGTGGGGTTGGCAAATCAACCACGGCTGTGAATATCGCGCTGGCCCTGGCGGCTGAAGGCGCACAAGCTGGAATTCTAGATGCGGATATTTACGGGCCCAGTCAGCCATTAATGCTGGGTATCTCTGGATCGCCAGAGAGCACTGATGGTAAGACCATGGAGCCAAAGATAGCCTACGGACTTCAATCAATATCTATCGGCTACCTTATTGACGAAGACACGCCAATGATCTGGCGTGGTCCAATGGTAACTGGCGCATTGCAACAACTGCTGAATAACACAAACTGGGTCGACCTGGATTATTTGATCGTCGATCTTCCGCCTGGAACCGGAGATATTCAGTTAACCCTATCACAACAGATTCCGGTAAGTGGCGCAGTGATTGTTACAACCCCACAAGACATCGCGCTACTCGATGCACAAAAAGGTCTTAAAATGTTTGAAAAAGTCGATGTCCCTGTACTCGGAATCGTAGAAAACATGAGCACCCACATCTGTAGTAATTGTGGTCACGAGGAGCCCATATTCGGTTCCGGAGGCGGGGACACCATGGCGAAGAAATACGGGGTAGATTTATTGGGATCTCTACCGCTAGATATAGATATCAGGAAAGATGCCGACCGAGGCCATCCCTCTGTCGTCTCCGACCCGGACGGTAAGATTGCCAGAATCTATCGGGAGATCGCACGCAAAATGGCTGCAAAACTCGCACTGCGCGCAAAAGACTATAGCGGAAAATTTCCCAATATTGTCATTCAAAACGACTAACCCAAAGACCCGATTATGAGCATTAAACCCGATACTTGGATTCGTAAAATGGCGGACCAGCACGGTATGATTGAACCGTTCGTTCCAGACCAAATAAGGCAATCTGACCAAGGACGCGTAATATCTTATGGAACCTCTAGTTACGGCTACGATATTCGCTGTTCGAATGAATTCAAAATATTTACGAATATTAATTCGGCTATTGTAGACCCAAAAAATTTCGATGCCCAAAGTTTCGTGGATGTGACTTCCGATATTTGTATTATTCCTCCGAACTCTTTCGCACTAGCCCGTACCGTTGAATATTTTCGTATTCCGCGTGACGTGCTGACTATTTGCCTGGGAAAATCCACTTACGCTCGATGCGGTATCATCGTCAACGTAACCCCACTGGAACCAGAATGGGAGGGCCACGTGACCTTGGAATTCTCCAATACCACACCACTTCCGGCAAAAATTTACGCCAATGAAGGCGTCGCGCAAGTTCTATTTCTCGGTGCGGACGAACTCTGTTCAGTATCGTATAAAGATCGAGGCGGTAAATATCAGGGCCAACAAGGCGTCACCCTTCCCAAAGCTTGATGAACCGAAACATTAGTGCTGCAACCCACTCTGGAAGGAATGAGCAATCGATCTTAATTACCGGCTGTTCCAGTGGTATTGGTCTAACCACCGCTAAGATATTGAAAGATCGTGGCCATAGGGTGTTCGCAACAGCGCGCCAACAGGATGATGTAGAGCATCTTCTACAACAAGGTTTCGAGTCCGTTCAGCTGGACTTAGAACTCAGCGAGAGCGTCAATAGCGCCGTAGACTCCATTTTGGAAAAGACAGGCGGCCGGTTAGACGCTATTTTCAACAATGGTGCATTTGGCCAACCAGGCGCCGTAGAAGATTTGAGCCGAGATGTGTTGCGTAAGCAATTCGAAACTAATTTTTTCGGTACCCATGAGCTGACCAATAAAGTTATCCCGGTCATGCGAAAGCAGGGATACGGCAGAATTATTTATAACAGCTCGGTATTAGGTTTTGTTGCACTGAAATATCGTGGCGCTTACAACGCGTCAAAATACGCGCTTGAGGGGTTGGCCGACACACTCCGCTTAGAGTTACATAATAGCGGAATAGAAATCGTGCTGATTGAACCCGGTCCTATTACCAGCAAATTTCGTGATAATGCCTTATTCATGTTCGAACAAAACATTGATATTTCGCGGAGCGCGCACAGAGAAACCTATAAAGCGTTATCTGAACGGCTTAGACACGAAGGCCCAGCCGTTCCGTTTACGTTGCCGGCAGACGCGGTAGCAGAAAAAGTGATCCACGCGCTTGAAGCAAGCAAGCCAAAAATACGTTATTACGTAACTTTTCCAACATACTTATTTGCGGCACTACGCTGCCTGCTCCCATGGAGAACCCTAGATCGCGTGTTACGAAAAGTCTAAAGTTTCTTGCATTGCCCACCCAATCCTATCGACAGTTAAGAAAATTTTGGAACGCGTTGTCGCCGATATGCGACAACACGCTTCTTAAAGCCCACTCGGCACCGCCCCTAAGATGCACCACGACGACCTATTGTTACGCGACGCAGCACGTTGTAACGGGTAAGAAACAAGAAACTATCTTTTTGGGCACAATAATTGCTATTATATTTTAAAGAATGATAGGGTCGCTCCTATATAATTCTGATTCAATCACAATAAAAACCACCAAAACGAGATCCTGCCCAATTCCTCAACCGGAGTTAAAAATTGCGATATTACAACTTTGTGATCAATTCCACGACAATTTTAAAAAAATAAAACTAAACATATAAGACCATTTATTAAGGACCGACCTATGTCAGCATTGTTTGCGCTTAGTATCACTCAGCACGGAAAACAAAAAATACCCCGGCCGACCCGTGCAATAAGAATAGTCCTATTGTATTTTCTGATCAGCATATTTCTGCCACAGAATGTATTCGCTGGCATCTCAGATATCGTTCTTCGTGATGCGACGAATCAATCCGTCATTGCCAACACCAAAGTCACCGCTTACCAATTATCGTCGGGAAGCCTGATTTGGCGAGCCAGTGGGACGACTAACCGCTCAGGGCGCCTATCATTAAATATTGCAGGACTTGGTACTGGAAAGAAATTCATACTAAGAATTAACCCATTCGGTACCGGCAAAACCCAAAGTAACCCGTTTAGCAACACCGGCAAATTCAATTATCAGGTCGGCACTATCCATGTAAAAGCAATTCAGGGATCCAACGGAAATATTCTACGCAATCACCGCGTTGGGTTGCAGGAAATCGTAAATGGTAGCAGACAATCACGGGGATCTGGTTTAACCGATGCGAATGGTTTAATTCGATTTTCGCCGGCTGGAATAACAAGCGGAAACCGTGATTTTCAACTTTCAGCGATCAGCCCATACGATAACAAGACGAAAAGAAGCCAAATTATCAATAAATCCAGCGCTTATAATTTTCGCGTAGGTAATCAATTACTCAAGGTTCGCCTTGTCAATAAGCATAATGGCGCCATCGTAGCTAAACAAAAAATCCTAGTCTACGAACGTCAAAGTAGTGGTGCCCTCCAAATTGCCGGCAATAAAATTACCAATACCCAAGGAGCAACAGATTTCGATTTACCCAGATTAGGGTCTGGAACAACTTATGTATTGCGCTCCAACCCGTACGGGGTGGGTTGGACTTATAGCCCGAATATTAAGAATACAGGGCGGTTCGACTTTAAAGTCGGCGCACTGCAATTCAAAATCTTAAAGGGCCAAGATGGTTCTGTCCTTAAAAAGTTCCCTGTGACTCTTTACGAAAGGACATCGTCTAACGGTCAAAAATGGAGGGCTTCCGGAGTCACCAATGCAAACGGATTGGTTTGGTTCGACCCAGGCCCTTTAAACGCTGGAAGCGCTCTGTATTTGGGAGCCATAAATCCTTTTGACGGTACCCGTAAATTTAGCAATAACGTGAACATTTCGGGCCGATACACGTTTAAAGTAGGTAACAAATTGCTAAATGTTGTCTTAAAAAATAAACATACTAGCGCACCTGTCCCCAATATCACCGTCTCGGTTTTTAAGAAACTGTCGAATGGCGCGTTGACTAACGTCACGAGAAAAACCACGAATAGTAACGGACGGGTTAATTTTGACCTCGCGGGTTTGGGTAGTGGAACATCTTATGTCTTAAAAGCAAATCCCTATCAAACCGGTTTTACACAAAGCCAGAAAATTAACCAAACAGGCCGTTTCAATTTTGATGTAGGCGCTCTACAAATTACCCTGGTTCAAGGTTCGAATAATTCACTCCTAAAAACCTATCCGGTTATCCTATACAAAGGTAGTTATGCTAATAAAACCAAGGTGGCTTCTGGGCTAACTGATACCAATGGAAACGTTTGGTTTGATCCACCCAACACTACCTCCGGAAAAACCTTATTTTTGACTGCTAAAAACCCGTTTGACGGAAAGCTAAAATTTAGTCCGGTTATCAGCTCTACCGGTCGGCACCAATTTACCGTGGGTAACCGACTATTAAACGTTTCTTTGAAAAATGCATTGACCGGAAAAGTAATCCCAAACAAAAATATTATTGTTTATAAAGTTAAATCCGGTGGTTCATTGAGTTGGTTTACTAGTAAAGTGGCGAATTCTCAAGGCAGAACCAATTTCGACTTGCCGGGCTTGGGTTCTGGAACGAATTATGTCCTCAAATCAAATCCATTAAATGGAGGATGGTTACAAAGCAACATTTTAAACCGCACGGGGTCTTATACATTTGATGCCGGCAAGGTCCGTATCAAACTACGGAAAAAATCCGACGGCACTCCGCTCGCGGGCCGCAAAATCATCTTATTTGAAAAAGCAATTGACGGCAGCCAACAAATGCAAACCTCTGCCACTACGGACGTAACTGGCCAAGTTTATTTTGATCCTACCGGTTTAAAGCAAAACCGCGTCTATGTTGCTTACAGCAAAAACGTCTTTGGAAAGAGCAACCGGTACTACAGCCCATGGATCACATCCGAAGGGCACATCAATTTCGACGTCGACCCAAAAGGGAATTCGTTGCAAGATTTTAAGCCACCGGCACTAAGTATTCTGTCTCCGTCACCGGGGGCAAAAGTTAGCGATGCCGGATTTGTCTTACGTGGTAAAACAAGTGACGATGACAAGGTGGCTAAGGTAACTATTCGGGTGAAAGATCCTTCTGTCGGAACGACCGCTGCGCAAGCAACATTAAAAAACGGCCATTGGAATTTTCCTATAACTGCCAACATGATCGATCCAGGGCATTCAGTCACTATTGGCGTAACGGCGATTGACTCTTCACGGAATGAGACGCTGAAAAACTTAAGCCTACGGGTGATTTCCGATAGCTCCATACCGACTCTGCAGATCTTATCTCACCGAACAGGAGATTCTGTTTCAAGAGCCGGATTTTTACTGACCGGCTCCGCAAAAGATAATACTGGAATCGCTAGTCTAACCGCTTCTATCACTGATTCTAATACTGGGGTTTCAATTTTCCGCTCAGGAATCGAAGTTGCACGGAATAGCGGCCTGTGGGCATTGGCGGTCGGATCAATGAGTGGTGGAAGTCAGTTAAATGTTTCAATTATCGCCAAAGATGCGGCCGGAAACAAAAATGTAAAAACGCTAACTCTAAATTCTATTCCGGCATCAAAAGATGCGACCCATCTTTTGAGCAGAATTACATTCGGTGCCACACCCAATTTACTGTCTCAAGTTCGTAAGCAAGGAACCGATGCTTTCATTCATCAGCAATTACACCCCGGTGCTCAAGAGAGCAATTCCCTCACAGCCGCACTTAAAACGATTGGACGAATCGATACCAAACAGAAATTACAAAATTATATTTTGGCTCACGCGACATATTCAAAATGGCAATTACGGGAGGTCATGACTTGGTTTTGGGATAACCATTTCAACACCGATCTAACGCAAGGCAGTAAATTAACCTATGAATTATCCGAAAATAACGCTTTCCGAAAACATGCCCTAGGCCGATTTAGAGATTTATTAGGCGCCAGTGCATCTAGCCCAGCTATGCTGATGTTTTTGGATAACCATCGCAGTCACCGTAAAGAACCCAACGAAAACTACGCCCGCGAACTTATGGAACTGCATACAATGGGAGTAAATGGCGGCTATACCCAACAAGACGTCGTTGAGGTTGCGAGAGTATTCACAGGATGGCGCGTCAAAAATGGCCGGTTTCAATTCGATTCTAGGTACCATGATAACGGTAGCAAATTGGTTTTGGGTCAGACCGTGCCTACAAATTCAGGAATGTCCGGCGGCAAACAAGTATTGGACCAGCTGGCCCGGCACCCCTCTACCGCAAAATTCATCTGTACAAAAATACTCAAACTTTTAGTGTCAGATATCCCGAGCAATTCAGCAGTTTCTCAATGTAGTGCAGACTATTCACGGCATTATAACCAATCCGACCAAATCGCGAGAATGCTATCAACGATCCTAAAATCCAACGAATTCAAAGCAGCCAAGAATTTTCATCAAAAAGTTAAGACACCCATCGAGTTCGTTGTAGGAATGATGCGTAATCTAGACGCAAACGTTGACCTTCGTGACAATAGCAATGCAATGACGGAAATGGGCATGAGGCTTTTTCATTTCCCCACGCCGGACGGTTGGCCCGAAACCGGCTTGTCTTGGGTAAATACAAATCAAATGAGGCAACGATTACAATTCTCAACTCAGGTTATATTTAATCCGAATCGAAATAATCGCTCTTTCCTTTCTAACCCTAGTGCTTTCTTTAAAAATCGCGGGTTCGAAACGGCTGAAGGCGTTGCGGGTTATCTGTTTGAATTGGGTCTCGCCAATGATTATACGCCTCTTGAATGGGACGTAGCAGTGGATATTTTGACCGATAATGGCCGAATTCCATTCGATATAAACAGTGCCTCAAGCGATATGCAGGTTCGCCGGTTGTTGGCTACCGTATTGGCATATCCGAGCTATCAACTTCAATAGGAAAGAGATCACATGCGCAGAAGAAAATTTCTACGACATATCCTTGGTGCTCCGCTCGCCGCATCAGCTTTTTTGTATGGAAATCCATTTGGTCCTGGCTTACGATTTGCCCATGCAGCAACAGGCAAAACTTTCGTCGTTATATTCAACAGAGGTGGGTGTGACGGTTTAAATACTGTCATCCCATACCGGGATTTGGACTATTATAAACTCCGACCAAATATCGCCATTCGCAAACCTGGATCCGGGTCTGGAGCCTCGCTCAATCTGGATGGTTTCTTTGGCTTACACCCCGCCTTAGCACCCTTGCACAAAATCTATACGCGGGGAGATGTCGCTGTTTTACCCGCCGTGCAATATAAAAACGCATCACGTTCCCATTTCGATGGGCAGAAGATTATCGAGAGTGGTGTTGCCCAGACAGCTCGTTCTAATGGATGGTTCAACCGTCATTTATCCAATTTTCCACAATCGGGAAATATCCGCGCCGCTAGTTTTGGACATTTATCTCATACACTGAGCGGTAGTGCACGGGTCTCAACGATAGATAATCTTAGTGATTTCATAGACGCCGATCCTCAAGCCAACAATATTCAACAATCGCTTAGACAGGTGTTCAATCAAGGAACTAATGCAAAAGACTCGAATAGACGTCTACTGCACCGTCATGGGCGATTCATGCTCGACGATTTGGACGAAATTAGTACCGTAATGAGCGGAACTTACACGCCGGCTAACAAAGCAGTTTATCCTACCGGTAATTATGGACTACAAATGATGCAGCTAGCGCGATTGATTAAGGCTGGAGTTGGACTAGAAGCCGCGACGGTATCCCTTGGCGGATGGGATACTCATGCTAATCAAGGCGGCGTGTCGGGCAGACTAGCCAATAATCAAGCGGAATTTGCTGCCGGTGTAGCTGCGTTATATCAAGATCTGGGTTCTGGATTGATGAACGACGTTATTATTCTGAGCATGACAGAATTCGGAAGAACTGCTTTACAGAATGCTAGTGGCGGAACAGACCACGGACACGCCTCAAGCTGGTTTGTAATAGGAAGTTCTGTAAACGGCGGTATTTACGGAATTTGGCCTGGCCTACAACCTAATGATTTATTAGCGGGAAGATATTTGAATCATTCTACTGACTATCGCGACATCATCGGCGAAATCATCATAAATCATTTGGGTAATACCGATACAAACACTATTCTACCCAATCACTCGTACCAACCGGTTGGATTTTTATAGCCATTAGAGGTTGAGCACAACAATCGAGACCAGAAAATAGATTGTAAATATAGAACGGAGCACTAGGTCACCAAACAGGATATGCCTCAACAAGTCAATCGCATTGAAGCTAAATATTTGTTACCCAGAAGGAAATTGCTTGTTCAGTAAGGATTCGACACGTTCCTGTATGCCGGCAAATGCACCGTTACTCATAAATACAACATGATCGCCTGAATGGGCTTCGCGACAAACGAGATCAACGATTCCATCGATTGAGTTTAACAATCTAAGATCCCCTTTTTTCTTTGCGTAATCACCAATATTCAACGTCGATTCTAGTGGTTGATACAGAATCCCCATATCGGCCGCTTCCATAGATATCGGTAAAGCATCCGCGTGTACTCCTGCTCGCATCGTGTTGGAACCAGGTTCAACGATAGCAATTATACGCTGCGTTTTTACGTGAGCACGCAGCCCTTCAAGAGTAGAAGCGATAGCTGTAGGGTGGTGCGCAAAATCATCGTACAGTGTAATACCGCCGATTGTTGCGCGTATCTCCATCCGCCTTTTAACGTTCTTAAATTCACACAATGCAGCGATAGCAGTCTCTGCATCCACTCCTAGATGCATTGCGCTTGCGATCGCGGATAATGCATTATAGACGTTATGACAGCCGGTTAGAGTCCATTCTATTCGGCCTAGAACATCTCCTTTGCTGTCAATCTGAAAAGAACTAGCATCGGTTTCGTCTAAAATTGCTGACCATCGCGCTGAACTATCAATACCATTTGCAATCGATGTGTTTTCAACCTCGGTCCAGCAGCCCATCCCAATTACTTCTACCAGTTCTTTATCGTATTGAGGTTTGATTATCAGGCCATTACCTGGAATCGTTCGAATTAGATGATGAAATTGTCTTTTGATATCCTCAATATTTTCGAATATATCTGCGTGATCAAATTCAAGATTATTTAAAACAACTGTTTTTGGCCGATAATGCACAAATTTGGAACGTTTATCGAAAAATGCTGTGTCATATTCATCGGCTTCGACTACAAAGAATTGGCTTTCACCCAGACGAGCCGATAATCCAAGATTCAATGGGAGCCCGCCGATCAAAAAACCCGGATTAAGTCCTGCATATTCAAGAATCCAGGCTATCATACTACTGGTTGTCGTTTTTCCATGGGTTCCGGCAATACCAACAACCCACCGATCACGAAGGAGATTTTCCCCCAACCACTGGGGCCCGGATACATAAGCTAACCCTTGGTTCAAAACAGCTTCAACTTCTGGATTACCACGTGATAACGCGTTACCGATAACAACTAGATCCGGTTTTGGTTGTAAATTTTTTGCCGCGTATCCATCTTGCAGCGTAATTCCTTGATCAATCAATTGCGTAGACATGGGAGGATAGACGTTTGTATCGGAACCGCTGACATCATGCCCCATTTGTCTCGCGAGTAGAGCCACCCCCCCCATAAATGTGCCGCAAATCCCCAATATATGAATGTGCAAATTTGCTTCCCTTAAAGTAGTCGACTGTTTAAATATAAAGGAGCAAATCTTACCAGAACGACCCCTAAAAACTACTCAAAATAATCGTATTATTTTGTTTTCTTTTTCTTTGATCCTTTTTTGGCCCCTGACCCTCCGGCTTCCGCGCCTGATTTTTCGAGTAAAGCAACAATCTCCTTATTGCCAGCTATCTGCGCTTTGTCGAGCACCGTGTTGTTTTTTGCATCCACGGCGTTAACATCGGCACCGGCCTTTATCAACAAATCAACGATCTGGAAATGACCAAATACAACCGCATCCATTAACGCGGTTGAACCTCTATTATCGGCTATATTTGTATCTGCCCCATAAGCAATTAGAGTTTTAACAATCCTATAGTTACCATATGCCGCAGCACCCATTAATCCAGTTCGGCCTGACTTCGTTTTTCCATCAATTTCTACGTCTTTGGCCAGAATTTCTTCAACTTTCGCCAGTTGACCCCGGGTTGATAGCGCAAACAAACTGTCTACATTTTCGGCGTTTACAAAATCTGAAATGGTTATTAAAAATAGAAACAAAACGTTCCCCAATACGATAGGCCTAATAGCTTTCCTATTGCAAAATATACTTCGGTGTTTCATGTGGTAACATTAATTAGCGTGGCATTAATCCCAAGTTTAGTCCAACTCCTGACGATATGAGCCTATTGATCCAACCAATTTAGTCATTCAGGTAAAGTGGCTCAAAAGGTTAGTAATACAAATACAATCACTTTGAATTGATTTAAAAAGTACTTTATGAAATTTAGTATATATTGGCATCCTAGGAATCCAATACTGGTTAAGAAACATTATTATGAATCCCAAAAACTGCATAAAAATATTAACAAATAGTCGCTATTTAGACGCCCAATCGGAGCCCGGCTCAGAACGCTACGTGTTCGGTTATACGATAACCATAAAAAATACCGGCAGTATTTCGGCAAAATTACTTACCCGTCATTGGTTGATTACTGACGCAAACGGGAAGATTCAGGAAGTACATGGCGAAGGCGTAGTCGGAGAAAAACCTTATCTTCAACCTGGTGAATTGTTCAGATATACCAGCGCCGCGGTATTGGAGACGCCCGTAGGAATAATGAAGGGCGACTATCAAATGCTTTCTGATGAGGGCACGTACTTTGATGCAGATATACCGCAATTTACGCTTTCGGTACCGCGAGTCCTACACTAACTAATTAGTCCGGTAATCAATATGGCGCTGTACGCAATTGGCGACATACAAGGTTGCTTTGACGAATTACAAATCCTATTAGCTAAAATTAATTTTGATTCAGATCGTGACCGGCTATGGTTTACCGGGGACCTGGTTAATCGTGGACCGAAGTCTCTCGAAACCCTGAGATTTATTAAATCTTTAGGAAATAGCGCTGTTACTGTTTTAGGAAATCACGATTTACATTTGCTAGCGTTGTACACGAAAGGTAAAAATCCGAAAAAAAAAGATACATTAGCACCCGTCCTGAACGCGCCCGATTGTGCTGAATTGATGGATTGGTTGCGTTACCGGCCACTAATTTATGTAGAAAATAATTTTTGTCTTGTACACGCAGGTTTACCGCCAGACTGGAATCTGAATTTCGCTGTTGAAAACGCCAAATTGGTAGAGAAAATTCTGCGTGGTGATTCAGTCAAAGAATTTTTTGATGAAATGTACGGCGATTCTCCTTCGAAATGGTCAGCTAATCTGAAGGATTGGGACAAAATTAGATACATAACCAATTGCTTAACGCGTATGCGATATTGTAACCGCGCTGGGAATCTAGATTTTAAGTCGAATTGTCACCCTGCGGACCAGAAACGATCGTTAATCCCCTGGTTTGATCATCCCGAAAGAAAAAACAAAGATGTAGATATCCTATTTGGCCATTGGTCTACTCTCGGGTTTTATGCTAAAAATGGCATATACGGTATAGACACCGGATGCTTATGGGGAGGATGCTTATCTGCTCTTCGACTCGATGGGCAAGAGATTTATAGGATTAGTTTAAAATGCCCTCAAAACATGCCGGTAAAAACATAGCTTGTTGATTGATTTAGTCGCGTGATTTTCTATCGAGAATTACATTCCGATAAGGTATCTCTTCTCCACCTATCAATTTCTGGTTGCTAATTTCGGCCCATTCGGATGCTTCAAATATCGGGAAATACGTATCGCCATCGTAATTTTTTTCTATCATCGTAAGATACATCCGATCAGTCAATGGCAATGTCTGTCGGTAGATTGATTCTCCGCCTATTACCATAATTTCTTCGGAAGTACCGTATTTGGCCAATGCATCTTCGATACTTCCAAAAACCCTGCAACCCTTCGACTTTAACCCCTCGCTCTGTTTGGAGATTACGATATTTGCCCGGCCCGGGAGGCGCTTTCCCAAAGATTCAAAGGTTATTCGGCCCATAAGTATAGGTTTACCGATGGTAATGCGCCTGAAATTTCGCAAATCTTCAGGCAAATACCATGGCATCGCATTATCTAAACCAATTACATTGTTCTTTGCAATAGCTGCAACAATAGATACTTTCATTCGAACATTTACCATGGGTATAATGGCTAAACACGATGATTGTTTCACGTGAAACAATCAATAATCAAACAGCGATAGGTGCGGGTATATGCGGATGGGCTCGATAATCGACTAATTGAAAATCTTCATGTTTGTATTCAAAAATACATTTCGGCCTTGTTTTAAGCTGAAGTTCGGGTAGTTTATACGGCGTCCTTGCGATCTGCTCTCTAGCTTGTTCAATATGATTTACATACAAGTGCACATCACCGCCACTCCAAATAAGATCTCCAGCGGCTAAATCACATTGTTCCGCTACCATGTGCGTTAACAAAGCATAACTTGCGATATTGAAAGGTAACCCCAAAAAGATATCTATGGAACGCATGCTAAACATACAGGACAACTTTCGCTCGTTTACATAGAACTGGAAAGCAAAATGGCAGGGTGGAAGTGCCATCCGACTAATCACACCGACATTCCACGCATTGACTAATAGTCTCCTTGAATTTGGGTTGTTTTGTATCTGTTCGATAACTCCCTCTATTTGATCTATGTGTCGTCCATCATTAGTTTCCCAAGCCCGCCATTGTTTTCCATAGACATCTCCCAAATCTCCATTCTCATCTGCCCACTCATCCCAGATCGAAACATTATTTTTTTTGAGATACCGAATATTGGTTTCTCCGGATAAAAACCAAATTAGTTCGTGCAGTATTGATTCAAAGTGTAATCGCTTGGTTGTCAGAAGAGGAAACCCATCATTAAGATCAAAACGAAGTTGCCTACCAAAAACACTAAGAGTACCCGTGCCTGTTCTATCTTTTCTTTTAGATCCATTATCTAACACATCTTTTAACAGATAAAGATAGCTATCCATAGTATTGGAACATTTAAATATCCAAATTAGCTACTTGCAGCGCATTACGCTCAATGAATTCCCTACGTGGCTCAACCTCTTCCCCCATTAACGTAGTAAATACCTCATCCGAAGCAATTGCGTCTTCTATAGTAACTTGTAGCAAAATTCTAGAATTAGAATCAAGCGTCGTCTCCCATAATTGATCTGGATTCATTTCACCCAGTCCTTTATATCGCTGAATGTGTTGTCCTTTCTTTGCTTCTGTCATCAACCATCCGTACAAGCTGGTAAAATCCGAGACCAAATTTCGTTTTTCTCCTAATTTAATTGTTGTTGCATCATTAAATAAATCACGCGTTTGATCGGCAAAATCTACAAGAATTTTATAATCTTTAGATTCGAATAAACTGCTCTTAATATTTATCGTTCTGTTTATTCCGTGACGACGTTGATTAACTAGGATTTCGAACCTATCTTCATTATCACCGAAAAAAACAACTTTACATTGGTATTCGCTACTAGAAGTTCCTTTAACATTAAGATACTGTTCGAATTCCGATCCCCATTCCTCTATAAAACCCTTGTCGTCGAATTTTTCTATGTTTATCTCTGGCAGACCGAGTAAGCTCCACAATATATCTTCCCCATAATGGTGACTATGTCGAGTTACAACATCAACTACGTTCAGATATTCCTTAACCAATTTTTCCAGCGCTACACCAGAGATCGGTGGATCTGATTCATTTACAAGGAATTCTGCTTTGCCTAAAGCCAACTGTATCAAATAATCGTTCAACTCTGCGTCGTCTTTAGCGTACTGTTCTTGTTTGCCTTTTTTTATTTTGTATAGTGGCGGTTGCGCAATGTAAATATGGCCGCGTTCGATAAGCTCTGGCATTTGTCTATAAAAAAATGTCAACAACAATGTTCTAATATGAGACCCATCGACATCAGCATCAGTCATTATTATTATTCTATGATATCTGAGTTTATCGGGATCGTATTCTTCTTTACCAATTCCGCATCCCAACGCCGTGATAAGCGTCCCAACTTCCTCCGAGGACAACATTTTATCGAACCTCGCACGCTCTACGTTTAATATTTTCCCCTTCAATGGGAGTATCGCTTGTGTTCGCCTGTCTCTGCCTTGCTTTGCAGAACCTCCGGCCGAATCGCCCTCCACGATGAAAAGCTCAGAATTAGCAGGATCTTTTTCTTGGCAATCTGCTAATTTTCCGGGTAGTCCCGCGATATCCAGTGCAGTCTTTCTACGAGTCATTTCCCTTGCTTTACGTGCCGCTTCCCTCGCTCTCGCGGCCTCTACCATCTTTCCAGCTATTTGTTTAGCAGCTGCCGGATTTTCCAGCAGGTATTCCTGTAGTTTCTCACTCATACTTGATTCAACAACCGCTTTAACTTCCGACGAAACTAATTTGTCTTTCGTCTGTGAAGAGAATTTAGGATCCGGAACTTTAACCGATAAAACTGCCGTCAACCCTTCCCTTGCATCATCACCCGTGGTATTTACTTTTTGCTTTTTTAGTGACACCTGGGACTCAATATATTGATTCAATGTGCGAGTCAATGCACCTCGAAAACCAGCCAGGTGAGTCCCCCCATCCCGTTGTGGAATGTTATTCGTGTAACAAAAAATATTTTCCTGATAGGAATCATTCCACTGTAACGCGATTTCAACACCAATTTGGTCTTTTTCTGCGAATAGGTAAATTACTTCTTGGGTTAAAGGGTTTTTCTTTCTATTTAAATGCTCAACAAAAGCCTTTATACCTCCTTCAAATTCAAAAATATCAATTCTATCCGTACGTTCATCGGACAATTTAATCCGAACTCCCGAGTTCAAAAATGAAAGTTCGCGCAAACGTTTGGCTAAAATATCGTAATGAAATTCAACATCTGAAAAAATAATTTTACTCGGTCTAAATTTTAAAATAGTCCCTGTTTTTGTAGAAGAACCAACCACTTTCAGGTCTGATTGCGGTTCTCCCAACACATATTCCTGTTGATACTTTTTGCCATCTTTTCGAACTATCAATGTGAGTTCTTCAGATAACGCGTTAACGACCGATACGCCAACACCGTGTAAACCGCCGGAAACTTTGTATGCGTTATCATCAAACTTTCCCCCTGCGTGCAAAACTGTCATTATCACTTCTGCGGCAGAACGACCTTCATCTTCATGGATATCTACCGGTATTCCTCGACCGTCATCCGAAACGGTAACCGCACCATCCGAATGTATTGTTACACTGACTTCCGTACAAAAACCCGCTAACGCTTCATCTATAGAATTATCTACAACTTCAAAAACCAAATGATGCAAACCCGTCCCATCATCTGTATCACCGATGTACATTCCTGGTCTTTTTCTGACGGCATCCAGACCTTTGAGTACCCGTATATTCGTACTGTCGTAATTATCAGTTTCTGAGGTCATCTATTTACCCTAATTTGGATTATACGGGTGATATACATCCGTTATTAATTTCAAATTCCGAAGAATTTCTTTGATCAATTATTCCTAAACTTGTTTTTTCCAACCCTGTTACAAAACATTGAAGATCAATTTCATTGATAAAGCCTTTAAGTTTTTCAAGATTAACATGATCCAATTCTGCACAAATATCATCTATCAGAAAACAACCATGTTTTTTTAATTTTGACTTTAACAATTCGAGTTGCGCAATCTTTAAAGCCATTAACAATATTTTCAATTGCCCTCTAGATATATATTTTTTTGCCGATTGATTTTCAACCAAAACTTCAAAATCTGCTTTATGCGGCCCACTTTGGGTAAAACCACTATATCTATCCCTTCTTTTTTCTTTGACTAAGACTTCTGAATACTCATATTTAGTATCCCAGCCCGGGGTATAGCGAAAATCAAAATTTAAAGAAGGCAAAAACTCTTTAGAAATTTCAACAAAATAGGGTTTAAGTTCAGTCAAATATTGCTCTCTATATTCGTTGACTATTGTACCGTATTTGGCTAATTCAAAATCCCAAATCTCTATACTTTTAAGCTTATCTTTCTTGAGAAGAATATTTCTTTGAGATAGTGCTCTTTTAAATTTCTTCCAATCTCCTATAAAAGATGATTGTAAATAGAAAATCCCCCAATCCAAAAATTGTCGCCTAAAAACTGGCGAGCCCTCTAATACCAAAAAGCTACCCGGATTAACTACTTGTACGGGTAAATGCTGAGCTAATTCGGCTCTAGAAACAATCTCTTCACCTGATATATTGATTTTTCGATAGTTATTACCAATCGAAATTCCTATATTAATCGGAACCTCATCTTGATTCCCGACAATTCCCTTTACAAATAACCTAGTAGAGCCAAATTGAATAACTTCTTTAAGTTTTTTGGTTCTAAAAGAACTTCCATTGCTAAGTAAATATATTGCCTCTAGAATGGAAGTTTTACCGCTAGCATTGGCTCCGAAAAATACATTTAGATTTTGATTAATATCAAACTTGGTATACGTAATATTTCTAAATTTTTTAATTTCAATTGAATTTACCCGCATGTCACAATATCTATCGCTCAAATTCAATGAAAAAAGAAAATTTAATTTTTATTTTTACAACCTCATGGGCATAACTACAAATGTAAGGTTTTTATCGACTTGATCTTCGATTAAGCAAATATTAGTTTTTTCGGTAAACATTAAACTCACGTTATCTGAATCAACATTATTTATTGCATCTAATAAGTATCCAGAATTAAAAGCAACTTCGAAATTGTCTCCTTCGTAATCAATATCAATTTCCTCATATCCTTCTTCATGTTCCGTATTGTTGGAACTTATTTTTAATATGTTATTTGAAAAATTAAGAGTAATACTACGTAATATTTCATTCGATAATACGGAAATACGGGCTAATGTTGCTTTAATCTCTTTAGTCGAAAATAAGAATGATCGTGATATATTTTGATCAAAAACATTCTTAAAATCTGGAAACTTACCGTCTATTAATTTCGAAGAAAATAAAATATTACCGCATAATACTTCCACGGTATTAGATGATATTCTGAGATTAATATTTTCGTCCAATATTTCTAGAATTCTTGCTAATTCTAAGACGCCTTTTCTAGGAAGGATTATTTGAATATCTTCAGAAATGGGGGATTCAAGTATTTCTCGGTATAGAGCTAAACGGTGTCCATCAGACGCAACACCTGTGATATTAGACCCCGAAACTTGCAATAATAATCCATTTAAAAAATACCTAACATCCTGATTAGCCATACAATAACTTGTTTTTTTCAATAATGTTCTAAATTTTTTACTATTGAAGGATAATTCGTATAAATAATCACCCGTAGAAAAATCAGGATATTCTTTTGCATTAATTGTACTTAGTTTAAATCTGCTCCTACCAGAACTCAGATTTAACTTATCTCTTGTTAATTGAACACGTATGCTTGCAGTCTCCGGAAGCAATTTACAAATATCTAGAAGTTTTCTTGCTGGAACAGTTACTTGACCTTCTTGTTCAACATTTGATTTTGATATAGCGATTAATTGAATTTCTAAATCAGTACCTGTAATTTCGATAAAATCAATTTTTACGTTGACTAAAACATTTGACAAAATAGCCATAGTTTGTTTCCGCTCTATTACACCAACTATATGTTGGAGAGCGTATACGATATCGCTTTGCTTTATAGTAAATATCATTAATCTATTTAATTTATTATGATTATTAGTCCTGTTGATAGCTCTAGAAATTTAGAAAAGTTTTTAAATTTCAACGAATAATTCGAAATCTAATTTGTTTGTAACTTTATAATTAAATGTTTTTAACTTGTGCAAAACTTTTTAAGATTTATTGATCAATAAGTTATACACAAGTTATCCAGGTCATATCGACAATGTTCTGTACAAATTCATATAATCTTCAGAAATTTTGGTATCACTATCTTTTAGTTCGTTAATTTTTCGACATGCATGCAGTACGGTAGTATGGTCTCGGCCACCAAAGGAATCGCCAATTTCAGGTAGACTATGATTGGTTAATTCTTTAGCTAACAACATTGCGATTTGGCGAGGTCTTGTTACGGAACGTGTTCTCTTGCTTGAGACTAAATCGGCGACTCTAATTTTGTAATAATCAGCAACGGTTTTTTGAATATTGTCAATATTGACGGCTTTATCCTGCAAAGCAATCAGATCTCGTAGAGCTTCTTTGGTAAATTCGAGTGTGATCGGTTGACCTGTAAAGTGTGAATTTGCAATCACTCGACGTAGCGCACCTTCAAGTTCACGTACATTCGATCGAATTCGTTTTCCAATAAAAAATGCGACTTCGTGTGGGAGTTCAAGACCAGATATAGAGGCTTTTTTTATCAGGATAGCAACTCTTGTTTCTAAATCCGGTGGATCAATTGCGACTGGTAGCCCCCATCCAAATCGTGATTTAAGACGTTCTTCTAAACCTTTAACCTCCTTTGGGTACCTATCGCATGTCAAAACTACCTGATGTTTATTTTCGTATAAAGTATTGAATGTATGAAAGAATTCTTCCTGAGAACGCTCTTTTCCAGCAAAGAACTGTATATCATCGATCAATAATGCATCTACGTTGCGATAATGTTCTTTAAATGAGTTTATAGCATTATGTTGTAGTGCTTTGACCATATCCGCAACAAATTTTTCAGAATGAATATATGCAATTTTTGCGGCAGGGTTCTGAGCCAAAATTAAATTTCCGATAGCATGCATCAGGTGAGTTTTTCCTAGTCCGACACCGCCGTAAATGAAGAGCGGATTATAGGCCTTCCCCACATTTTCAGACACTTGTATTGATGCGGCTTTAGCTAATTGGTTAGATTTGCCTTCGACAAAGGTATCGAAAATGAAAGCATTATTTAAGTTGCAAGGGATGTTGTTTTTCTTTCTTTTTTTAATAGAGGTCTCTTGATAAGAACTAATATTTTTTTTGAGTTCAGTCGGTTTGCTGCCAATCTCTAAGTGGATGGTCCAATTTTGTTCTGAGGGTTCATTTTCGATTGTAGCTTCGATTTTAGCTAGGAAATGTTCTCGCACCCAATCCAGTACGAAGCGATTTGGGGCTAGCAACTTTAATTCATTGCCTGTTTCTATAGCTTGTAATGGTCGGATCCAAGTATTGAATTGCTGGCTGGGAATTTGGTCTTCGAGATTAGAGACGCAATAATTCCAAAGTGAGCTCATCGGTGATTCCTTTTATCGGAAAATAAAATTTCTTTTGAGGGCTATGCCATGTCCTGAGAAATTACATGGGCACGCTCATCAACTAATTCATAGGACGGACAACTATACATGTCATTTCGCACGTTGGACTTTCAGAATTGACATATTCTAATGCAATCCGGTACCATTCAAAACCTTTTGTTACCAGTTTTTATAATTTTCAGCGTTAGAGGTCCAATCAATGAAACAAACATTTCAACCGAGTAAAATCAAGCGTGTTCGTACGCATGGTTTTCGGGCTAGAATGGCGACCAAAGGTGGGCGCCGGGTAATTAATGCGCGGCGTGCTAAAGGGCGTGCTAAGCTCGCGTTATAGGTTTTAATTCTGGAAAATAATTTTTTTTTTCCGAAAAAGATTAGATTACGCTATCAGGCTGAATATAAATTTGTTTTCAGAAAACCGATTAGATATTCAGACCGGTATTTTACATTTTTTTTCAGGGTGAATGGGCTTGATAGAGCTCGACTAGGCTTGGCAATTTCTAAGAAAAGAATTAGAACAGCGGTTGCCCGCAATAGAATCAAAAGATTAGTTCGAGAGAGCTTTCGCCTAAATTGTCGTACCTTATCGAACCTAGATATAGTCGTGCTTGCGGGTCCTGATGCTCTATCAGCATCGAACCAATCACTAAAGAGCTCGTTGAAGATTTATTTTGACGATCACCGTAAGATCTGAAAAAAGTGTTGTAAAAATAATAGTTTGGTTGGCGGATGTAAATTTGGCGCAATAACCTTAGTTGGTGGAATGAATGCCAAATAAAGCTCATGCGAAATTTTCTTATAAATATTATTAAACTTTATCAGTTCGTATTGAGCCCCTTCTTGGGCAACAACTGTCGTTTTTACCCGACGTGTTCGAATTATGCAGTTACTGCATTGAATCGATTTGGAGTATTCCGAGGTTGTTACCTTACTGTAAGACGAATCATTAGATGTCATCCGTTTCATCCGGGTGGTATCGACCATGTACCGTTAAAATTTGGAAATCACAATGGATAATTTGAGGTTCATTCTTATATTTTTTTTGGTCTTCACGATATACATGCTGTGGGAAGAATGGCAGCGCGACTATGGCCCTAAAATCGATCCGACACCTGTTACAGATTCAACCGTAAACGAAGATACAAATTTAGATTCGGATATTCCGACTGTTTCTACAGATCCTACACAAATAGATGTAGCTAAACCGAGTATTGAAGAAACGCCGCCATTGCAACCAACGGCTATAGCCACTGTGTCGACGGATGTCATTAGAATAGGAATAGATACTTCAGGGACACTAATTTTTCTCGATCTCTTGAAATATCCTGTATCTGAAGACCAACTCGATGTACCGTTGAAACTGTTTAATGATACAGAGGAAAATTGGTTTATCGCCCAAAGTGGATTTCGTGCGGCAAAAGGAGCGGCACCAAATCATCATAGTCAATTTATATCTGAATCGACGCAATACCAGATGGACCCCGGCCAAGACACTTTGCGCGTACCTCTATATTGGACGAGCGAAAACGGGGTCAAGGTCACAAAGACGTATGTTTTCACGCGCGGTAGCTACCTAATCGAATTGGAGCAAAAGGTAGAAAATAGTTCTGGAAAGCTTTGGCAGGGTGGCCAATATGCCCAACTTCAACGTAACGAACCGGATGGGGATGATTCGACATTCATCAGGACTTATACAGGCGGTGTAATCTACAGCGAGGAAGAAAAATACGAGAAGGTAGATTTTGATGATATGTTGGACGCCAATCTTAGCCGTGATGTTATTGGGGGATGGAGTGCAATGATTCAGCATTATTTTGCCGCAGCTTGGATTCCACCAAGCCAGCAAAAAAATCATTATTACACTATTGCTCTGCCGGATTATCGGTTTGTTATTGGTTCTTATTCTCCACAATACCAATTACAGCCTAATGAGGAAAAAGTCTTTAAATCTCGTCTTTACGCCGGTCCGAAAATCCAAAAGGATATGGAACAAGTGACTCCGGGTTTGGAATTGACTGTCGACTACGGTGCGTTGACTTTTATCGGTAAACCTATTTTTTGGTTACTGCAAAAATTTCATAGCTATGTGGGTAACTGGGGATTTGCGATCATGTTGGTTACTTTGGTCATTAAAGCTATATTTTTCAAGCTGTCTGAAGCCAGTTACAAATCGATGGCGAAAATGAGGGCTTTGCAACCTAAGCTACAAGCTTTGAAAGAACGTTACGACGACGATAAGCAACGTTTTAACCAGGAAATGATGGCGTTATATAAAACGGAAAAAGTGAATCCGTTGGGCGGATGCTTTCCAATTCTGGTTCAAATACCGGTATTTATTTCTTTATACTGGGTGTTGATCGAAACGGTTGAGCTACGCCAGGCTCCGTTCATGTTATGGATTACTGATTTGTCGTCTAAAGATCCGTATTTCATCTTACCGTTGTTAATGGGTGTGTCAATGTGGATTCAACAACAATTGAATCCGACTCCTGTAGACCCAGTGCAGGAAAAGATTATGAAGCTTTTTCCGGTAGTTTTTACCGTGTTCTTCATGTTTTTTCCGGCCGGTTTGGTGTTGTATTGGGTGGTGAATAATACTTTATCCATTATGCAGCAGTGGTATATCACGCGTCAGATTGAACGCTCGACAGCTAACGCATCGTAAAGCGACAGCCTTGTCTTAACATTGTATTTGTCTATTTTTTTGAAGTAAATCATTACTCAAAAAATTTATTAATTTCTCATACAAAATCGTAGTCGAATCATCTTCGATTGTGATCACCAATGGTATCGTGCTAGTCAGTATTTGTGTTCGCAAAATGCGGGTACATAATAAATAGATGGCGTCATTAGAAAAACGTGAGTCAATCGCTGCTATTGCCACTCCTTCAGGCAGTGGTGGCATTGGGATTGTTCGTATCTCCGGCGATGACATAGGACAGATTGTGCAAGGTGTTTTGGGTCAGGTGCCAAAACCACGCGCCGCTGTTTTTTTGCCTTTTCTAGATTGCCAAGGTACGGTAATCGATCAGGGGATCGCACTTTATTTTCCATCACCAAATTCCTTTACCGGCGAAGACGTGCTTGAACTCCAAGGTCATGGAGGTGTGGTGATTCTGAATATACTCTTACGTAGAGTTTTGGAGCTTGGCGCCAGACCAGCCAATCCCGGTGAATTTACCGAAAGAGCTTTTCTCAATAATAAGATAGATTTAGCCCAAGCGGAAGCGGTCTCAGATTTAATTCAGGCAAGTACCGAGCAAGCAGCGCGTTCTGCCAGACATTCACTAGACGGTGTGTTTTCCACTCAAATACAAGAATTGGTTGAAGAACTAATTGAAGTTAGATTGTACGTTGAATCGGCCATTGATTTTGTTGAAGAAGAGATTGATTTCTTGAATGACGGCGTAGTCTATAAAAGAATAATTGATTTATCTAGTCGGATAGATTTAGTTCTGGAGACTGCAAAGCAGGGCCGTCTGCTCAGAAACGGTATGACCGTAGTCATAGCCGGCAGACCGAATGCTGGTAAATCCAGTTTATTAAACTATCTAGCCGGGAAACAAAGCGCAATCGTTACCGCTGTAGAGGGTACAACCCGAGATGTGTTACGGGAAAGCATCCAAATTGATGGTATGCCTTTGCATATCATTGATACCGCAGGATTGCGAGAAACGACAAATGCCATCGAACTGGAAGGTGTACGCCGGGCTAAAAAGGAAATCAATAATGCTGATCGGGTACTTTGGATAATCGATGTACGAGACGGTGAGGATCAAAGCATGCCTCAATTCCTAAATGAACACGAAGGGTTAACCCGGGTTTTTAACAAAATTGACCTCAGCGGCGACGAACCTCGATTGCTTGAAACCAAGATAGGGACGGATATTTATTTGTCGGTAAAAGTTGGTGATGGTATGGAATTTCTACGCGAACATCTAAAGAAAACTATGGGGTTTAATAACTGCGATGAGAATGTATTTAGCGCGAGATCCCGCCATATTGAAGCACTGACGTCAGCGTTATCTAATGTTAAAAATGCAGCGGATCAGCTATCAACTTATTCTGCGGGTGAATTGGTTGCAGAAGAATTGAAATTGGCACAGCAATCCATCTCGGAAATTACCGGAGAATTTTCTAGTGACGACCTACTTGGACGGATTTTTTCAAGTTTTTGTATTGGTAAATAATATTTCCAGCTTAATAGAAGTTTTCATTTCCGGCATTTATTCAATCGAATACAATCAACCCGCTTAGCTTGAAAATGGCATGGTTCAACTTGGACTTTTTAAGTAACAGTGGAACCTGTAATATCCAGAGGGTCTAAACGATTTAGATTCGAAATTTAACCATCTCGACCAATAGCAAAGGTGGATCTTTGATTGAGCAGGGGGGTGTTAGCCGGTCTAGAATGACCCGGCGAAATTTTCTAATTCATTTCACCGTATTATCGTCTTCTGCTGTGGCCGGATTGCGTAGCGATCCGGTAAAATCCGCGACCGAATCCAAGCTTGGATCGAAAGTAAACACCTATATAAAAGGATTGCGCCGTAGTGGTCGAATCGCTCGCGATGAACGAACCGCTTGGTCCATATATGATTTTACAGCTAAACAAAAATTGGTTTCCATCAACGAAGAAACGTTGTTTCAAAGCGCCAGCATGATAAAACCCTTTGTCGCGCAAGCGTTCTTTATTCTGGCTAAGAGGGATAAGCGTCGCTATCGATACAACAAGAAAAATCGTTTGAAAATGGAATCGATGATTCGTGACAGTAACAATAACGCCACCAATTATTTTATAGATTTAATCAGCCGTCGCTCGAAACGTAAAGACCCGGCAGAAGTTTCCCGCGTACTAAAAAGTTATGCAAAAGGTGTATTTCGTAATGTGAGAATCGTAGAGCGAATACCGCGTAACGGACGTACCTACAAAAATAAGGCGACTGCTAAGGACTATAGCCGCTTTCTGTACGCAATATGGAATAACCAATTGCCTTCCTCCAAGGAAATGAAACGTTTAATGGGGTTGCCCAACCCAGATAGAATATCGAACAAGGTACCGAGAATTCCTCATGCTACCAAAGTTTACGACAAAACGGGAACGACGGCCCGATTGTGCGGTGATATGGGTATAGTCAGTGCGAAAGGCAAAGACGGAAAACGTTATTCGTATACGTTCATAGCAATTATTGAAAAGCAGCGTCGGGCAAAATCTTATGGCGCCTGGCAATCGGCTCGGGGAGATGTTATACGCAAGGTTTCCGCAATGGCTTATGCAGAAATGAAGCGACGTTACAATTTGCGTTAGCGATGCAGTTTTTCTACGTTTTCAATTAGTATTCCAACTTGGAAAGAGTGGCCTAATCGCTATTTCTTGCATATATTTTTTAATATAAAGCGTCTTTTTTCTGTCGAAAAAAAGGTATTAATGGCCTGTATGAATGCTTCTGGAGTTTTTTCTATGGTGACCATGGGTTCTGAGTCATCTTTGGTGTCCAGGTGTGTATGGATTATTTTGTTGCTTAGCAGAGAGTTGCGCTTATCGAATTGGATGCCGTATTCAAAACAGTCATTTATGCTCTCGGACCAGACAACTCGACCATAGACGAAAAACTCATTGTGGTCAGGAAAGACAAACCGCAACATCGCTTGCTTGCCGATTTTTACTTTTCTGTTGAGTTGAATTTTTGCACCCACCGAGCTGAGATTTAGCAGCGTTGATGCTTCGTATTTTTCGGAATAAACTAATTCCGTAAATTTTACCCAGGCTTCGACATCGGTCAGGCTCAAACGTAACGCCTTACGTTTCTCACTATATTCAGTATCCTCGCACTCGAATGCTTCGCCTATTTCGGAATTCAAAAACTTCGCTAAAGCGTCCAAGTTGGTTTTTTCGAAAGCTGAGATTTTTTCTGATTCTGGTTTAATGTGTTTTTCCTCCACCTAATTACCCCGAGGTCTATAAAGGAAGGTCTGGCTTAATCGGACCTTCCTAAACTATTTCACTATAGAACAAAATTGTAGATCTTGTTTTTATGCTGCGGGAACGCAAGAGTTGTTAAAAAACTTTCGTATGCTGGTTGTCCTGAAATTTTATTTTGTGATATTAGAATAAAATGTCTATTCGATTCAAACGAATTTTTATGCGAACGAATCTTTGGCTTAGCGGTACAATAACTATAAATAGGGGATTGTTCCGTTAATTAATGTTGATCGAAGAGAGTCAATGCAGGGTAATTCGAACCTCGCGAAAATTGTTTGATACTATTGGCAGATCGTCATGGACATGAATAAAGAAGTTCCGCAAGAAAGGTTTAAATACGGGTTCAATCGATATGTGTGGCCGTTATAATATAATTCCCGACGCCGATGCTTGGGCTGCCGCTTTTGAATTGTCGGTAGAAAGTCAAAACGAAGTCAAATCCTTGTCTGCCAATTATAATGTTACGCCATCTTCACAAGTACCTATCGTTCGATCTATAGCTCAAAAGCGTACCCTGAGTCACGCACATTGGGGATTGATACCCTTCTGGGCAAAGGATAAGAAAATCGCGTATAAGATGATCAATGCCCGAGCTGAGACCGTTTGCGGTAAACCAGCATTCAAGCACGCATTTCGACAAAATCGTTGTTTGGTGGTAGCGAATGGGTTTTACGAATGGCAGAATCTGGATGGGCAGAAAACGAAACAACCTTATTTGATAACAATCCAAGATCAAAATGTATTTGCGTTCGCTGGAATTTGGGAAGTTTGGATCGATCCGAACAATGGTATGAAGATTTATTCCTGTGTAATCGTAACGACCAAAGCAAACAAAAAAATGGCCCAAATACATGAGCGAATGCCGGTTATATTGGCGCCATATGAATACGAAAAGTGGCTGGACGCTGATGCCGACGTTGCACAAAATTTGATGAGACCTTGTGCAGACGAACGGTTGGAGATTTGCCCGGTTAGCACCTATGTTAATAGTCCAAGAAATAACGATTTGAACTGTTTGAATCGGATTATTTGATAGTCATGTGAATTCCATTTGGCATCGAAAACCATTCATTGGCCCAAAACATTTAATAGAACGATGACAAATCTTAACAAAGAGAAAAGAGGTCTGGCCCACAACTTAGTAATTGTTGTCTTGAGTTTTATGCTGATGAGTTGCACAGCGGAGAGAAACCCCGCGACGTTTAGCGGTTTTCTGGCCCAAGATTTGAACGAAAAAATAACATCAGGAACGCATAAAAAAAAGTTTGATAACTTTATATTGGTCATGGATGCTTCGGGGACAATGAATAGCGAGTATTTATACGAAGCTTTTGATACGGATGTTTTGCCAACCTTATTTGAGGTCGAGAAAGAAATTGGGAACCGGCTGAATAAGACACTACCGAATTTTGATATCAACGCGGGTATTCGAACCTTCGGATTTGGTAGTTGCCAGTCGTGGGGATTTTCAGCAGTCTGGTTACCTTTGGGTCCTTACAATAAGAATACATTTTCTGAAGCAATAAACGCTATCGAATGTGCAGGTGGTGGATCGCCAATGGAGTATGCAATTGAACAAGCAGGTGAAGATCTAGAATCGGTCAACGGTAGAACCGCGATAATCATTGTCAGCGATGGCGATATGGATAAATCACCAATTTTTGCAGTCGTAGAAATACGGAAAAAATATGAAGAACGGGTATGTATTTATACGATCTCGTTGAGTAACGATAAGATTAGCAAATTGTCTATGCGCCGTTTGAGTGCATTTAGCGGGTGCGGGTTTACGATAGCCGCTGAGGAAATCGCCTCTTCAGAGGGTATGGCCGACTATGTAGAGAGGGTTTTTTTAGCGAAAGAATAATTCCATTCATGAGTTAAAAGGGTAAGGCCCTGATTGAATCGTTTGAAGTTGAACTTGGTTGGATTCTGATCGGTCCAAAGAGCGGAATTGAAAAGACTAGGCACTGATTGGCTCATAATCTGACGGCTTGTTGAAGCATATTGTTGCTAAATTCTCTGAGTTCCATTGTCTCATTTTGAATGTATTCCCATTGATGGCATGCTGATTTCGCATCTTCCACGGTCGAGAATGTAAATAAAACCTGACCCATTTCAGTCATCAGGGTTGCTGTGTCATTGGGCCATTTTTTGATCAAAATCACCATATATAGTGCCTCATCTTTTGTTGAAAGGGTTGTTTTAAACAAAGTATGGACATGTATTGTTAAATTTATATGACAAAACCTCTAAGCTCGCATAGAAAAATATTAGCCGATTCGAAACTTGGGCCGCTTCTGTTCAAAGAACGTCTTCAATTAAGAGTTATACCAAAAATGAATGACAACTAGTTGAATTGACCGGAGCAAGGTTAGATCAATGTATCGCCGAGATGATAAAGGTGCCAGCATACAAGCTTGATTGTATAACTAGAGACAAAGAACTTAGATAAAATTATGAATGAAATGTTATCAAAATATTTTCCGGGCGTGGGAGAGCTAGCGAATCTCCACCCATTGTTGGTCCATTTTCCGATCGCGTTATTTACTGGATTCGTGTTGCTGGAGATGCTGAGTTTGATTAGCGGTAGTAAAGAACTAAGAATTGCCGGTAAATGGATGTTATACCTCGGGACCGTTGGCGCTTTCGCGTCGGTTTTAGTCGGTCTTCAAGGCGCGGAGGGCGTTTTTCATGAGGGGGAAGTCCATCAGGCAATGTCTGATCACCGTGATTATGGATTAAATGTATTAACGTTGGGATTATTGTTATCAACTTGGCGTTTGATCCATAATCGCGATTTCACTGGATTTGCTAGACTGGTACAAAATATATTGGGCGTGTTGATCTTGGTCAATTTGGCGTTGGGCGCTGATATTGGGGCAATGATGGTCTACAAATATGGTGTTGCGGTTGATGCGGTACCCCGAGAAGAAAAGCTGTCTCAAGGACACGAGCACGGCGGGGGAATATCTGAAGAAGTGGCAGAGTGGATCGAAGGCTTTACCGGTTCAAAACATGTCGAAATTCGAAAACATTCGCATTGATCAGAGCGAGTTGTTAACGTCCCTCTCGAAATCAATATTTTCTATACGTAGAGTACTTTCAATCATCTGTGACGGATAGCGGAATAATTTTGGTTTGCATCGGCCATCGACGATTATTGCATTATTGATTTGCTGACCATTTTTATTTCGGACACTAATCTATACTCAGGCTTTGTCTTTAGCGTTGCCTGCAAAACTGATCGAAGCCAAGTATTCAAGAACCTTTGAAACGGAAGCAGATGACTTTGCTCGGGCATTCTTAACCGAACAACAGATACCGCTGTACCATTTTGCTGCGATCCTAAAGGCGTTGGATAAGCAAAGCGAATCGGACGAGGATTTTGCATTTTTGTCCAGTCATCCAGCGATGAAGCAGCGCATCGAGCGGTTGAAAACGGTAGATTCTGAATAATCCTTAGATTTTGTACATTATTGTTGATAGATTGACAGAGTGGGCCCTGATTAACGCGCCAATATTTTGATTGTACAAGGGGGCGTGGCGATTTAGAAGCGGTTGGTCTTAACTAACGTTTTATGATTGAAATGGGGTAACTCATTAGTGCTACGTGATTCTTTGTATAAACCTGTTTAAGGAGGGATTTGGACATGAGCGGATTTGGTATTTTCGTTGTAGTTTTCTTTGTGTTAGCTGTCATATTGGTTTTTATGGGGGTTAAGTCGGTTCCCCAGGGCAGGCAATATACAGTAGAGAGGTTTGGAAAATATATTGGCACCTTAGATCCGGGTTTAAATATTATTGTGCCCATCGTAGACCGGATCGGCGACAATCTTAATATGATGGAGCAGGTGTTGGATGTCCCGTCTCAGGAGATAATTACCAAAGACAACGCAATGGTCAAGGTCGATGGTGTGGTTTTCTACCAGATTATCCAGGCCGCCAAAGCGGCGTACGAGGTAAACAACTTGGAAAACGCGATCCTCAACCTGGTGATGACCAACATACGTACAGTGATGGGGTCTATGGATCTTGATGAGCTACTATCCAAGCGAGATACCATCAATGCTCAGTTGCTGACGGTCGTAGATGACGCGACCTCGCCTTGGGGTATTAAAGTGACTCGAATCGAAATCAAGGACATCGCGCCGCCCAAAGACTTGGTGGATGCGATGGCAAGACAAATGAAAGCCGAGCGGGATAAACGAGCGTCTATCCTCGAGGCGGAAGGTGAAAGGCAATCTGAAATATTGAAAGCCGAAGGTGAAAAGCGTGCCGCTGTGTTGGATGCGGAAGGTCGAAAAGAAGCCGCGTTTCGGGACGCTGAAGCGCGTGAACGTTTGGCCGAAGCGGAAGCCAAGGCAACAACGATGGTATCCGAGGCGATAGCCAAGGGTGATGTGCAGGCTATCAACTATTTTGTTGCGCAAAAATATGTTGAGGCGCTTAAGGACATCGCTACCGCAGAAAACAATAAACTGATTATGATGCCGTTGGAATCCTCCAGTATTATCGGTTCGATCGCTGGGATTGGAGATTTGGCCAAGGAAGCCATGGCTAAAAAGGGCGACTGAACCATGGATAATATACAAATTGTATTTTGGCATTGGTGGATTTTCGCCGCTGTCTTGATGATTTTTGAGTTATTCGCCCCGGGTGCATTTTTCGTATGGATGGGAGTTGCCGCAGTCGTGGTCGGGGCAATCGTTGGGTTGATGCCCAATCTTGCTTGGGAGTATCAAGTGCTATGCTTCTCTGTGTTGTCGGTCATCAGTGTCGTCTGTTGGCGGCTTTACCTTAGAAAAAACCCAACAGAAAGCGATCTGCCGCTACTTAATCAACGCAGTGCTCAATATATTGGCAGAGTTTTTACCCTTCAGAGTCCAATCTTGGACGGGCAAGGCAAGATAAAAGTGGACGACTCAAGCTGGAAAATCCAAGGTGACGATTGTCCGGAAAATACTCGCATTAAAGTGGTCGCGGTAGACGGTACAATACTTATTGTTGAACCGGCCGATTAATGAGTCAAACGCGAAATTGACCGACCAGTTTGGTTAGTTGTTTCAAGTCATCGCTATTTGAAGTTCGTGCATAACGAAGGGTTTGATAAAGGCGGGTGACGTTGTTTATCTCGAATCCCAGATTCGGAAATGCCTCAGCAGCTCGTTGGGCGAAGTCACTAGCACCTTCGCTTTGTGCTCTGATTAGTCCCCGGCGGGAAAGTTTCCGGCAAAAGCGACCATATAATAGAACAGCTTTTTCCGTTTTGGCGGGTCCTTTATACAATAATATAGCAGCGACCAATAGTAACAGAACGGCGACGCTTGCAAACAAAGAGATCACTCGCTTTTTTATATCGCCAATACCCCAATTTGAAAGTAGATCATTTTGTCGGTCAGCACTGAAGGCGATAATTCGTCTGTACCACGCATGCTCTGCCGCGGACCAAACATGGTTAAAGTTTCGAAACAGATCGGTAACGCCAGGGATGTCCATGCCGCCGAAGCTGATTATTCCGTTTCTTTGTTGGTACAAGCGATTAATGCCTTCCTCGATACGCTCTGGTGCAATCATTGCGGTCGGATCTAGCCGGACCCAGCCTTTTCCGTCTAACCACACTTCGGCCCACGCGTGTGCGTCAGATTGTCTGATCTCAAGAAAATTTCCGACCTTGTTGTATTCACCCCCTTGGTAGCCGGTAACTGCTCTAGACGGTATATTTGCGGTCCGCATAAGGTAGACAAAAGCGGTTGCGTAATGCTCGCAGAAACCCCGGCGCGCGTCGAAAAGGAATGACTCAATCGCGTTTCTGCGATAAACCGGCGGAGAAAGCGTATAGTAAAACGGTTCTTCGTGAAAATAGTTTAAAGCCTGTTTGACTACCGCCTTAGGATTTGAATCTATGCGCTGCCAACTATTGACGAGTTGAGAAATTCGCGGCGCAGGCGGTGTGGGTAGTTGTAATCCCGCTTGTTTTTCCCAGCTTTGGATGGGTCCGGTATTGTATTGAGTAGTGGATCTTAAACGATAAGAAATACGTTTAGTGACCGGCTTTTGATGCAGCAACTGAAGATCCGAGCTTTGGGTGATGTCCAACGGAATCTCGGACGGAACATCCAGAGCGAACAGCCATCTTTGCCGGTGAGGCTCTAAGGTCACCGTATAAGCATAACTTTCCGGAGATGTATGTACTGAATTTTCCAGTAACAAGCTCCGCGATTCCAGAGACCATTTTTCCCCATCGGTATACCAGAACACCGGGCCTCGCCAATAGCGTTCATTCGCGGGTGGTATCGGGCCATCAAAATTAACCCTAAACGCCACAGCGGATGATTGAATTAGCTGGCTGATATTTCCAGGTTTCAATGTATCGCTAAGCCCGGTTTGGCCTATCGCATTTTGATCCCCCAGACCGAATTTTGGTGCAGGGATCCGCGGAAATATTAAAAACATCAAAATCATAATTGGGAAGGCCTGGCACAACAAGGTTAACGAAAGTTTAAATTTAGACTTAAGATTCATTGCCTTGACCGTGTTGATGCTGATCAGGTTTACGATTAATAGGCAGCTTGCTATCAGCACATGGAAGCCCATCAACATTGTTTGACTAAACAAGAATTGAGTGGTCGCGACGAAGAATGAAAGAAAAATGACTAGATATAAATCCCGGTTTCTTCTTAGTTCAAGCAGCTTGAGGCCTAGTGAAATAACAAAAAAGCTGGTGCCTGCTTCGAGTCCAATAAGGGTTTTGTGTTGCCAGAAAATTAATCCAACGCCTATCGATGTGACCAAGAATAACGTGCCTATTCGAGGTAAGCTAAGTAATTCAGCGGCACTGAGTAACCGCCATCCGAACGTTATGAGAAAAAAACAGAAGACTAGCCCTGGGACATGCTTAATGTGCGGCAGAGTAACTGCTAAAGTAGTAAATAGTGCAAACAGCAGAGTGTTTTTATCAATGTTGTCAGAATTGGCTGTGTATACGGGGTATGCTAGTGAAGCCATTGTCAAACCAACGCAAGTTCGCGTAAACACCTGGCCCGGTGAGTGGAGCCTGAATTGGGTTCAATGAGGGATTGGGACAGCCGTAGTCCATATTTTACACCGGCATTTTCCAAGTCGATTATCCATCGGCATAGCAAGCTGATCCTAGATTCAAGATTGTCGCCCGGGGTCTGTTCCAAATCCAAAATAAGTTGGGGCGATTCATCGCTACCGTAACGTTTACTCTGAACACCCTGCCCCTTAGCGAAGGCTTTCCAATGAATATGACGCAGAGAATCACCGTATTGGTATTTATCCAGTCCTAAAAAATCATCACCGTCGCGGGTAAAATATTTAGCCTGCTTTGAGTCAGCTAGAGACTGTTGCGGTGCTATTATCGGGTGGGTGCTGGGTTTCGGGTAAACCAATAATTTTTGCGCCAGATTTATCGGTGACCAGGCTCTAAACAATCCGATTGGATAGTAGCTCAATACGGTCATTGTCCCTACCGATTGCCAACCCCGCTTATGGGTTTTTATTTTCAGTGGAGCGATTGTCCGTTTTTTTGGTGCGATGTTAACTTGAACCGGTTCGGCGTTTTTCGCAGAAAGAAATAGGTTTATGCGTGGAAATGCAGATTCGTTGTGTAGCGAAATTTTAAGTTCTGCCACATCTCCGGCGAACACCGGATTCGAATGACCTGCTTTAATTTTGAGTCCGGTCATTGATTGGAAATTGTGTAAAACCGAAACCAGACAGATACTGCTTAACAAAAAGGTCAGAATAAAACTCAGGTTATTGTTATACACAACCGACGCAAGTAACATGATACACAGCAATAAACCGCAGCATAGCCCCGATTTAGAAGGCAATATAAAAATGCGCCGATGGCATAGAGTAACAGCGTCATCAGATGGCTGTTCGCCAACCAAAAACCGTTTGGGGTGAAAACGTTCTCGAAGCGTTAGCGCCATTGGTGAGTCGCCCATGAACAAAATGGATTGATATTTTACAGATAGTATAGTTGCAGGTTCGGCGTTGATTCATCCATAGACTAATCCTGTTGAAAAAAATTTCACTCGATACCGAAAAATGTTGGTTCATGAAGGCGGATTGAAGTGCTTTTATTTGGCCAATCGGGTCCTGTTCTATGGATGAATTATTTAATGGTGCGGCTGTCTGTAGGATATAAGGTGTGGCTCGCTGAACATGGCTTCTCTTAGTTTGAAATGAATGAGACCAATAATTTATCGTGTATTGGGACTGCACTTGAATCTGCTGGGGTAATCAATATGAAGTCTGCGTTATTTTTTGTCATTTGTGTTTTCTCTGGATGTTCCAATCTTCCTACGGCAATTAAACAGGCGCCGGTACCGGAAGTGGATATACGCGAGGTCCAAAAAAATATTGATGCTTATCATGGGTCCGTTGTTAGGTGGGGAGGGACAGTGATTCAGGTTGATATTCAGCAAGATTCGAGTTGGGTTCAGGTGCTTTACTATCCGTTGAAGGGATATGGGCGGCCTAGTTTGACACAATCAGCGTTAGGCCGATTTATCATTCGTAGCAAGGAATTTTTGGATCCTGCTGTATACAGCAAAGGCACTCAAATTACGGTTGCAGGCACATTGAACGGAGGTGCAGACCGAATGATTGGTGAAAAAACCATAAAGCTTCCGGTGGTTGATCTCAATCAGGCATATCTATGGCCCAAATATAACCCGACGAATTATTATGCATATCCACGATATTATCCTTATCCAGGCTACTATTATGGATTCTATGGCCGCCCTTTTGTCTACGGCCGAGGATTCTTAGGGTGTTATTAAATTTCCGGTATATCCAGCTAAATATTCTGTTATCTCAATCGGCAACGAAATATAGTATCGTTTAACCCGTTGCGCCGTTGAATTTGCAGTAATCGCTTTTCTAAACTGATAAACTTAGCCGCTTCCCAATAGCTATGTTTAAAGGTGTGAGATGGGGTCTCGAGTTTTCCTTGGCACGGTGCTTTTGTTATTTTTTATAACCGTTTGTGCAGAAGACGAAATCCCAAAAAGTTATGCGCTGGATCCGATAACCGTGTCCGCGCAAAAAAGCGAAGAATATCTGTACGACGTACCGATTTCAATTGGGGTGGTCGACAACCAGAAAATCGACTTTATGGCGATCCGTAATTTGGAGGAGTTATCCGGCTATGCCTCCAATCTGAATATTAGTCAGGGTGCTGTATTTAGCCGAGTCTACATCCGCGGCATCGGGTCTGGATTAAACCAAGGTTTCGAACAATCCGTAGCGACATTTACCGATAATGTTTATACCGGTCGTGACCGGCAAACACGGATCCCTCTGTTGGATACAGCGCGCGTAGAAATTCTAAAAGGGCCTCAAGGTATATTGTTTGGTAAGAATACCACTGCGGGTGCGGTGCACATTATTACCGCCCAGCCAACCGATGAATTTCAAACCCGTTTATCTACACTGTACGCACCGGATCATGATGAACGCTATATCGAGGGCTTCGTATCGGGACCTATCACTGAAGATTTGTCAGCTCGCGTCGCGGCACGGGCGTCCGATTTGGGTGGCTATCTCTTCAATACAGCACGCGAACGTACAGATCCAAACAGAGAGGACCAAGCCTTCCGGGGCATCATCCGATGGGATGGTCTCGAAGACTTCGAACTGAGCGCGAAATACGAATACGCCCATACCGATATCGAAGGGCGTACCTCACAGGTTGTGGATGTTGGCGCGTTTGGTCCGGCTTTTAACGCGTTGGACCCGCGCTTCGAGCCGGATTTTAACCTCCACCGTTCCGCCGGAGGCAGTAGTCCAGAATTCGGACCGGATAGAAGTGATACAGAATTTCATAATGGTACGCTTACAATGAACGCAGCCATTGGTGACCATTCTCTAGTGTCTATCACCGCGTATACGGGCTACGAGTATGATGATTTGTACGATTTGGATTTGTCTGCATTATCTACAGTCGGGCAGCAACGTACCGAAGATTTTCACCAAATTAGCCAGGAAATTCGCCTACATTCTCCAGCGTCTATTACTGAATCCTGGCAGCCGTGGAATTCGGATGCGCTGGATTATGTTTTGGGCGCTTACTACCACTACCAGCATCTAGATCTGTTTAGTAGTGGCAATCTCAGTACCGATCAATTGTCTAGGTTGGGTATTCCATTTCCTCGATTTTCAGCATCCAGGGTTAATAGTTCCAAACAGCGGACCAATCATGCGGCTGTATTTGGGCAAACAACCTGGCATCCAGTCGCGGATTGGAGGGTGTCGGCCGGATTGCGCTATACCTGGGAGCGTAAAACAGCGAGTAAAAATTTGATAGTTGCGGATCTTGGAACAGTTAATGTCAATCCGGCTTTGCAGCCGTTCTTTGCATTATTTAGTACGTTCCCGCACAGTTTCCGGGAGTCTCGCGAAGAATCCCACTTAACCCCGATGTTTGGTTTGGAATGGGATATCAGCCCTGAGGATATGCTGTATTTTTCATTTTCAACGGCGTACAAGAGCGGCGGATTCGATGACAATCTTGTCTCCGGCAAGCGTGAAGACTATGAGTTTGCAGAAGAATTTGCAATTGGCTACGAAGTGGGTGCCAAAACTATGTGGCTGGACGGTGCATTGAGATTGGACCTTGCACTGTTTAGAACCAATTTCGACGATCTGCAGGTTAGTTCATTTGATGGTTTCGCCGGTTTTGTAGTGGGCAATGCGGCGGCAGCAACTAGCCAGGGGGTAGAGTTAGAGGCGCGCTGGCGACTGAGTGATGATCTGACCATTTCCGCTTCCGTGGCTTATCTGGATGCATTTGAGCCTCTTGCAAAACACTCGGCTTTCAAGTGAGCGCAAATAAAAATAAGACGCATTCTCATATGCAGGGTATTGAATCGCTTCGTTTACTGCTAATTCTATCCAGAATGTCTCGAAATTTCAGTTT
>Ga0209992_10000111_pt1 | contig 120136 bp, 104 predicted proteins | sample 2SBtaG_2_FD_182564 | JGI IMG/M metagenome (GOLD analysis project Ga0209992, IMG submission 182564) | Deep subsurface microbial communities from Kolumbo volcano to uncover new lineages of life (NeLLi) - 2SBTROV12_ACTIVE470 metaG (SPAdes)... | ecosystem: Environmental > Aquatic > Marine >... | reverse complement strand
GAAGGCCCCGGCGTACTCCGCCGGGGCCTTCTCACTTCGAGTCCCCACCCGACGCTCGCCAAGAGGAGGGAACGTGTTCCCGGTTGCCGCCTCGCAACGCCACCCGGCGCCCGCCACTGAGCTGTGGGTCCAATTCCCGCGAACCTCGTCGACATCGCCCTCTCACGGCGAAGACAGGGGTTCGACTCCCCTTGGGGGTACCATTCAGAAGGCCCCGGCGTACTCCGCCGGGGCCTTCTCACTTCGAGTCCCCACCCGACGCTCGCCAAGAGGAGGGAACGTGTTCCCGGTTGCCGCCTCGCAACGCCACCCGGCGCCCGCCACTGAGCTGTGGGTCCAATTCCCGCGAACCTCGTCGACATCGCCCTCTCACGGCGAAGACAGGGGTTCGACTCCCCTTGGGGGTACCATTCAGGAGCCCTTGGTTCGGCATAACCAAGGGCTTTCCTGCGTTTTGTCCGTCAGGAGCCCTTCAGCTTCCGCGGATCTCTCGCCGAAGGGTCGCCCGGCACGCCGCAGCCCCGGCCTTGGAGGCACGGAGTCTGTCTATGCGGACCAGCTTCGGCGAGCCTCGGCGCTTCTGGAGCAAGTCCCGGCCGCGCAGGTCGGCGACGGCCCCGGCGAGCTCATCCACGTCACACCCGAGTTCGTCGGCCAAAGAGTCGACCGTGTGGGTCCCGGGCCACGCGGTCGCGGCGAGGAGAACGGCATCGGGGAGGTCAGGCATGGGGAAGTGGCTCCTGGGCGGACGGTGGGAGCCTATCAGCCGGGGAATGCGTTGCCCCGCGGGGCCGTCGGGCTGGCCGTGAGGTCAGAGGCATGACGTGCTCGCCCCTCAGCCCCCGATCAGCGCCATGTGCGCCTCCCCGGCGATCAACGCGATGATTGGGTGCGTGATCCGTCGGTGCAGAGTGATCGCATAGAACCGGTCGCGCACGTCGACGATGCCGACCTCCTCGACGCCGTAGATCTCGCTCACCTCCTCGGCCACCAGGCTCGGCACGACGAAGAAGCCGTGCGACTCCCGGCCGTAGACCTTCATCAGGGCGCTGTCCTGCACCTCGAGCACGATCTGGGGCGTGACCTGCTGGGCGGCAAGCCAGCGGTCCAGCGGCGCCCGGATGGCCGCGTGCAGGGTCGGCAGCAACAAGGGTGCACCGTCGAGGCAGCCTGGGAAGTCCCGGCCGTGGGCCTCGAGCAGCTTGGGCGCTGCCATCATCGACACGTCGCACTCGCCGAGCAGGTGGTTGTAGGCCTTTACGTTGACGCCTGGCGGGATGGGGGCGTCGCTGAACACCACGTCCACCTCGTGGACGGCCAGGTCGGCGATCAGGCGGTCGGGGCGGTCCTCTGAGACGACCAGGTTGGGCGGTGGATCGAGCTGCTGCAAGGGGGCCAGCAGGCGGTGCACGATCATCTTGGGCACCACCATCGCGACACCGACGCGGAGTCGGTCGATGTGTCCGCCTTGACCTCGAAGCTCGTCCACCAGCTCTCGGCCCAGGCTGAAGATGTCCTCTGCGTAGCGGAAGGCCAGGCGCCCGGCATCGGTGGGCGCAAGGGTGCGCCCGCGCCGCTCGAGCAGCGTGGCGCCCAGGTTGCCTTCCAGGGTCTTGATCTGGCTGCTGAGCGTGGACTGGGACAGCCGAAGGCGCTCGGCGGCTGCGCTCACGCTGCCTGAACGAACCGTCATCCAGAAGTAGTAGAGGTGGTGGTAGTGGAGGCTGTGCAGCAGAGCTGGCATGGAGATTTTCCATGTGTTGATGACAAACTATCTTAGTATCGATGGTAAAATTTGTCCTACGATTCCGATCAGGCACCGGGGTCGACATGGCCGCATTGAAGAAGAATCTTGGTCTGGCAGATGTCTTCGCCATCTGTGCTGGCGCGATGTTCAGCTCGGGCTTCTTTCTGCTTCCCGGCATCGCCGCGGCCCAGACCGGGTCCTCGGTCCACCTGGCCTACGGCGTGGCGGCCTTGCTCATCCTGCCCGCCATGCTGAGCAAGGCCGAGCTGGCCACGGCCATGCCGCGAGCGGGCGGCACCTACTACTTCCTGGACCGGGCGCTGGGTCCGGCGGCGGGCACCGTCGGTGGCCTGGGCACCTGGATCGCGCTGGTGCTCAAGACCGCGTTCGCCCTCATCGGCATGGGCGCCTACCTGGCCTTGCTCATCGACCTTCCGATCAAGTGGGTCGCCATCGTGCTCACGGCGGCCTTCACCTTGGTGAACCTCGTCGGTGCCAAGGAGTCTGGCGGCATCCAGAGGGTCCTGGTCTTCTTGCTGTTGTCGGGCCTGGGAGTCTGGCTGCTCGGGGCACTGCCTCACGTCGCCGGGACGGCCTTGCTGGGCGGTGGGGACACCCTTGGCACCGAGCTGTTGGGCGGCTGGGGCGGCTTCTTTTCGACCGTCGGTCTGGTCTTCGTCAGCTACGCGGGCCTGACCAAGGTCGCCAGTGTGGCCGAAGAGGTCCGGAACCCCGGCCGCGACATCCCCCTCGGCATGGGCCTGTCGCTGGCGGCCGTCACGCTCGTCTACATGGTCGGCGTCTGGGTGATGAACGCGGTCCTGTCCCCCGAGGCCTTCCGGTCCTCCCTCACGCCGGTCATGGACAGTGGCCTGGTGGTGATGGACTTCCTGCCCGCTGCCGTGGCCACCGGCGTGATCGTGATCGCCGCGTGCTCCGCCTTTGCCTCCACCGGCAATGCCGGCATCCTGGCGTCCTCCCGCTACCCGCTGGCCATGGCCCGGGACCGCCTGCTGCCCTCGTTCTTTGCGGAGATCAACCGCTTCGGCACGCCGACCTGGGGCATCCTCGTGACCTCGTGCGCGACCGTGCTCTTCATCGCCTTCTTCCCCATCGCCACCGTGGCGAAGCTGGCCGGCGCCTTCCAGCTCCTGCTCTTCGGACTGGTCTGCCTGGCGGTCATCGTCATGCGCTCGTCGGGCATCGACGGCTACCGGCCCAGCTTCCGGTCCCCGCTCTACCCCTGGGTGCAGATCTTCGGCATGATCGTGCCCGTGTGGCTCATCTCCGAGATGGGTGCGGTCTCGGTGCTCTTCACCACGGGTATCGTGATTGCGGGTCTGCTCTGGTACCTGGCCTATGGCCGGGCCCGCACGTCCCGACGGGGCGCGATCTACCACGTCTTCGAGCGGCTGGGTCGAGACGTCCACCGAGAGCTCGACACAGAGCTGCTGGGCATCCTGCGGGAGCGGGACGCCGAGGTCGAGGTCACCCAGCTCTTCGACACGGCCGTCGACATCGAGGTCCAAGACGATGGGGGGGCCTGGAAGCTGATCAGCGAGGTGAGCGAGGCCTTGGCCCGGCGCACGGGCCTCGATGGCGTGGACCTCGCAAGCACCATCGTCAAGGAGCTTCGCTTCGGCATGACGCCTTGCGTCGGCGACGTGGTCGTGGCGCACCGGAGGTGCCCTGAGATCCAAGACCCGGTGCTCGCCATCGGACGGCTGCGCACGTCCCTGCACGCGGACAACGATGAGCTCCTGCGCGGCGCCGGCGTCCCGGATCACGTGGGTGCCCTGGTGGTGGTCGTGAGCCCAGGGGAGAAGCTGGACGACCACGACCACTATCGCTTGCTCGCCGCCATCCTGCATCGGCTGCAGCAAGAGGGGTTGCAGCGGCCCGTGCCCGTGCCCGTGCTCAGGCCGGACCAGCACGAAGCACTTCGGCACCAGCTGAATGCTCTGCTGACCTGGGAGCAGAACGCCGAGGAAACCGCCGCGCGAGTCCCCGCAGCGGCGCGGACCGGCGAGAGCCCGCCCAGTCTCCGCCTGCTGGACAGCGCGACAGCCAGCCGGCCGCTCCGTGTGGCGGACCTGGACGGCCTCGTCGACGGTCCCCAGGAAGAACTCGGCCGGGCCAGCCTGATGGGCATGGCGGATCTCCAGAAGATCATGGCCCGCTTCGAGCTGAAGCTCGTGGAGGGGCGCTTCGTGGTCCTGGACCTCCAGCCAGGCCACCCGGCTCGCTGACGGCGGTTCAGAACGACCAGACGCTCGGCACGATCAACATCGTCAGCACCCAGACCAGCAGGCTCAACGGCCCGCCGAAGACCAGATAGTCCCGGAACCGGTAGGCGCCGGGGCCCATGACCATCAGGTTGGTCGGGTAGCCGATGGGGGTCGCCACCGTGGTGGCCGCCGCGATCATCACGGTGATGGCAAAGGGCTCAAACGCCAGCCCCAGGTCCTGGGACAGCACCAGGGCCACCGGCAGGATCAGCACCGCCCCGGCCTTGGCGGTCACCAGGGCCGCCAGCAGCATGGTGGTCCCAAACACGGTCGCCAGGGCCAGCATCGGGTCACCGCCCACGACCCCGATCAGCCCCTGGGCCAGGTGCTCCGCCAGGCCGCTCACCTGGATGGACCGACCCAGCCCCAGGGCCGCAGCGATGACGATGATGACCTGCCAGTCCACAGATGCGCGGGCCGCGTCGCCGCGCAGGCAGCGCGTGGCCAGCATCACCCCCGCTGTGAGCATGCTGGCCTGGAGCATGCTCAGCCAGCCCCCGGCCACCACCACGACCATCAGCGAGAGCGCGGCCAGCGCGTGGGGGGCCCGGGCGTAGTTGGGTGGCGTGCCCCCTTCGATCTGGCTCACCAGGTAGAAATCCCGCGAGTGCCGCTGCTCCTGGAGGAAGTTGCTCCGGGCCTCGAGCAGCAGCGTGTCCCCGGGCTGCAGGACCACGTCGCCCAGCTTGCCCTCCAGGCGCTCGCCGTTGCGGGCCACCGCCAGGACGACCGCGTGGTACCGAGTGCGGAACCGCCCTTCGCGGATGGTGTTGCCCACCACCGGGCAGGACTCGCTGACGACCGCCTCCACCAGCACGCGGTTCGGCCGGGGCTCGTCGAGCTTGTAGAGCTGCTCGTCGGCCAGGGACAGGCCCCGCATCTTGGCCAGGTCCACCACGCTGTCGACCACGCCGACGAACACGAGCCGGTCTTCGTCCTTGAGCCGCACGTTGCCGGAGACCGCCGGCAGGACGCTGTCGCCTCGGTTGATCTCCATCAGGTAGAGCCCGGGCAGGTTCCGCAGCCCGGCTCCTTCGATGGATCGGCCGCTGAACGGGCTGCCCGGCTCCACGATCAGCTCGACCGTGTACTCGCGGGGGTCCTCGCGCACGCTCAGGACCGCGCTGCGCTCGGGCAGGAGCAGCCGGCCGAACACCAGCATGTAGATCATGCCGGCGACCGCGACGGGCAGCGCGACCCAGGCGATCTCGAACATGCCCAGCGACGGCAGGCCGGCTTCGTCGATCAGCCAGCCGTTCACGATCAGGTTCGTGCTCGTCCCGACCAGGGTGCAGGCCCCGCCCAGGATCGACGCAAAGGACAGGGGCATCAGCAGGCGCGATGGGCTCACGCCGAGCTTGCGGGACCAGTCGCTCACCACCGGCATGAGCATCGCCACCACCGGGGTGTTGTTGACGAAGGCGCTCAGCACGGCGGTGGGCAGGACGAGCCGTGCCTGGGCCGCCAGCTGGTTGCGCGGGCGTCCCAGCAGGCGCGCGACCAGCCCGTCCAGGGCGCCGGTCTGCTGGATGCCGGACGCGACCACGAACAGCACCGCGACGGTGACCACGCCCTCGTTGGCCAGCCCGGCAAAGGCGTCCTGGGGACCGATGACCCCCGCGACCAGGAGCGCGGTCACTCCGGCCACGAGCACCACGTCGGGCGCGACTCGTGTGAACACGAGCAGTCCGAGCACCAGCAACAGGACCGCCAGGGTCAGCAGCGCTTCGAGGCCCACGGGTCGTCCTCCAACGACCCGCCGTCTATCCGACGCCCGACGGGAAGGCCCCGGACGCCTACTCGCAGGAGCCCCGGTTCCCGACCATCGTGGTCCCCCCCAACGCTCACATCCCTGGGGCGATCCGGTAGATTCCACCAGGGGCAGGCCGCCTCCCAGCCCGCCCCCCGAGGTGCTCATGCCACTGTCCCGCTGGGCCGCGCTCGCCCTGACCGCCATCTTGTGCGCCTGCGACTCGACCGGCAGCCTGGACGTCACCGACACCGGCACCTTTGGCAGTCCCGACGAAGACCAGGACGGCTGGACCGTCGAGCGCGGGGACTGCGACGACAATGATCCCGACGTGTACCCCGGGCGCGACGAGGTGCTCTGCAACGAGATCGACGACGACTGCGACGCCGCGACCCCCGACGACCTGGACGCTGACCAGGACGGCTGGATGGCCTGCGAGGAGTGCGACGACGCCGTGCCCGAGGTGAACCCCGACGCCGAAGAGCTCACCTACAACGGCCTGGACGACGACTGCGACCCGGCCACCCCCGACGACGACCTGGACGGAGACCTCTACGACCTCGCCGACGACTGCGACGACGCCGATGCTGGGATCAACCCGGGCGCGGACGAGGTCTGTGACGAGCTCGACAACAACTGCGACGGCACCATCGACGACGACGCCATCGACCGGGCCGAGTACTACCCGGACCAGGACGGCGACGGCTTCGGGGCCGAAGGCGAGCCGATCCTGGCCTGCACCGCCCCCGAGGGCCACGGCGAAGGCGCCGGCGACTGCGACGACGCCGATCCCGTGGTGCACGAGGGGGCGTCAGAGCTCTGTGACGGCAAGGACAACGACTGCGACGGGGCGGTGGACGGGGCCAGCGGCTTCGCTCATTTCACCAACGACGCCGGCACGGTGACCGACCGGACCACGCCCCTGACGACCGGGGCCGGCGTGACGCTCGCCGAGAGCGGGACCTTGACCCTGTGCCCGGGCGACTTCGCCGGTCGGATCACCGTCGGCGAGGACCTGGCGCTCACCTTCGAAGGGGCTGGGGCCGATGCCAGCGTGCTGACGGGCGACGGCGGGAGCCCGCTGTTGACCCTGGAGGACGGCGCGGCCGCCACGGTGAGCGGCGTCACCCTCACCAGCGGAGGCGGTGCCAACGGGGGAGCGATCCTGGCCTCTGGCGACAACCTGCTGGCCATCTCCGACGCCGTGCTCAGCGACAACTCGGCGACCACCAGTGGCGGTGCCCTGTACCTGGGCCAGGACAGCGCGGCGGTGCTGACGGACACGGAACTGACCGGCAACTCGGCGTCCATCTACGGCGGCGCCATCTACCTCGAAGAAGCCACAATGGACCTCGCCTCCTCAGCGCTCACCGGGAACAACGCCGGCTATGGCGGGGCGGTCTTCGCCGACGAGGCCACCTTGACGCTCACGGACACGACCGTCGACGCCAACGCCGCCAGCTACGGCGGCGGCCTCTACGTCGCCGACGACAGCGTCCTGGACATGACCGGTGGCGCCCTGTCCGAGAACCAGGCCACCGCGTCAGGGGGCCTCGGCGGCGCTGTCTGCGCAGAGGGCTCTGACGTGACCTCCCAGGGCGTGGCGTGGTCGGACAACACCGCATCCGGCGGCTACGGCGGCGCCCTCTCCCTGGGTGCGAGCACCTTCGAAGCCCACGACACCGCGTTCGCCGACAACTACGCGCTCTACTACGGCGGTCTGGTCTACGCCGACGACTTCTCGGCCATCGCCCTGGACACCGTCACCTCCCAGGACGACAGCAGCGACTACTACGGCGGGGTGTTCTATGCGTCGTGGACAACTGTGGAACTTAGCGACGTGGCGATCGACGGTGCCTCGACCCTGTACTACGGCGGCGTGATGTACGCGGCCGCGTCCGAGGTGAGCGGCAGCGGGGTGACCATCACCGACGCCGAGAGCGCCGGCTCGGGCGGCGCCTTGTTCCTGGTCTCCGGCAGTGTCCTGAGCCTGTCGGACTGCGACTTCTCCGACACCGAGTCGCCGTCCTATGGCGGTGCGATCTATGCCACCGACAGCGAGCTGGTCCTGGCCCAGTGCACCTGGACGGGCGGGTCCTCCGGCTACGGCGGTGCGCTCTACCTGGGCGCCTCCGAGATCACGCTCACCGACGCCGAATTCACCGACAACGATTCCACGTCGCGCGGAGGCGCCGTGGACATCAACGGCAACAGCGACGCCAGCCTGGAGTCCGTGGTCTTCACGGGCAATGTGTCCGTGTACGGCGGCGGCCTCTACGCCATCTCATCAGACGTGGCGCTGACCGGGCTGACCTTCACGGACAACACCGCGACCTACGGGGGCGGCCTCTATTCCTACGCGTCGTCGGGCAGCCTGGACGACAGCAGCTTCACCGACAACCGGGTCACGGCCAACGGGGGGGGCGTCTACCTCTACGACGCGGACTGGCACATGGACACCGTCGCACTCAGCGGGAACAGCGCCAGCTACGGCGGCGCCGTCTGTCAGACCTACAGCGACTTGGTCGGCGAGGCTCTGGCTCTCTCCGACAACACCGCCGTGTCCGGTGGGGGTGGCTTCTACGTGGATGCCTACAGCAGCCTGGACCTGTCCAACAGCACACTGGACTCCCACGATGGCGGCTCTGCTGGCGGCGGCGTGCAGAGCTACGGCGAGCTGGTCCTGACCGACACCGAGATCACCGCGGGCGACGCCACGAGCGGCGGCGGCATCTACCACAGCGAGGCCTACGGCAACGCCCTGACCGGCGACGGGCTCGTGATCAGCGGCTGCACTGCCGCCACCGGGGCCGGGATCTACCTGATCTACGGCGGCGCCACGCTGACCGACTGCGCGCTGACGGACAACGAGGCGACCACCGGCGGCGGCATCTACAGCTACTACGGCAGCTACTACGCCACCGAGCTGACCCTGTCGGGCTGCACCGTGCACCGCAACGTGGCCGACGCCGGCGGAGGGGTCTACGCCGTCTACCTGGAGGGCATCACGTCCGACGCCAGCGACTGGGGCGAGGGCAGTGACGACAACGCCGACGACGACGTTACCCTGTACGGGGTGGACCCCTACACCTACGGCGACGGTGCGTCCTTCACGTGCACGGACTCGGCCTGTACCGAGTGATCCACGACGGGCCCGCTCAGTCGCTGGTCGTGTCGATGCAGACGGAGCAGCTCTCGGCGCCGTCGAGCTTGTCGATGACCAGGATCCGGGCATCGAACCACAGGGTGCCGCAGCCCAGCTCGCCGTTGGCCCCGGTGTCGGCCCGGCGGCTCGAGACGCTGCGGACCACGTCGTCGGCGTAGACCTCGTCGAAGACCCACGTCGACCGATCGCAGCCCCACTGGGGCTCGCCGATGACCAGGGCGTCCTGGGACTGCCAGTCGATCGTCTCCACGGGGTCGATCGCGTCGAGCTCGTCGAGCAGCGAAGTCCACTGCCCACGGTCGGTGGCGACGGCCTCGACCTGTCCGGTGCCCCCAGCGAGCCAGTCGACCCTCAGGTCCTCTTCGAGCTCGGGGAAGTCGTGCTCCGTGAAGCGCAGGCCCACGGCGTCGGCGATCTCGTCGATGCTTGCACAGGCTCCGGGTGCTGCGGGCAGCGGCTCGGCACACGCGGACAGCGTCATGAGGGCGATCGCGATGAGGGCAGAGCGCATGGGCGGGGACCGGGGTTCTGGTGTGGCCCCTCCGGGATCGGCGATCCCGCCGCCGACCTTGATGGCTCAGCCCTCGTCGTCCGTGGCGAACAGCCGCTTCAGCTGCCGAAGCCAGAGCCAGCCGCGCAGCGCCGACATGCCGATGGCCAGCCACGACACCCACCTCAGCCCGTCCCAGGTCATGGTGGCGATGCCGGCCCACAGGCCGATGGTGACGGCCCCCATCAGGATGCGGGCCCGAGGCCCGAGTCCGAGTCCCATGGTCAGCCGGGGAACTGGTCCAGGTAGAAGCCGAAGCCGCGCAGCGCCGAGTTCACCTGCTCGAAGTACTGTTCCTCTGCGACCTTGGCGTCCACGTTGTTGAGCCTGGCCTTGGCAAAGGCGTCCTGGTCGTGGTCCCGGTAGGCCTTGAGCATGCCGCGGTAGGCCTCGGAGCGCGCACTCCAGGCCGTGACCAGGCGCTCGTGGTGTGCGGTCAGGACCGGCTCGCCGGGCTGGATCGCCGTGGCATCGTTCTTCAGGCCGTCGGCCAGCGGGATGATCCGACCCTGCCAGATCTGCACGGTCTCCTCGACCGTGATCTGATTGCTCCGCACCCGTGTGGCCATGTTCACGAATTCCTGGGCCAGCTCCTGGTTCTTCAGCAGCAGCGGCACCATCTGGGTGTGGTAGGCCTGGGCCGCGTCGGCCCCCGCGCCGCCACCGCAGGCGACGCTCAGGGTCGTGGACAAGAGCACCAGGGTGAACAGGCGGACGAAGCGCTTCCAAGACGTCATGGGCCATAGAATAGCGCCGTGAAGCACCTGCAACAGGTCCTCAGCCGGGGTCGGGCGTCGCTCAGGCGCCTGCGCGCGGTCGCTCCTGGCTCGGCCCGGGACCAGCGTCCCGTGCTGTTGGTGGTCCGCCTGGGCGGCGACGAGTCCGCTGACGGGCTCGATCGGGACCAGTGGCAGCGCGTGATCGTCGAGGCGGTGCACTGGCTGGGACCCATTCGGGTGTGCTTCCGCGGTGCCGCCGCCCACAGCCCCTACCTCGTGCCGCTGGTGCGATTCGCCAACCGGCTCGAGTGTCCGACCCACCTGGTGACCGCCGGGCCCCTGGCTCCTGACCTGGCGATGGCCCTGGTCGATGCCGGACTGGCCGCCGCGACCGTGCGCATCGGCTCCCTGGACGACCGCGCACACGCCGATCGCACGGGCACGCCCCTGTCGGAGACCCTCGCCAGCCTGGATCACCTGCGCAAGGCTCGCGAAGACCGCGGGCGTCCGCTGGCGCTGCTCGCTGCGCTGTGTCTGGCCTCGGACACCGTCGGCTCGTTGGGCGCCATGGCTGGGCTGGCCCGCCAGACCGGCGTCGACGGCGTCCTGGCGAGCGCCCCGGCAAACGTCGAGCTCCCTTCGGGTGCAGGACAAGCGGTCGCGGCCCTGGGCGAGCACGACACCCACCCGGCACTCCTGGGCGGCGGCGGCCGGTCGAGTCGTCGCTCGCTGGGTCTGCGCCTGGAGGTGCTGCCCGACGGCACCCTGCGCACCAGCCGACGCCTGGCCCCGCTGGGTCAGTGGGCCCAGGACCAGCTCCAGGCCCTGTGGGAGGCCGGCGGCTCCAACGTGACGGACGCGCTCGACCTGGATCGGCCGGCCGACGAGATCGAGCGGGTTCCAGCGGTGCTCTACTCCACCCGCTGAGCCCCTTGACCCCAGCCCCCGGGGGCGCTATCGGGCCCGGCCATGCGCGTTCACCTCGAGCAGATCCCAGACGATGGCTGGTCCGTCGACTTCGACGGCACCCAGGCCTGGGCGCTGGCGGCGGCCACGGCTGCACTCGATGTCCCGCCCCAGATCCTCCAGGGCACGCTGCTGGTGCGGCGCTATCTCCGGGACCTGGCGGTCTCCGGCCAGGTGCGGGCCGTGGTCCCGCTGGACTGCCACCGCTGCGGCGAAGGGGTCCATGTGACGGTCGAGGGCCCGGTGGCGCTGACCTTCACCCCCACGCCTGGCCCCGACGACGCCCAGGCACCCCGCCAGCTGGCCCCCGGCGAGCTCGACGTCGGGTTCTACGATGGGGAATTCCTGGACCTGGCTGCGGTGGTGAGCGAACAGCTGGTCCTGCTGTTGCCGGCCAAGCTCGCTTGTGATGTGCCGGGCATCGAGCCGGTCGCGGGGTGCGCCGAGGAGCGTGTGGCCCCCACCGAACAGGCCCCCCAAGTCGACCCGAGATTTGCGATGTTGGCCGACTTGAAGATAGAGGGCTGAGCCCCAGACATCACGACGGTCAGGCGGCGCGCCCGACGAGTCCCCAGGATTGACACCATGGCTGTCCCCAAGAAGCGCACGAGCAAGTCCCGCAAGAACATGCGGCGGTCCCACGACGCCATCCAGTACACCGCGGCGGTCGAGTCCTGCCCGGCGTGCGGCGAGCTGAAGCTCCGGCACCACGTGTGCGAGGTCTGCGGCAACTACCGCGGCAAGCAGGTGCTCGAGGTCGAGTCGGACTGAGTCCTCCCGTGGACCCGCAGCTCCCTGTCGCGATCGACGCGATGGGGGGAGACAGAGCCCCTCAGGAACCCGTCGGCGGCGCCCTGCAGGCGCGCCGCAAAGGGCACGCCGTGACCCTGGTCGGAGACGAGGCCTTCGTGCGCCCGCTGCTGGACCGGGCGCGGGACCTGCGGGTGGTCCATGCCCCCCAGACCGTGCAGATGGCCGACGCTGCGTCGGCGCCGCTGCGGGGCAAGAGCCAGTCCAGCATCCGCCTGGCGCTCGAAGAGCTCCACGCCGGTCGGGCATCGGCCGTCGTGACCGCCGGACACAGCGGGGCCGCCATGGCGTCTGCGCTGCACGTCCTGGGCCGCCTGCCCGGCGTGACCCGGCCGGCGCTCGTCACGGTGGTGCCCCGGAGCGATGGCGGGGAGACGGTGCTGCTGGATCTGGGCGCCAACGTGGACTGCAAGGTCGAGCACCTGGTGCAATTCGCGCTCATGGGTGAGGCCTACTGCCGCTTCGTCCTGGGGGTGGCGCGGCCCCGGGTCGGTCTGGTGTCCAACGGCGAAGAGCGCTCCAAGGGCAACGCCCAGGTCCGTGCGGCCCTGGGCCGCCTCGAGGTCCTGGACCTGGACTTCGTGGGCCCGGTCGAGCCGGACGCCGCGCTCGACGGGGCGGCCGACGTGCTGGTCTGCGACGGGTTCGTGGGCAACGTGATGCTCAAGACCGTCGAGGCGACCGCCAAGGTCGTGACCTCTGTCCTGCGCCGAGAGCTCAGCACCTGGAGCCCGGGGAGTCGGCTGGGGCTGTGGCTGCTCTCCAAGCCCTTCCTTCGCTTCCGCAAGCGCACTGCGGCCAGCAACTACGGCGGTGCGCTGCTGCTCGGCGTGGACGGGGTGGTGGTGGTCTGCCACGGCGGCTCGGACGCCGCGGCGATCTCCGCCGCGACCGATGTCGCGCGTCGCTGCGTGGAGCAGGACGTGGTCGGTCGGGTGGCCGACGCGATCCGGGCTCATGCCTCGCCGAATTCTCCGGATGAGCCAAGCCTTGCCCCTGCCCCCTGATCGCGGTTACGGGGGCGGCCCCTCAAAGCTGGACAGGAGCGTCAGAGATGGCGAACAAGGACGAGGTCATCGGCAAGGTCAAGGACCTGATCGCTGACTCCCTCGGCGTGAGCAACGACGAGATCGAACCCGCCGCTTCCTTCATCGAGGACCTGGGCGCAGACTCCCTCGACATCGTCGAGCTCGTCATGGCGATCGAAAAGGAATTCAACATCGAGATCCCGGACGAAGACGCCGAGAAGATCTCCACCGTCCAGGACGCGATCGACTACATCCACGCGCACCTGGGCTGAACCGCACCCGGCATGCCCAACCGGGTCGTCGTCACCGGGCTCGGGGGCATCAGCCCCTGCGGCAACACCGCCCCAGCCACCTGGGACGCCATGGTCGCCGGGCGGTCCGGCGTGGGCCCGATCACGCACTTCGACGCCACCGGGTGGCCGGTTCGCATCGCCGGCGAGGTCAAGGGCTTCGATCCGGTGGCTCATCTGGGCAAGAAGCTCGTGCGCCGCATGGCCCGCTTCACCCAATTCGGGGTCGTGGCCAGCGAAGAGGCCCTGGCCGACGCCGGGCTGGCGGTCGGCGATGTGCCCCCTGAGCGGCTCGGGATCTACGTCGGCAGCGGGATCGCCGGCTTCGGCGACATCGTCGAGGGCGAGCAGGGCTTTGCCGAGCGCGGCTGGCGTGGGGTGTCACCCTTCCTGATCCCCAACGCGCTCGTGAACCTTTGCGCCGGCATGATCGCCATCCGGGTCCAGGCCCAGGGACCGAGCCTGGCCGTCGCCACCGCGTGCGCCACGGGCAACCACTCCATCGGAGAGGCCTGGCGCGTGCTGCGCGAGGGCGACGCCGACGTGGTCATCGCTGGCGGCACCGAGGCCTCGATCCTGCCCCTGGGCGTGTCGAGCTTCATGGTGATGCGGGCGCTGTCCAAGTGCAACGACGACCCGGAGCACGCGTCGCGGCCCTTCGATCGGGATCGCGACGGGTTCGTGATGGGCGAGGGCGCCGGCGTGCTGGTGCTCGAGACGCTGGACCACGCTCGCGCCAGGGGCGCCCGGATCTACGCCGAGCTCACCGGGTACGCCCTGAACAACGACGCCTTCCACCAGACCCTGCCAGGGGGCGGCGGCGCCCAGCGCTGCATGGCCACGGCGCTGGCCAAGGCTGGCCTCAACGCGGACCAGGTCGGGTACGTCAACGCCCACGGCACCTCGACCCCGGCCAACGACGCCAACGAGACCCGAGCGATCCGCGAGGTCTTCGGGGATCACGCGGACCGCCTGATGGTCTCCTCGACCAAGGGCGTCACCGGTCACCTCCTGGGCGCAGCCGGAGGCGTCGAGGCGCTCGCCACCGTCCTGGCGATCGCCGACGGTGTCATTCCGCCGACAGCCAGCTGGCAGAACCGGGACCCGGAGTGCGACCTGGACTACGTGCCTGGTGCGGCTCGGGAGCACCGGGTCGACCACGCCCTCACCAACGCCTTCGGCTTCGGCGGCACCAACGCCTCCCTGGTCTTCTCCCGCTTCACAGGCTGAACGCCATGACACTCGTGATCGGCTCCGACCACGCCGGCTGGGACCTCAAGCAGGCCGTCATCGCCCACCTCCAGGCCTCCGGGCACGCGGTCACCGACCTGGGGCCCCCCCGGGCCGAGCGCTGCGACTACCCGGACTTCGCCGCCGCGGTCGCACGGGCCGTGGCTTCGGGGGACGCCGAGCTCGGCATCCTGTGCTGCGGCAGCGGACAGGGCATGGCCATGGCCGCAAACCGGGTCCCCGGTGTACGCGCGGCCGTGGTCAGCGACACCTTCTCTGCCCACGCGACACGCCAGCACAACGACGCCAACGTCCTGTGCATGGGTCAGCGGGTCATCGGCACAGGCCTGGCCTGCGACATCGCCGACGCCTTCCTGGGGGCCACCTTCGAAGGGGGGCGCCACACCGGTCGGGTCGCCAAGATCACGGCGCTCGAGCAGGGGAGCTGACATGGCCACGCTCCAGTCCGCCGACCCCGCCGTCTACGCGGCCATCCAGCGCGAGATCCACCGCCAGGAAGACGAGCTCGAGCTGATCGCCAGTGAGAACTATGTGTCCCCCGCGGTGCTCGAAGCCATGGGGACGCCCCTGACCAACAAGTACGCCGAGGGCCTGCCCGGCAAGCGCTACTACGGCGGCTGTGAGTTCGTGGACCAGGCCGAGGAGCTGGCCCGCAGTCGCGCCAAGACCCTGTTCGACAGCATCGGCGCCAACGTGCAGCCCCACTCCGGCGCCCAGGCCAACGCCGCGGTCTACCTGGCCGCGCTCGACGCCGGAGACACCGTGCTCGGCCTGGACCTGACCCACGGGGGCCACCTGACCCACGGCTCGCCGGTCAACTTCAGCGGCAAGCTCTACAACGCCGTGCACTACACCCTGGACCCGAACACCGGGCGGGTGGACCTGGACCAGGTCCGGGACCTGGCCCGGACCCACCGCCCCAAGCTGATCGTGACCGGCGCCAGTGCCTACCCCCGGTTCTGGAACTTCGAGGCCTTCCGGGCCATCGCCGACGAGGTCGGTGCGGTGCTGCTGTGCGACATGGCGCATTTCGCCGGCCTGGTGGCGACCGGCCACCACCCCAACCCGGTGCCCCACTGTCAGTACGTCTCGACCACGACCCACAAGACCCTGCGCGGTCCGCGGGGCGGGTTGGTCCTGGGCCAGCGCTCGGTGATGCGCAAGCTCAATTCCGCGGTCTTCCCCGGCATCCAGGGCGGCCCGCTGATGCACGTGATCGCCGCCAAGGCCGTCGCCTTCGGCGAGGCGCTCCGGCCGGAGTTCAAGACCTACAGCCAGGGGGTGGTCGACAACGCCCACGCCCTGGCCGAGCAGCTGGTGGCCCGCGGGCTCTCGCTGGTGTCGGGCGGCACCGACAACCACCTGATGCTCATCGACCTGTCCGACGCGCCGATCACCGGCAAGGACGGCGAAGAAGTGCTGGCCCGGGCCAAGATCACCACCAACAAGAACACCGTGCCCGGCGAGCGCCGGCCGCCGATGGTGACCAGTGGGGTGCGCATCGGCACCCCTGCGGTGACCACCCGTGGGGCCACGGTGGCCGACGCAGTGCGGATCGGGGACTGGATCGCCGACGTGCTCCAGAACCCGACCGACGGCAACCTGATCGAGCGCGTCCGAGGCCAGGTCACCCAGTGGTGTGCCGAGCACCCGGTCTATGCCCACCTGCGCGATTAGCGGCGTGCGCCGATGATCTGCCCCTGGTGCGCCCACGCAGGCTCCAAGGTCGTCGACTCCCGCGACGCCGGGTCGACCATCCGTCGCAGGCGGGAGTGCGAGGGGTGCGGCGAGCGCTTCACGACCCACGAGACCATCGAGCGGCGGCTGCCCCAGGTGGTCAAGAAGGACGGGGAGCGCCAGGCCTTCGATGGCCAGAAGCTGCTCAAGGGCATGTTCCTGGCCTGTCGCAAGCGCCCGGTGACCCGGGCCCAGATCGACGACGCCGTGGACGCCATCACCCGCAAGGTCGCTGGTCGTCCCGGGCGCGACATCCAGTCCACCCAGGTCGGTGAGCTGGTGCTCGAGCAGCTCCTGAGCCTGGATCGGGTCGCCTACCTGCGCTTCGCCAGCGTCTACCAGGAGCTCGCCAGCCCCGAGGAATTCCTGGAGCTGCTGCAGCCGTTGCTCCGGCGATGAAGGACGACCGCCACTGGATGCGCCGGGCCCTCGCGCTGGCTGAGCGCGGCGCGGGTCGCACCTCGCCGAACCCGCTGGTGGGTGCCGTCGTCGTGCGAGACGACCAGGTGTTGGCCGAGGGCTGGCACGAAGCGCTGGGCGGGGCCCACGCCGAGCCCGCCGCCCTGGCCCGCCTGGACCCCGGTCGCGCGGCGGGTGCGACGCTCTACGTCAACCTGGAGCCCTGCTGTCACCACGGCCGCACGCCGCCCTGCACCGACGCGGTGCTGGCCGCTGGCCTGGACCGTGTGGTGGTGGGCATCCAGGACCCCAATCCCGCGGTGGCCGGCAAGGGCCTGGCCATCCTCCGTGCCGCGGGGCTGGCCGTCGACGTGGGCGTCGAGGCCGACGCCTGTCGGGCGCTGAACGGCGGCTACCTCAAGCGCATCGCGACGGGCCTTCCGCGGGTCTGGCTCAAGGCCGGCTGCACCCTCGACGGCCGCATCACAGACCACGCGGGCCGGTCAGAGTGGATCACGGGGCCGGGGGCTCGCGCCCACGGCCACGGGCTGCGCGACCGGCTCGACGCCATCCTGGTCGGCTCCGCCACCCTGCTGTCCGACGACCCGTCCTTGAACTGTCGCCTGGAGGGGGGCCGGGACCCGCTGCCCGTGGTGCTCGACAGCGACCTGCGCTGCCCCGCGGACGCCAAGGTGCTCACCGCGGGGCGGCGGTCTCGCATCTACTGTGCCCCGGACGCCCCGGACCGCCCCTTGCACGCTGACATCGTGCGCGTCCCCCGGGGTGCCGGCGGCCTGGATCTGGGGGCCGTGCTGCGGGACCTGGCCAGCATCGGGGTGCTCGAGCTGCTCGTCGAAGGCGGCGGGCGGGTGCACCGCAGCCTGCTGGATGCCGGGCTCGCCGATCGGCTCCTGTTGTTCGTGGCCCCCAAGGTCTTGGCCGGGGGCATGGGCTTCGTCGGTGGCCCGCCGCTGGACCTGTCCGACGCCTGTACCTTCACCGTCCTGGACGTCTCGACCGTCGGTGGAGAGGTCCTCATCGAGCTCGAGGTCTCCTGATGTTCACCGGTCTCGTCGAAGACGTGGGCACGGTCACGGCCGTGCGTCCCCAAGGCCACGGGCGGGTGCTCACCCTCCAGACCGCGCTTCCCCTGGACCAGGTCGCCCTGGGGGCCTCCATCGCCGTGGACGGCGTCTGCCTCACCGCCGAGGCCTTCGGCCCCGACAGTTTCACGGTCACGGCGGGCCAGGAGACTCTGGCCGTCACCACCATCGGCGGCCTCCAGCGCGGGCGCCGGGTCAACCTGGAGCAGGCCCTGCGCGTCGGTGACCGACTCGGAGGCCACCTGGTCCAGGGCCACGTGGACGGTGTCGGTCAGGTGAAGACCGTGACCCCCTCGCGCGAGAGCCTGGTCGTCTGGGTGGACGTGCCGCCCCCGCTCCGCCGATACGTCGCGGTCAAGGGCTCGATCACCGTCGACGGGGTCTCGCTCACGGTCAACGAGCTCGCCGGGGGGGCCTTCCGGGTGAACCTGATCCCGCACACCGTGGCCAGCACGACCCTGGGGGACCGCCGACCCGGAGACCCGGTCAACCTGGAGGTAGACCTGCTCGCGCGATACGTGGAACGGCTCCTGGCCGAGCCTGGAGAGGGCCTCACCTTCGAGCGCCTCCGGGACCTCGGCTACGGCGACTGACGCACACCCCAGACCGGAGCCCCCCGTGGAGCACATCGTCATGGACTCGGACCCGATCCGTCGGGTCGAGCAGGCCATCGCTGACATCCAGGCCGGCAAGATGGTCATCCTGGTCGACGACGAAGACCGTGAGAACGAGGGCGACCTGGTGCTGGCGTCCAGCCTGGTGACCCCCGAAGCCATCAACTTCATGGCCACCCACGCCCGGGGCCTGATCTGCCTCACCATGACCGGCCCAGCCATCGATCGGCTGGGCCTGCCCATGATGGCCACCCACAACCAGAGCCCCTACAGCACGGCCTTCACCGTCTCCATCGAAGCGCGGGAGGGCGTCACCACGGGCATCTCTGCCGCCGACCGGGCCCGCACGGTCCAGGTCGCTGTCGACCCCGAGTCGGGACCCCGGGAGATCGTGACCCCAGGCCACGTGTTCCCCCTCCGCGCCCGCGAAGGTGGCGTGCTCGTGCGCACCGGGCAGACCGAGGGCTCGGTGGACCTGGCCCGTCTCGCCGGCCTGACGCCGTCGGGCGTCATCTGCGAGATCATGAAGCACGACGGCACCATGGCCCGCATGCCGGACCTCGAGGTCTTCGCCGCGACCCACGGGCTGCACATCGTGGCCGTCGCCGACCTGATCCGGTACCGGCTCCAGCACGAGACCCTGGTGCACTGTGTCGTCGAGGGCCGGCTGCCGGTGCCCGACCTGGGCGAGTTCAGCTGCCGGGTCTACCGGTCCGCGGCCGACGAGGGCCTCCACGTGGCGATCACCCGGGGCGACATCGACGCCGAAGCGCCGACCCTCGTGCGGGTCCAGGCCAGCGACCCGGTCGCCGACGTGTTTCGAGCGGAGTCCTCGGACGCGAGCGCCCAGCTCATCCGCGCCCTGGGTCGCATCGCCGACGAAGGCGGCGTGCTGCTCTACCTCCACGTGGCCGGCGGGCGCAGCGAGGACCGTCTGCTGCGCACGATCCAGGCCCACCTCCTGCCCCCGGAGGGCCAGGAAGACGCCCCCCGGCGTCCCCCAGGAGGCAACCTGCGGGAATTCGGCACCGGGGCCCAGATCCTGGTCGACCTGGGCGTGCGGCGCCTGCGCCTGCTCACCAACAACCCCAAGAAGATCGTGGGGCTCGAGGGCTACGGCCTCGAGGTGGTGGGCCGCGAGGCCATCGAGATCGCCGAGACCGCGGCCAACCGCGGCCTGTTGGCAGCCAAGGCCCAGGAGCTGGGCCATCTGATCAACCTGAACAACGGCTGAGCCCATGAAGGTCCACGAAGGAGTCCTCCAGGACGTCGGAGGGCGATTTGCCCTGGTCGTCTCCCGCTTCAACGACATGATCACAGGCCGCCTGATGGAAGGCGCCATCGACACCCTGCGGCGGCACGGCGTCGACGCCGACGCGCGCATCGAGGTCGTCTGGGTGCCCGGGGCCTTTGAGCTGCCGCTGGTCGCCCAGAAGCTCGCCGGAAGCGGCCGCTTCGATGCGGTCCTGGCTCTGGCCTGCGTGATCCGCGGGGGCACGCCCCACTTCGACTACGTGGCCGGCGAGGTCTCAAAGGGCGTCGCCCAGGCGTCGTGGTCCACCGGTGTTCCCGTGACCTTTGGCGTGCTGACCACGGACAGCATCGAGCAGGCCATCGAGCGCGCCGGCACCAAGATGGGCAACAAGGGCGCCGAAGCCGCCCTGGCCGCCCTGGAGATGGTGTCCCTGCTCAAGAAGCTGGACGCTTAGATTGTCCAGCCGCCGCCGGGCACGGGAATTCGCGCTCTCCGCGCTGTACCAGGCCGACGTGGGTCGGGTGCACGTGCGCGATGGCCTGGAGGCGCTCTGGAGGGGCCTGATCGAGGAGACCGACGACGTGCTCGGGACCCGGGCGCCCAAGTCCGAGGAGATCGAGTTCGCCACCGCGCTGGCCTTGGGCGTGGCCGAGCACCAGGACGCCATCGACGCCCGCATCGAGGCGTCGAGCACCAACTGGCGCATCGGCCGCATGGCGGCGGTCGACCGCAACATCTTGCGATTGGGCACCTTTGAGCTGGTGCACCAGCCCGGAACGCCCCCTCACGTGATCATCAACGAGGCCGTCGAGCTGGCCAAGAAATTCGGCACCAAGGACTCCAAGGCCTTCGTGAACGGCATCCTGGATCGCATCGGTCGGGACCTGGGCCGTATCGGGAGCCGCTGATCGGGACGGTCGTCGCTCGGCGGGACCACAGCCTGGACTGGTTCGTCCTGATGGTGGCGCTCGCCGTGGTCGGGGCGTCGATGGTGCTCACGGCCAACGAGCAGTGGGTCTATGCCTTTGGCTGGCAGATCCCCGAGGTCTGCACCCTGCGCAAGGTCTTCGGCCTCCGCTGCCCAGGCTGCGGCCTCACCCGCTCCTTCGTCTTCATGGGGCACGGAGAGTGGTGGACCGCCCTGCGGATGAACTGGTTGGGGCCGGTCTTCTGGTTGGCCGTCGCATCCCAGATCCCACTGAGAATCTGGAGTCTGGTGCGCCCCCTGCGGTAGCATTGCTCACCGCATCCCTGGCAGGGAATCCCCTATCGCAAAGCAACTCGACCGGGAGCTCGGGCTCTCCGGGGTGTTCAGCATCGCCGTCGGAGCCTCCGTAGGCTCCGGAATCTTCGTGCTGCCCGGACTGGCCGCGGGGGTGGCCGGGCCCACCGTGTGGCTCTGCTTCGTCCTGGCCGGTCTGCTGGTCCTGCCCAGCGTGCTCAGCAAGGCCGAGCTGGCCACGGCCATGCCCGTCGCCGGTGGCACCTACGTCTATGTGGACCGCGCCATGGGGCCGTGGATGGGCACCATCATGGGGCTCGGCACCTGGATGAGCCTGCTCGCCAAGACCGGCTTCGGTCTGGTCGGGCTGGAGGCCTATGTCTCGATGATCACCGGCGGCTCGGGCCAGGGCATCGCCATGATGGTCCTGCTGACGATGGTCGGCGTGAACATCATCGGGGCCGGCAAGGCCAGCGGGGTCCAAGTCATCATCGTGACCCTCGCCGTGGGGTCTCTGATCCTGTTCTCCCTGATGGCCCTGCCCGTCCTGGAGCCCGCGCGCTTCGAGCCGGCGCTGCCCCATGGCATGGAAGGCATCGTGATGGGCACGGCCTTCGTCTTCCTGTCCTACGGGGGGGTGACCAAGGTCTGCTCCGTCGCCGAGGAGGTCCGCCACCCCGAGCGCAACCTGCCGCTGGGCATGATCAGCGCCCACCTGACCCTGACCTTGCTCTACGCCGTGGTCGCCTATGTGCTCGTGGGCCTGGTGCCGATGGACGTGCTCTCGGTCGACGTCGCCCCCATCGCCACGGCTGGCCAGCACCTGGGCGGCAACAGGGTCATGCTCGGCCTGGCGGTAGTCGGCATCCTGGGCCTCATGTCCATGTGCAACGCCGGCGTGCTCGCGGCGTCGCGCTACCCCTTCGCCATGAGCCGGGACTCGCTGGTGCCCCGGTTCTTCGGGCACGTGAGCCCGCGCTTCTCGACCCCGACCATCGCCATCCTCGTCACCGGCCTGGCGCTGGCCGTCCTGGTGCTGGGACTGCCGGTCGCCGCCCTGGCCAAGCTCGCCAGCGGCTTCAAGATCTTCGTCTTCAGCATCGTGAACCTGGCGGTCATCCTGCTGCGCGAGAGCAACGCCCGGTGGTACCGGCCCACCTTCCGCTCCCCGCTCTACCCGGGCCTCCAGGTCTTCGCGATCCTGTCTGGCATCGCCATGCTGGCGGCGCTGGGACTGTTCGCGACCAGCGGGGTCCTGGGGGCTGTCCTGGTCGGGACGCTCTGGTACATCGGCTATGCCCGCAAGCGGGTCAGCCGCGAGAGCGTGCTGGGTCACCTGTTCGGAGAGGCACGAGCCCTGCGCGAGACCGAACTCGCCGAAGCCGAGGACGAAGCGACGGTCCAGGGGCCCCGGGTCATCGTGCCGGTGTTCGGCGAACAGGAGCACACGGGCACCTTGATCCGTCTGGCCACGGCCTTCTCCCCCGGGGCCTTGCTCGAGGTCCAGCGCCTCGAGGAGGTCCCCGAACAGACCGCCCTGGCCACCTGGCTCGAGGAAGACACCCAGATGCACCGCCTGGCCCGGGAGGCCCAGCGCATCGCCGACGAGGCCGGCACGGACCTGGAGTTCCGGGACGTGGTCACCCACAACGCCAAGCGCGCCTTGTTGGAGCACGCCAAGGCCACCAGCGCCAGCTGGATCGTCATGCAGTGGCCCAACCGGGGCGACCTGCACTACCTGATCCGCCACCCGATGGCCTGGTGGTTGGACCACCCGCCATGCGACCTGGCCATCTTCAGGGATCGGGGCTCGGTCAGCTGGCAGCACGTGCTCGTGGTGGTCGACCCCGGCCCCTATGACTCGCTGGTCATGCGCATCGCCAACCGGTTGGCGGCGTTGCACGACGGGGACATCACCCTGTTGCACCTGGCCCGGGACAGCGCCTCTCCCCAGGATCTGCAGGGCGTGCGGGACTACCACCGCCACCTCATGGAGCTCACCTCCAGCGAGACCAAGAGCCTGGTGCTGCCCTCCAGCAATCGGCTCGAGACCCTCGCCGACGTGAGCAGCCGCTTCGACCTGATGATCACCGGTGCGCCCCCGGAGCGCTCCCTGCGGGGCGTCTTCCTTGGCTCCTTCGAGGACCACATGGCCGAGCGGGCCCGGTGCTCGGTGCTGCGTCTCAAGACCCTGGATCCCGCGTACCACCACGGCGAGGCCGTGAGCAAGGCGCCCAACGAGTCCATCGGCGCCTTCAGCCTGGCCGACGTCATGGAGCACGCAGCGCTCCACGCCAGGCTGCGGGTGGGTCGCAAGGAAGAGCTCTTCAAGGCGCTTGCCAGTCAGCTGGCTCGGGCGGACGGGCAGACCCCCGCCGACGCGATCGAGAAGGCGCTGTGGGACCGGGACCGGCGCCGGAACACCGCGCTCAGTGGCGGCGTGGCCCTGTTCGCCGCCACGTCCCCCAACGTGAGCCACGTCTGCCTGGGCGTGACCACCCTGACCCGGGGCGTGGACTTCCGAGGCAACGACAACCGCCAGGTCGACGTGGTGATGGTCGTGCTCGCCCAGCCCGGCCACCGCCAGACCCAGCTCTGGGTCCTGGACCGGCTGGCCCGGATGCTCATGGGGCCCGCCTTCCTGGAGCGCATCCGCGAGGCCGTAGACGCAGACGGCCTGCGCGAGTGTCTGCTTCGGGCCGACGCCCGCCACGGGGAGAACCTGAGCGGCTGAGGGGCGGGTGCTCGCTCAAGGTTGGCAGATGTTGCCGCCGGCGTTGTCCGCCCAGGTCATGTTCGGGCCCACGTCGGACGTGCCGTCCTCGACCCACACGCCGCACTCGGCGTTGTCGTGGACCAGCCCGTGGTCGACCTGGGTGGCCGCGTCCTCGAGGTGCAGGGCGCCGTCCAGGGGGAAGCTCGCCCCGCCATAGGCCAGCTCGAAGTGCTCCAGGGAGCTGCCGACGTCGTGCCCGCGGATCCCGACCCCGGCAAAGGACCCGGGGACCTTGCGCTCGCCTCGGAACACGATGGGCGCGTCCTCGGTGCCCTCTGCGATGAGTGCGGCGGCGCCGCTGGTGCCCAGGTACAGCCCGCGATTGTCGGTGAACAGCAAGGTGGTACCCACCCCCAGGGTGAGCACGGCCGGTGCCTCGGTCGTGCCGTCCACGTAGGCGTCGTTCAGCAGGCGGTAGGCCACGTCCTTGGCGTCCCAGCTGGCCGACTCGGTCACCTGGCCACCGGGCAGGTCGATGGCGTCGACGTCGTTGCCCGTCAGGTCCCCGTCTGGAATGGTGCCGGTGGCCCAGACCTCTGCAAAGGCCGACGTCGACGACTCGGCCACGTGCAGGCCCGTGCTGTCCGGGGTGAAGGATCCGTCGGCCGCCAGGGCGAAGCCGTGGCCGTCAGACCGAAGGATGGACACCTCCTCGACCGTGACCTGGGGCGCCTCGACGAACAGCCCGGCCTGCCGGTGGATGCCGTCGGACGCCCCCGCGCCGTCCAGGCTCATGTGGCGCAGCTCCGGGGGGGGTAGCTCGCCGCTGGGCCCTAGGAACAGGCCCTGCCAGGTGCCCCGCTCACCGGGACCCTGATCGGGCTCGAACACGACGGGGGCGTCTTGTTGGCCGAGCACGCGCAGCGTCGCAGCGTCCGACTCGGAGACCACCAGGCCGCTGCCCTCGGCGGCCAGGACCACGGTCCCCGGCCCCACGATCAGGGTGCCTTCGCTCACGTGGACCACGCACGACAGGATGTGGGGGTTGCGATCCGCCGCCCAGACCTCGTCGTTGGCGATCTCGCCGCAGTGGTCTGGGCCGGCCGTGCTCACCAGCTCGCCGGGATCCAGGGTGTCGGTCCGGGTCGTGGCGGTCGGCCCGGTGTCGTAGGGACCGGGCTCGGGGGGCAGGCAGGCGATCAGGAGCAGCAGCACCCCCAGAGCCTACCCGCTCAGAAGCCCCCCTTCAGAGCCCGGGTGAGGGCCTCCAGGGCGGGGGCGGCGTCGGCACCGTGCTGCTCGACCAGGCGGACGAGCGCCGAACCCACCACGACACCGTCCGATGCGGGGGCCAGCCTGGCGACGTCCTGGGGCGTTGCGACCCCGAAGCCCACGGCGACCGGCAGCCCGGTCAGCTGCCGAACCCTCGCGACCCGGTCGGCCACGGCGCCCTGGGCGGAGAGCGCTGCGCCGGTCACGCCGGTCATGCTCACGTAATACAGGAAGCCCGAGCCCTTGCCGGCGACGGAAGCGATGCGCGCATCTGGCGACGTGGGTGCCAAGAGCAGGATCGGATGGATGTTCCGGGCGCTCAGGGCTTGCCACAGCTCCGGCTCCTCCTCGGGCGGGCAGTCGACGCACAGCAGCCCGTGGATGCCGGACGACACCGCGGCCTCGGCCAGGCGCTCGTAGCCATAGGCCAGGAACGGGTTCAGGTAGCCGAACAGCACCTTGGGCACGTGGGCCGGCAGGTCGGCGGCCAGGTCCAGGGCGGCCTGCAGGCCACCGCCCGCGGCCAGGGCCCGCTCGGACGCTCGCTGGATGGCCGGCCCGTCGGCCCCAGGGTCCGAGAACGGCACGCCGATCTCCAGCACGTCGGCGCCGCCTCGGATCAGGGCTTGGAACAGGGGGAGCGATGCCTGGGGAGTGGGATCCCCGGCGGTCAGGTAGGTGACCAGCACCCCGCCGGGCTGGGCGAAGACCTGGTCGAGTCGGTTGCTCACAGGCCCAGCTCCCGGGTCAGCGTCTCCATGTCCTTGTCTCCCCGGCCCGAGAGGTTCACCAGGATCCGTGCACCGGGTCCGAGCCGCTCGACCACCCCGGGCAGCGCGGCCAGGGCGTGGGCGCTCTCCAGGGCCGGCACGATGCCCTCGGCCCGTGCAAGCCAACCGGTCGCCTCCAGGGCCTGGGCGTCGGTCACCGAGACATAGGTCGCCCGGCCCGTGTCCGCGAGCCAGGCGTGCTCGGGGCCCACGCCGGGGTAGTCCAGCCCGGCGGAGATGCTGTGGGCGGGCTGGACCTGGCCGGCGTCGTCCTGGAGCAGGTAGGTCTTCTGGCCGTGCAGCACCCCGACCCGGCCGTCGTGGATCGACGCCGCGTGCTGACGGGTGTCGACCCCGTGGCCCGCGGCCTCGACGCCGATGAGCTGGACCTGGGGGTCGTCCACGAAGGCATGGAAGATGCCCATGGCGTTGGACCCGCCGCCCACACACGCGACCACGGCGTCCGGCCGTGGCACGCCGGCAGAGCGGAGCTGGGCCTGGGCCTCGTGCCCGATCACCGCCTGGAGCTCGCGCACCATCACCGGGTAGGGGTGAGGTCCGGCGACGGATCCGATGCAGTAGAACGTGTCCCCCACGTGGGTGACCCAGTCCCGCAGAGCCTCGTTCATCGCGTCCTTGAGGGTCGCCGTGCCGCTGTCGACGGGCCGGACCTCGGCCCCCAGCAAGCGCATGCGGGCCACGTTGAGCCGCTGGCGCTCGGTGTCCTCTCGCCCCATGAAGACCACGCAGGGCAGGCCGAACAGGGCGCAGGCCGTGGCGGTGGCGACGCCGTGCTGGCCGGCGCCGGTCTCGGCGATGACCCGGGTCTTGCCCATGCGGCGGGCCAGCAGGACCTGGCCCAGGCAGTTGTTGATCTTGTGGGCGCCGGTGTGGTTGAGGTCCTCGCGCTTCAGCCAGATCTTCGCGCCGAGCTCGGCGCTCAGCGCGTCGGCCCGGTAGAGCAGCGACGGCCGGCCCACGTAGTCCGAGAGCAGCCCCTCGAACTCGGCCCGAAAGCCCGGATCGGCCCACGCGGCCTCCCAGGCGGTGGTCAGCTCTTCGAGGGGCGGCACCAGGGTCTCGGCCACGTAGCGGCCGCCATAGGGGCCGAAGTGTCCGCGTGCGTCGGGGCTGGCCATGGTCCCTCCGAGGAGCCAGCCGCCTATCCGTTCTGACCTCTGGCGGCTTCGATGAATGCGCGGACCCGGTCGGGGTCCTGGCGCCCCGGCTCGTGTTCCACCCCAGACGCCACGTCGACCCCCCAAGGGGCCACCGCCGCGATGGCATCCGCCACGTTGTCCGGACGCAGTCCGCCGGCCAGGATCATCGAGCCCAGGCCGCGGCAGCGGTGGGCCAGGGCCTCGTCGACCCGCTGGCCGGTGCCGCCAGCCTTGCCCAGCACATGGGCGTCCAGCAGGAAGCGATCGGGCGCCCAGGCGCGGATCTCTGCCTCCACGTCCCGGTGGGCTCGGAAGGCGCGAAAGGCCGGCACCCCCAGCCACGCCGTGTGGGCCGGGGTCACCCGCCCGTGGAGCTGGAGCGAGCTCGGCGAGATCGCGGCGACCAGGTCTACGAGCTGGTCTGCCGTGCGATCCACGAGCACCAGCACCGACTCCACCGACACGGCCCCGGCGATCTCGGCCGCCAGGTCCACCGAGATGGATCGGGCCGAAGGCGCGTGCAGGTTCAGCCCCACCGCATCGGCCCCGCAGCGCTCGGCCCACAGCGCCTGTTCCACCGTGCGCACGCCGCAGATCTTGACCCACATGGTGCCCTCAGCCCCGCAGCGCGGCGAGGGCCGCGCCGGGGTCCGGTGCCGTCATCAGCGACGTGCCCACGAGCAGGGCGTCGGCCCCGGCTGCCCGCATCCGGTCGCGGTCCGCCACCGTGTGGATGCCGGACTCCGCGACCTTGACCACGCCCGCTGGGACCCGCGCCAGGAGCGTCTCGCTGGTCGCCAGATCGATCGCCAGGGAGTGCAGGTCCCGGTTGTTGACGCCCAGGATGCGCACGCCGGCGGCCAGGGCCCGGTCCAGCTCGGGCCCGTCGTGCACCTCCACCAGGGGCTCCATGCCCAGTCGACGAGCCTCGTCCATGCACGCCACGAGCTCCTCGTCGGAGAGCATCGCCACGATGAGCAGGCAGCTGTCGGCGGTGGCCACCCGGGCCTCCCGCACCATGCGCGGGCTGACCAGGAAGTCCTTGCGCACCACCGGGATGTCCACCGCGGCCCTGACGGCCCGCAGATCGTCCAGGGAGCCACCAAAGCGCGGCAGATCGGTCAGCACCGAGATGGCCGCGGCGCCGGCCGCCTCGTAGCTCTGGGCGATGGCCACCGGATCCGCGCCGGGTCGGATCTCACCCCGAGAGGGCGAGCGGCGCTTCACCTCGGCGATCCAGGCCAGGTCGGGTCCGTTCAGCGCCGCTAGCAGGTCCCGCGGCGGGGGCGCCTGAGCGGGATCGCCGACCCCCTCCAGGGCGAGCTGGGCGTCGTGGCGCAGCTTGTCGGCGCGGACGCGCTCCAAGAGGCTCATGGGCCGCGGCTATCCCTGGCCGGTGGCCGGGTCGACCCCCAAGGCCCGGAACATCTTCTCCTCTTGCCAGCGCTGAAAGACCCGGAAGTGCCGGTCCGCGGCGTAGTGCCCGGTGGTCAGGTAGACAAAGGCCCGCAGGGGCGTGGTCCTGTCCGGGTGGTCCAGCAGCCGATGGGCTTCCCAGAAGAGCCCCTCGGTGCTGCGGTTGTTGCCGTACCAGTACCGGGCGAGCCGCAGGTAGGCGCGGTACTCCTGGCGAGCGCGGGTGGCGTAGCCGTCCAGGTCCCCCTGGAGCAGCGCGACCGCGGCCCCGAGTCCGGTGCGCACGGCGAAGTCGACCCCGCCGCTCAGGATGGGGTCGACAAAGCACGCTGCATCCCCGATCAGGACCCAGCCGGGGCCGTGCAGCTGTCGGTGGGTAAAGGACCAGTCCCGGGCGTGGTGCAGGGTCCGACCGGCGACCTGGGCCCTGTGCGCACCGGCGAGGGGCAGCCCCGCCAGGGCCAGGGCTTCCTCGAAGTCCTGCTCGGACAGGCGGGTGCGGCCGCGGTGGACCACACCGACGCTGGTCCGCTCCGCGCTCACAGGGATGAACCAGACCCAGCCCTGGGGAACCGAGACCACCCACTGGACCAGCCGGCCCAGCACCCCGGGCACGCCGCCCGCACCGTCGAAGTAGGCATAGGTGGCGGTGCTGCGCAGGTCCTCGACGGTGCGGGTCAAGCGGAAGGCCCGTCCCAGCAGGCATCGCTGGCCGCTGGCATCGACGACGTGGTCGGCGACCAGCTCCTCGGGCCCATCAGGGCCTCGTGCGCGCACACCGGTCACGCCGCTGGCGTCCCCCAGTGGCCCCACGACCTCCCAGCCGTGCCGCACGTCGACGCCCACGACTCGGGCAGCCCCCAGCACCAGGTCGTCGAACACCGCTCGGTCCACGTTGTAGGCGTGCTCGAAGCCCCCGTCCCGCAGGCCCGCTGCGTCGAGCGCGTCCACCTGGGACTCCAGGGCCGGATCGAAGAGCACGGACCACGGCTCCTGGTGCTCCCCCCACACGTAGACCGCCCCGTACTTTCGGGGGAAGCCCGCAGCGTCAAGGGCCGGCCCAAGCCCGAAGTGCCGATCGAGCAGGGTCAGGGTGGCCGGCTGAAGGGACTCCCCCACGTGATGCCGGGGAAACTCGGCGCGCTCGAGCAGGGTCACGTCGGCCCCTTCGGCCGCCAGCAGCCCGGCACAGGCCGCGCCCCCCGGGCCGCCGCCGACGACGATGACCCGCACCCTCAGGTCCCGGGCTCAGCGCACGTCAGCCACCACACCAGCCGCTGGCGGTCGTCGGGCTCGACCCCACCCTGGGGCGGCATGGTCGGCGGGTCCGTGCCCGCTCGGGCCAGGATGCGGTCCGCCTGGTCCCACGCCTGGTCCACCGTGTCGAAGGACACGTCTTCCGGGGCACCGAAGCGCTCCTCTGCTGCGCTGGCGTGACAGCCCTGGCAGGCCTCGATCAGGAAGCCCTGCCCCCAGCTATTCCACGTCACTGTCGCGGCGTCGGCGCAGGCCGTGTCTCCGAGCACGGTGTCCGTGGCCGAGTCGTCGACCGTGCCGCTGCAGGCGCTGAGCAGGAGCCACACCATGGCGGGAGCCTACCCGACCCTCAGGCCTGGGTGGCCGCGACCAGGGCCGCCAGGGTGTCCTGGACCGCTCCGCTGGCGAGCACGTCCAGCGCTTGCGCGACGCCCTCACGCAGGTCTTCGGCCCGCCCCGCCGCGTAGAGCGCTGCGCCGGCCCCCAGGGCCACAGCGTCCCGGCGAGGCCCGGTCTCACCGCCGAAGATCGCCCGCAGGATCTCGGCGTTGTGCGTCGCGTCGCCGCCGCGCAGGGCTTCGAGCGGCGCGGGCGCCAGCCCGACCTGTTCTGGGGTGACCGTCCAGGAATGCAGGGTGCCGTCTCGCCACTCGGCCACCTGGGTCGGGCCGGCCAGGCTGAACTCGTCGATACCCCCGGCCCCATGCACCACCAGCGCATGGACCGCACCCAGCTCTCCCAGCACCCGACCCAGGGGCTCGACCCACTCGGCGCCGAACACCCCGACGACCTGTCGGCGAGCCCCGGCGGGGTTTGTGAGCGGGCCCAGCACGTTGAAGACGGTGCGCACGCCGAGCTGGCGTCGGGGGCCCACGGCGAAGCGCGTCGCCGCATGGTGGGCCGGCGCGAACAGGAACGCGATGCCGACCTCCTCGAGCACCCGCCCCAGGGTCTCTGGCGGCAGGGTCAAGTTCAGGCCCAGGGCCTCGAGCACATCGGCCGAGCCGCTCTTGCTGCTCACCGAACGGTTCCCGTGCTTGGCCACCGTCGCGCCGGCCGCCGCGGCGACGAGCGCTGCAGCGGTGGACAGATTGAATGTGCCCGAGCGGTCCCCGCCGGTCCCGCAGGTGTCCACCGGGTCCAGGCCGGGGGCCACTGGAATTCCTGTCGCGTGCCTTCGCATGATCCGCGCGGCCGCGGCGATCTCGTGCACCGCTTCGCCCTTGGTGCGCAGCGCGATCAACAGCCCGGCGATCTGGGCTTCGGTCAGCTGCCCCTGGAGCATGGCGTCAAAGGCCGCCTCGACCTGGGCGGTGGACAGGTCCTGGCCGGCGAGCAGGAGCTCGAGCAGTGGGGCGACGTTCACAGGGTCCCCTGGAGGAAGTGGGTGAGGAGCGCCATGCCGTGCTCGGTCAAGATCGACTCCGGGTGGAATTGGACTCCGGCGACGGGCAACGAGACATGGCGAAGGCCCATGATCTCGTCGTCGTCGGTCCACGCGTTCACCGCGAGGCAGTCGGGCAGGCTGGCCCGGTCCAGCGCCAGGGAGTGGTAGCGCGTCGCGGTGAACGGGCTGGGCAGGCCGGAGAACACGCCGCTGCCGTCGTGGTGGATGGGCGATGTCTTGCCGTGCATGAGCCGCTTGGCCGCCACGACGCGGCCCCCGAAGTGCTGGCCGATGGACTGGTGCCCCAGACAGACGCCCAACAGCGGAATCTCGCCGGCGTAGCGTGCGATGGCGGCCAGGGAGATGCCCGCCCGATCCGGGTCACATGGGCCGGGGGAGATCAGCAGGCGATCGGGCGAGCGCGCCCCGATCGCCTCGACCGGGATCTGATCGTTGCGCACCACGTCGACCTGGGCCCCCAGGACCTGGAGGTACTGGACGATGTTCCAGGTGAAGCTGTCGTAGTTGTCGATGACCAGGACGTTCATGGTGTGACTACAGCCCCTGCTCGGCGAGCTCGAGGGCCCGGAGCACGGCCCCCCCCTTGTTCAGGGTCTCCTGGTACTCGCTGGCGGGCACCGAGTCGGCCACGATGCCGGCGCCCACCTGGAGGAACCAGCGCTCGCCCTGGCGCCAGGCGGTGCGGATCGCGATCGCCAGGTCCATCTGGCCGTCGCCCCGGACCCAGCCCACCGCCCCACCGTAGGGCCCCCTTGGGACCGGCTCCAGCTCGTCGATGATCTCCATCGCCCGGACCTTGGGCGCCCCGGACAGGGTGCCTGCGGGAAACGTCGCCCGGACCGCGTCGAAGCCGTCCCGACCCGGGGCCAGCAGTGCACGCACGTCGCTCACGATGTGCATCACGTGGGAGTAGCGCTCGATCTTCATCAGCGCGTCCACGTGGACCGACCCCGGGGCCGCGACCCGGCCCAGGTCGTTGCGCGCCAGGTCCACCAGCATCACGTGCTCGGCGACCTCCTTGGGGTCCGCCAGCAGGTCTTCGGCCAGGGCCAGGTCCTCGGCCTCGTTGGCGCCGCGATGGCGCGTGCCGGCGATCGGGCTCACCCAGGCCTGGTCCTCGGCGACACGGACCATCACCTCGGGGGATGCGCCGGTGACCAGCTGCTCCGGGTAGCGCAGGTGGAACATATAGGGCGACGGGTTCACGGCCCTGAGGGCCCGGTACAGGTCCAGAGGATCGCCGCTGAAGCCCAGCCGGAAGCGGTTGCTGAGCACGACCTGGATGCAGTCTCCGGCCCGGACGTAGGCCTTGATGCGCGCGACACCGGCCTCGAAGGCCGGCTGGTCGAACTCGGGCTCCAGGGTGACCTGGTCGCCCCTGCGGGTGGGGCGCTCGGGCAGCGGGCCCCGGAGCTTGCCGATGATGCGGGCGATGCGCTGGACCGCGCCCGCGTGGGCCACTCGGGGGTCCGTGCCCGGCTGGACCGTGACGACCTGGACCACGGCGATGCGGTGGCGCAGGTTGTCGAACACCAACAGCGATCGGGGCAGCGAGAACACCAGCGTCGGGGCTGCGTCGGGCTCGGCGGTGAACGGCGAGGGCAGTCTCTCCCACCACCGGACGGCGTCCCAGGCCAGCCAGCCGACCGCTGCGCCCACCACGCGTGGCACCCCCTCGACGGGCACCGACACGGTCCGGCCCAGCTCGTCCTGGAGGAAGGCCAGGGGGTCGTCGCGCTCCTCGGAGCGATGGACCCAGCCGTCTCTCAGGACCTCGCACAGGCGTCCACGGGCCCGCACCACGAACGCCGGGTCGAAGCCGATGACGGAGTAGCGGGCCCAGCGCTCGCCGCCTTCCACGGACTCCAGGAGGAAGGCGTGCGCGTCGGGCCGGTCCAGGGGAGGCTGGCCGTCGCAGACCTTCATGAAGGCCGACACCGGCGTGTCCAGGTCGGCGAGGACCTCTCGGAAGACCGGGATCGAGACCGCCTGCCCTTCGTGGGCCTGGGCCAGCGCGACGAAGTCCTCGGCCGTCGGTGTGATCAACGCTTGCTCCAAGCCGAGGGGGTGACCCCGGCGTCCGGGTGGTTATCCTTCGGGGCACTGCAGACAAAGGAGCGCCGCGTGGGCAAGCCGTTCGTGTCCCTGACGCCGATCGCCATCGAGAACCTCAAGAAGCTCCTGGCCGACAACGACATGGCCAGTCACGGCCTGCGCTTCGGCGTCCAGGGCGGAGGCTGCTCAGGCTACTCCTACCTGATGGAATTCGAGGAGGCCGCCCAGGACGGCGACACCACCTTCCACATCGATGGCGTGCCGCTGTACCTGGCCCCGCTCAAGCGCGACTTCCTCCAGGGTGTGGTCATCGACTACGTCGACGAGCTCATGGAGACCGGCTTCAAGATCCACAACCCGAACGTCGAGCGAGCGTGTGGTTGTGGCGAGTCCTTCGACATCCCGGAAGGCGTCGCAGCGACCCAGGCCGACAGCGAAGCGCTCGCGTAGGACGGGGCCCTCAGGTCTCGCCGGGCTCCAGCCGGACCAAGACGTCCGAGATCACCTGTGCCTGGCAGCCCAGGCGCTGTCCCGGTTCGTCCAGGAAGGGCTCCTCGACGTCCTCCAGCGGCGTGAGCTCGCCCTCCAACAGCCGCACCCGGCACGTGTTGCAAGCCGCAAAGCCACCACAGGCGGCCTCCATCGGCAGATCGTGCGCCAGGCAGACCTCGTAGAGGGTCTCGTCGGTCTGGGCCGGGACCGTGACCCCCAGCCCCTCGAAGCGCACCTCGGGCATGGGCCGCGCCTAACCGGCCTCTAGAAGGCCCCGGCGATCGCCTGGGCAGAGATGTCCAGGGTGATGGTCACCTCCTCACCTGGCAGGGTCACCAAGGTGCCCGTCGTGATGATGGCCAGGGTGCCCGCGTCCACGTACTTCTGCAGCGTCGTCCCGTCTGGGAAGGGGACCGTGTACTGGATCTGCTCGGGCGGCAGCTCGGACAGGAACACGATGCGCTCGTCGTCGTCGGAGAGCTGGTCGTCCGTGGAGACCCACAGCGAGATGTCGGTCAGGTACTCACCCAGGTTGCCCTGGACGGGGCTGGTGATGGTGACCTCCAGCAGCTCCAGGTCGCTGTACTCCTGGACCGACTCCGGGAGCTGGCTCATCAGCTGCTCGGTGTCCTGGATCGGCGACGACTCCTCGAATTCCCAGCCATCGGGGTTCTCGGCGAGCGCCTCGACATCGAATTCCGGCACCACCACGGCGAAGGACTCGTTGATGGGGAAGGTGATGTCGTAGCAACCGGTCAGGGTGCCAGCCGCTGCAAGGGCGACAGCGGCGAGGGGGAGGGAGGTCTTGGTCACAGGGTCTCCGGCAGTGGCTTGTTGCCCCTGAAGTCGGAAGACCAGGCCTGCGGCATGAGAGCTCGCTGACATCTCGCGACAACAGAAAGGGCTTCCCCGCCCCCCCGTCCCGGACCCTCCTCTTGTCCTGGACAGAACCGTGTGCGCAATCGCTCGGACCCGGTGCGGTGGGTCTCCGGTGACGCGCCGAAAGGGGCGGGGACCCCTGCTGTCTGAGACCCTCTTCGCACCGGGGTCCAGAGGGGTTGAGGCTTTTTTTCAGCCCGCGTCGACCAGGAGCTCCCGGACCGGCCGCCGCCGGTGGGCGTCGCCCCCCTCTTCCTGGCAATAGAGCGCGTTCACGGCCACAAGCACCGCCGTGAGAGTGTCCACGGACAGCAGATCGTGGTCCGGCAGGGTCAGGATGGACAGGTCGGTGAAGTTGAGCGGACAGACATCGTGCTGACCCTCCATCACCAGGGGCAGACCGTGGGAGCGGCAGATCAGCGGCCGCTCGTCGTAGACCGCGCACCCACCGTCGAGCAGGAGCGGGCACGGGGTGGTCTCGGTTCGGGCGCGAAGGCGATCCCGGGTCTCGGCCGGGAGCGCTGCCACCGCCCGCGCCAGCGCCTCGAACTCGACGTCACTGACGGTGCGCTCGGTCTGGCAGCAGTCCGTGCACCCCAGCCGGCAGGCGAAGTGGGCGGCGTGACTCAACAAGACCCGCTGGGCGTGGTTGTAGACCCTGTCACGCAGGGCTTCCAGGTTCCGGAACGGGCCGTGGTCAGAGGAGGTCGGCATTGTTGCCCGCTCTAGCGCGCTGCAGCCGCTGTGGTCAACATCCTCTGGGGTTCCTTGTCGGAAACCCGCGGGCGATGGTACGGGTACAGTCGATCGGCCAGGGATGGAGGAAGTGATGCGTAAGGTCCAGGCAGCTCTGCTGATGCTCTTTGGGGGCGCGCTGCTCACCCAGCTCGCCTGTGAGCCCACCTACACCTACGTCGGCTACCAGATGTACGACCACGTGCCGCTCGACGCGGACAGGACGTGGACCTACGCCAACGACGGCGAGGCCGGCTACGAGCTCGCCGTGCACAAGAGCGAGACCGCCGCCTTCAGCACCGAGGAGGGCATCGACGTGTACGTCTTCGAGCACTCCGACGCCGAGACCGGCGATCTGTTGATGGAGGTCCAGTGGTCCTCGGACTCCCTCTACGGCGTGCTGATCCACGGCTACACCACCTACGTCACGGCCCCTGCTGGCCCGGGCACGGGCACCACGGACACCGGTGGCGAGACCGGCGACCCGCCGACCATCGGGGACTCGGTGACCTACGACCCGCCGGTCCAGTTCGCCGACGACCGCATGGCCCCTGGGGACACCGAAGAGACCGTCACCGGCGGCACGACCTTCACCAGCTCCTTCCCCTACACCGAGGCCTGCCCCAACCACTGGACCCAGGACTGGAACGAGTGCCTGCGCGTCGAGCTCGACGACGGCGACGGCGACGACGAGGCCGGGTCCCTGATCGCGGGCACCTACTGGCTGGTCACCCGCTATGGCATCGCCTGGTTCGAGCCCACGGGCGCCCCGGACAAGTGGGTGCTCAAGAAGCACGACTGCACCAAGGAAGGGGTGGAGTGCTAGCCCTGTCCGCGCTCACTCTCCTCGTGTGGGCGGGCGGTTGCGGCGAGCCGGACTACGTGTCCGCGGACCTCCAGCTGGACCTGATCGGCGAGGATCCTGACGGCGCCGAATTCATCCGACTCTGTGTCGGCGGTGTCGGCCAGCGGGTGTTGGGCTACCGGTTCGCAGGCACCTACAGCTACCCCGGCCTCCCGGTGGGGGTGCCCGTCGATGTGGCCGTCGATGTGCTCGACGCCGCCGGGGATGTCCTGGCCCAGGGGCAGGCCCCGGCCCTGGCGGGATACACAGAAGACGTGCTTGTGGAGTGCGTGGGGTGCGAACCGTGCCAGGCGAGCGGAGCAGCAGCCGACCCCGACGGCGACGCATGGTTGTTGGCGGTGCGGCTCTCGGACTGACCCTCGGGTCGGCCTGCACCGCGGCCTCGACTGCGGACAGCGGGACGGACAGCTCCTTGGCGCCCTTTCGTGTGACCGGCTCCAACCCATCCGATGGCGCCATCGATGTGCCGGAAGCCCGAGTCCCCGAGCTGCGCTTCTCATCGGCGGCCAACCAGTCGGTCTGCTTCGAAGGGCAGCTCTCGCTGGAGGCCATCAACGACGACGACACCGTCGCCTTCGACCTGTCCTACAGCCTGACCTTCCTGGAGGGCGGTCACAAGGTCCAGTTCCAGACTTCGGACCTGCTGCCTCGCGGCTACTGGTACGCGATGGTCGCTCGCGATGACACCGAGCGCCCCTGTGTCGACGACTTCGACAACCCACTGGAGCCCGCCGGCGTGAAGTTCTACGTGCCATGAGCGGGCTCCTCCCACTGGCCCTGCTGTTCGGCCTGGCCTGCTCCGACAAGGACGCCGCGCCCACCGACGGCTTGGACCCCTCCGACTCGGCGGGCACGACCTCGGACACCGGCACGCCCGACTCGACCTCTCCGAGCGACACGGGCACCCCGACCGGCACGACCCACACCGGTTCGACCGGCGAGACCGGCGACCCGGTAGAGACCACGCCCGGAACGCTCTCGGTCTTTCCCCGGGAGCTCGTGGTCGACCCTGGGGCGGTCTGGACCCTTCGGACCGTCTACGAGCTCGAAGGGGACCGGGCCGACGTGACCCCCACCTGGTCCTCGTCCGACGACGCCGTGCTCACCGTCGACGCGTCGGGACAGGCCGCCGCCGTCGCCCCGGGGGCCGTCACCCTGACCGCGACCTGGGGGGACCTGGAGGCCATCTCGGCCGTCACGGTGCAGGAGACCCCTGTGCTCAAGGTCTCTCTGGTGCGCAGCGAGGATGGCAGCGTCGTCACCGACGGGCGCATTCGCTACGGCGACGTGTCGATGAACGTCGACGAGCTGACCGGCACGGCCGAGCTCGAAGTCCCGGCGGGCGAGCCCGTCTGGGTGACCTGTTGGTCCCGCTCCGACGAACGCATCCCGACCACCGTGATGGCGCTGGTGGGCCGCGAGCTGGTCGTGCGCTTGCGAGCGCCCGGCGGGGTGGCGCTGGCCGACGCCCAGATCGCCGGTGCCTATGACTTTGGCGGTGTGCCCCCCCTATCCGACGACGAAAAGGCCGCCGGCTACGTGGTCCTGGGGCTGGCGGGCACCAGCATGCCCTGGGGCCCGCTGTACTGGCGTCCCGACGAGCTGCTGGCCCCGGACCGCGACGCCGTGCTCTATGGCTTGGACGTGGCGATGCCGGGCAATATCGCGATCATGGAAGAGGTCGAGACCTGGGAGTCTCCGGCCTGGTCCGGCGACGCTGGCATCTGGAGCCTCGCGGGCCCGGTGCCCCTGGCCGAGGCCGTCCTGGGCCTCTCCGACCTGTCCTCGGCCCTGGACTTCTTGCTGGAGCACGTCGACGGGTTCGTCTACGGCTGGGACGGGGGCCTCGTCGCCGCCGCCGATGCCGACCTGGAGCTCGACGTCCGGCCCGCCTCGTCCCTGTCCGAGACCGTCCAGGTCGAGCTGCCGGACTGGCCCGCGGGCTTCGACGGCTCCGAGACCGCGATGCTCCTGGCCCTGGACGGGGACGGCCCCGAAGGGCCCGGCATCGTGGGCATCGGCCGCGGCTTCCCCGGCACCGCCTACACGTCCCGAGCGCCCGGCACCTTCTTCGGCTGGGATGGCAGCGCCGCCCAGGTCCTCGCGTTCCTCGAGCACGGGGGCACGGGCGAAGGCGGCGCCCGGGTGCTCAGCGCCGCCCCCGTGGTCGACGGCATCGCCACGATCCAGCCCTTCCAAGACCCGCCTACGCTCGACAGCTTCGACGGCGCCACCCACGACGTGGAGCTCTCCAGCGACGCCGACGCCCAGCTCGTGCACCTCTACATCACCAGCAAGGACGGCGCCGAGCGGGACTACTACCTGCCGGCGACCAGCGGCCTGGTCAACCTGCCAAGCGAAGGCCCCGGCTTCGGCTGGGGCGTCACCGAGTGGGACATGACCGTCGTCGAGACCAGCTGGGGAACCTACGACTCCATGACAGCCGAGGGCGCCGTGCTCCGAGAGCACCTGGCGGAACACGCCGTCACGACCTCGCACCTGACACACCAGTTCGGCGGGAGCTGATCCATTCCATGAGCACCTTGTTGGAGTCAGCCCGGGCGGGCTTTGCCGGGCTGGCCGTCGACCCCTCCTTTCGCGCCGCAGCCCTCGAGAACCTGGAGAGCTGGCTCGCCAACCCCCAGGTCCAGGACACCCTGCCTCAGCTCCAGGCCTTGATCGAGGCCGGTCGCTGGGACGTCCTGCTGGACAGCTTCTACCAGGTCCTGCCCTTTGGCACCGGGGGGCGCCGGGGCCCGGTGGGGGTCGGCCCCAACCGCTACAACGGCTGGACCCTGGCCACGTCGATCCAGGGCCACGCCGGCTTCCTGCGGGACCAGGCTGATCCCGGCGCGGAGCTGTCCGTGGTCATCGCCTACGACGTGCGCTGCTACAAGGACGCCCGAGGCCTCTATCGGAGCGATCTGCCCAACCCGCTGCTCGGTCTCACCAGCCGCGACTTCGCTGAGATCGCGGCCGGGGTCTACGCCGCCAACGGCGTGGGGGTGCACATCCTGCCTCGGGGGAGCCGGACCTACGTCTCCACCCCCGAGCTCTCTTTTGCGATCCGCTACCTGGGCGCAGATGGTGGCCTGAACGTCTCAGCGAGCCACAACCCCCCCGACGACAACGGGGCCAAGATCTACGACGGCGAAGGAGGCCAGGCCGTCCCGCCCTGGGACGAGGAGCTGGCCGACCGTGTGGCCGCGGTCACCGAGATTCGCTCCCTCTCCTACGACGACGCGCTCGCCCAGGGCTGGGTCAGCGAGCTCGACCCCCAGGTCCACCAGGCCTACCTCCAGGCGAATCTCGCGGTCTCCTTGCGCCGGGACCGTCGGGACTGCCACGTGGTGTTCACCCCGCTCCACGGCACTGGGGACACGACCGTGGCCGAGGTGCTCCGCGCCGCCGGCTTCCAGGTCACGCTGGAGCCGACCCAGTCGCCTCACGACGGCGCGTTCCCCCAGGTGCCCTTCGGCGTGCCCAATCCAGAGGTCCCCCAGTCCATGGATCGCGCGGTGGCCTTGGCTGAGCAGCTGGGCGCGGACCTCGTCATGGCCTGCGACCCCGACGCCGACCGGCTCGGGCTCGTGGTGCGCCACGGCGACGGCTTCCGGTTCATGTCGGGCAACGAGCTCGGGGCTCTGGTCGTGCGCTACCTGCTCGAGTTCCGCCGGTCCAGGACCGGACGGGCCCCCATCGTCATCAAGACCGAGGTGACCTCGTCCCTGGTGGCGCGGGTCGCCCGGCACCATGGCGCCCGGGTCGTGGGGCACCTCCTGGTGGGCTTCAAGTACATCGGCGACGGCCTGCGCCGCTTGGAGCGCGTCGGGCGCTTCTACAACGTCGAGGGCAGCCTGGACGACTTCGCCGCGGGCATCGAGGAGTCCCACGGCGTGCTGGTGACCCACGAGGTCCGGGACAAGGACGCCGCTGGCGCCGCTCTGCTCCTGGCCGAAGCCGCGGCCTGGCAGAAGGCCAGCGGGCTCACGCTCGTGGACCTGCTCGAGGACTGCTGGCGCCAGGTGGGCGCCGTCACCAACAGCCTGCGCTCCCTGGTCATGCGGGGCGCCGAGGGGCGCTCTCGGATCCAGGCCATCCAGGCATCGCTCCGGGACGACCCACTCCGGCACGTGGGCGAGCACACGGTCACGGACTTTCACGATCGACGCGACCCTCGGGGCCCCTTTGGACGGCTGAAGTCCGGCACCGACGCCGCCAGCCGGGACGTGCTGGTGTTCGAGTTCGGGCCTGACGCACGGGTCCTGCTGCGGCCCAGCGGAACAGAGCCCAAGAGCAAGGTCTACGTCGAGCTCGTGGGCCCGCCGGGCCAGGACCCGGCCACAGCCTTGCCCCAACTCGAGGCCCAGGCAGCCCGCCTGGCCGAGGACTTCGTGCTTGCGCTCTTGGACCGGGTCGGGCTGGACCTGCCCAGGTGGGCCCTCGCCATCTCGGACCTGGTGGCGCTGGAGCACAAGGCGCACTTCGCCCAAGAGGTCCTCCCGGCCCTGGTGGCGCGCCTCGAAGCCGGCGAGGACGTTGGGCCCTGGCTCGACGAGCGGGTGGCCCCCTATGGCAAGGACGCCCACCTGCTGGTCGCACCGGGCGTCCAGGCCTTCCTGGGCACGGCGCCGCCTTCGGCCGCGGTCAGGGCCAGCCTGGAGTCCCTGTTCGACTGAGTGAGGTCAGTCGTCTCTGCGGCGCACGCCGAACAGCACGAGCGCCGGCAACACCCCCACGGCGGCGGGCAACATGCGCGCCAGGGGGTGGCGCCGCAGCACCTCGTCTTCGAGCTCGGCACACGAGCAGCTGCTTCCGCCGCTGGAGCCCCCGGTCCCACCCGAGCCGCCAGAGGAACTGGAGGTGGCCTGGACCCGGATGCCGTCGGGCGCGGAGTCCGTGGTGCCGTCGTTCACCACCAGCTCGAACTCATAGGTCCCAGCTTGGTCTGCGGTAAAGGTCGGCCGCGCCACCGTCGGATCGCTCAGGGTGGCCAACGACGTGCCCGGCCGGCTGATCAAGGCCCAGGACCAGCCCAGCCGATCCCCGTCGGGATCGGTTGAAGCAGTGCCATCCAGAGTCACGACCGTGCCCTCTGTGACGGACTGATCCGGACCCGCATCGGCCACTGGCAGCCCGTTGGCCTTGTCCGCGGTGATCACCGCGGTGTCCGAGTCGAACAGGGCCCCGTCCGTGACCGTGAGCTGGAGCTCGTAGGTGCCCTGGACATCCAGGTAGATGCTGGCGTCGGCCCGGTCCTCGTTGATGAGCTCTGCCGCCGACGCCGGAGGCCGGCTCACGAGGAACCACGTGAACTCCAGGGGGTCTCCGTCCGGGTCCATGGAGCCGTTCCCGTCCAGGTTGAGCACGTCGCCCACCCAGCCGGTCAGATCGCCCCCCGCGTCGGCCGAGGGCGCACCATTGTCCGACGTGGCGGTGTCGTCGAGGGCGTGCCAGCCGGTGTCCGGCGTGCCGGTCTCTGCCGGTGGGAACACGTGACCACTGTCGGTGGCACCCGTGGTCGCGGGATCCTTGTAGCTGTCCAGTCCGAAGCAGCCAGTGGCCAGGACCAGGGCGAGCGGCGTCATGCCCATTGGGGGCAACATACTCCGGATCGGGCCTATCGGCGTGGACCGTATTCCTGGGGCACCAGGATGATCAGCCCCGCGGCGGGCCAATTCGTGTAGTTGCCCAGGTTGTCGATGTACCAGGCCAGCTTGTGGTCCTTGACCATGGGGGCTCCGATCTTGGTGGCGTGTCGCACGGTCGGCACCACGGCGGGCACCGTCAGTCCGACGTGCGTGATGGCGATTGGCAGGTGCGGCGCCACCACGCGCAGGGTGAAGACCACTGCCCCATCGGGAATCCGTTCCACCAGGGTCGGGTCCGCGGCAAAGGCCGTCAGGGGCAAGTGGGAAAAGGTCAGCGTGCCCGTGGGCAAGCGTGCGTCGCCCAGCGAGAACAGGCTGCGGCGGGACCACTGGGCCCAGGTCTGGTCCGTGACCGTGTGGCTCAGTGCAACCGCCTCGGGGAAGCTCGGCGTCGCGTCGACCAGCCAGCCGTCGTCGACTGTGCCGGGAATCCACTCCGCCAACATGAAGTGGCGGCGGTTCTCATAGGTGGCCGGTCCGCCGTCCCGGTAGCGCAGGCCTCGGCGAACCCGGGCCACGTCGACCGGATCGTTGCCCAGGGCCAGGGCCAGGGCTTCCTCGACAAAAGTCAGGCAGTCGAAGGCGTCGTAGCGGGTCACCGGGTCGTCGTCGAAGCCCCCGGCCTCGCCCAGGGGACCGTCCAGATAGGGCACCCCCAGCCAGGCTTGGGTGATGGCGCCCAGCCGCTCCGGCAGGGGCTTGTCGCGCACGGACGCCGCCAGCGCCGCCATGTCGGGGTCCGTGCGGCCCACGGTGTCCAGGGGGAGGGGACTGGCCGCCAGGACAGGTGTGATGGCCGCGATCAGGGCGACAGCCACCGGCCGGGTGCCCACCGTCGGACTACAGGCCGATGGCCTGTTGGTAGCCGGCGATCGACTCCAGCACGCGGTCCAAGGCGTCGTCGTCCAGGGCCTCGCAGGCTGCAGACAGCGCCCGCTCGATCAAGTCCAGCAGCCCGGTGTTGAGCAGCCGGCGGTGCTCGGCCGCAGGGCGTCGCCGCAGGTTGTGCAGGATCGAGTTGGGGTTGATGGTGCCGTTGCGCCTGGACTCTACCTGGTAGTAGAGCAGCGAGAAGCCCGCCGGACTGCCGTCCAGCAGCAGCTGCACCTGGGCCTGGCCGCTGCCGGACCCGGTCTTGGCGTCGAAGGCCACGGAGAGCTGGCCGAGCACGCCGTTCACGACCTCGAGCTTCCGCAAGGCTTCCTGGTTGGTCAGCCTGGGCCCGGTGAAGTTCATCTGGACCTTGGCGATCGGACCGTCCTGCTCCGAGCCGTCCGCTTCGCCCATCTCCAGGGGCTGGTCGTGGTCGTCCTGCTCGAACTTGTCGAGCATGTTTCCCTGAGGGACGAGCACGTCGGTCAGGTCGACGCGGTCCCGGACCGCTCCGGTGAACTGACCGTCGCCCAGGCTGCCCCGGGTCTGATCGTGGTCGGCGAACATGGCCAGCTCGTCGTCTTCGACGGAGGCCCCGGGCTGGTCGACGAGCGGGACCACCGGCTCGCTCTCGTCGATCAGGGGCTCTGAGCGCAGGGTCTCCACCTCCTCGAAGTCCTGGTCGACGTCGACCTCGGAGAGCACCGAGATGGCCTCGATGTCGCTGTCGGTGAGCTCCACGCTGGTATGGACGGCCCCGCGCTGGAGCATGTCGGCCAGCAGATCCAGGCTCTCATAGGGCTCGAAGGGCGAGCCCGTGAGCAGCGCCTGAAGGCTGCAGCCGTCCAGACCCACCAGACGGGCCAGCCGCTGCTCGGTCTGCAGCGTGGCCCGCTCCGTGCCTGGAATCAGCTCCACCAGGTGGGGCGGGTTTGCGAGGAGACCCGCCGTGCGGTCCAGCACCTCGAACGCATCGGCGAGCAGTGCGCTCGTGTCGTGGCTGAACTGCAGGTTGGTGACGAAGATCGCCTCCATCGGCGTGAAGGCGCAGGGGCCTTGGCACGCCAGGAAGCGGGTCAGGTTGTCCTTGAAGCGCCCGAAGAGCACCTCGAGCAGACGGTCCTCTGGGACCACCTCGTAGAGCCGGTCCTCGATGGGCACTTCGGGATCGCCGTCGCGCAGGGCCTGGACCTGGGTGGCGTTGAGGGTGCCCAGGACCCGCAGGCGGCGCAGGAGCTGCGCCTCGTCGTCTTCGGCGTGAGCTGCGAGCACGTCGCCATTCATCAGGTAGACATCGACCACGCCGCCCGCGAGCTCGCGCGTGGTCAGGCGACCTGTGGCACCTTCGGTCAGCTGACGTCGCAGGGCCTGGGTGGTTTGAGTCGTGTCGCTGCTCAATCCGGCCTCGAGCGCCTCCATCCCGGAGGTTCGCGCCAGATGGTACTTGCCGCCCCCGGTGGGGTCAACGAGCCCCCACCACGCTGGATGCTGCCTCGAGCTGTGGGTCGGGCGGTGGGGCCAGAGGAGACGTGGTCACCATGGGGACCACGTCGACCAGCACGTCCGGCCACAACCCGGTGCCTGCCCAGGATCGGCCCTGGGGTGAGCGGAACGTGGCGTCGAGCAGGCGCACCCGAAGGCCGGTGGAGAGTTGGTGGACATCGGCCCCACAGGCCCGCCCCGCGGTCGGGGTGCCCACGAGCACGGCCCGCCCTTGCTCTTGCAGCGCTGCGCCGAACAGCTCGGCCACGCTGGCCGTTCCAGCGTTGACCAACAGGGCCATTGGCGCGCTGAAGGACACCGGCGTTCGGGCCATCAGCAGGCGCTCTTCTTGATCTCTTCGGCGCACCATGCCCACCACCGAGTCGGCTTCCAGGAACAGGTCTGCTGCGGCCACGGCTTCCTCGAGCAGACCGCCAGGGTTGTCCCGGAGATCCAGCACCACCGGCGCTTCGCCGAGTCTGGACAGCGTCTGGGCCAGGACCTCGGCGGTTCCTTGACCGAAGTGGGCGACCCGGATCACCACGGTTGGGCCGTCGGTGACCACTCGGACCGCCGGGACCCGGAACTCGCCGGGCGTCACGGTCAGGGCCCTGCTGACACCTGCGCGGTCGAGCACCTCCAGCGCGACGGGACGCCCACTCAGGCTCGCTGCCGTCTCATACATCTCGGGGGGGGTGCGGCCGTAGAAGCTGATGCCCCCCATGCTGATGATGGCCTCGCCGGCTCGCAGGCCGGCGACCGCGGCCGGTCCGCCTTGGTAGACATCGAGGACCAGCAGGCTGTGTCCCGGCACGGCCAGGAGCTCCACCCCGATGCCCTGGTAGACGCCCCGTGCGAGCTCGTCGTAGGGGTCTGGCTCGTCGACGCCGTAGCTGCCGTTGGCCTGAAAGCCCTGCAGCTGGTCCAGGTGAGCCAGCATGCCGTCGATGGCGGCACGGTACAGGGCGTTCGTGTCGACCGGATCGACGTAGTGGGCGCCGATCAGCTTCAGCGCTTCCTCGAGGGCTGCTGCGCTCTCGGTCGCGTCGGCGTCCGGCGCGAGCACGTCCGACTGGCGCAGCGCATCGGCGTCAGGGTCGGCCAAGGAAGGGGACGCCACGAGGGCGAGCAGCGCCCAGGCGCAGGGCCCGGTCATGGACCAGCCTAGTCGGGTGAGTCTGAAGTTCGCGGGAATTCGCTTGCCCTCGACGCCGCTGGCGGCGTTCCGGCTCCTGGACGTGACTCGGCCACGACTGCGTCGCCGCGCCTTGCCAGCGACGCCGATTGCGGCGCGACTTCCGAAGCGAACATCAGGCTCACCCCACTAGAAAGTGCCCCGATAGGGGGTCGTGGCGACGGTGCGGAACGTCGGGGTGGTCGCCGGGGTGGTCAGGGACGGGCGCTCCAGGGTGCCGGCGGTGCTCCAGAGGGGCGTCGGCTGCAGCACCGGCGCCGCTCGCGGTGCCTGGTCGGCTGCGGCCCCGTCGGTCACACGAGAGCGCTCGAGACTGTGCAACAGGCGGTCCTTGGCGGCGACGGCCTCGGCGGCCTCCAGGTGGCTGACCCAGGCCCAGCAGATCGCCGTGGCCAGGACCGCGGCGTAGGCGACCATGTGCACAGCCCCCAGTCGGACCTCGGAGGGCCACCACCGCTGCCGGTGAAAGGCCAGCCCCTGGGCGTCGAGCTGGTCGTACCGCGTCAACACACCTTCGAGCATGTCGGCCATGAACGGCTCTTGCTCGACGTCCTGGGGTCCGGTGCTCGGTCCGGGCTGGGTGGCCTGGAGGAGGCTCGCGTGGGCCTGGCAGGTGGTGCACTCGGCCAGGTGGTCCTCGACCTTGTGGGACTCGACAGACGTCAGTTCCTGGTCGAGCCAGGCCACGATGCGGGACCGGGTGCGCCGACAGCCCATGGACTCCTCGGAATACGGCAGGCCGAGGCCGATCCTATAGCGGGAATCGGTTGGGATCACTGGAAACCACACGCCTTGGCCATGCCAGGGGCTCCTCAGACGCCTTCAGCCACGAGCGGGTGCTCTGGGCCCAGCACGCCGGCCAGACGAGTGCGGGCTCGTGACAGACGCGACATCACGGTCCCCAGCTTGACCTGGAGCACGTCGGCGATCTCGTTGTAGGAAAGGTCGTTGTAGTACCGCAGGAGCAGGATCTCCCGGTGTGCGGGCGTCAGGTGCTCCAAGGCGGCCATCATCTCCCCTCGCACCTCGCCCGCCAGCACATGCTCCGTGGCGCTCCGGGGAGGGAGCTGGGGCGCTGCCTCCTCCTGGCGGGTGTTCAGCAGGCCGCCCCGGCGCTTCTTGTCGCGCACGATGTTGAAGCACAGGTTCGAGGTCACTCGGAACAGCCACGCCTTCATCTGGAAGTCCGGCGTGAAGAAGCGAGGCTCCCGCAGGGCCTTGATGAAGACCTCTTGCACGGCGTCGTAGGCCTCTTGGGGATCACGCACGATGCAGAGGGCATGGTAGTAGAGCTTTGAGCGGTACTTTCGCACGACAAGCTCAACCGCCAGGCGACGGTTCTCCTGGCTCAGGCGCTTGAGATCCCCGTCTTCCCAGCGAGTGGGGTCGGGGTGTGGCATGACCTTGACGGTTCCCATCGGGCGCTCCTCGTTCCCGCAGACCCCCTACCCGGACGGACCATTCCCACCCGGCAGGGTTCTGCAACCACACTTACGCGCGGCTCCGTCTCCCATTCGTCAAGGGATGTCGCCTGTCGGTTCCAAGGGACTGCTCTGGCGGTCGAAACCCCCCTCTCGACAGGGCCTTGCGCTTCTGAATTTGACTCCTTGGGCCACAGAGACGACAATTTCAGTGCAGGATCCTCCCTGCGGCATTCCCAGCACTGGGACGGGGGGTCGGGTCCGCAGCTGTGGCACGACAAATGGCAGATGCAGTCGCGAGCGAAGAACGCCGGGTCCTCGACGTCCGGGAGCTGGTCGAGGAGATCGTCCGCGCCATCGTGGACTACCCGGAACAGGTCCTCTGCCGAGAGGTGATGGGCACGCACAGCTGCGTGCTCGAGCTCGAGGTGGCCCCCCAGGACGTGGGCAAGGTCATCGGGCGCAAGGGCGTGCATGCAGACGCCATCCGACGGCTCGTGCACGCCGCCGGCGGCAAGCGCAAGATGCGCTACGTGCTGGAGATCATCGAGGAACGCTGATCGGCGCTCTACTCGGTGAGCCCCGGAATGCGCACGCCGCGGTCGTGGGCGACGTGGATGGCCTGGTCGTAGCCTGCGTCAGCGTGTCGGATCACGCCCATCGCCGGGTCCGAGGTCAGCACCCGCTCGATTCTTCGTGCCGCCTCTGGGGTACCGTCGGCCACGATGACCTGGCCGGCGTGCAGGCTGTAGCCCATGCCCACCCCGCCACCGTGGTGGAACGAGACCCAGCTGGCGCCGTTGACCGCGTTGATCAGCGCATTGAGGATGGGCCAGTCCGCCACCGCGTCGGAGCCGTCGCGCATGCCTTCGGTCTCGCGGTTGGGCGACGCCACCGACCCGCAGTCCAGGTGGTCCCGGCCGATCACGATGGGGGCGGACACCTTGCCGGTGCGCACCAGCTCGTTGAACAGCGCACCGGCCTTGTCCCGCTCGCCGTAGCCCAGCCAGCAGATACGGGCGGGCAGCCCCTGGAAGTGGACCTGTGCTCGCGCTCGCTCGAGCCACGTGTGCAGGGCCCGGTCCTGGGGGAAGAGCGCCATCAGGGCTTCGTCGGTGGTGTAGATGTCCTGGGGATCGCCGGACAGTGCGACCCACCTGAAGGGGCCCTTGCCCTCGCAGAACAGGGGCCGGATGTAGGCCGGCACGAAGCCGGGAAAGTCGAAGGCGTCGGCGCAACCGCCTTCGACGGCGCCGGCCCGCAGGTTGTTGCCGTAGTCGAAGACGTGGCTGCCAGCGGCCTGGAGGTCGAGCATCGCGCGGACGTGGGCGGCCATCGTGGCGTGGGCACGGGCCACGTAGGCGTCTGGGTCCGCTTCGCGGAGAGCCTGGGCCTGGGCCAGGTCGAGGCCGCTGGGCACGTAGCCCTGGAGCGGGTCGTGGGCCGACGTCTGATCGGTCACCAGATCGGGCGCGATGCCCCGACTGGCGAGCTCTGCAAAGCCGTCGGCGGCATTGCCCACGACGCCGACAGATCGCGCCAGGCCGCGAGCCTGGTAGTCAGCGACCCGCGCGAGTGCGGTGTCCAGATCGGGGGCGAGCTCGTCCAGGTACCCGGTCATGAGGCGCTTCTGGATGCGCTCCTCGTCGACGTCGAATCCTAGGAAGACCGCCCCGGCCATCGTCGCGGCGAGCGGCTGTGCACCGCCCATGCCTCCCAGGCCCGCGGACAGGATGAGGCGCCCGGTCAGATCGCCGCCGAAGTGCTGCTTGCCGGCCGCCACGAAGGTCTCGTAGGTGCCCTGGAGGATGCCCTGGGTACCGATGTAGATCCACGACCCGGCGGTCATCTGGCCGTACATCATCAAGCCTGCTCGCTCGAGCTCCCTGAAGTGCTCCCACGTGGCCCACTTGCCGACCAGGTTCGAGTTCGCGATCAAGACCCGGGGGGCATCGGCGTGGGTCTTCATCACGCCCACCGGCTTGCCGGACTGGACCAGCAGGGTCTCGTCGTCCTCGAGGGAGGTGAGGCTGCGCAGGATGGCTTCGAGCGCTGGCCAGCTGCGGGCTGCGCGGCCGGTGCCGCCGTAGACCACCAGATCGTCCGGACGCTCGGCCACGGCCGGGTCCAGGTTGTTCAAGAGCATGCGGTAGGCGGCTTCTTGCACCCAGCCCTTGCAGGTCAGGCGGGTCCCTGTCGGGGCCTCCAGGCGGCGCGGCATGTCGGGTGCGGGGCCCTCAGGCCTCGGCGGGCTGCGGCGCGGTCATGCGCGTCTCGGTCTCTTCGCCTTCCTCGGTCTCGTCGGCCAGGGACGCCAGGTGGTTCTGGTAGTCCTTGCGGGTCACCCGACCCTCACTGATGTGGCGCTCGACCACGCGCACGTCGAAGAGGCTGACGTCGATGGACTTGGGCATGGGATCTCCTACTGGCCGGCTTCGGGGGGCAACTCGGCGTCTGCCTGGGGGGGGAGCGGGTCGCCTGCCTCGGGGGGCAGCTCGTCCTCGCTGGCCTTGACCGGCTGCAGCGTGTACTTGAGAAGGTTCTCGTCGAAGTCGGCCAGGTCTGGTGCGACCACGCCGGCGGCGATCTCGCGCAGGCTGGTGACGATCTCCTTGTTCTCCCGGTCGTCTTCGATGAGCGACGAGGTGCCCTTCAAGAGCTGCTTGGCACGCTCGGCTGCGACCAGCACGAGTGTGAAGCGGTTTGGGACCTGCTCGAGGCAGTCTTCGACGGTGATGCGGGCCACGAGGCCTCCCGGGGTAGAGCCGGGCGTCTCTAATGGACTGAGGCGGCCTCCGTCAAGGCCCGAGGCGGGGCCGCGGGGCTCAGCTCTCCGGCGTCGTGAGCGGGGGCAGGGCGCCGTGCTCCACGAGCAGCCGCTCCGCGTGGGCGTCCCGTGTCAGGAGCCACCGCTGGGCCAGCGCCGCCAGGTCTTCCAGGTTCCGGCCGCGGTCTCGGCCCCCGATGCTGCGCAGCACCTGCAGGCAGTCCCGGAAGGCCTGGGCCATTTCGCCGAAGAGCTCGGCCAGGGGCCCCTGCTCGGTCCAGCCGACGCGACACAAGCCCGCCAGTCGGCAATAGGCCGCCTGGCCCATGTCGGCGTAGTAGTTCACCCCGACGGTCTTCCGGTCCAGGCTGTCGTGGAAGTAGCCTCCGATGTACAGAGCGCGATCTCCGAGCTGCTTGTACAGACCGATCGCCTGGCCAGGGGGGCTCCCGCTGGCCCGCAGATGGAGCTCCGCCAGGGTCTGCGGCGCGTCCGGCCGGAAGACCTTGTCGCTCTGCGCCCGCTCGACCAGGAGCTGCTTGAGGTATCGGGTCACGTCCTTGGGCAGCGCCAAGGCCTGGGTCTCTACCGCGTCGTCGACCCGGGCGTCGAACCAGTCGAAGAGGTTGGCCTGTGTCATGACGGCGTTCTCTGCGCTCATGGGGGGTCCTCCTCTCTCAAAAAGATGCGTGGGTTGCTTGACGGTGTCCAGTAGGGGTTTATCTGTGGCCGCGCTGAGGGCTGCCTTGGTCCTCGTGCGCCTGCGGCTGCGGGCTCGGGCTATGTCCTGGTGCCAACACTGCGGTGTCCTCGCACTCTTCCCACCATTCCTCATCGACCCGCGACAACGCCGGGTTTAGGAGAGGTTCCCCGATGAACGTCCGCCCCCTGTACGACCGCGTGCTCGTCAAGCGCAACGAAGAGCCCACCCGCACCAAGTCCGGCCTGTTTCTGCCCGACAACGCCAAGGAGAAGCCCGTCGAAGGCACCGTGGTGGCCGTCGGCGGTGGCAAGATCAAGGACAACGGCGACATCCTGCCGCTGATGGTCAAGGCCGGCGACCACATCGTCTTCGGCAAGTACAGCGGCACCGAGATCAAGGTCAACGGCGAAGACCGCCTGATCATGCGAGAGGACGACATCCTCGGCGTGATCGAGTAGCGCTGCTGCCTCTCACCACGATTCCACACACTTCACAGTCTACAGGAGGCCTCAAATCATGAGCGCCAAGCAGATCGTCTTCGATGTCGAAGCTCGCAACAACTTGCTCGCCGGGGTCGACACCCTGGCCGATGCCGTCAAGGTCACCCTCGGTCCCAAGGGCCGCAACGTGGTCATCGAGAAGTCCTGGGGTGCCCCGGTCGTGACCAAGGACGGCGTCACCGTCGCCAAGGAGATCGAGCTCGAGGACAAGTTCCAGAACATGGGCGCCCAGATGGTCAAGGAGGTCGCCTCCAAGACCTCGGACGTCGCGGGCGACGGCACCACCACCGCCACCGTGCTGGCTCAGTCGATCTTCCGGACCGGCTCCAAGTTGGTCGCCGCCGGTCACAACCCCATGGAGCTCAAGCGGGGCATCGACAAGGCCGTCGCTGCCATCGTGACCGAGCTCGCCGCGCTGTCCCGCCCCATCGCCGACACCAAGGAGATCGCCCAGGTCGGCACGGTCTCCGCCAACGGCGACACCACCATCGGCGACATCATCGCCGAGGCCATGGACAAGGTCGGCAAGGAAGGCGTCATCACGGTCGAGGAGGCCAAGAGCCTGGCGACCGAGCTGGTCACCGTGGACGGCATGCAGTTCGACCGCGGCTACCTGAGCCCGTACTTCGTGACGGATGCCGAGCGCATGGAGACGGTCCTCGAGGACCCGTACATCCTGCTCCACGAGAAGAAGATCTCGAACATGCGCGACCTGCTGCGCCTCCTCGAAAAGGTCCACGGCACGGGCAAGCCCATCCTGCTCATCGCCGAAGACATCGAGGGCGAGGCCCTGGCCACCCTGGTCGTCAACAAGCTGCGCGGCACCCTGAACTGCGCCGCGGTCAAGGCCCCGGGCTTTGGCGACCGTCGCAAGCAGATGCTCGAGGACATCGCCGTCCTGACCGGTGGCAAGCTCATCGCCGAGGAGCTCGGCCTGAAGCTGGAGAACCTGGACCTGGGTGACCTGGGCACCGCCAAGCGCGTGGTCATCACCAAGGACAACACCACCATCGTCGACGGGGGTGGCGAGAACGACGATCTGATGTCCCGCATGGGCCAGATCCGGAACCAGATCGAAGCCACGACCAGCGACTATGACCGCGAGAAGCTCCAGGAGCGCCTGGCCAAGCTCTCCGGCGGCGTCGCCATCGTCAAGGTGGGCGCAGCCACCGAGATCGAGATGAAGGAAAAGAAGGCCCGGGTCGAGGACGCGCTCCACGCGACCAAGGCCGCCGTGGAAGAGGGCGTGCTGCCCGGTGGTGGCGTCGCCTACCTCCGCGCCCAGAGCGCCCTGGCTGGCCTGGAGCTGAGCGGCGAGCGCAAGTTCGGCGCGGACATCGTTCGGCGTGCCATCGAGGAGCCCCTCCGGCAGATCGTCAGCAACGCCGGCGGCGAGCCCAGCATCGTGCTGGCCAACGTGCTCGAAGGCGAGGGGACCTACGGCTACAACGCCCGCGAAGATCGCTTCGAGGACCTGGTCGCGGCCGGCGTCATCGACCCGACCAAGGTGACCCGCTCCGCCCTGCAGAACGCCGCCTCGGTGGCGGGCCTGCTGCTGACCACCGAGGCCATGGTGGCCGAGGAGGCCGACGACGAGGGCGACATGGGCCACCACCACTGAGCCTGACCCGCTGAGGCACGGCCCGCCGGCATCTCCGGCGGGCCGTTCTTGCTTCGGTGCCGAGCTATCCTCCGGCCGTGGGACCGCTCGGCCTGGCACTGCTGCAGCTCACCGGGGCCGCCCTGGCCGACGAGGTCGTGGTGCTCCAGCTCGCCGAGGACACCGGGGGACAAGCCAGCGAACAGCGGTTCGTGGAGGAGCTGGCCCTGGCCCTGGACGAGGTCGCGGTGACGCCTCGGCCAGTGGACAACCCCGGCTTCGCCCGGGCGCCGTTGACCGCCCAGGTGGAGCGGGTGCGGCCTTGGCTTGGCAGCGGCAAGGCCGATGCCGTGGCTTGGCTCGACCAGCTCGGCGCCGGCCAGCTCGGTCTGGCGGTCGTGTTCGTCACCGATGATCGCGCGGTGGTCCGGCTGGTCCAGGCCGAAGTGGGACCCGACGCCGAGGCGGATCTCGCCCTGGCGGCCCGGGAGATCCTGTGGTCCGCACTCGGAGACGTCGACCCGGCGGCGGGCACGGCGGCCCCGGTCGCAGCCGAGGAGCCGGTGGCGACGGTCGGTCGGCGACAGGTCCTGGGGGCACGGCTGTCCCTGCAAGGGGCGCTGAGCCCCGTCGGCGCCGTCGGGCCCACCGCCCGCATGGGGCTGGAAGGGGCGATCGACGTGTTCATCCAGGAGCGCCTGGGCGTGGGGCTCGCGGTGTCCGGGTGGACCACGCCGCTCACCGAGCTGTCGGGCCTGGAGGTGCGGGCGTCCCAGGTCGGTCCCGCGCTGCGGTTGCAGCTGTGGAGCTGGCCGGTCGCGCCCTTCGTCCAGGTGGGCGTGCCGGTGGTCTGGGTCCAGATCGACGAGGAGCTGGCGACGCTGGTCAGTCCCCGGGCAAGCGTGGGCCTGAGCGGGACGTGGGGCTCGCTCATGCTGGAGCTGCGGGGTGGCGTCCTGCTGTTCGAAGACCAGATCATCCACGGTCCTACGGACACCCAGATCTACGGCTCCGGTCGGTTCGAGGTGGCCCTGGGTGTGGGCTGGCGCGGCCCGGGCTGAACTCAGCGGTCCTGCAAGAGCTGCTCGAGCGCTTGCTCTTCGCCGTAGACCGTCGCCAGACGGCGCAGGACGCCGGCGAGCTCGGATGTCGCCAGGTAGCCCTGCCACTGCTGGGTCCAGGCGGGGTTCTCCACCACCATGGACAAGCGGAACCCGCGCCGCAGGGCCTCGCGCAGCCAGCGGTCCCAGGCCTCGGGTTGCGTGTCCTGAGCGGCCATCTCCGCCAGCTTCAGGGGCACGACCCAGCCGCTCGGGTGGGCATCCGTGCCGGGAAGGGCGCGGGCAAAGGCCTCCTTGGCTGCCGGCCGCTGGCCGACCAGCAAGCGGACTTCGCCCAGGTCGTACCAGGCGAAGCCCAGCGAGGGGTCGGCCGCGACACTCTCTTCGAGCCGGGAGAGTGACCAGTCCAGCTGGCCCCTGTGGCGGTAGATGAGCCCCTCCTCGTAGATCAGGCGGGGGTCATCCGTGACCCGCTCCCGGAAGTCGCTCACCAGGGCCAAGGCCTCGTCGTAGCGCCGCTGGTCCAGCAGCAGATCGGCCTGGGCCTCGACGGCGGACACCAACGCCGCCCTGTAGTCGGGCGGCGGGAGCTCGGCGTGGGCGACGGCCAGCGCCGCCGCCCAGACGGGGCCCAGGCTCAGCGTCGCCGCCGCCGGCCACCGGCCACCAGGCCGACCAGCAGCACGAGCCAGGCCGCCGCCGGGTCGACCGGACTGGCGGCGCAGCCGCAGCCACCGGCGTTGAGGCCGGACTCACCGTCCGGGTCCACGCTGGGGTCGCCGTCGGTCGCGCCGTCGGGATCGGTGCCCGGGTCGGTGCCGGGGTCACCGGTGGGGTCGCCGTCGCCGATCTGGCTGCTCAGGGCATAGATGCAGACGTCGTCGATGTTCCATCCGCCGAATGCCAGTCCCTGGTCGGACTCCAGGTGCCAGGCCAGCTCGACCGTGCCGTCACCGTCCGCGTCCTCGATGCTGTAGGTCGCGAGCGACCAGGCCTCGTCCAGGTGGTGCTCGTCGCCGACGTCGAAGTTCGTGGCGTGGTTCTCCCAGACCTCCTCGCCGTCGACCTCGACCCAGGCCTCGTCGTAGTAGCCGTCCTCGATGGTGAGCCAGCGGCGGAACTGGAGCAGGAGCGGTGCGCCCTCGCCGCCGCTGACGTCGATGGCGGGGCTGTACAGGCGGTTGTGCTTGTCGTGCTGGTATTCGCCGTTGTAGTTGCCCGAGCCCAGGTCGTTGCCCCACAGCTGGTCGCCGGAGAACGCGTCGCTGGGATCGCCGCCGTTGCCCGACGGCCGGCCGAGCTGCCAGTCGTCGGCGCCCAGCTCGTCCACACCGTTCACCAGCTCGTGGCGGAATTCGCTGCCGAGCTCGTCTTCGAAGTCGGTGCAGTACAGCTCGACGAGCTCGCCGACGTAGAAGGTGTGCGGGTTGATGGCGCCACCGGCCGGGGCCATCTGGACGTCGCCCTCGGCGTCCTCGACGGCCAGGTAGTACTGGACGATCGTGCCGTCGGGCTGGGGCGGGATGAGCCCCGACAGCTCCGAAGTGCTGTCGACGGTCATCGTCGCCTGGTGCCAATTTTCACCGCCGTCGGTTGAGAAGTGCACCGTGCCGGCGGTGATCTCGAACTCGTTGCAGTCCGGTGCCAGGTTCAGCAGCTCGGCATCGACCCACACGTCCTGGTAGGGCAGGTGGTTGTCGACGGTGTTGTGGAGCACGGTGGTGAGGCTCTGGTTGCCACCCGGGCCGAGCCCGTGCATCTGGAAGGCCTCCAGGATCTGACACTGGTGGGGCGTGCCGTTGCCCAGGTTTCCGTCGTCGTCGTCGGCGACCAGGAACTCGTCGTAGGCGTCCGGGATCGTGGGGCCGCCCTTGATGCCGTCCGCCAGCAGCTGGCTGGTGACGCGCTGGGCGGCGTCCCGGTCCCCGAGCTCGTCGGTGAGCAGCTGCCACAGGTCCCACACCGCGCCGGCGAAGATCAGGCCGTCGTAGTGCACCTCGCCGACCCAGTCATCGGGGTAGATGCGGTTGGACTCCATCTCACGGATTCCGGAGCCGTTCGTCGAGAAGCCGGGGGCCAGGAGCGCATCGTCGGTCAGCAGAGCTGAGATGATGTCGCCGATGCCCTCGGAGATCGAGCCATCGAAGGAGCCGCTCTGCAGGCTGTAGTAGTGAAAGCCGTGGCCCCACTCGTGGTAGTTGACGTCGGCGATGCGCCCGGTGTTGTTGCAGCCGCTGCCGGCCGTGTAGAAGTTGACGTTGCCGTCATAGTAGGCGTTGCAGCTGGAGCTCAGGTTCACGTTGCTGCGCAGATCGCTGGTGCTCATCGAGACCTCTGGGGCCGTCGCAAGGCCCCAGTCCCGCACCTGGTGCAGGAAGATGTAGCTGTCGATCTGGGCCATCGACTCGTCGCCGCTGCGCTCCCAGACAAAGCTCTCCTCGGAGAACACCGCCTCGAGCTCGCTGCCCGCCTGGTTGTTCACCCGGAGCCAGTCGCCCCGCAGCTCGGTCATGAAGGTGCCGTCCCCGGACGGGTCCAGGTTGAACACGCCGGTGATGTCGGTGTAGGTCGTGTCGCTGCCGTTGGTCACCTGGGCCAGCGGCACATCGGACTCGGCCAGGTTGCCGTCGACCGTGCGCAGGTCGTGCACGGCGCTGACGTGGCCTTCCAGGAAGCGGACCTCGTTGTGCACGTTCACCAGCTCGGCGTTGTGTGCGTCGACGAAGTGGACCCAGATGCCCACAGGATCCGCCGTGCGGGTCCGGATCTCCCAGGTCAGGTCGTAGTGGAGGCCGCCGGACTGCTCGGTCGGGAGCAGCACCAGCCGCGCGCCCTCGAAGCTGTGGTCGGCCTCGGGCGCCGGCCCCTGGGCGATGGCCTGGCTCAGGGCCAGGTCCTCGCCGATCTCGGGAGATGTGCTGACCCAGTCAGCGCTGGGGTGGGTGTCGATGCCCAGCAGGATCAGGTTTCCGTGCTTGATCCGCGCGGTCACGCCGCTCCGGTACAGCGGCACACCGTCCACGACGCGATCGAAGTCCACGTACCAGGTGTTGGTGCGCGCGACGTAGCCGGCGCTCTTCAGGACGAGAGCGTCGGGATCGACGTCGATCAGGTCGGGCTGACGGGCGAAGAAGTCCCGCAGAGCGCGCTCGACCTGGTGCTCATCCTCCAGGCTCCCCATCGGGATCCCCGGGCCCCAGGCCCGGTGTGGCGTGCCGGTCCACTCGTCGAACCGTGCCTGCCAGCCAGCACCCTCGGAGTCCTGGAACTGACGCCACCCTTCGCCGTCTTGAAGTGTGGCCTGGGTGCGCGGGTGGTAGATCGGCAGTCGGTATGGCTCGGTACCGATGTAGATGTCATCAGCGGGAGCGAGAGCAAATGCCGGGGCGGGCAGCAGGCCCACGGCGATCAACAAGGACATTGGAACCCTCCGTCGGGAGAAGAGGTTCGTTCGGCAGAGATGATTTCGCAAGCCGTCACACTTCAATCAACACGAATCTTGCAGTGCGCCGACAGGGTCTAGACAAGCCCCGGTGGACTCTGGTGTGCTGGGCACTGTGCCTCGCGCTGCTCCAGGCCTGCTCCAGCGATGCACCGGAGCCCAAGCCTGACTCCGGTCTCCCGGAGCTGCCTGAGCTCGTCGCCGGGCCTGTGGACCGTGTCGGCGAGGTGCGCGCTCCCCGAGAGATCCAGCTCTTCCTGGTGGGTGAGGTCCGCGGGGAGATCGAGCCCTGCGGCTGCCCGACCCTGCCTTATGGGGGTTTTGTGCGGCGCCAGGCCCTGCTGGCCCAGGTCTCTGGCTTGGGGATCCCGACATTTCACCTGGACGCGGGCGAGAGTCTGGTCAAGGGACTGATCCTGACCGACGCCGGCGCCATGAAGGACCGGGCCGAGCTGTTGGCGGAATTGATGGAGGACGTCGCGGTCGATGCGTGGGTGCCGGGCCCCTCTGATCTGGCGCCGGCCGGGCTGAAGGGGCTCAAGGCCCTGTTCCCGGCGGGGACCACGCCCCTCACGAGCGCCACCTGGATCGACCAGGAGGGCGAGCCGCACTTTCCCCCGAGCATCGTGCTCTCGCGGGACGGCCTGACGCTTGGCGTGGTGGGCCTCTCCCGCCGTCCCACGTCGCCGGAGCAGCGGGCGATCGTGGGCTGGCGAGACCCGGTCGACGCCGCCAGAGAGGCGGTGGGGGCGCTCCCCAAAGATCTGGACCTGGTCATTGCGCTCTCCAACCTCCCCAACGAGGACAACGATCGGGTCGCGGCCGAGGTGGCCGGGCTCGCCGCGGTGCTCTCCACCGCCGGTGCCCAGCACGACCAGCCCCGGGCGGCCAGTGGTGCGCCGGTCGTCGAGGTACCGGGCCGGGGGCGCTACGTGACCCTGCTGCGCACCTGGCTGGGGTCGACGGCGGGCCAGCCGCTGGCGTTGGAGACGACCCGGTCCAAGGACCTGAAGCGGTACGATCAGAGCCGCGTCGCGCTGCGCCGGATGGTGCAGAGCGGCCAGGCCGATCCCACTGCCCAGAGCGCGCTCGAGGGGCGGGTCCAGACCGCCCTGGCTGCGCTCACGTCGGCCGCCCAGGGACACAACCTGGCGGTGCACGACCTGCGGCCACTGGGCGCTGGCCTGGACAGCGAGGTACCGGTGTCGGCCCGGATCGCCCGCTACAAGCGCTCGGTGCTGCGCGAGGCACTGGCGGTCGAGACCGCCGAGGTCGAAGAACGCGGTCCGCACTACGCCACAGCATCCGTCTGTGTCGGCTGTCACCGGCCCCAATTCGCGCGGTGGACCTTCACGTCGCACGCCAAGGCTCACGACACCCTCAAGTCCCGGAACGAGGCGGAGAACCCGGAGTGCCTGGGGTGCCACACCCTGGGCTTCGGTGAGGAGGGCGGCTTCGGAGAGCTGACGCCGTTCCGCCTCAGCCAGTACGGCGGCGTCCAGTGTGAGGCCTGCCACGGCATGTTGGCAGGGCACCCCGAGGAGGATGACGTCCGGCCCACTCCTGTCGGGCCCCAGACCTGCTTGCGCTGCCACGACCCGGCCAACTCACCGCAGTTCGACTACGACGTCTACCTGCGCAGCGTGCACTGTCCGATCGGCGATGAGATCACGCCCCCTTGAACCGGCGCATCACAGATCGCAGGCGTCCGGGTCGATGACCAGTCCCTCGCCGTTGTCCAGGGGCTCGAAGTCGCCCTCGGGGGACGCCGTCATGAGCTGCCACCCAGGCACGAACACGCTGGCGTAGTACACGAATTCGGCCGGAAACTCGGTGAAGGGAGCCAGGTAGAAGCCGACCACCGCGCTGTCGCCATCGCAGGCCGTCGCCAAGGGCACGTCGCCGTCGCTCAGGCCACCCGAGTTGTCGGCGTCCCCGTAGGCCAGGACGATCTCCTGGGCGTAGCGGATCGTGACGCCGATGGAGTCGACGTTGTCGGCCAGGTGGTCGTCGGGGGCGGGGGCGTCGAGGGTGAAGGACCAGCTGTCCGACGACTCGCCGTCGCCCAGGGGGGTGGCCGGGACGCCGTCGAACATCACCACGGGCAGCAGGGCGACGGCTGGGTCGATCCCGGGCAGGTTCGCCGAAGTGCCGCTCAGGACCAGCCCCGGCGCGTCGTCCAGGACGGCGACCGTGACACCGTCGTCGAGCCCAGAAAAGTGGGGCTGCCCGGTCTCGAAGTCGAGCTGGAGCAGGTTCCAGCCCTCTCGGGCGCCCAGGCCCGTGAAGTCGGCCGGGATGGCACCCTCGAGCCAGGTGGGCAGGGCGCCTGTCCAGCCGACGATCGCTTCTTCGCCAGCGTCGTGCTTGGAGCTGGCGTCCGCGTCGTCGTAGACCGCGAGCTGGTAGACGCCGACCAGGAAACCGGGCGCTGCGACCGGGTCGAGCTCGAACAAGCTCTCGGAGTCGGGCAGGGGCAGGGACGGTGTGCCACCTGCGGGCTGGTCATCTCGCTGGGTGTCGACCACGAGTGACTCGCCGGAGATCAGCACCGAGAAGAGCCCCAGCCTGTGCCCGTCGGGATCCCCGCCGGTCCAGGTGACGTCGAGATCGGTGCGATCGGTGTCGGTGTCGGTGTCGGTGTCGGTGTCGGTGTCGGTGTCGGTGTCGGTGTCGGTGTCGGTGTCGGTGACCGTCGACACGGCGTCCACCGCCGCGGTGTCGTCGAGGGAGATTTCCTGGGGCGTACAGCCCGCGAGCATGAGGGTCCAGAGGGTCATGAAGGCGCTCCTGTCCCGGGTTGGACCCGCGTCAGCACGTGCTGAGAAAACGATCGACCTCTTCCCGCTCCATCAGGCCCAGGCTTCGGTCCAGGCAGTGGGAGCAGATGCGGACCACGCCGATGGCCCACACCCCCCTGGACTCCAGGTGCGAGCGGTTGCAGAAGGAGCAGCGGGCGTCGTCGGCCGCGAGCAGCTCGGTGCGATTCCGGCTCACTTTGACGACGCAGTGGTCGCAGATCACGGCGTCGCTCCCAGCCATCAGGTGGGCGGCCTCGTCGGCGGTGCGGCCACAGGTGGAGCAGTGCACGGCCTCGTCTGTTGCGGCCGGTCGGGGCCCCAGCTCGGACTGGCGTGGGATCACGTGGCCCAGGAGCGCCCGGACGCGGGCCGAGGCGCCGCGTTGATCGGCCCGATTCACCAGCTGGGCGATGGCCTTGGGGTCCCCGTACATGGCCAGCCCGGTCTGGGCGGCCACCGCGAGCTCCGGATCCGCCGCGTCGGACCAGCGATCGAGCAGCCGGCGACCGGAGCGAGAGCGGCGGGCAGCGACCGCCAGCAACACGAGGCTCTGGTACGCGCGGGCGCGATTTCGCTCGTGCTCGACCCGTCGGCGGTGCTCCTCGACATTGGGGGCCGCGTCGTAGCGGGCCACGGCCGCACGCTTGAGATCGTCTTCTTCGACCCCCAGGCCGCGGGTGAGCACGGGCTCGGGGATCGCGTGGGCGGTCGCCACGGCCTGGCGACCGAGCTCCGGGTGGAACCGGGCGCCGGGCTCGCGGAGCTGCGTGGCCACGACATCGGCCACCGAGCTTGCGGCCTGGGAGCACGCGGCTTCCCAGACCTGGAAGCGCACACCCTCGTCCTGGACCAGGCTCATGCCCTGGAGCATGGCGGGGATCGACGACGGACCCACGGCGCGGAGCTCCTCGAGCAGCACGGCGATGCGCTCTCGGGTCACGGTCCGGGGCGTCCGCGGCCCGGACTGGAAGGGCAGGCTGTCGAACCGCCGGCACTCGGTGTGCAGGGCCTGGACCAGCCAGCCGATGTCCCTTGCGGCCCGTCGGGTCCGCGCGAGCTCGACGTAGGAAGAGATGTGGTCGGGGTGGTCCCGCAGGGTCTCCTTGAAGACTCGGACGGCCTCGGCGGCCCGATCGAGCTCCAACAGCGCGCAGCCCTTGGTGTACCGGGCCAGCAGGTCCGTCGGGTCACAGAGCAGCGCCCGGTCGCAGGCATCGAGGGCCTGGTCGTGATCCCCGAGCTGGAGGTGGGCCATCGCCACCTGGGCGTGCACCCGTGGAGTCTCCGGGCGGTCCTGGAGGTACTGGCGGAAGTACTGGATGGCGTTCTTGTACTTGCCCAGCTCATACGCCACGAGGCCCAGGTGGAACCGGGCGGTCGCCGCGTGGTCGTCGTTCTCGCGCAGGCGAAGGAAGAGCCGCTCGGCCTCCCGAAAGCGGCCCGCGTGCAGACAACCGATGCCCAGATCCCGCAGCAGGGCCGGCAGGACGTGTGGACTGGGCTCGTGCTGCATGGCTTGGACCAGGTGGAACTGGGCCCGCTCGTTCAGCCGCTTGGGGTTGCCGTGGACCCGCGCACGCTTTGCCAGGGCACGCCCCAGGTACAGGTGTGTCTCCCAGTCGTCGGGGGCCAGCCTGCAGGCGTGCTCCAGGGCGGACAGGGCCCGATCCGGCTGCCCCTCGCTGCGGGCGAGGGCCCCCAGTCCCAGGAACAGGTCGGCCCGTTCCGGTTCGGTGTTCCGGGCCTCCTCGAAGTACTTGTGCGCGCCATCGGGTCGACCCAGGCCGACCAGGGACATGCCGGCGGTGATCAGGGCCGGCACGTGGCCGGGCTCCAGGCTCAGCACCTTGCGAGCATGGGACAGGGCCTGGTGGGTCCAGGCTTCGCCACCGCCGTGGTAGAGCCCCTTGGAGAGGCAGGCGCGGGCGAGTTCGTGGTGGAGTTCAGAGTCGTCGCCGGAGTCGGCGACCTGGTGCTGGAGGCGGTCGATCAGCCAGTCCAGCTTCTTGTGCGGGAACATCTTCGGCGGGGGAGGGCGGCGGGGAGCCGGGGGGATTCTGGGAGGGCCTGGGACGGCCCCGGGGAGGCGTGCTATTCTAACAACGGCACCGACGGAGGGTCCATGACGTTGCGGACACGTCGGGGACAGAGCACCGTCGAGACGGTCATGTTGATCTCGGTCCTGGCGATCGCAATGGTGGCAATGTCCTATGCCTTGATCCCCGGTCTGCAGGGCGGCCTCCAGGGCCAGCAGCTCATGCTGAGCACGGTCGTCGACGGCGGCGTCGTGGACAAGGGGAGCTGACGATGAACCTTGCCAAGAACCTCAGTCGCCGCCGCGGCCAGTCCACGGTCGAGGTGATGCTCCTGATCAGCGTGCTCGTGGTGGCCGTGGTCGCCGCAGGGTTCGCCCTGACCAACGAAGACAACGGCTTCATCAGCGGCATGCGGGCGATGGCCGACGGCGCTGACACCGTGTTCGCCGAGGAGTATCAACCCTAAGCGGATAGGCGGGCTCCATGGAAGAGCTCGCGGACCTGCGACGGCAGAGGGTCGTCTCGCTCCTGGCCCCGCTCTTCTTCTTGTCGGGCGGCACCGCGCTGATCTACCAGACCCTGTGGGTCCGGCAGCTCCACCTGGTGTTTGGCACATCTCAGCAGGCCATCGCCACGGTGCTTGCCGCCTTCATGGGCGGCCTGGCGCTGGGGGGATTCTGGTCGTCTCGCCACGCCGACTCGCTGGCCAGGCCCCTGGGTCGCTACGCCGTGCTGGAGCTCATCATCGGCGGCTATGCCCTGGTGTTTCCCGTGCTGCTGGGGGTGGTCACCCCATGGCTGTTGCGCTTCCACAGGGCCTTCGAGCCGTCTCCAGAGGTCTTCGGGGCGGTCCAATTCGCGGTGGTCGCCCTGCTGTTGATGGTGCCGACCACGTGCATGGGGGCCACGCTGCCCTTGCTCGCCCGCTTCGCCACCCGGCGCGTGGGCGAAGCCGGCGCCGTGGTGGGGTGGCTCTACGGCGTCAACACCTTGGGGGCCGTCGCCGGGGTAGCGCTGGGTGGGTTCGTGTTGTTGCCTGGGCTGGGACTGGCCGCGACCACATGGGTCGCGGCCGGGGCCAACGGTGGCTTGGGGCTGGCTGCCCTGGGCCTGTCGGGCCGGGCGGGTGACCTGCCGGCGCAAGCTCGCGGGGTGCCCGCCGCCGCGCCACCGCGCCGCCTGGAGGCCGGGCTGCTCGGAGTGGCCGCTCTGTCCGGCTTCGCTGCGTTGATCTACGAGCTGGCCTGGTTCCGGTTGATGGCGCTGATCCTGGGCGGCTCGACCTATGCCTTCTCGGTCATGCTGATCGCCTTCCTTGTGGGCATCGCAGGGGGAGGCTGGGTGGCCGGGGGCCCGGCGGACCGCCTTCAGCGGGTGGCGGGACGGGCGGGCACCCTCCAGGGGCTCGCGGCCATCCAGGTCGGCATCGCGCTGCTGACCTACGCCATGATGTGGCTGTGGCAGGAGCTGCCCTTTGCCTTCGTGGCGCTCTACGACGCGATCGATGGCATCGACACGCTGCTCTGGGTGGCCACGATGGGGCTGGCGGCAGGGGTCATGGCACCCCCAGCACTGCTCATGGGGGCCACCTTCACGCTGTTGGTGCGCGCGGCCATCGGTGGGCGAGAAGACCCCCTGGGTCGGGCCGTGGGGCGCCTCTACGGGGCCAACACCCTGGGGGGCATCGCCGGCGCTGCAGCGGGTGGCTTCCTGCTGCTGCCGCTGCTCGACCTGACCGGCGCCGTGCGGGTGGCGGCCGGCGCGAACTTGCTGGCAGCAGGGGTGGCGGTCTGGCCCCTGCTGGCACGGGCCAGCGCCCTCATCACCGGACGGGTGGTCGTGGTGATCGCCGGCGCGGCTCTGTTCCTGATCACCGTGCCGCCACCCTGGAACCCGCTGCTGATGACCGCAGGGATGTACAAGTACGTGTCGGACCTCGACGACCACAGCCGGGAGTCCATCCTGGACTACGCGGTGCACGGCTACCGGCTGCTGTTCTACGACGAGGGCTTGAGCACGGTCGTGACCGTGGCGCAGTCCCGGCAGACCGGCAATGTGTGGTTGGCGAACAACGGCAAGGTCGACGCCTCGACCACGGTGGACATGCCCACCCAGGTCCTGGTCAGCCACCTGCCCATGCTGTTCGCCCAGGAGCGCGAGCACGTGGTGGTGGTGGGGCTGGCGTCGGGCATCAGCGCCGGTGCGCTCACCCTCTACGACGAGGTGCAGCGGCTGGACGTCGTGGAGCTGGAGCCAGCCATCCTGGAGGCCGCCCGGTTCTTCGAGGACTACAACCACCACCTGCTCGACGACCCGCGGGTGACGATCACCGCCAACGACGGGCGCAACCACCTGCTGCTTGCAGATCCGGGCTCCATCGACGTCATCGTGTCGGAGCCCTCGAATCCCTGGATCTCCGGGGTGTCGAACCTGTTCACCCGGGAGTTCTTCGAGCTGGGCCTGGCCCGGCTCTCGCCGTCCGGGGTCTGGGGTCAGTGGGTCCAGATGTACGGCATGGACGACGAGGACCTGCGCTCGCTGGTGGGGACCTTCTCCGACGTCTTCCCCCACGTGGCCCTGTTCGCCGCCGCCGAGGACGCCGACCTGGTGTTGGTGGGCTCCCGCGAACCCCTCGTCCTGGACCCCGTCGCGGCGGCACGCCTGGTCCACGACCACCCCGGGCGCCGGGCCGAGCTCAAGGCGATCGGCATCGAGACCCCTCACGATCTGCTGGCCTACTTCCAGATGGACGGCGCGGCACTCCAGGCGATGGCCGAAGGCGCCACCCGCAACACCGACGACAACATGCGCATCGAATTCTCGGCGCCTCGCAACCTGCACCGGGAGACGGTGCCGGAGAACCTGGCCCTGCTGTACGACCACCTCCAGTCGCCGTGGCTGGGCACGGTAGAGGACGGTCTGGCGATGGGGCGGGCCTATGCGGGCCGCAAGGAGTGGGTGCGGGCACTGATCGCGGTGCGCGAGGTGCTCGCGGTCGCACCGGACCACGAGGAAGCGCTGGCGCTGCGCCTGGAGTGGGCTCTGGCCCTCAAAGAGGCGCTGGACGGCCCCGAGTGAGACAGGGGACTACTGATCGTCGTCGTCGAGCTCGACGTGGATGCCGTGGCCAGCGGCCCGGCGGGCGGCGCGTCGACCCAACAGGGCCTCCAGCGGGCCGGACACCAGGTACAGCACCGCGAGCCCGAACAACCACAGGCTGATGTCGTAGACCAGACCCAGAGCGATGCCGGACCCGGCTGTGAGCGCGAACAGCGCCTTGGTCCGGGCGTCGAAGCGGAAGGACTTGAAGGTGCGGAAGGGCACCGGCGAGACCATCAGCAGGGCCAGGAGCGCGGTCAGTGCAAGGGGGCCTTCGACGTTGGCGACAAAGGTGCGGCCCAAGGCGGCGTGGGACATGACCATCGCGGCGAGCATGCCGCCGGCGATGGTGGTGGTGAGGCCCTCGGAGTGGGTCTCCTTGGTCCCGTCGGCCGCGACGTTGAAGCGGGCGAGCCGGAAGATGCCGCACAGGGCGAAGCCGAAGCTGACCGCCAGGCCGAACCAGCCCACGGCGTCGAGGCCCCAGGCGTAGACGAGCACCGCGGGGGCGACGCAGAAGGACACGGCGTCGGAGAAGGAGTCGAGCTGGATGCCGAAGTCCGAGCCTCGACCGGTCACCCGGGCCACCCCGCCGTCCAGCAGGTCGAAGACCATCGCGAAGCAGATCAGCAGGCCGGCCTGGTGGAAGACCCTGGGGTCGCCCGGGTTTCCCGCGGCCAGCAGGATGGCGTAGAACCCACAGAAGAACCCGGCTGACGTGAACCAGTTCGGTGGATTCAGGAAGTGCTTGAGCATCGGGCCATCCCGCGATCGCGCCCAAGATAGGGCGAGATGGGCTCGGCGGCAATGATTGTTGGCTTATCGGCCGGATCATCGAAGTTGCCCGATCAACTTCGGTGACCCGGCCGATCAGGCGGCCCCAGTGCCGGAGACCAGGGCGTCGTGCAAGACGGCCACCGCGGCATCTCCCGCGTTGACGGCGACACGGAAGCACAGGGTCTCGGGCGCCGCGGACCAGGACAGCAGGGGGACTCCCGCTGTGGCCAGCGCGGCGAGTCCCCGGGCGCACAGGTCTCCCTGGAGCCCGATGCCGGTGCCCACTGCGGTGACGACCGCCACCCTGCCCTGGCTTCGGGCCCCCTCTGGGACATGGAAGGCGGCCCGATCGGGCCAGTTCCGCACGTCGACGACGACCTCGCCGCACCCGGCGCTGCGCACACGGGCCCCCGCCGCGGCCAGGGCCAGCAGCAACGGGGCCGGGTCCTCGCACCCGAAGACCTCGAGCTCCGCGTCGACCGCCAGGGCGGCGACCCGAGGCGGCTGGGGCGGCACGGAGATGCGCGTGCCGGCACCGGGACTCGCCGTGGCCGACAGCCGCAGCTCGACCCCATGGCGGTGGGCATAGGCCACGGCCTCGTCGTGCAGCACGCGGCCGCCACCCCGGGCCAGGGCGAGGGCCTCGTCCAGGCTCATCGTGTCGAGCTTGAGGGCCTGTGAGACCTTGCGAGGGTCTGTCGTGTAGACCCCGTCCACGTCGGAGCAGATCTCGCACCACGCGGCGTCCAGGGCCGCAGCCAGGACGACCGCGGTGGTGTCCGAGCCCCCGCGCCCCAGGGTGGTGACCTCGCGGTCGCGGCTGACCCCTTGGAAGCCAGCGACGATGGCCACGTGGCCCTCTTCCAGCGCCGCGAGCAAGCGCTGCGGGCGCACGGCGATGACCTGGGCGTTGCTGTGGGACTCGTCGGTGATGATGCCGCTCTGGCTGCCGGTGAACGAGCGGGCGGGCACCCCTCGGTCGTTGATCGCCATCGCCAGCAGGGCCATGCCGATGCGCTCCCCCACGCTGACGAGCATGTCGAGCTCTCGTCGACCAGGCGCTGGCGAGACCTGGCGGGCCAGCGCCAGGAGCTCGTTGGTCGTGTTGCCCATGGCCGAGCAGACCACCACGACCTGGTGGCCCAGGCCGACGGTGCGGATGATCCGCTCGGCCACCTGGTGGATGCCGGCCACGGTGGCCACAGAGCTGCCCCCGTACTTCTGGACGACGATCACGGCGCCTCCACCGCTACCAGATGTGGACTTCGTCGACGTAGAGCACGTTGGCGCCGCGGTCTGAGCTGTAGAACGCCGTCACGTCGCGCAGCACCAGGGCCTCCAGGTCCCCCGGGCGCAAGGGCTCGTTGCCCTCGCGGGGAGGGAAGTCGGTGAGTGCGAACTCGACCGGGACCCACCGATCGGTGGGGATGGCGACGGGTTCGTCGGGCGCATAGCTACGACCCCGGTCGTCGTGCAGCGACGGCAGCACATAGGCCGGGAAGTTCTCGCTGCGCAGGGACATGCGGACCAGCGATGGCGCGGGCTCGGGGTCGTCGAAGTACACGACGATCTGGTCGTCTTCGCGGTCCTCGACCGTGGTGGTCCATGCCATCGCCGGCTCGCCCTCGGGCGGCAAGGGTCGGGCCTCGATGGTGCCCTTGTCCCCGTGCTGCCAGCTGTGCAGCCAGTGGGCGGTGCCCAGCCGGAAGTCGTGGGTCACGGGAAGCCGACGGATGCGAAGTTCCTGGGCGTCGATCTGGCCGAGCAGGGCGCGGGCGTGGGGCGCCGCGGTGGGATCGTCCTGGGCCGCCCGCAGCTCGCGCCGGGCGCGGTCGGCGTCGCCGCTCAGGTAGCTGGCCCGCCCCATCCAGTAGTGCAGCTCACCCGCGGTGGGATCCGAGTTGTCCAGGCCCGCGAGCAGGCCCCAGTACCACTCCTGGGCGCCGGCGGCGTCGCCTTCGGCCGCTTCCTTCAGCAGGCCTTCGTACATGCCTTGCCAGGCCCGCAGGTCCTGGGCCTGTGCTGTCGTCCACAGCCCCGCGAGGAGCAGGGGCAGCACCAAGGGGCTCAGCCCTCTTCGGCGATGAAGCGGTAGCCCACGCCGTGCATGGTCTCGATGAACCGCGGGCTCTGGGCGTTGTCCCCGAGCTTCTTGCGCACGTTCAGGATGTGGGTGTCCACGGTCCGGGTCGTGACGTTTGGGCTGTACTCCCAGATCTCCTTGAGGAGGAGGTCCCGGGCCAGCACCTTGCCCCGGTGCTCGATCAGGTAGCGCAGCAGCTCCTGCTCGCGGTTGGACAGCCGCTCCTCGACCCCACTGGGACGGCGGATGACGTAGTTGTCCAGGTCGACGTCGATCTCGCCGAACTTGTAGAAGCTGCGGGCGCCGCCGGAACGGCGGAGCGCCGCCCGGATCCGAGCGTTCAGCTCGCGCAGCGAGAACGGCTTGGTGATGAAGTCGTCGGCGCCCAGCTCGAACCCCAGGAGCTTGTCCTGTTCGCTGGTGCGGGCGGTCAGGAAGAGCACGGGGCCCTTGAACTTCTTGGTGTCCCGCAGCGCCCGACAGATCTCGAAACCGTCCATGTCGCCGCCGTTGGGGCCTTCCTGGAGCATGACGTCGAGGACCGCCACGTCGGGGGGGAAGCGCTCGGCGAGCTCCAACGCCTCGGGGCCCGAGCGGGCGCCGTAGACGTCGAAGCCTTCACGGCGGAAGTAGGCCTGGAGGGACTTGAGTACCTCGAGCTCGTCTTCGACGAAGAGAATCCGTGCCATCGTGACCCCTAGGCTCCCGTGCTGGACCCCGCGTCGGGGAGCGGGAAGTGTAACGTGAAGGCCGTGCCGACACCGATCTCGGACGTGACGCCCACCGTGCCCCGGTGGGCCTCCATGATGTAGCGAACGATGGTCAGGCCGATGCCCGTGCCCTTCTTGCGGCGTGCGGCCTTGTCCCGGCTGCGGAAGAAGCGGTCGAAGATCTGGGGCAGCTCCTCTTCGGCGATGCCCAGCCCCCGGTCCGAGACGATGATGCGCACCCACTCTTCGTCGTAGCGGCACTCGATGCCGATCCAGCCGCCGTCCTCGCCGTACTTCGCCGCGTTGGAGATCAGGTTCTGGATCACCTGGCGCACGGCCTCGGGGTCGTGGTGCACCATCGGCAGGTCGTCGGGCAGGACCATGTCCATGACCATGCCGCGGGTCTCCATGGCGTAGCGGGACGACTCCACGCCCATCCGGATCGTCTCGAGCAGGTCTCCGGGCCGAAGGGTGTACTTCTTGGCCCCCTGTTCGATGGCGGCGAAGTCGAGGATGTTGTCGACCAGGCTGGAGAGGCGCTCGGACTCCGTCACGATGGCGTCGTAGGAGGACTGGAGGTCCTCTTCGCCTTCGACCAGCCCGAGCTGGAGGAATTCCCCCTTGAGCCGGATGTTCGTGATCGGGCTCCGGAGCTCGTGGGAGACGTTGGCGGCGAAGTCGGCCTTCATGCGGGCCACATCGAGCTCCTGGCCGATCATGCGCCACGTGAGCACCGTGCCGGTAGTGATCATCAGCACCGAGAGCAGGATGATGCCGAGCCGCTGGTTGCGCTTGGTCGCTTGCACGCTGCGCATGGCCTCGGGGTCTCGGGGGGTCACGACCAGGGACCAGCCGGGCATCCAGGGGGCCAGGCTGCGCCGGGTCATCGCCGCCACGGGCAGGTCCATGTCCGGGGGCACCAGCGATGCGACCACGGTGCCGTCGGCGCGACCGGCCTGGACGGAGAGCGCTGCAAGGCCCTTGCGCAGCTCGCTCAGGTCCAGGCCGAAGGCGTAGAGGTCTCCACTCCACCAGATCGTGGCCCACAGCACCCCGCGGATCCGGGTGTAGGCCATCTCGGCCGCCTCGACCGGCAGCGCCAGACCGCCGCCCGTGAGGGTCTGGAGGTCCGGGTAGAGCTGCTCGGCCCAGAAGAGCAAGCGGGTCTTCTCCTCCAGACGGCCTCGGGCGGTGGCCAACCAGTCCCGCGGTGCGAGCTCCTCGAGCAGCTCCAGGGCGCGGGCGGCGATCGCGGCTTCGCCACCCTGGCCGATGGTCCAGCGCTCGCTCAGCTTCTCGTCGACCAGGGCCCTCAGCTCGGCGGTGCCGGCGACCACGTTGCGCTCCAGGTCGAGCTGCCCGAGCTTGAGCTGGGCCAGGTCCCCGAGCCGGAAGCCGTGGATGTCTCGCACGCTGCTGTACTCGATCACCACTTCGGTGAGCACCAGGGCGGCCTCGTCGTCCTGGTCCGCCTTCATGAGCGCGCGGCCCTTGGAGAACAGGGCCTGGCCCTTGGCCTGGCGACCCCGGGCGTTGCGAAAGGCGCGGTCGTAGAGCGTCGACGCGATGGGCGGATCGCCCCCCGGCTGCTCGTGTCCTCGGGCGGCGCGCCAGGTGTCGCTGAAGTACACGGCCTGGTCCACGGGGGGCGCGTCGGCCGGCGCCTCGAAGGGGGCGGCGATGCGGCCCTGACCGTCCAGCCGGACCGCCAGCAGCAGGTAGGGGGAGATCTCCCCGGTCTGGTCGACGACCGAGCGGCCGGACTCCAGCCGTCGGCGCACGGCGCTCTCGAAGCCACCGAAGAGGGCGTCGGCCCGGGAGACCACCGCCGCGGCGAGGGTCTGGGCGCGGCGCTCGACCTCGACCCGGACCTGGAGCTCCTCGCCGCGCAGGCTGCTGAGGCTGAAGTACGCCAGCGCCAGCCCCGGCAGGATGACCGTGAGCAGGAACACCCAGAAGAAGCGCAGCTGGCCCCGCAGCTCCAGCAGCTGCTGGAGGGCCTGGACCTCGCCGCCCTTGGAGGGGGCGAGCAGGCGGGCGACCAGCCGGAGGAAGCGGCCGGGTCGGCGGGTCTGGAGCTCGGCCACGCCTGCAGCTTAGAAGAAGGCCTGGATGCCGGTGAGGTAGCGCCCGAGGATCAGGTTGTGGATGTCGTGGGTGCCCTCGTAGGTCTTCACGGACTCCAGGTTCACCATGTGGCGCATGACCGGGTACTCGTCCAGGATGCCGTTGGCGCCGTGGATGTCCCGGGCGACCCGGGCGATGTCCAGGGCGATGTCGACGTTGTTCATCTTGGCCAGGCTGATCTGCTCGGGGATCACGGTGCCGGCGTCCTTGAGGCGGCCGCACTGGAGCGCCAGGAGCTGGCCCTTGGTGATCTCGCGGAGCATCCAGGCCAGCTTGTTCTGGATGAGCTGGTAGCTGGCGATGGGCTTGTCGAACTGGATGCGGCTCTTGCTGTACTCCAGGGCCGAGTGCGCGCAGGCCATCGCCGAGCCCAGGGCACCCCAGCTGATGCCGAAGCGGGCGTTGTTCAGGCAGCTGAAGGGCCCGCGCAGGCCCCCGACCTCGGGGAGCAGGCGGTCCTTGGGGATGCGGCAGTCCTGGAAGACCAGCTCGCTGGTGATGCTGGCCTTGAGGCTGTGCTTGCCGGTCATCTCCGGGGCGCTGAAGCCCGGGTCGCCCTGTTCCACGATGAAGCCCCGGATGCGACCATCGAGCTTGGCCCAGACGATGGCCACATGAGCGATGGTGCCGTTGGTGATCCACATCTTGGCGCCGTTGAGCACGAAGCTGTCGCCGTCGTCGACGGCACGAGTGATCATGCCGCCGGGGTTGGAGCCGAAGTCCGGTTCGGTCAGGCCGAAGCAGCCGATGAACTCGCCGCTGGCCATCTTGGGCAGGTACTTCTGCTTCTGGGCCTCGGTCCCGAATTTCCAGATCGGGAACATGGCCAAGGAGCCCTGGACAGAGACGAACGAGCGCAGGCCCGAGTCGCCTCGCTCCAGCTCCTGGCAGATGAGCCCGTAGGCCACGTTGCTCATGCCTGCGCAGTCGTAGCCGTGCAGGTTGGCGCCCAACAGCCCCATCTCGCCGATCTCGGCGACCAGCTCCATGGGGAAGGTGCCTGCGCGGCAGTGCCCCTCGATGATGGGGATGATCTTCTCCTCGACCCAGCTGCGCACCAGGTCCCGGACCATCACCTCTTCTTCGGAGAGGAGCGACTCGATCTGGTAGAAGTCGAAGCCCTGGAACTTCTGCATGGGGACCTCCGGAGGGGGCGGCCCGACTAACCGATGATCCTGGTCGACGGCAGAGCGAGCGCCACCATCCCCGCGGACGATCCCGGTCTGCTGCTGGGGTGGACCGCCTTTGACACGCTGCGGTGCTACGGCGGTGTGCCCTTTCGACTCCAGGCGCACCTGGCGCGCCTGGCGGCGTCGGCAGTGGCGCTGGACCTGACGGTGCCACCGGCCCCGCTGTTGACCGCCGAGGTCGCCCGGGTCGCGGGGCCGGACCACCGAATCCGCATCACCTTGACCCGAGGGGGTCGTCGCATCGTGGACGGCGCACCCATCCCGCCGGGCACCGTGGGGCGCCACGTGAGCGTGGCCCGTCTGTCCTTTGAGCCGCCCGCATCCCTGCCAGGCACGGTCAAGCACGGCAGTCGGCTGGCCTGGAGCCTGGCGGCCCGGCGAGCCGGTGTGGACGAGGTGCTGCTGGTGGACCGCCAGGGCCACGTGCTCGAGGCGAGCCGCAGCTGCGTGATGGCGGTGGCCGACGGCACGCTGTGGACCCCGCCGCTGGACGGTCGCCAGCTGGGCTCCGTGACCCGGGCCGCGATGCTGGATGCGGCGGCGGACGCGGGACTGGCGGTGCGCCAGGCACCGCTGCCTGCGGCGCTGGCGGTGACCGAGCTGTACCTGGCCAGCACCCTCAAGGAGCTCTCGCCGGTGGTGCAGCTCGACGGCGCCCCGGGCCCAGGCTCGGGTCCGGTGGGCGCGGCCTTGCACCGGGCGTTCCGCGCCCGGGTGCTGCGGGAGACCGCTCAGGGCGCGGCAGCCACCTGGTAGGCGCAGTCGTCGCCCTCGACCAGCTTGCCGTCGGCCCAGGTCAGGCTGTTGGGCCGGGCGATGCCCTGGTCGCTGTCGGCCTTGAGCTCGTCGAGCCCGACGCCCGTGTCCGTGGGCCACCAGCGGCCGTTGAAGGCGACGATGCCCGACCAGGCGCACTGGGCACCCTCGGGGCAGGGGGACACCAGGTCCTGGCCCTCGAAGGTGCGGCGGTCGGCGGGCTCGCCGAAGAAGCTGATCCGGCGCTCGTAGGTGCGCTCGCCACAGGGCGCGCTGACCCAGTCCCCCACGGGTGTGGGGCCTTCGATCGCCCCGTGTTCGTCCTTGCCGTCGGGATCTTCGGTCGGCTCGTCGGCCGGCTCGTCGACCACCGGACCGTCTGCCACGGGCGGGTCCTGGGTCGCGTCGTTGTTGTCGGAGGGCTCGTTCTTGGAGCCGGCGCATGCCAGCAACAGGGTCACGGCAGAGGCAGTCAGGGTCAGGCGCAGCATAGGGTCATCATCCTCAGGCGGTGTCGGGGCGGCGCATCATGCCGCGGAGACCGCGGCGGCGCTGGGTGGCGAAGGGGTTGCCGTACTCCAGGAATTTGGCCCCCCACTCGGTGTCGTCGAGCCAGCCCTGGACCCGGCCCCAGCCCTCCATCGGGTACCACCAGTAGTCGTGGTAGACGAAGCTCCCGAAGATGAAGGCGTTGACCAGGGGCGTCTGGAAGGCGAGCTTGGAGAGGGGGCGCAAGGGGCCGGACCAGAACAGGTCACCCACGGTGCTGGCGGCGTTGTCGCCGACCACGAATTCCCAGTTGGTCCGCTTGACCTCGGCGGTGTCGAGATCGCCGATGACCTCGATGTCGTCCAGGTGGCCGTGGCCCAGGCCCTCTTCGGTGGCCAGGCGGATGCACTTGACGTCCATGGTGTCGAACCCGAGCAGCTTGGCGGTGACGGCGTCGATGGCCACCTGGTCGGACGACGCCAGCAGCAGGTTCTTCACCACCGGGAACATGGTCCTGGGACCGGGGCCCGAGCCGCAGGTGGTGCCGTCGGCCACGGCCAGGGTGCTGGCCTGGATCTCCTGCTGGATGCGCAACAGGTCCACGAGGGTCTCGTGGATGGTCGGGTGGCAGTAGTGACGGGTCTTGTCGAGCAACGCCCCGAAGGCGTTCTTCATCGCGCAGGTGTAGTCGGTGTAGATGTGCGTCTTGAGCGTGGGCAGGTGCACCACGTTCTTGCCGAAGAAGTAGTCGGGGATCCGGATGCCCTTGGGGAAGACCTTGTCCAGGGTGAGCATCTTGCCCTTGGGCTCATAGGTCACCCAGCGCATGTCTCGCGGGTCGAAGTTGTACTTGACCTGGAGCCCGTATTTCTCGTGGACCGGGGTGAAGTTGTTGAGGAATTCACCCTTCTTGGCGTTGGTCACGACCGTCCGGTTCTCGACCACGACCATGTCGTCGAAGCCGTCGCTCCGGAGCTTGCGGGCCACGCCCTCGACCTGCCAGGGCGTGGTGTTCGCCGACGGGTAGAGCATGTGCCAGGAGATGTTGTTCTTGAGGATCGTGGTGGCGTCGGGATCCAGGATGTCCTGGTACTCGATCAGGTCCAGGAGTCGCGCGTAGTCCTGGAGCACCGTCTCTGGGGTGGTCCGAACGGCGGCGACGATGGACTTGTTGCTCATGGGGGCTCCGAGGGCCGGTCAGGGTGCACTGCCATATCCTCTGGAGAGGAGGCGTCGCGATGCTGAGCGGGCTGGAGGTGTTCCTGGAGGAAGAGGTGGCGAGCCTGCGGGACGCCCGCGTGGGGTTGGTCTGCAACCACACCGCCGTGGACCGGCGCCTGCGCCATGCCGTGGAGCTGCTGGCTGGCGCCGGGGTCCGGCTCACGCGCTTGTTCGCGCCCGAGCACGGCATCGCCGCCACGGCCCAGGACATGATCCCGGTGGACGGCGAGGACGGCGAGGTCGCGGTGATCTCGCTCTACGGGGACTCGGCCGCGTCGCTACGGCCCCAGCCCGAGGTGGTCGCGGATCTGGACGTGGTGCTGTTCGACATCCAGGACGTGGGCGCCCGCTACTACACCTACCAGGCGACCCTGGGGTATCTGATGGAGGTGGCGGCCCAGACCGACACCCGCGTCGTCGTGCTGGATCGGCCCAACCCCATCAACGGCGTCGACGTGGAAGGCAATGTGGTCCGCGAGGGCTTCGAGTCCTTCGTGAGCGCCTACCCCCTGGCCGTGCGGCACGGCATGACCATGGGCGAGCTGGCGGGCTTCTTCCAGCGGCACTGCGGGGTCGGAGGCCAGGTGGACGTGGTGCGATGCCGGGGCTGGCGGCGGGATCAGTGGTTCGACGAGGTCGACGCGCCGTGGGTCTACCCGAGCCCCAACATGCCGACCCTGGAGACGGCGGTCATCTACCCGGGCATGTGTCTGATCGAAGGCACAAACCTGAGCGAGGGTCGTGGCACCACGCGGCCCTTCCACCTGGTCGGTGCGCCCTGGCTCCACCCGGGGCGCTTCACCCGGCTCTGTCGGCGAGGGGCCAAGGACAATGGCCTGACCGGGGTGGCCTTTCGCGAGGCCACCTTCTTGCCGCAATTCCAGAAGCACGCAGGTGTGGTCTGCGGCGGCACCGAGGTCCACGTCGAGGACCGCGACGCCCTGGAGTCCTTCCTGCTGGGCCTGGTGATCATCGAGGCCGCCCGGCGGGCGGATGCCGAGCACTTCGCCTGGCGCACCGAGACCTACGAATTCGTCGACGAGCCCATCGCCATCGATCTCTTGTGCGGCAGCCGCGACGCGCGGTTGGCCCTGGAGGCCCGGGTCCGACCCCGGGACCTCCTGGAGGGCTGGCGGGGAGAGCTGTCGGACTGGCTCGAGCGCCGGGAGAGCTGCCTGCTCTACTGACGTCGCCGGGCGAAGACCAGGCCCGGCAGGAGCCAGACCCAGGCGACCGGCGGCGTGCGGGTGGCGGTGCAGCCCAGACAGCCCTCCTCGGCGGCGGGCGGCGGCAGGTCGGTGTCCCCTGAGTCGGCCGGGGCCGTGATCGTCCCGGTGTCGTCGGTGGTGACGTGGGGCCCTGTGTCGTCGGGCACGCTGGTGTCCCCGGTGTCGTCGGGGTCGTCGAAGGCGGCCAGGTCCAGGGTGAGCTCGCGGATCCGAGGCGACACGTAGCCAGGGGTCCCGGTGATGCGGTCATAGGTCAGCAAGAGCTTGTCGCCCTCGACCAGCATGGAGGGGCGCATGGACCCATCGGGCACCGGGTCGTCGGTGATCTGGTTCGTCTCCAGCAGGGTCCAGTCCCGGTCGAAGACGGCGATCCACAGGTCCCCCCAGTCGGACTTCCAGCCCTCGGACCAGGTCTGGTGCATGTAGGCGACCAGGAAGCGGTCTCCGACGGCCTGGACCGACTGGGCCCAGTAGACGCGGCTGTCGGGCGCGTCGTCGAGGGTGAGCACCGCCCGGTTGTCCAGCACCGTGAGGTCCCACTCCAGGGTGGCCACCTCGATGCTTCCCTGGAACTCGTCGGTGCCGACGTGCAGCAGCTTGCCGGTGTGCGGGTCCTCGAGCAGCGTCGTGCCTTCGGTCGAGAAGGGGGTGCCCAGGACCTCTTGTCGGGAGGTTTCCTGGGCGTCTTCGTCAAAGGTGAAGAACCAGCCGCTGAAGGTGCTGATGTCGTAGAAGGCGGCGACGGTGCCCTGCTCCGAGCAGACCATGGCCATGTCGTTGAAGCGCAAGGTGCCGTGGGACTCCGAGATGGTGCTGTGGCCGAGGGTCTCGAAGGCCGCGTCGTAGCGCCAGGCGTAGCCACTGTCGTTGTGGGTGCCGACCCCGGCTGAGCCCACGTGGAAGTAGGAGCCGTCCGGGCACTTGCTGATGGCGTGGTCGTCCAGGGTGTTGAAGTCGGTGAGGCGCACCCGGTTGGCGTCCTGGACATCGAACTCGGCAGACATCTCGAGGAGGTTGTAGTCCCCGCCTGCGCCGAACAGGAAGTGCCAGGCGCCGACGTTGCTCTCGTCGGGGAAGAGCCGCACCCAGGAGCCGGCGAAGCCCGGCGTGATCTCCTCGCCGACGGCAGAGATGTGGGCGCTGTCCAGGGCCCAGGACGTGGCGGTGAGGAGCAGGAACACGTCGGACCTCGCTCGGGCATCTTCGCCCACTGCGGCGGCTGCCGCTGCCCTCGGTGTACGACATGGGGCGTCGGATCGCCAGGTTCGGTCCTAGTGGGGTGAGTCTGAAGTTCGCTGGAATTCACTTGCCCTCGACGCCGCTGGCGGCGTTCCGGCTCCTGGACGTGACTCGGCCACGACTGCGTCGCCGCGCCTTGCCAGCGACGCCGATTGCGGCGCGACTTCCGACGCGAACTTCAGCCTCACCCCACTACAGGCCGCCCTCGCTCAGGATCCAGACGCCGCCGGCGTTGCTGCCGCCGGTGTCGGTCCCTGTTCCCCCGATCAACAGGTCTGGCAAGCCGTCCCCGTCGGTGTCGGCCGCGCCCAGGCTGGTGCCTGCGGCGTCGTCGCCGTCGCCTTCGTGCAGGCCGTCGGCCGCGTCCAGCTCGGTGGTGCCCGAGGTCGGCGCGAGCACCACGAAGACCCTTCCAGCGCCGTCGGCGGCGTCGGGGGCACCCACCACCAGGTCCAGGTTCCCGTCCCCGTCCAGGTCGCCAGGACCCAGGATGGCCGCGCCGGAGCCGTCGTATCGCTCGGCGCCGTGCACCCGCCAGGCCGCGTCGACCAGGGATCCGCCGGAGAGGCCGTCGACCACGTAGGTCACCCCGGATGCGAGGGCTGCGCCTGTGGCGCCGGGCGCCCCGATGCCGATGTCGTCCAGGCCGTCGCCGTCGAGATCGCCCAGTCCGGCCACGGTCGTGCCGGCGTCGTCACCCCCGTCTTCGGCGGTCCAGATCGCGTCGGCGCTGGACAGGGTGAACGTGCCGCTGATCGGGCCGAACACCAGGTAGGCCGCGCCGCCGTCGTCGGTGCCCGGGGCGCCGACCACCACGTCGGCGAAGCCGTCGCCGTCCACGTCGCCTGCACCGGCCGCGGAGTGCCCGGCGTAGTGGTAGCGATCCTCGCCGACCAACAGGGCCGTTGCGCCGGCCAGGGAGCCGCCGGCGGTGGGGTCGGTCAGCACGTAGACGCCGCCCGCCTTGCTGCCGCCGGTGCCCAGACGCTCGGTGCCGACGAGCACGTCGGTGTTGCCGTCGCCGTTGATGTCGCCCGCCCCGGCCACGGCGTTGCCCGCCCGATCGTTGCCGTTCTCACCGGTCCACTCGGTGGCCCCGTTGGTGACCTTGCCGTTCCCGGTGGGGGCCGTCGTGATCAGGTAGACCGCGCCGGCCTTGTTGTCCGCCGTGCTGTCGTAGGGCCCGCCGACCACCGCGTCGTCGAGCCCGTCGCCGTCTACATCGCCCACGCCGGCGACGGACTGACCGATCTTGTCGTAGCGCTCGGCCCCATAGCGGCGGTGGCCCACGCTGTAGAGGGCCTGGGCGCCGGAGACCGGGCCGAAGACGACGTAGCTGGTGCCCGACTTGTAGGTGGCTTCGTCGACCGTGCGCTTGTAGCCGGGGCTGCCCACCAGGAAGTCCTCGTAGCCGTCGCCGTCCAGGTCGCCGGCGCCGGACACCGAGGTCCCAGCTTCGTAGTCGTCCCCTTCGCCGTACAGGACCGCATCGGCTGCGCTGAGCCAGGTCGTGCCGTCCAGGCCACAGCCAGCGTCCAGGCCGTCGCAGTCGGAGTCCACCGCGTCGCCGCAGTAGTCCCGCTCGTCGGGGTTCACCGTGCGGGCGTCGTCGTCGCAGTCGCCGCCCGTCTCCGAGGCCTCGGCGGGCAGGCTGCAGGCGCTGACGGGGTTGTTGTCGTCGCCCCAGCCGTCGCCGTCCAGGTCGGCGTAGAAGGTCAGGGCGTCGGTGGCGCCGCCTTCGTCCGTGTCGCCGTCGCAGTCGTTGTCGACGTCGTCGCAGACCTCGGTGCCGTCCGGGTTGACCGTGGCGTCCTTGTCCTTGCAGTCCTCGCTGTTCTGGGTGGTGCCCGAGGGCTGGTCGCAGGCGTAGACGGGGTCTCGGCTCGCCCCGTAGCCGTCGCCGTCTTCGTCCTGGTACCAGGCGACCGCGTCCACGGCGTCGGGATCGTCGTCGGTGCCGTCGCAGTCGGAGTCGATGCCGTCGCCGCAGGTCTCGGCCGCGTTGGGGTGCATCGTCGCGTCGGCGTCGTCGCAGTCGGTGCGGTTGACCACGTAGCCGTCGGGCGCATCGCACGCGTCGACGGTGTCGGACACATCGCCGTACTCGTCGCCGTCGTCGTCGGCGTACCAGGTCGAGCCGGCGTCCTCGTCGGTGGTGCCGTCGCAGTCGCCGTCCAGGCCGTCGCAGATCTCCGGAGCCAACGGGTAGATCTCGGTGCGGGTGTCGTCGCAGTCGTCGTCCGTTGCCGCGTGGCCCGCCGGCTTCTCGCACGCCTGGACCGGGTCGCCGGCACCGTGGTGGTCGTTGTCGCCGTCGACGTACCAGGTGCTGGTGTCCGGGGCGTCCTCGTCGACGGTGCCGTCGCAGTCGTTGTCCTGGCTGTCGCAGAACTCGGCCGCGCCGGGGTGGCTCAGCGCCTCTCGGTCGTCGCAGTCCTGGGCATCCGTGGTGTAGCCGCTGGGCATGTCGCAGGTGGCCGTCCAGCGGTTCGGGTCGCCGTAGCCGTCGCTGTCCTCGTCCCGGTACCACACCCCCACGTCCACGGCCGTGTCCTCGTCGACCATCTCGTCGCAGTCGTTGTCCACGGCGTCCTGACAGAGCTCGTCGGCGCCCGGGGAGACCGCCGGGTCGGCGTCGTCGCAGTCGTCGCCCTGGGCGACAGCACTTGTCGGGGGGGTGCAGGCGATCACGCGGGTGTCGGGGTCCCCCCAGCCGTCGCCGTCTGCGTCGGTGTAGAAGCGGGTCGCGTCTTCGGCGCCCTCCTCGTCGACCATGCTGTCGCAGTCGTTGTCGACCCCATCGCACTGCTCCGTGGCGTCGGGGGAGATCGCCGGGTCGGCGTCGTCGCAGTCGTCGTCGTTGCGCACCGCGCCCGAAGGCGCCATGCAGGCCTCGACGGCCTGGGCGGGATCGCCGAAGCCGTCGGCGTCGGTGTCGCTGTAGAACAGGTCGAAGTCGTCGCCGGAGTCCTCGTCGACCGCGTCGTCGCAGTCGTTGTCCACCAGGTCGCAGATCTCGGCCGCGTCGGGGTTGAGCGTGGCGTCACGGTCGTCGCAGTCCAGGACCTCGGCATGGCCGGACTCGGGCTGTTCGCAGGCCACGCGGGACGAGAGGGCGCCGGCGTAGCCGTCGCTGTCGCGGTCCAGGTACCAGGTCGGCGCGTCGGCGGCCTCGCCCTCGTCGATGTCGTCGTCGCAGTCGTTGTCGAGGCCGTCGCAGTACTCGTCGGCGCCAGGGCTCAGGCCAGCGTCGTCGTCGTCGCAGTCTCCTCCGGCGCTGACGGTGCCGCTGGGGGCCTCGCAGCGCTCGACCGTGGTGGCGTCGTCGCCGTAGCCGTCGCCGTCGGCGTCGGTGTACCAGAGGGTCATCAGGGACTGGTCCTGGTGGATGCTGTCGGTCAGCATCGCCACGCCGCCGCCGGCACCGATCCCGGGGCCGCCCATCACCAGGTCGGGCAAGGCATCGCCGTCCAGGTCAGGGCTCCAGGCCACGGCCCAGCCCAGGTTGTCGTCGGACATCGCGCCTTCGACGGTTAGATCGGACTCGTCGGTGCTGCGCACGCCCAGGGGGGTACCGTAGAACAGGTGGACCGCGCCGGCCCGACCCCGGTTGCTGTCGTTCTCGCGGTTGGGGGTGCCCAGGGCGAGGTCGGGGGAGCCGTCGCCGTCGAAGTCGGCCCCGCCGGCCACCACGTAGCCCACGGGGCCCCCGCCGGTTCCGACGACCGTGGCGTCCGAAGCGGCCAGGTCCACCACCCCGGCGAAGGGAGACAGCGCCAGGTGCACGGCGCCGGTGACCTCGTGGGTCGCGTCCTCGGTGCCCGGTGCGCCGATGAGCAGGTCGTCGAGCCCGTCGCCGTTCAGGTCGCCCGCCGTGGACAGGGCGTAGCCGGCCAGGGCGCCTTCGCTCGAGCCGGTGAACACCACGTCGGCGTCCGCGGGGGTCAGATCCCCAGAGAGCGGACCGCGGAAGAGCAGGGCGGCCCCGGCGTCGGCGTGGGCCGTGTCGTCGCCCCAGGCCCCGATGAGCACGTCGTCGTGGCCGTCGCCGTCTGTGTCGCCCACGCCGGCCACGCTGTGGCCCAGGAGCAGGAGCGGCGCGTCCCCGCGGATTGCCGCGTCGGCGCTGTCCAGCATCCGGTCGCCGGTGATCGGGCCGTGCACGAGGTAGGCCGCACCGGACGCCGGGCCGTTGGGGTCGGCTTCGCTGGCGCCGATGAGCAGGTCGTTGAGTCCGTCCCCGTCGACGTCGCCCGCAGCAGCGACGCTGACCCCGGCGAAGTCGCCACGGCGCTCGCCGACCAGGATCGCGTCGGCGGCCCCCAGGTCGACCTGGCCCGAGATAGGACCGGTGACGACGAAGACGGCCCCTTCGTGCCAGCCGTCCGCGGAGAAGGTCCGGCGGTTCGGGGCCCCGATGGCCAGATCGTCGTAGCCGTCGCCGTCGATGTCCCCCAGGCCGGCCAGGGTGTAGCCGGCCCAGCCGCCTTCGGTGTCGCCGAGCAATACGGCGTCGGCGTCTTCCAGGTCGACCTCGCCCAAGATGGGCCCGTAGAAGACGTAGACCGCGCCGGCTTCGCCTTCGTCGCCGGGTGCACCGACCGCCAGGTCGTCGAGGCCGTCGCCGTCGAGGTCGCCGACCGCCGACAGGGCGTAGCCGGCGTCCTGGCCGTAGCGCTCTCCGGTGATCAGCAGATCGGCAAGGTCGAGCCCCTCCACCGGATCCAGGTCGGCAGGGATCTGATCGGTCCGGCCGTCGCAGTCGTTGTCGACACCGTCGCAGGTCTCGGTGGCTCCTGGATAGGCCGCGCCGTCGCTGTCGTCGCAGTCGGTGGCGTCGGCGACGGCGTCGCTGGGCTGGTCGCAGGACTCGACCGGGCTCGCGGCGTCGCCGAAGCCGTCGCCGTCGCCGTCTAGGTACCAGGTGAGCGACTCGCAGGGGTCTTCTTCGGGGGTGTCGTCGACCGGGTCGTCGTCTTCGGGGGGATCGTTGTCGCTGGGCAGGCCGGTGTCGTCGGGGTCGGGGTCCGGGTCAGCGGTCAGGCCGGTGTCTTGGGGCTCGTCGTCGGGCTCGTCGTCTGCGGGCTCGTCGTCGGGCTCGTCCTGGGGCTCGTCGTCGTCTGCAGGCTCGTCGTCGTCTGCAGGCTCATCTTCGTCCGCGTCGTCGGGGAGGTCGGTGACCGGGTCATCTTCTGGTGGGTCGTCGTCTACGGGCTCTTCTTCTACGGGCTCCTCTTCTACGGGCTCGTCATCGGTGGGCTGGTCGTCGACCGGGTCGTCGATGGGGTCCTCGTCCGCGGGGTCGTCGACCGGGTCGTCGACCGGATCATCCACCGGGTCGTCGATTACGGGGTCGTCGTCGGTGGTGTCGCCGCAGGCCTCCAGGCCCTCGTCGACGGCGCCGTCGCAGTCGTCGTCTCCTTCGTCGCAGACCTCGTCGGCCCCGGGAAAGGTCTGGGCGTCGGCGTCGTCGCAGTCGTCGGCGTCATCCAGGGCGCCGGGTCCGGCCTCGCAGGCCTGGACTGTCGTGTCGGCATCGCCGTGGCCATCGCCGTCTGTGTCTGCGAAGAAGTCGGCGCCCAGGTACTGCTCGGCGGCGTCGGCACCAGGGATCAGGAAGGCCGCACCGGCATTGCGCCCGCCGACGTCGTCTCTCAGCGCACCGACGGCGAAGTCGGGCACGCCGTCCCCGTCGGTGTCGCCCGCGCCGGTCACACTGAACCCGGCCAGAGCGCCGGCCCCGCCGCGGGCCATCAGGGCGCCGTCATCGAGGGTCAGGCTGCCGGTCACCGGTCCGGAGAAGAGCACGGCGCTGCCGAAGTCTCCGGCAGGTGCGCCGATCACCACGTCGCCCAGGCCGTCGCCGTCCACGTCACCCACGCCGGCCACGGAGAAGCCCGCGTCAGAGGACACGCCGTTGCCGTCGAGCAAGGTGTCCGCCAGCCCCAGGCTCAGCTCGCCGTCGACCGGGGACAGCAGGACATAGGCCCGGTCCTGACCCGGGGCACCGACCAACAGGTCGGCCAGCCCGTCGCCGTCCAAGTCGCCGGCGCCGGCCACCGACGTGCCGGCGCTGGCAAAATCCGTCTCGCCGATGAGCACGGCGTCGGCGTCTTCCAGGCTGAGCTCTCCGGCCACTGGGCCGCGCACCAGGTAGACGGCCCCGGACTCGGCCCCGCCGCCGTCGTGGCCGATGGCCCCGACCAGCAGATCGTCGGTACCGTCGCCGTCGGTGTCGCCGGCCATCGCCACGGACCAGCCGGCGGCGTCAGCGGCGTCGGCTCCCCACAGCAGAGCGTCCGCCTGGGACCAGTGTCGGGTCTCCAGCACCGGTCCGTAGAACACGGCCACGGCACCGGCCATGGGCAGGTCTTCGCCATCCCGGGCCCACGCGCCCACGACCACGTCGTCGACGCCGTCTCCGTTCAGGTCTCCACCGCCTGCTGCGGACCAGCCGAAGCCTTCGCCGACCCCGCTGCCCACGATGCGCCCGGCGCTGTCCGCCAGGTCCACGTCGCCGACCACCGGGCCGGTGACCACGTAGACGGTGCCTTCCACCAGATCCCCAGCCAGGTCCTGGTCCACGTGCTGGGTCGACGTGACCAGCAGATCCCCGAGCCCGTCCCCGTCCTGGTCGCCGGCCGCAGCGACCACGAAGCCGGCGCCATCTCCCGGATCCTCGCCGTTCAAGGTGGCCACGACCCGTCCGCCGGAGACCAGCAGGGCCTGCCCGGGCACGGCCACTTCACTGGTGTCGCCAGGCACGCCGACCAGCACGTCGGCGAGCCCGTCGCCGTCGGCGTCACCGACCCCAGCCACGCTGTGTCCGGCGCTGTCTCCGGACAAGGTGCCAGACGCGATCAGCAGCTCCGTGCCCAGCACCGGACTGTCTCCCAGGCCGGGCGCCAGGGTGTCGATCCGGCCGTCGCAGTCATTGTCGACGCCGTCACAGACCTCGACCCCGCGCGGGTTCACGTCGGGGTCGGCGTCGTCGCAGTCCCCGACCACCGTGCTGCGGTCGGTGGTGGCTTCACAGGTGGGCACCGAGTCGTCGTCGCCGTAGCCGTCGCTGTCCTTGTCGACGTACCACCCGCTCATGCCGTCTTCGTCGACCGCGCCGTCGCAGTCGTTGTCCACCCCGTCGCACAGCTCAGGGGCGCCCGGGTAGGTCGTCGGATCCCGATCGTCGCAGTCCTGGTCGCGATCGACGCCGTCCCTGTCCCAATCGCAGCTGGTCAGGCAGAGTGCGCTGAGCGCAAGGAGGACGCGGACTCTGGGCATGCACACTCTCGGCGGACCCCGGACCCCTCGGGAATCGACACAGCGGGCGTCGAGCGTGAGGGGGGGCCTGTCGAGAAGACGCGATCAGCCGAACAGGGCCTCGTTCAGGCAGCTCTCGTCGGCCGTGCGGATGGACTTGCCCAGGGCGATCGCGCTGGGCAAGGTGTTGGCCACGTAGAAGTCCAGGCCCAGCACCTTGCCGCGGTAGAAGGCCTGGTCCGAGCCGGTTGCGCCACCGTCCAGAGCCTGGCGAGCGATGCGTGCCTGCTCCAGGGCGTGAAGTCCCAGCACCACCGTGCCCATCATCTCCAGCAGTGGCGTGGCCTGAACCATCACCCCGGCCAGGTTGTCTTCGGCCCCCACGCTGCCCAGGTGCATCGCCGTGGCGCCGACGGCCTGAACCGCCCGTTCCAGCGCGTTCGCCTGGTCGGCGAGACCGGCGTCCCGGGCGGCCTGGATGCCGTCGCCGGCCTCCTGGATCCACTGCAACAGCAGCATGCCGCCGCCGCGGGTGAGCTTGCGGCCCAGCAGGTCCATGGCCTGGATCCCGTTGGTGCCCTCGTAGAGCGACGCGATCTTGAGGTCCCGCATGTGTTGCTCGACGGGGTACTCGCTGATGTAGCCGTAGCCCCCATAGGTCTGGATCGCGAGCCGGGTGCACTCGAAGCCCAGGTCCGAGCACCAGGCCTTGACGATGGGTGTCATGAGCTCGACCAGGTTGTCGAAGTGCTTGCGCCGGTCCGGGTCCGGGTGGCGGTTCGCCATGTCGTTGCGCCAGGCCGTGGTGTAGACCAGCGAGCGCATGGTCTCGACCGAGGTCTTCTGGAGCATGAGCATCCGGCGCACGTCGGGGTGGTGCACGATGGCGACCCGGGGAGCGCTCGGGTCCCGCCACTGTTCGACGGCGGAGCCCTGGATGCGCTCGCGGGCATAGGTCAGCGCGTTCAGATAGGCCGCGCTCGCCGACGCCAGGCCCTGGAGGCCGACCTGGATCCGGGCGTCGTTCATCATCATGAACATGATGCGCATGCCGCTGTGTTCGTCGCCGAGCAGGTAGCCGCGGCAGGGGCCGTTGGCGCCCAGCACCAGGGTGCAGGTGGCCGAGCCGTGCAGGCCCATCTTCTCCTCGATCCCGACCACCACCGCGTCGTTTCGCGCACCCACGTCGTCGCCGGCGATCTGCAGCTTGGGCACCAGGAAGATGGAGATGCCCTTGGTGCCTTCGGGTGCCCCGGGTGTCCGGGCCAGGACCAGGTGGAGGATGTTGTCGGTGAGGTCCTGGTCGCCGGCGGTGATGAAGACCTTTTCGCCCTCGAGGTGGTACACGCCGGGCTCGTCGGTCGGGGTGGCCCGGGCCCGGTTGTCGCCGACGCTGCTGCCCGCACCGGCTTCGGTCAGGCACATCGTGCCGGCCCACTCGCCAGCGTACATCTTGGGCAAGCACAGGTCCTTGATCCATCCGGGGGCGTGCTCGGTGACGAGCTCTGCCGCGCCGCGGATCAATCCCGGGTAGGTCATGAAGGCGGTGTTCGCCGCCGAGAAGATCTCCCCCACCGCGGCGCCCACCGGCCGGGGCAGCCCGATGCCGCCCCACTCGGCGGGGGCCATGGTGCCGATCCAGCCCGACGCGCGGAACTGGGCAAAGGCCATTGGAAAGCCGGACGGTGTCGTGACGTTGCCGTCGGCGTCGAGCTGGCAGCCCTGGACGTCGCCGGACTTGTTGAGTGGCCACAAGAGCTCGGTCGCGACCTTGGCGGCCTGGTCGATCATCGCGTCGTAGAGGTCCTGGTCCATGTCGGCGAAGGCCTCGAAGTCCTTGAGCGTGTCCTGGACCCGGAGCTGCTCGAAGAGGACGAAGCGGATGTCGCGCAGGTCGAAGTTGATCCCGGTGGCGCTCATGGGACTCCCCTGGAAATGAATGGCGGCTCAGTGGTGTAGCGGGCCTAACAAGGCGGGGGGGTGGTCACCCCAGGAAGCAGCCCCCGGCGCCTCGGTAGGTCGCGACACGGTCCAGCACGCCTTGTCCCCGCAGGAACAGGTACTCGGTGAAGTGCTCGGCGAGCTCCCCGGCCTTGGCGTGGCGGAAGAAGACCGGGTCTCCCAGGGACAGGGCCAGCCCCTTGGGCACGCGGAGCGGCGTCTGCACCTCGCCGGCGCCCTCCATGCCGAGCAGCGCCAGGCCCTGGGGCAGCCACGGCACGGGGAGTTTGTCGGGGCCTGCCGCGCCGCTGGCTACGTAGCCCCCGCCGTGACAGGTCACGTGGCGAGGGTCGGGCCGCCGGACGACCTGCAGGGCAAAGGCGATGGCCGGGTCCAGGTCCAGGCCCTGGAAGTAGTCGAACAGGTGGGAGTCCACGAAGCCACTGCCAGCGGTGACCTCGGTCAGGTGTGGTTCGGCTGCGGTCAACGACACGCTCCCGGTGCCGCCGCCGTTGAACAGGTCATAGGCGATGCCGCGTGCGCGAAGGCCCGCGGCGATGCGGGCCCGCACCTCGACCACGTGGGGGTGGGCCTTGCGCTTCATCCAGCGCGTGGCCGCGTTCATGGGGCCGGACACGAAGGGGCTGGCGTCCTGGACCCCGGCGATGTGGGACTCGTAGCCCATCACGCCTTGGAGGCGCAGACCGGGCCGGCCGGCGATGTGCTCGCACAGCGACAACACCCCCGCCGGCGTGCGCAGGGGACTGCGCCGGGCGCCCACGTGCACCCACGGACCGAGGGGGCGGTAGCTGGTGTCGACCTCGACCACCACGGGGATGACGCTGTCGACCGCCCGGGCTGCCCGATCGAGCAGGTCCAGCTGTCCGGTGCTGTCCACGACGATGCCCACGGTGGCCGGGCCCAGGTTGGCCTGGGCGAGCAGGTCTGCGTCGCACAACTGACCCGTGGGGTAGGCCACGAAGAGGTCGTGGAAGCCCCGCTGTGCCAGCCACGCGGCTTCGGTCGCCGAGAAGCACATCACACCCTTCAGCGTGTCCCCGCCCTGGGCGAACAGGTGCTCCATGAGCGCCACACAGCGCAGGGACTTGCTGGCCATGCGCAGCGTCTTGCCGGCCGCCCGGACCGGGGCGAGCAGGGTCTCCAGGTTCCGGTCCACCGCGTCCAGGTCCACGAAGGCGCAGGGCAGGGGCTCGCCCTGGAGTGCGGCTCGGTAGTGGGCATAGGTGCTCATCGGAGCAGCGCGTCCAGGGCCTCGCGCACGGTGCGGACCGGCACCAGGCTCAGGCCGGGTGGCGGCTCGACCTTGCTGCTCGCTGGCACGATCGCCCGTCGGAAGCCGTGCTGGGCGGCTTCCTTGAGCCGCAGCAGCGGGTGCCCGACGGCCCGGACCTCGCCCACCAGGCCGACCTCGCCAAACGCCAGCGCGTGGGGATCGAGGGCGCGGTCCCGGAAGCTGCTGGCGATCGCCGCGACCAGGCCCAGGTCCACCGCCGGCTCGACGATGCGCAGTCCCCCGGCCGCCGAGACGAAGACGTCGCGCTCGCTCATGGGCAGGCCGAGCTTGCCCAGAACCGCCAGGAGCATCATGAGACGCCCACGATCGAGCCCCACCGCGGTCCGAGCCGGGCTGCCCAGGCCAGGCGCACCGACCAGGGCCTGGACCTCGGCCAGCACCGGCCTGCTGCCCTCCATCGCGGCGACCACGGCGGTTCCAGATGCGGTCGGGACCCGCTCCTGGAGCAGGCGTGCCGAGGCGTCGGGGACCTCGACCAGGCCCTCGTCGCGCATCTCGAACAGGCCGGTCTCGCCCGTGGGCCCGAAGCGGTTCTTGACCGCTCGGAGCATGCGCAGGCTGGAGCGGCCATCGCCCTCGAAGTAGACGACCGTGTCGACCAGGTGCTCCAACATGCGCGGCCCAGCCAGGCTGCCTTCCTTGGTGACGTGGCCGATCAGGAAGGTGGCGATGCCCTCGCCCTTGGCCAGGGCCATGGCCTGGCTGGCGACCTGGCGGACCTGGGACACCGCACCGGGCACGCCCTGGAGCGCCGGGTCATGGAGGGTCTGGACCGAGTCCATGACGACCGCAGCAGGCCGCAGCCGACGCACGGCTTCGACCACGGCCGGCAGGTCGGTCTCGGCCAGCAGCGACAGGCCATCGCCGGCCAGGCCGAGCCGATCGGCCCGCAGACGGACCTGGGCGGCGGACTCTTCGCCTGTGACGTACAGGGTCTGCAGGCCCCGCCGGCCCAGGGCGTCCAGGGCCATCAGCAGCAGGGTGGACTTGCCGACCCCGGGATCGCCGCCCAGCAGCACCAGGGAGCCGGCGACCAGGCCCCCCCCCAGGATCCGATCGAGCTCTCCGATGCCCACCCGCAGGCGGACCTCGCCGCCGCCGCGGACCGAGACGTCCTGGAGGGGGGTCGGGGTTAGGACCCGGGCCTTGGACGGTGGGGTGCCCACGCCCCCAGGTGCCGGGGTCTCCTCGACCAGGGTGTTCCAGGCGGTACAGCCGGCGCAACGCCCGGCCCAGCGTGTCTCGACGTGACCACAGGACGTGCAGCGGAACCGGGTTCGCGGGCGAGCCATGGCCGGCACGTACGCCCGCGGGACTGCGACGGCAACCAGGGGTGTGCCAGAAGGTGTCCGGACGGGAGCGGTAGTGTGCGTCGGACGGACGGGAGCACGGGATGAGACGGGTGATCGCGGTCATGGTGGGCCTGTTGCTGGGCGTGGTCTTGGGGCGGCTCGGGCCGGCCAGCGAGCTGGCCGAATTCGAGGCCCGGCTGGCCCAGGCCGAGGCGGCCGCAGACTGCGAGGCGCAGTCCCTGGGACGGGACCTGGCCGCGTTGATGGGGAGCGGGCTGGCGACGCCGCCACCGCGCCGGGCACCGCCGCCGGCCGTGGACCTCGAAGAGCTGGAGGGAGAGCTGGCCGAGGCCGAGGCCGAGGCCGAAGCCCTGCGCGAGGAGGCCAAGGCGGACCTCAAGCGAGAGCTCGCCGACGACCAGGAGCTCCAGGCGGCCCGGGCGGCCCTCGCCCTCCGACGGAGCCAGGCCCGGGCAGCCCTCATCGAGGACGCCGATCCCAGCGACGCGCAGCTGGCGGACATCGACGCCGCGGTGGACGACATGAACGCGTCCCTGGAGGTCCTGGCCCAGGACCTGGTGGACATGTTCGACCAGGGCGGGGAGCCCGGTCGCCGGGACGCGATGGTCTTTGCCGCCGAGGCCCTGGACACCATGATCGCCGCCGAAGACCAGATCTGGGACGCCCTGGACTCAGACCAGCGCGACGCGGTGGACGACGGCGCCGTGGACCCCTTCAGCTACGTGGACGAGGGCATCGTGGACGTGCTGGCCGCTCTGGGGGACACGCCCTGATGGCAGGGCCCGGCCGCCCCGACCCCAGCCCGCTGCAGTCGCTCACCGACACCCTGCTGGTGGCCCGCTTCCACTTTGCTCGCGCCGTGCGCACCCGCAGCGCCCTGAACCTGTGCGCGCTGTTCACCCTCTGCGCCACCGGCTCGGCCATCGGCTTTCGCCAGATCTTGAAGGCGATGGAGGACATGGCCTCGCGCACACTCGGGGTGCCCACGACGGACACCCCGGGCGCGATGTTCGACACCCTGCGGGTCCAGGGGGACCTGGAGTCGATGCTCGAGGCCATGCTGGGCAACGTGGAGCTGGTCGAGTGGGCGCTGACCACGCCCTACATGACCGTCACCTGGGCCTGGTCCGGGCTGGGGCTGATCCCCTTCCTGGCAGCGGCTGTCGGGGCCAACGCGATCTCCCCGGACCTGGCCGGGCGCACGATCCGCTTCGAGGCGCTGCGGACCGGCCGGCTCGAGATCGTGGGCGGGCGCTTCCTGGGGCTGGCGGTGCTGGTCTTGATCGCCATCGCTCTGAGCATCTCGGCACCGCTGGCCGTGGCGATGTTCTGGATGGCGGAGCAGCCCGCCCTGCGCCAGCTGACGACGCTCCTGGCCTTTGTGCCCAGGCTGTGGTTCTGGTCGCTGCCCTTCGTGGCGCTGGGGCTGAGCTGCTCGACGATGGTGAGCAACGTGAACTGGTCTCGGCTGTTCTCGGCCGGCGCGGTGGTGCTGACCTGGATCGGCTGGCGGGCAGCGGATCACTACGGCGAGGGCCAGGCGTGGTCCGATCTGGTCATCCTGTTGCTCCCCCAGGGCTGGATCGCCGGCCTGTGGGGACCCGGCACGGGCTGGCTGACCGCCGGGATCGTGCTGGCGGCGATCGGCGTGACCTATGCGATCCCCGGCCACTGGCTCCTGTCGCGGCGGGACCTGTGACGGCCCCCGCCCTGACCCTGCGAGACCTGCGCAAGCGCTACGAGCGCGGCGGTCCCTGGGCCCTGGACGGCCTGAGTTGCAGCTTCCCCCGGGGAGCCATCAGCGGACTGGTGGGGCCCAATGGCGCTGGCAAGACCACCCTGTTCTCGGCCGTGGCCGGGTACCTCCAGCTCCAGGGCGGCACGGTCGACATCCTGGGGGAGGGGCCCTTTGATCCCTTCCGGATGAAGGGGCGATTCGGCATGTTGCCCCAGGACGCGACCCTGGACCTGCGCCTGACCCCCACGGTGTTCTTGCGGGGCATGGCCCGGCTCCAGGGGCTGGGCCGGGACGCTGCAGAGGCGGCGGCGGCGGTGGCGATCGCGGCCGTGAACCTCTCGGATCGGGCCTCGGACCGAGTCGGCTCCCTCTCCCACGGCATGCGACGTCGCCTGGCGGTGGCCTCGGCCCTGGTCGGCGAGCCGGAGCTCATCGTGCTCGACGAGCCCACGGCCGGGCTGGATCCCAAGGAGGCCAGCAGCCTGCGCGGCGTGCTGATGGGGTTGCGCGGCCGGGCCAGCCTGATCGTGTCGAGCCACAACCTGGTCGAGCTGGAGCGCATCTGTGACCACGTGGTCTTGATCGAGGCCGGCCGGTGCCTGGGCCAGGGCACCATCGAGGCGCTCACGTCCCGCGGCGTCGAGGAGACCTGGACCCTGGGCCCCGGCGACGTGCCCTTGGCGGCCTTGCAGGCGGCGCTGCCAGACCACGCCTTCGAGCTGGTCACCCAGACCCTGGTGCACAGGGCGCCCACGGAACAACACCTGGACGCCGGCTCGGTGGTCATCGCTGGACAGCTCGCCGCGGCGGCCGTTCCGATCCGCGGGGTCCGCCGAGGGCGAAGCCTGGAAGAGAGCTACCTGGAGCGCACCCGATGACGAACGTGCTGCGGTGGGGCCGCTCGGCCTATGAGACCCCCCTCGATCTGGCCGGAGAGGCCGAGGCGCTGGCCGCACTCGGCTGCCGGGTGCGCCAGGAGGAAGGCCCCGAACCCGCCCTCGAGGACGTCGAGGTCCTGGTGGTGACGAGCCGCCAGCAGGTCCGGGCCGAGACCCTGGCCCGGGCCCCCCAGGTGGGGCTGGTGATCACCACCACGTCGGGGCATGACCACGTGGACCTGGCGGCCGCCGAGGCGCGCGGCGTGGCGGTCTGCCGTTGCCCGCTGGCCCGCAGGGATGCGGTGGTCGACACCGCCATGGCCATGGGTCTGGCCCTGCTCCGCGACCTGCCCGGTCTGCACGCGCGGGCCCGTGACGGCGCCTGGGCCCGCGGCGAGCTGCCCGCCCGGCGGCTCGGGCTGGTCCGGGGCCTGGAGGTGGGCGTGATCGGCTACGGCGTGATCGGTCGACGGGCGACGGAAGCGTGGCGCAACCTGGGCGCGAGGGTGCGCTGGCACGACCCGGCCGTCAGTGGCTCGCTCCCCCTGGCGGACCTGTTCGAGCTGTCCCGGCTGGTCACGTTGCACTGCGCCCTGACCCCCACCAGCGAGCGGATCCTGGACAGCTGGGCCTTTGACGCGATGGCCCCAGGCACGGTGGTGGTGAACACGGCCCGGGGTCGCTGTGTCGACGTCCAAGCCCTGCTCGCAGCGGAGCACCTGGGCGGGATCGGCCTGGACGTGTTTCCCCAGGAGCCCTGGCCGGGACTCCAGACGCTGGCCAGTCGGCCGTCGACGCTGCTCACGCCGCACGCGGCCGGCTACCACGCCGGTCTGGGCGCAGCGATCGCTCATGAGGTCGAAGCCACGGTCGGGGCCTGGCTCGAGCAGGCACCGCTCCCCCACAGGCTGGTCTGAGAGCGCCGCTCAGCGGATGGGCGCGTCGACCAGCTCGCCGACCGGGTCGAGCAGGATGCGTGCCGCCCGGGCGGCGGGACGATGGCGCCGGTCACCCAGCCAGTGCCAGGCCCGGTAGCGGGCCTCGCCCAGGAGCCACCCGCCCACGGGGGTCCATGCCAGGTCCCAGGCCGACGGGGTCTCGTTCCAGCCCTCGACGGCGTACTCCCACAGGGTGGAGTGCACGACGCCGGCGATGGCGGCGGCCCCCGGCGAGAAGCCCTCCCGGCGCATTCGGACGTGGATCTCCGAGCCCTGGAGCGCGTGGCCGAGCACGTTGGTCGTCCAGGCGTCGCCGTCGGCCTGGAGCCAGCCCAGGGGCCCGCCGCCGCCCATCGTCTCCGGCTCCCACACCGGAGCCCGGCCGAAGTTCGACTGGAACTTGGCCCACGACGGGGTCAAGGAGTTGCCGTGGTCCTGCCAGTTGGGCGGCTGGCTGATCATCAGGGTGGCGTACTGGGCCCCCCACTGGAGTGCCCCCAGCGTGGCGACCCGCGCCAGTCGCCGGGCCGGAGGATCCTGGGGGTGCCACTGCAGATCCAGGTCGGCCAGGGGCTCGGCGGACAGGGCGGTCAAGGCGAGGGTGAGGCTGAGCATGGGGGAGGGGACTGCAGAGGGCGTGCCAGCCTGCGCCGCGCCGTTTCGTGCGGATCCAGCGGACCTGGGCTGCACCAGGTGCGCAGCCCGGGTGGCGGCCCCGCGCACAGGGTTGCGCAGCGCTCGCCCGGGTCCGGCAGACCTCAGTTGGCCATTGACCTGGCAACAGCCCGAGTGCGAGACTCTTGACGTAGCAAGACGCTTCTCCCCGACCCGTCCCGGAGCTCGCTCATGGACCCGCAGCCGTCGATGGTGCACCACCTTCCGGCCGCCCGCGCCCCCCGCAGCCTGGACCTGTGGGTGCTGGTGATGGTTGCGGCGGCGTTTGTGGGTGTACAGGGGATCTGGTCGCTGCTGTAGTTCTCGTCCTCGGCTCAGCCCAGCGCGTCCCGCAGCGCAGCGATCGCCTGGACTTGGAGATCTCTTTCTCGGCCCACTTCGGTGAGGGTCTCCAGGTGGTGTCGGGTCTGATCGCCCACCTTGGTGAAGTGGTACGCCAGGTAGGTCTCCAGGTCGAAGGGCATGACGCGCGGGGCGATGCGCAGGACAGCTCGGATGAGCACCGGACGCACCAGCAGGCGCAAGACCGGCGGGCCCTGGTCGTGCCACGACGCGGCCACCACCATGGACTCCCGGGCGCTGCGCGCGATCAGACCCAGCGTCGGGGATCGGCGCAGGTGGTCGAAGGACCAGCCTGCGGTCTCGAGCCCACCGATGGCCGCCAGGAGCACCGCGCTGCCCAGCGCTGACGCCAGGCCCACCCGACGGTTGTACGACGCGGGACAGTGGCCGGCGGACAGGGCCTCTGCAGCGGCCCGCGCCGGTGCCTCCGCGCCGCCGAACTGGCTGGGAGACCAGGGCGGCAGGTACTCGGCGATGCCCGGCACGTCACGGGTCTCGGTGGACAGCGGCGTCTGCCAGGAGATGAAGCCGATCATGCCCTGGACCCGACGCTCGGGCGGAAGCAAGGCGGCGACCCGATCGGCGTCTCGCAGTCCCGGTGTCATGGACACCAGCACGGCCTGCCCGCTCGCTGCGATCAAGGCATCGAGCCAGGGGCCGGCGAGGGCGGGCGTGGAGATGCAGAGCCAGACCTGGTCGAAGGTGCGCTGGGCGACCTGTTCGGGCCCGGTCAGCACCTCGTCCACCTGGAGCGTGACGGCCTGTCCCTTCTGGAACCCGTTGAGGGGGTACATCGGCAGGCCTGCCCGACAGGCCTCGGCGTACTTGTCCTTGACCAGCAAGGAGACGCCGTGGCCGGCGAGCTGGAGGTGGCGGGCGTAGACCTGGCCGACAGCGCCGGCCCCGACGATGAGCACGTTCATGACGCCGGCTCTATCCCGGAGCCGCGGCCGGCCGGCTACCCTGCGGCCGCCATGACGCCTCCAGTGTTCTTCGTCGTCGGTCTGCTGGCCTGCACCGACTCGTCCACGTCGTCCGAGGACTCTGCCGTCGCAGAGCCGGGATCGTGGCACGCCCTGCTCACCGCGGACGGGCTGTTGTCCCAGGAGCATCCGCCGCTCCTGGAGCTCGACAGCGGCCTGGCGCGGGTCTGGGAAGGCTCCTTCGACGGCCTCGAGGGCCGGGGCGCCCAAGGCATCGACAGGGATCCTGCGGGCCGCACGGTCTACACCCGGGTCACGGGGTCCACCCTGGGGGGCTGGGTCGATGTCCTGGGGCCCGACGGCGAGCTGAGCTGGACCTGGGACGGCGCCGGCGTCGGGGGCCTCTCCTTTCCCCACGGCGTCGCCTGGACCCCGTGGGGCGACCTGGTCATCGCGGACACGTCGGCAGCCCGCCTGATCAGCGTGGATCTCGACGGCCAGCTGCTGTGGGAGGAGCCCCTGCCGACCACGGCGCCCAATGGCCTGGCCCTCTGGACCGACGACTCGGGGGTCGCCCACCTGCTGGTGACCGGCCGGCACGCCCTCACGGTCGGCGGCGCCGACGACCAGGAGCTCATCAACCGGTACCGCCTGGCTGACCGGGACCAGGCGCCGACCCTGACCTGGTCCAGGGTGCTCCCGCCAGACGACGCCGGCGAGGTCGAGAGCCCCCACGGGCCGACCCTGCTGGACGACGGCTCGGCCCTGTACTGCGCGCGGGGACAGCACCAGCTGGTCCGGCTGGACGCCGACGGCGAAGAGACCTGGCGCAGTCCCCTGGACCGGACCGTGCTGGACAAACCCCAGGACGTCGCCTGGGTCGACGGGGCCCTGTTGGTGGCCGACTCCAGTGCGGGCCAGCTCTTGCGCTTCGACGACCCCTTCGACGCCTTCGACAACACGGCGAACGCGGCTCTGGACGGGATCTTCGGGGTCCAGGTCATCGGCTGCGGCCCGGCGGACTCGCTGCCCTGCTACGGCCCGTCGCGCTGAAGTCGCGGGGGCGCCCAGGGCCGCTCCAGCATCAGGTAGACGCTCAACGGCGAGACCCCCGGCTGGCGCGGCACGCCGCCGGCCCAGCCCAGCGCGCCCTCCAGCTGCCAGGACCCTCGGGTCCAGCCCCCGTGGGCCGCCAGGCCCCACACGCCGCCGCCCACCGTGCCGCCGTCCAGGGTCACGCCGGCCCAGCCGCGCTCCCCTTGGGAGACGATGCCGACCCTGCCCACCGCATAGTCTTCGGCCCAGAACTCGAACCACGCAGCGCCTGCCAGAGGGACCTCGTAGGGGGTCAGGCCGCCGATGCGCGTCTGGGTCAGAGCGTCTTGTTCCTCGGCCCAGCCCACATGGAGGCCCAGCCACGGGGCCACCGGCCACCGGGGGCGCCAGGAGCCGTCGAAGAACAGGTGCGGCGAGAGCGTCTGGGCGCCGTAGGGGAGCGGCTCGACGTCCAGGCCGATGCGCAGTCGGGCCTGGAGCGCACCGTCCTGTTGCCAGAGTCCGGCGGTCGCGTCGGCGCGGATCCAGAGGGCCGGGTCCGGCACCCCGACCACGGTGCCGTCCAGGGCGCCAAAGGTCGTGTAGCGGGCATGGCCTTCGGCGCCGATCCACAGCCCCCGGTCCAGGTAGCGCTGCACGCCCACCTCTGGCCCCAGGTAGCTGGACCGCAGGGCCCTGCCCGGGTCCGGTGCCCCCGCGGTCCAAGGGTTGAAGAAGAAGCCCGCGGCAAAGGCCGCGCCGCGCAGGCCGATCCACGCGCGGCCTCCCGACCGCTCCTGACGCCAGTGCAGCGCCAGGGTGTCGGTGTAGAGCACGGCCGACAGGTGGTCGGTGCGGATGCCCAGGTCCGTGATGCCGTTGCCCGACGCCTGGATCTGCCCGCCGAAAGCCAAGCGAGCCTCGACGGGCCCGGCGAGGGCTAGAGCCCCCAGTGACAGCAGGCAGATCACGACGGCACTACTCGCCCAGGTCCTTGAGACAGTCCCGGGCGCGGCTGCGCACGTCGCGGTGGCCCGACTCGGCGAACAGTGCCGCCAGCGCCCGGGTGCCGTCGTTGCCCCAGCCCCCGTCGATGCGCATCCCCAGGCCGATCAGGAAGTTGTCCTGGACGCCCTCGTGGCCCGTGGCGATGAGGGCTTCGGCCGCCGCGAGGGCGCCTTGGGGCTGCGTGGCCCCCAGGGCCCTCGCGCTGTACTCGGCCAGCTTCTTGTCCTGGTCGGGCTGGGTCGCCCAGGTGCGCAGCTCACCCACGAAGGCGTCGGCGCCGTCGCCCTTGTCCCGGCCGCGACAGGTCAGGTTCTGGGCCAGTCGAAGGGGGGTGTTGTGGCTGTCCAGGGTCAGGGCCCGTTCGACAGCGCGGATGCCGGCGGCGTCTGGGGGTGCGGTGCGACTGGCGCTGCAGCTCAGCACGGTCTGACGCACGTCCACCTGGACCGTGGCGCCCGGGATGTAGCTGGTGCTCGAGTAGGGGGTCTGGACGATCGTGTAGGTGCCCAGGCCCAGCCCGACGAGCACGTTGATGCCGTCCCAGACGCCCGTCAGATTGGCCGGACCGCTGGCGTTGTTGAACGACAAGGGGTCCGTGCGGCCGGCGGGGGAGAGCAACAGCGTGACAGAGGCGTGCATGCGCTCGTCGTCCAGCAGGACCAGCCGCTTGGCCGCCAGCGCTGCCCCATAGGTTCCGATCCGGTCGTCGCTGTCGGCCAGCATCACGTCGACCCCGACGGCGATCTGGCTCGGCGTCCCGGACAGGATCATGCGCGCACCGGCGTCGCGCACGTCTCCGGTCTCACCGCCGTCGGCGCCCGCTGCCAGCCAGTCCGCGACCGCCTGGCAGCCGGGCACGCCCAGGTCCGCCAGCGACTTCCAGGCGTCGCGGGTGTCGTCGGTGCCCAGCAGGGGCTGGTACCGGGCCAGTCCCTTGGCGATCTTCTTCTCCGAGGCCTTGCCACACCAGTTGCTGTACGGAGGGCGATCGGCGTGGAGCTCGGGGGGGGCAGCCAGCGCCACGGCCGGCAGGAGCAACAAGAGGGTGCGGGGCATGGGGCGATCTCAGTCGATGTAGCCGAGGGCCTTGAGGCGCTCGGCCTCGTCGGCGGTCAGGTCCTTGCGCTCGGGCGTGGCCCAGGGGCGCACGCCGTCCTCGAAGGTGGGCACCGTGGTGACGGGACGCCGCTGGCGCTCTTCGGGGGTCAGCACTTCGGTGATGGGTCGACCATCCAGGTCGTCGGCCGTCGGCAGGCCCATCAGCCACAGGACCGTCGGGGTGGTGTCCACCGAGCGCACGGTTCCCGTCAGCTCGCCGGCCTTGACGCCGGGTCCGATCACCCCGAAGATGCCCGGATCTTCCTGGCCGTGGGCCCCGGAGTTCACGAAGACCGAGAACAGGTCGTTGCTCTCCTTGGCCAGGGTCTCGGCCGCCGCTGTCTGCAGGCCCTGGCTGGGTCTGAGCGAGTCGCCCACCCGGTGGAAGGCCAGCTGGCCGTCCCCCAGGGTCAGCCCGGCGAGCCGGGTCAGGTGGGCCTCGGCGTCGTCGCCGGTGACCTGGATGTTCGGGAAGCTCAGCACGCAGGCCAGGTCCGGGGTGCGGCCGTACCACGTGACCTCGCGCTTGCTCAGGGTCAGGCGGGCGTCCTTGGCCTGGAGCTCGCCGTCCTCGATGGTGCGCGGGTCGGTGGGGGCGTCTCGGCCCTCCAGCGCGGCCCGCCGGTAGGCGATCCGGCGCTTGCAAGGCTCGGCGGCACGGTGCCCGTGGTCGCTCCAGACCACCACATAGCCGTCGGCGCCCGCGTAGCGCAGGCCTCGCTCCAGCAGCCGGTCGGCCACCTTGCCGGTCTCCAGGACCAGCTCTCCACCCCGCTCGACCCGTGCCCTGGCGCTCTCGGGGGTGCCCTGCATGCGCACGGGATCCCGCCAGATGGTGTACTCCTGGAACATCACGTGCAGCGCCTGGTCCCAGCCGTAGTAGGGCAGGATGGCCAGGTCGAAGCCCGGGTCCCGGTCCAGCCAGCCGGTCATGGTGTCGCTGACCGAGAACTCCAGGCCGAGCTGGGCGAGCTGTTCCTTGTGCGCCTTGGGGCTGAGCCGCCGCCCCCGCACGTCGCGGCTCCCGGGCGGGTAGCTGTCGTTGCCCTCCCGGCTGATCATCACGCCGTTGATCGGGTAGGCCGGCTTGGTCACCCAGTAGTCGGCCACGAAGACCCGCCGACCGAGCTCGCCTGCGATGTCCCAGAGCCGCTTGACCTTGACCTGGCTCGGGTGGGCGGCAAAGGTGCTGCCCGGGCGGCTGTTGTCCTGGACGATGCCGTGGCGCGCCTTGTAGACCCCGGTCGCCAGCGTGGTCCACGACTCGGGGGACTGTGCCGAGTCGACCTGGAGTGGGGCCGTCGCGCCGTCCTTGCGAACCCGGGCCAGGTTGGGCAGCAGGCCCTCGTCGAAGAGCGGGTCCAACATGCGCCAGTCCCCGCCGTCGATGCCGACCACGACCACCCGGGTCGGAGGGGCCACCGGGTCGGCGAAGTACTCCCCGCAAGCCACCAGCCCCGCAAGGGCCAGGGCGCCCGCCAGCACGCGGCCGGCCCTCAAGACAGCCCCGCCACGTGGGCGTCCAGGGCGTCCAGCTCTTCGCGGAAGGGCGCCTGGACCGCGGGAAAGCGGAAGCCCGTCTTGGGGTCCAGGTCGAACGCCGTGACCCGAAAGCTGATGGCGAAGCGCTCTCGCTTCCACTGTGCACGGCAGAGCAGGGTGACGAACTTGCGGATGTCGGCGGCAAAGGCTGTCGTGGCGCCGCCGTAGTGCTCGCCGAGCTCGGGCCACAGGACCTCGAACAGCGCGACGGGATCCCGCCCGTTCTGCACGAACTCGTACATGAGTCGGTCCAGGATGGCGAAGGGCATCAGGTCGTCTTCGTCGGTCTGGGTGCGGTCGGCCGGGCGCAGCTCCGCGGTCGGCTGCTGGGCGAGCACCGGGTCCAGCGCCGGCAGGTCGTGAAAGTCCCGAGCCCAGCGCAGCCAGGTCGTGACCAGGCTCTTTGGCACGTCGGCGATCGGGGCCAGCCCGCCCGACGTGTCGCCGTCCATGGTCGTGTAGCCCACCGCGGCCTCGCTCTTGTTCGAAGTGGTGAGCAACAGGGCCCGGCGCAGGTTTGCCAGCATCCAGATCTGCACGCCGCGGACCCGAGCCTGCACGTTCTGCAGGGCCAGGTCCTGCACCGGATCGTCCCACGACAGCGGGCCACCGTTCAGCTGCTCGGCCAGCCTGAGGCTCTCGTCGAGCACGGCCTGGACGTCGAGCTCGTGCCACTCCGCGCCAAAGGCCGTGGCCAGCCGCCGGGCGGCGTCGCGGGTGGTCGAGCCGGAGTTCTCGGTGCTCAGGTAGGCCATGGCCAGGCGCTCACGGGTGTGCCTGAGCTGGCCGTCGTTGGCGAGCATGCGGTGGACCAGCGTGGCCACCATCGCCGAGTCCCGCCCGCCCGAGAGGGCCACCACCACGCCGGGTACGCCGGTCTTGCGCAGGTAGTCCCGCAGGCCCAGGGTGAGCGCGAGCTCGAGCTCCAGGTGGGGGACGTCGGACGGCTTCAGCGGTCCCAGGCGAGGCTCCAGCCAGGCCAGGCTCGGATCCGCGCTCCCGGCGCCCTCCTGGATCCAGTAGGGGGCGTCGGCCTGGGCCGGGGTGTCGGAGCCCCATGTGCCCGGCAGCGTGACCTCGGTGGGCAGCGGTCCATAGTCCCCGTTCTGGAGCCGGCGGACCTGTTCCCGCCACGAGCCCTGCTCCCGGCGAGCCCGACGCAAGACGTCCAGGTCGACCACCTGGTGCACCAGGTCCGACTCGCCGGCGAACAGGAAGCGGCGGCCCTCGGCCAGGGTGGTGCCGTCTGCGGCGACGATGACGCTGCCATCGAAGATCAGACGGGTCGCATCGCAGCCCAGGAGCGAGCTGTACAGGTAGACGCACTTGTCCTCGCGGCTGACCTGTTCGACCAGGCCGCGTCGGGTCCGGTGCTTGCCGATCACGAACCAGCTCGCCGATGGATTGCCCAGGATCTCCGCGCCCGCCAGGGCATAGACGGAGCCGGGCCGAATGCCCAGCCAGCCGTCCTCGCAGATCTCCAGGGCCAGCCGGCCCAGGCCCTGGGCGTGGAAGATCAGCGTGCCGATGGGGCACTGCTCGCCGTCGGGGGTCTCAAAGGTCTCGGCCCGGCCGTGGGGCCAGGGCTGGTACCAGCGGCTCTCGTACTCCACGTCGCCGACGGCCAGGTTCTCCTTGCAGGTCAGCCCGGCCAGCTGGCCGTCTGCGAGCACAGCCATGGCGTTGTACAGGACGCCCTGGTGGGCGATGGGCAGGCCCACACACGCGATCAGGCCCGCCGTCTGCTCCTGGACCTGGCGCAGCACCCGCCACGAGTGCTCCAGGGTGCCGGAGCGGTGCAGCCGATCCCCCAGGCTGTAGCCGGACACGCAGCTCTCGGGCAGGACCAGGACCTGGCCGCCCTGGGTGCGGGTCTCGGCCATCACCTGGGTGATGCGCCGGGCGTTGCCCGACCAGTCCCCGACCGTCTGGTTCAGGCTGGCCGCGGCGACGTGGGCGGTGCTCATGCGCCGGATCCTCGCAGACCGGCCAGCAGCTGGTCCACGCCTTGGGCGAAGCCGTGCCCGCCCTCGGCGGCCGTGACCCACTTGGGGTGGGCATCCATGCGGTCCAGGAAGTCGGCGACGTTGGCGACGCCGATGCTCAGCGGAAAGGCGCCGAACATGGGCTCGTCGTTGGCCGAGTCCCCGAAGAAGGCGTAGTCGCCGATCACCTGGTCCAGATCCTCGCCCCACAGATCGTGCAGCAGGCGCCGAATGCCCGTGAGCTTGTCGAAGGACCCGTACCAGCCGTTCACGTGGATGCTCGAGACCTTGCAGGTGGCGCCGGCGTTCCGGAATTCCGCCACGATGGCGTCGATTGCGGCGTCGCCCACGCGCGGCACGTCCTCGCAGAAGTCGATGGCCAGGTCCAGATCCCGATACGGCTGGTCCGACGCCAGGGCTGTGCCCGGCACCGCGGCCAGGATGCGCTCGCCCAGCGCACTCAGTCGCGCCCGGTTTGCCGCACGCGTCGGCGCGTCCTGGAGGAAGCGCCGCTCCAGGCGGCCGTCCTGCATCCAGAACCACAGGCCTCCGTTCTCGCCCACGACCCCGTCGACGGGCCACATGCGGGCGATGTGGTCGACCCACCCCCCGGGCCGTCCGGTGATCGGCACCACGCGAAGACCCTGGGCCTGGAGCTCCGCCAGGGCCGCAAAGGCCTGGGGCACCAGTCGCCCGTGGTGGGTCAGGGTGTCGTCGATGTCGCAGAACACCCCGCGCAGGCCCGCCCCGAGGTCTGGGGGAGCCGTGCTCAGCAGTGGCGGGGCCGTGGGATTACTCCACCGTCCAGGTGTTGCCGGACTGCAGGATGGCGTCCAGGGAGACGTCGGGCTTGATCGTCTCGGCGTAGCGCAACTGCTCCTGGAACGCGCCGTCGTAGGTGGGACGGGCTTCCTGGTAGAGCACGCCCATGGGCACCGGGTAGTCGGGGTAGTCCAGCTGCACGAGCATGCCGGCGAGCACCTTGTTGTGCCGGTCGTGCACGATGCAGTCGGACGCCGTGTAGCCGGAGCCCTCGGCCAGGCTCACGACCTCGATGCTGAGACCGCTGAGCCGCAGGCCCTTGGGCGCGTCCTTGGCGCCAAAGGTCATCGGCTCGCCGTGCTGCAGGAACACGCAGGTCTCAGCCTTGACCTTGCGGTTGACCACCGAGTCGAAGGCCAGGTCGTTGAAGATGTTGCAGTTCTGGTAGATCTCCAGGAACGAGGCGCCGCTGTGGGCCTCGGACTCCTTGAGCACCGCGCGCAGGTCCTTGGGGTAGATGTCGACGCTGCGGGCCAGGAAGGTACACCCGGCGCCCAGAGCCAGCTCGAGGGGCTGGAACGGTGCGTCCAGGGACCCCAGCGGCGTGGACTTGGTCTTCTTGCCCACCTCGCTGGTGGGGCTGTACTGGCCCTTGGTCAGGCCGTAGATGCGGTTGTTGAACAGCATCACGTTCAGGTCGACGTTGCGGCGCAGGCAGTGGATCAGGTGGTTGCCGCCGATGCTCAGGCCGTCGCCGTCGCCGGTGATGACCCACACGCTCAGGTCGGGCCGCGTGGCCTTGAGGCCTGTGGCGAACGCTGGCGCTCGGCCGTGGATCGTGTGGAAGCCGTAGGTGTTCATGTAGTAGGGGAACCGGCTGCTACAGCCGATGCCGCTGATCACCGCGAAGTTCTCGCGGGGGATGCCGAGCTGGGTGAAGGTCGTCTGGACCTGACTCAGGATCGAGTAGTCCCCGCAGCCGGGGCACCACCGGATCATCTGGTCGGACATGAAGTCCTTCTTGGTGTAGCTCGGGGTCTCCTCTTCCACGCCGACCTCGTCTGCGGTCATTTCGTGTTCTCCATGCATCTTGATGTCCTACCGATTGGCGTCGATGGCGGCCAGGATCTCCTGGACCTTGAAGGGCTGGCCGGTCACCTTGGGCAGGCTCACGACGTCGAGAAGGAACTTGGCACGGATCAGCTTGTTCAGCTGGCCCATGTTCATCTCGGGGATGATCACGCGGTCGTAGCGGGCGAGCAGCTCGCCCAGGTTGCGCGGGAAGGGGTTCAGGTGCCGCAGGTGGGCGTGGGCCACGTCCCAGCCCCGGGCCTGGCCGGCGACGACCGCCTGGCGGATGGCGCCAAAGGTCGAGCCCCAGCCCAGCACCAGGGTGCCGCCGTCGGCGCCAAAGGTCTCCTGCAGCGGGATGTGGTCGGCGATGCGCTCGACCTTGTCCTGGCGGATGTTGGTCATCAGCTGGTGGTTCGCCGGGTCATAGGACACGTGGCCGGTCTCGTCCTGCTTCTCCAGGCCGCCAACCCGATGCTCCAGCCCCTTGGTGCCGGGCAGGGCCCACATGCGGGCCAGGGTCTCGGGGTTCCGCTTGTAGGGCAGGTAGTCGCCGTCGGGGTTGTTGTGCTCGGTGGTCTGGCGGTGGTGGATCGCCGAGATGCTGTCGGCGCTCGGAATCTGCCAAGGCTCGGCGCCGTTGGCCATGTAGCCGTCGGTCAAGAGCAGCACGGGCACCATGTGCTCCAGCGCGATGCGACAGGCCTCGATCGTGGCGCCGAAGCAGTCGGATGGCGTCGCCGCTGCCACGATGGGCAGGGGGGACTCGCCGTTGCGCCCGTACATCGCGAACAACAGGTCGGACTGTTCCGTCTTGGTGGGCAGGCCCGTGCTGGGGCCCCCGCGCTGGGCGTCGACGATGACCAGGGGGAGCTCGACCATCATGGCCAGGCCCACGGCCTCGCCCTTGAGCGCCAGGCCCGGGCCCGACGTGGTCGTGAGCGCCAGGCTGCCGCCGTAGGCCGCACCGATCGCGGCGCAGACGGCCGCGATCTCGTCTTCGGCCTGGAAGGTGCTCACGCCGACGTGCTTGTACTTGGACAGCACGTGCAGCATGTCGCTGGCCGGGGTGATGGGGTAGCTGCCCAGGAACACGGGCAGGCCGCTCTTGAGCCCGGCGGTCACGAAGCCCAGGCCGACCGCCTCGGACCCGGTGATGTTCCGGTACAGCCCGGGGTCGAGCTTGGCGGGCTTGACGTCGTAGGTCTCGTGGTGGATCTCGGCGGTGATCGCGTAGTTGTAGCCGGCCTGCAGAGCCGCCAGGTTGGCGTCCAGGTACTTGCCCTTGAACTTGCCCTTGATCCAGGTCTGGGTCGTCTCCATGGGCCGGTTGAACATCCAGTAGGTCAGGCCCAGCGCGAAGAAGTTCTTGCAGCGGTCGGACTCCTTGGCATTCAGTCCGTGCGGCTTCACCGCGTCCTTGACCAGGGTGGAGAGCCTGATCGGGATGGTCCGGAAGCCGTCCAGGGTGCCGTCTTCGAGGGGGTTCGACGTCAGGTCCGCCTTGGCCAGGTCGCGATCGCCGAACTTGTCGGTGTTCACGATGCAGATGCCGCCGCCGGACAGGTCGCCGATGTTCTTGATCAGCGCGGCCGGGTTCATGGCGACCAGCACCCCCGGGGCGTCGCCCGGCGTGTAGATGTCGTCGCTCGAGAAGTGCAGCTGGAAGCCCGACACCCCTGCCCGGGTGCCGGCCGGCGCTCGGATCTCGGCCGGGAAGTCGGGAAAGGTCGCCAGGTCGTTGCCCAACAGGGCGGACGTGTTTGTGAACTGGGTGCCCGTGAGCTGCATGCCGTCGCCGGAGTCGCCGGCGAAGCGGATGACCACGCTCTCGCGGATCTGTACAGGGGTCTGCATGTGCGCTGTCCTGGGGGGTCTGTGGTGCGGGCGCGGGGCCCGAAATACGCCGGATGCGCATAACATGCCCCCCGGGCCCCAGGAGACACGACGTGCGCTACCGGATGTTGGAGTGGCTGGCTTGTCCAGCCTGTCGGTGCGAGGACCTGACCCTGGAGACCTCTCGCACCCGAGAGCTCACCACCTACCACGCCTCCTGGAAGGCGTCGGAAACCGGGGTTCCAGGCCTGGATCACGACGGGCGAACACTGACCGACGTGGTCGCGGGCGCGCTCCACTGCACCGAGTGCAGCCAGATCTACGCGATCACCGACGGGATCCCACGCATGGTGATCGAGGGCACTGAGACCGGCCCCGCGTCGGGCCACCGGTGGACCCGCTTCGAGGGCAAGGAGCCCGAGTACGAGGCCAACTTCGCCGACATGACCCACCCGCTGGGGCCCCGGGAGTACCTGGGCTTGAGCGTGCTCGACGTGGGCTGTGGCTACGGTCGCACGGCCTTCTACGCCGCCCGCTACGGGGCCGAGGTCCTGGCGCTGGACATCAGCCCCGACGCGGTCGCATCGGCCGCTGAGAATTGCGCGTCGATGCCCCGGGTCCACGTGGTCCAGGGCGATCTCTACAACCCGCCCCTGCGGACCGAGGCCTTCGACCTCGTCAGCTGCCTGGGCGTGATCCATCACCTGGAGCGCCCCAAGGACGCCTTCGACCTGCTGGCCCGGCTGGTCAAGAGCGGCGGCCGGCTGCAGACCTGGGTCTACGGCCCCCGTGGCGGCACGGTCGCTGCGGCTGCCAACGCCTTGCGCGGCGCTGCCCAGACCATGGACGACGAGGCGCTGCACAGCCTGAGCAAGTCCATCTCCAGCGGCCTGCGGCTCTTCTCCCACACGCCCACCCGCCTGTTGCGCCACACGCCGGTCATGAAGCAGGTCGTCACCCACCTGCCGGCCCACGATCACCACAAATGGCCCTTCGAAGTCGTGGTCGCCGACGTCTACGACCGGCTGCGGGTGCCGGTGACCACCTGGGTCACTGGCGAGGAGCTCGAGCGCTGGTACGTGGACCAGGGCTTCGCGGACATCCAGGTGAGCCGGCGGGTGCGCAACGCGGAGAGCTTTCGGGGGCTGGGCGTGCGGCGCTGAGCGGCGCTGTTCAGAACTTCATCGTCCCCCGCATCGCCAGGAACGGCCGGGCTGCACTGAAGGTCCGACTCACGAACTGCGGCTGGACCAGCAACAACAGGCTGCGGTCGCCGTCGTGGGTGTTCAGCACGGCCATCGGACCCGCGCGGTAGATCACATCCTCGCTGGTCTGGGCCCGCCGGTACGTGCTCATCACGCCGATCAGCACGTTGTCGATCGCGTCCAGCTCCAGGGTCTTCTCGTAGAGCAAGACGGTGGTGTTCTGGAGGATCTTGTCGTCCAGCGCGACGAGCATCTGGTACTCGGGCTCGTACCAGTAGTCGCCCACCACACCCTCGCCCGGGTCCTGGCGGATCCAGGCTCGGTCGAAGACCGTGGCCACGATGGCGGGTCCGACCTTGGCCCGCAGGACCGCCGTGCCGGTGATCCGGGTGTCGTGTCCCGGTCCGTTGGTGCGCTGGTCCCGCTCGGCGTCGCCATAGCCGTCGGTGGCGCGGTCGAAGCCGTACACCGACTTCACGTTGCCGAAGTAGGTGCTGGTCTCGTACTTGAAGCGGAAGACCAGCATCGCCATCGGCGACACCTCGAGCTGGCCGCCGCCGCGCAGATAGTCCGGTGTGAGCTGCAGCAGCACGTCGCCGCGCACGTAGACATCGGTGAACAGCGTGCTGTCCGGGTCCCCGTAGAATGTGTGCTTCAGGCCGGCTTGGCCCGCCCACTGCAGGCCGGACTCCCACCCCGCCAGGCTGGCATAGGTGGTGGCGACGGGCTCGACAGCCAGGGCGGTGGACACCAGGGCGGTCAGCAGCATCAGAACCTCGCTCGGAGCATCAGGTTGAAGCCGAGAGCGCGGAGCTGCTCGTCGTCCTCGAGGACCCGGATGGTACCGCCGTTGTCGGTGCTCTCGACCTTGGTCTGGTTGTAGTCCTGGGTGTAGAGCAGCTCCCCGACCACCACGACGGACGGGGACACGTCGAGCTGGGCCCCGACCACGGCGCCCAGGATGTTGAGCGCGTCCTGGCCCTCGGGCGTGCCCTCCTTGTCTCGGGAGCTGTACTGCACGAAGGTGCCGCCGTCGGTGGTGTAGGCGGCCGGCTGCATCATGCCGACGCCGAAGCTCGGAGTGAGGTGCATCTTCTCGAGGTAGTGGCTGACCGTGAAGCGCCCGTAGAGCTGGGGCTGGGTCTCCACAGACTCCGGGATGCCCCAGCCGCTCGTGAAGCCAGGGATGTCGAAGAGGATGTAGGCCAGATCCTTGTAGACCAGGTCCACGCCGACGCTGGTGCTGTTGAAGACCGCGACCGTCTGCACGTCGCCGGCCAGGGCGTTCTGCCACGCCAGGGCGGTGCTGCCGGTGGCGTCGGGATCCAACAGCTGCTGGCTCAGGCGGTCCACCTCGGCCTGGACGAGCACGCCGAAGCCGTCGAGCTGCCTGTGGCTCAGGTAGCTGTCCCGCAGGAATTCCGGTGCGTTGCGGTACAGCCGGAGCTCGGCACTCTGGATGAAGCTCAGCTCGGCCGTGCTGCGGAACGCGACCTGGCCACTCACCCCGTAGGCGTGGATGAGCTGACCGTAGAGCGGATCGTTGGCGTCGGGCACGTTCTCCAGCTGGCCCTGCTGGAAGTAGCCGGCGCCGGCCTCGAGCTTGATCTTGTCTGCGACTTCGATGCCCGCGCCGCCCAGCAGGGCGTAGTAGGCGTTGTTGCGGTCGCCGTCCCAGTCGTCGGTGACCCGCTTGGAGATCGCGGTCTTGGCCCCGCCGAAGACGTAGCTGCCGCCCTTCTGCCACTGCAGCCGGACACCGGGCATGGCGCCGACCTGGCGGGCCATGATCTCCTTGCCGCCGTAGCTCAGGTCATAGGAGTAGCCGAGCCGGAACCGGCTGGCGTCGACCGCGTAGCCGGTGATGGAGAAGGAGTGGTCTTCGCCCAGGTCCCGGACGACCCGCACGTACGAGCCGTCATCGCTGACGCCCACGCCGTCGTCGGTCTGGTCCGGGTCCAGGTACGGCGTGAACTGGACGACGACGGCGGCTTCGGTCCACCACTTGTCGAAGTAGCCATCGTCCTGGTGGTAGAGCACCAGGTGGGACTGGCTGATGTCGTCGGAGTACCGGCCCTCGTAGTTCTCGAAGAACGTCTGGTTGCCGCGCATGACGAAGTTCGGGCCCGGGCTGAAGTGCTCCGGCCCGGCACGCACGTTGGTGTCCTCCAGCGCTGTGGTGACCCAGGTGTCCAGGAAGTCCGACACCGTGCGGCGCTCGTTGGACTGCTCCGAGCGCTGGGGTTCCTCGCTCGGCGCCACCATGGCTTCGACGGCGGGCTCGGGCTCGGGCTCGGGCTCCGGCTCGGGCTCCGGCTCGGGCCCGGGCTCGGGCTCCTCCGCGTTCTCAGGCTCCTCGGCTGGGGCCTCGTCGTCGGTCGGCGCCTCGTCGTCGGCTGGAGCCTCCTCGGTCGGGGCCTCGTCGTCGGTCGGCGCCTCTTCGGCGGCGGGAGCCTCCTGGGGCGGGGGCTCGTCCTCTTGCGCCTGGCTCACGGCCAGCGCAGCACACCACAGCAGCAGTCCACTCACTGGAGCTTCCTCTCGATCAAGGGGTCCACCCGGCCCAGGGGCCGGCGGGGGCCACGTCCGGAGCCGTCCAGCTCCAGGGCCACGGGCAGGTCCTCGACGCCGCGGATCAGGAGGATCCACTTGTCGAAGACCTGGAAGAGCATGCCGTCGACCGATGTCAGCGCGACCCCCACGTGATCCCGGGGATCAAAGGACGGCACGGCGATCGTGCTGTCCACGTAGAAGACGCAGCCGCTGCCGCCCTGCCCGAAGGCCACGGGCCACTGGCCGTAGTCGATGTAGTCCTCGTAGTCCAAGCTCCCCGCCGTGAAGGTGCTGGGGATCCAGACGTCCTCCAGCCGCACGGCAGCGCTCTCATAGGCCTCGAGGGTGTCGTCCTGGCCACACAGGGCCTCGGACAGCAGGCTGGAAGCGGGCGCTGCGACCGGCTCGTCCTCAGCCACGGTGTAGTGGGGGAAGCTCAGCTGCGTGGTGCCCAGGTAGTCCTGGTCGCTGCCGGTCAGCAGGTCGATGCGCTGGCCGACCTCGACCCAGGGGTCCGGGGCGCTGAAGGTGTAGACGAAGAGGCTGTTGTGGGCAGCCACCCCGTCGTCGAGATCGGTCACCCAGTAGCCGTTGGTGCCTACCGCCGTGACCCGCACGTCCCGGTCGGCTGTGCGGAGCTCTGCGAACTCGCCCGCCAGCTGGTTGGTCGTGCCGTCTTCGATGATGTTGATCTCGGCCAGCGTCGGCAGGTGGAACCACAGGGGCTCGCTCACGCCCGTCGCATAGGTCGGCTCCCGGTCCGTCGTGCCTGGGCGGTCGCCCTCGTCGGAGAACCAGATGCGCGCCGGGCCAAATGCCGCTGCAAAGGTGACGTCGCCCTCCCAGACCCCGTCGGTCAGGGTCACCAGATCGGTGTCCATCTCCAGTCGGCCGGTGCGCACGTTGACTGTCAGCTCGCCCGTGAAGGGGTACGGGTCACCGTCCTGGTTCTCGGTCGTGACCCGGACCGTGCGGCTCTGGGGCTCCGAGGAGAAGGGCAGGGGCGTGTCTTCGCTCCCGGCCTCCCCGGCCGTCAACTCGACCCGGATGAAGGTCGGCTCTGGGCGCACGCGCTCAGCGGGGTCTGCGCAGCTCGTGAGCAGGAGGATCAGCATCAGAACACCGTCGTGATGCGGCCGTCGACTTCGGCGACGCCCTGGACCGTCGACGTGCCTTCGACCGGCAGGGACGGGAAGTTGGTGAAGCTCGCCCGGACCACGTCGCGGATCTCGATGCCGGTGTCGGACTGGGTCGTGTTGCGCTCGAGCATCGAGAAGCCCGAGCCGCCGTTGGCCACATAGTTGTTGGTCGCCATCTCGTAGGTGCCGTTGGGGTCCATCGGCTCGCCATTGATGACGATGTCCTGGGCCACGCCCAGACCGCAGTTCATGGTGAAGGTCATGCCCGAGACCTGGATCTGGGACTGGCACCCCCGATCGGTGGAGCGCTGGGTCGCGTAGTCCAGTAGCTCTTGGACCTCTCGGCCGCTCAAGAACATCGTGGTGATGGTGTTGTCGAAGGGGAACGAGTTGTACAGGTCGTCCAGGGTGATGTCCCACTCGCAGCCGGCGGGCTCGCCAGGACCCGTGCAGTCGACGTCGTCGGTGCCGATGTCCGCCCGCACGCCCAGGGTGTTGTTCATCGCGAACTCGGTCTCGACGCCGGGCCAGGACCGCATGGCGTCCGCGGTGAAATTGCCGAGCATCGAGTCCCCGCCGCTGGGGCCATACCGGGTCAGCTTCTGCCAGGCGTGGCCCAGGACCTGGGACGTGTCGTAGGTGGTGTCCAGGTGGTCCTGGTACTCCTGGAGGATCTCCAGGGTCGCCGGGTCCTGGGGCACCGCGTTGTCGACCGGAAAGAGCGTGTAGCTATGGCTGACCACCGGGTTGTGCACGGTCTCGAACCCGCCGCTGTCGTGCTCGACCCGCAGCTCCTCGCCCACGCGGATGACCAGGTCCAGGCGACCGACGAATTTGGCGAAGGCGCCGGAGTGCACGACGGGAATGCGCTTGCCGCCAGCGTGGTCGTTGGTGACCACCAGCGGCGGGTCGATGGCCACGTGGTGGTGGCCGCCGATGATCACGTCGAGCTCGGCGAACTCCGCAGCCTGCTCCAGGTCGTCGTCGAGCCCCATGTGGCTGAGCGCGATCACGACGTCGGCGCCAGCGGCCCGCAGGTGGGCGGCCTCGTTGCGGATCACCTCGGCGTGGTGGATGACCCGGACGCCCAGGGAGTTGTCCTCATCGTAGATCGAGTTGAGCGACGACAGGTTCGCCAGGCCGATCACGCCGACCCGCAGACCGTCCAGGGAGTACAGCACCGACGGGAGCACGATCTCCTCGAGGGTGGTCGCCCACTCCGCCGTCGCGTTCTCGAAGTCGTAGTTGCCGGCCAACAGAGCGAAGCCGGCGTGGGCCCCCGCCTGGGCGGCGATGTTCTGGGCCCCAGCGTCGAACTCGTGGTTGCCTACCACGGCAGCGTCGAGCCCGGCCTCGGTGAGGGTGCGCATCTCGGCTTCGCCCAGGAACTCGTTGAAGATGATGGCGCCCTGGAAGCAGTCGCCAGAGTCCAGGTGCAGGACCCGGCCGGACCGCGCCCGCTCTCGCTTGAGGATGTGGGCGATCTCCGGGATGCCCCCGTAGGGTCCCGCGCCGTCGGCCAGGCCCAAGAGGTTGTCGGTGTAGGTCGGGTCGAACTCGTACTCGATCAGTCTGGAGTGGATGTCCGACGTGTGCAGGATCGTCAGCCGCACGTCCTGACCGACCAGGGCCGGGTGATCGACGGACGGCCCGCTACAGGCCAACAGAGCCAGGAGGACGGGGCTCATCGCGCTGTGCTCCTGGGGGGCTGAGGGCCGGCGCGAATAACGGGTGTGACCCGCCGGGGCACCCCGGCCCGAAATCCCGCGCAGGGGCCCGCCGGGCGCGTTAACTGCGGCCGGTTCCTTCCCACTGGGTCCCTCACCCGGTGCGCCAGATGCACGAGGCCCTACCGATGAAGCAGGTTGGTCATGTCCTGAGGGCCATTTGCGCCCTCACGCTCTTGGCGACCGCCACTGCGCTGTCACCGACCGCCCAGGCCAGCGCCTGGGAATCCAAGACCATGCAGGACTACTGGTCCAGCCGCGAGGTCGAGCGTCCGCTCAACCTGGGCAAGGGCTGGCTGGAGTTCGAGGCCGGCGTCGAGGCCAAGCGGTCCACGGGCTACTGGGGCTCCGACGGCGAGCGGCTCGACTTCGAGAACGCCACCTGGCTCTACACCACCGAGTACCTGGCGGTTCGGTATGGCCTGACCCGCAAGATCGAGCTCTTCGGGAACCTGCCGTTCCACTACATGCGCCTGACCAACGACCTGTACGGCACGGACACCAAGGCCTTCCACCTGGGCGACCCCCACGCCGGCCTGATGTACGACCTGTACCGGGCCCGCTCTCCGCTCACCTCGGTGGTCGCCATCGTCGACCTCAAGCTTCCCGCGGGCAACGAGGCCGTCGGCTCCTACATCGGGGGCCCGGGCACCCTGTCCGACTTCGTGACCACCACCGGCACCACCGACCTGCGGCTCGGCCTGGCCGGCAAGACCCAGCTCGGTCCCGTCGCTGTCGGCGGCCAGGTCGGGTACATCCACTACTTCAGCGGGCTGGCCCAGTTCGTGGTCGAGACCGAGGAGCAGCAGTTCGCCGGTCGCATCAAGCCCGGCGACATGGTCTACCTCCAGGCCCAGCTCGTCGCCCAGGGCGGCCCGGTCGCGGTCATCGTCACCCCGCAGTTCGAGGCCCACGGCCCCACCCAGCTGGGCACCAGCTCCGAGGGCCTCTTCCCCGACCAGAACCTCGAGCCGGTCGACGGCTCGGGCGGCTGGTCCTTCAGCGTGGACACCAAGCTGATCGCCCACGCCTCCAAGAACGCCGACTTCGTGCTCGGCCTGCACGTGCCCGTCCGGGGAGAGGACCTCATGTTCTTCCCCATCGAGGACATCCACCCGACCCGCGGCCTGACCTGGTCCGCGGCCCTCAAGTTCCGGTACTGAGCATGAAGCTGCAGAACGTCCTTCCAGCCTTCGGGCTCGCTCTCTCGCTCCTGGCATCGGCGCCGGCCCAGGCCGACAAGTTCGCCCTGCCCCAGCACTACACCGATCTCGAGTGGTTCACGATCGAGACCGAGCACTTCTACGTGCACTACGCGGCGTCCAAGGACCAGTCCGAGGCCAACGACCACGTGGTCAACCCGGTCTGGTCCGCGCGCAAGATCGCCAAGGTCTCCGAAGAGATGTGGGCGCCCATGTGCGCGGAGTTCAACTACTACCTCAAGGAGAAGATCCACGTGGTCCTGCTGGACCAGCCGGACTTCCTCACGGGCTTCACCATTCCCGCGTGGGACTGGATCGAGATCTCCGCGAACCCGGGCCCGTCGTTCTACCGGATGCGCGGTCGCATGGAGTGGTTCAGCGACGTCATGGTCCACGAGTTCGCCCACGTGATCTCGCTGAAGGCCAACAGCCCCTTCGCCGAAGGCACCGGGGGCGTGCTGCTCGGTGGCCTGTACACCGACGGCATCAACAACACCGCCAGCGGCGCCGAGGTCTTCCTGGGTGACTCCCCCCCGTTCTGGTGGACCGAGGGCGGCGCCGAGTACTGGTCGGACAACGCGGGCTACAACTGGTGGTCTTCCAGCCGGGACATGAACATCCGCACCACGGTGCTCGAGGACCGTCTGCTGACCTATGACGAGTGGGTCACCCGCATCGAGAAGCGGGACTGGGGCGACGGCGAGCGCGGCTACCAACAGGGCTACAGCATCGCGCTCTACCTGCGCGAGCGCTTCGGCGACGAGACCTTTGCCCAGTTCGCTCTGGAGTCCCAGAAGGGCTTCCATGGGGACTGGGAGGTCGTGATCGAGGACGTGCTGGGCATTCCCCTGCGCCAGCTCTACGACGACTGGGTCGACTACCTCACCGAGCGCTACACCGCGGTCTGGGACCGGGTCCGGGCCGAAGGCGAGGTGCAAGGCCGCGAGCTCAGCATCGATGGCCGCGCCGAGTGGGAGTACACCGACGCCGACGGCCGCGACGCCTGGCTCGCCCAGGAAAAGGCCGACCGCGAAGACAAGAAAGAAGCGACCAGCAAGTACGCCATCGAGGCCCGCATCTCCGCCGACGGGCAGTGGTGGGGGGTCAACAACTACCCCGGCGTGATCGTGACCGAGGTGCCGGACGAGCGGCGGTACAGCGCGTTCAACGGCGGCGTGGCCTTTGGCGACCCCGAGATGCTCGAGCGCCAGTCGCACATGACCCATCAGTTCTCCACGAACTACATGTCCGCCTGGGACTTCATCCCCGGGACCACGCAGCTCGTGCGCACCGGCAACGAATTCTCGTACGCCGGCGGCTACCTGCAGAAGAAGCTCGGCCTTCCTGCGGACCACGCTGGCTACAACTGGAACCAGCTCTGGATCGTGGACTTCACGCCGCGAGAAGAGACCAAGAACGGCGACACCTACGAGACCATCAAGCCCGGCAAGCAGGGCGACTTCGGCAAGGGGCGCTGGGCCGAGGAAATGGTCCAGGCCAAGGCCATCCCCAACACCCTGCGGGGTTCCCAGCCGTCCGTGGCGCCGAACGGCGAGGAGCTCGTCTACTTCCAGTACGGCGACGGCACGCTGAACCTGGTCCGGATCAACCTGGACGGCACCGACAAGGTCAACCTGACCAACTGGGACGACGGCACGTGGCTCCAGCGGGCCGAGTGGTCACCGGATGGGCAGCAGATCCTGCTCGTGATCTTCCGGAACTTCCAGCAGGACATCTACCTGATGAACCGGGACGGCTCGGACCTGCGAGCCCTCACCTGGGACTCCCACGAGGAACAGGACGCCTACTGGCACACCGACGGGATGATCTACTTCTCCGCCGACCCGGACGGCATCTTCAACATCTTCAAGTTGAATCCCGAGACGAACCAGATCACCCAGCTGACCAACGTCATCGGCGGCGCCCAGACCCCGCGCATTACGCCGGAAGGCAACCTGATCTACACCAACTTCACGGCCCACGGCTGGAAGCTCTTTGGCGTCGACAAGGCCGAGTTCCTGGACAAGGACGCGAGCGACAGCTTCGTCACCGACGTCCCCACCGACGAGGTCGAGGCCGTGTTCGCCTTCAGCGAAGACCTGTCGATGTTCGAGGAGCTGACCTCCCCGTACCAGACCCGGCGGGCGTTCATCCCGCCCACGACCGTCCCGATCCTGCGCATCGACAACGACAGCCAGGTCGACTGGAACATCCAGGCTGGCTTCCAGACCTATGCGATGGACTTCGCCGAGTACCACAACATCTTCGGCCAGATCCTGGTGGGGCAGACCATCGATGTGTTGGCCGGGTGGACCTACCACCGATGGAAGCCCGACTTCTTCTTCCTGGTGCGCCGTCTCGCCGGCAAGGGGGCCTTCGGCTACCTGCTCGACGAGGACGAGGACCCCACGACCACCGACGACAAGTCGATCTACGACTACAAGCAGAACTACGCCTACACGGTGGCCTATGGCAGCGTCGACTATCCGCTGGGCAAGTACCTGCACGTCTACGCCGGCATCTTCGGCATGGACGTGGGCTTCAAGGGCGTCAACGACACGGAATTCGAGCGCTACCTCCAAAAGGGCACCGCTGAGCTGTCGCTGACCTACACCAAGGGCGCCTCCTACCGGAACCGCATGAACCCCCGAGGCGCCCGTCTGATCGACCTGAGCTACACCCGCGGCGCCACCAACGTGGTCTACGAGCCCAGCTACGGCGTGGTGATCGACGATGGCGAGAAGCTCAGCCGGTACGGCTACAACCGCTTCGACTTCCGGTGGACCGAGCACCTCAAGATGCCGGACCTGTTGAACAAGTGGCGGGGCAAGCCCACCCACCAGCTCAACACCCTCCAGGTCGACTTCCAGTTCGGCTTCATCGACCGCAACGTCATGGGCTGGGACGAGTACAACGCCGGCGGCCGCCACCCCTACTACTGGGGCCAGGGCGCCTTCCAGCCGAACACCTTCTTTGCCGGCTACCCGGCCAACGCCATGGGCGGCGAGACCCTCGCCATCATCAACCTGGCCTACCGCTTCCCGGTGGTCACCAAGATGAACAAGAAGGTCGGCCCGATGTACTTCTACGACGTCTACGCCCAGGTCATGGGCACGGCGGGCAACATCTGGTCCTACCGGCCGCCGGACGAGCCGGGCTCGTACTACACCAACCGCTACGACGACCGCATCGCCTACGACCCCAACGACATCGTTCGCGAAGTCCCCTTCAAGGACTACTCGTACAAGAACTCCCCCCAGGAGTGCACCACCGACAACCTGGGCTGCAACTACCTGCTGTTCGACGTGGGTGCGGAGATCAGGGTCGGGGCCAGCTTGTTCAACCGCGGCTCGTGGGACAGCTTCCTGCGGGTTGCCTATGGCTTCAACGACATCCGCGGCAGCGGTGGCGACATCGACGGCGACGGCCTGATCGACGCCTCCGATTCCGCCCTGGGCGACTCCCTCTCCAACGAGGTCGAGCCCGGTTCCCTTCGTGTCTACGTCGGCGTCGGCACCGGCTGGTAGGAGACTGAAATGACTCGACCCTCTGCCTCAATGCTCCTGCTCCCCGCGGCGTTGCTCGCGTTGACCGCCTGCGGGCGCGACGCCGAAGACGTCGACGTCAAGCTCGTCGGCGTCGGCAACAACCCCGACGACATCGGCCCAGTGCCCGAGGAGGCTGGAGGCCTGGTCGAGTACGACCACGTCGACTTCGCCGGCGGAGGCCTCTCGCTGGGGCTCCTGGGCCTGGTCTCCACCGACGAGGTCGGTCCGGACATGACCACCTTCGCGCCGCCCTATGCGGCGGTCTACGGACTGAGCTTCCTGTTCGACGACGCGGTCCCGGACCCGCTGGCCCACTACGGCGCCTTCGGCTCCCCGCCGCCGGTCGCCGACAACTGCTGGACCACCTATGAGCCCATGGCCTTCATCTCTGCGGGCACCGTGGACGTGGGCTACGGCCTTCGCATCACCTCGATGGAGAGCGAGGCGGTCTACAACATGGGCCGCTACCCAGAGGTCTACCCGCCGGACCCCCAGGACGTGTTCGTCTACTACATCGGCGTCGAAGGCCACGTCACCACGCCCATGACCGCGTACGCGCTGGGCGAGAGTGACGACCCGAGCACCATGACCGACAAGGTCGTGCGGCCGTCGAACTTCCCCCACGGCGAAGAGGTCAGGGTCGAATTCCCCGGAGGCATTCCGCCGTTCGAGGCCCCGGTCAGCTCCATTCCCCAGACCAGCTTCGCGGTCGGCGACGTGCCCACCTTCAAGCTGCCGTCTGCCCCCAGCGACCTGCTGATCAGCTGGGACGGCGTCGCCTACGACGGCCGCGGCAACGAGGTCGCCTCTGACGGCGAGCACCAGACCTGCGTACAGTTCCTCCCCAACGATCCCGATGGGCTGGTCGACTGTGGCCAGGCCCAGGTGCCGCCCAACAGCGACCCCAGCTTCGACGGGCAGATCTACACCGGTCCTTGGGACACCAGCGACGGCAAGGTCACCTTCCGGTGGACCGAGGGCAGCGACCCCAACGAACAGGTCATCCTGAACGTCCGTTTCCTGGAGCCCATCGACCAGAACGGCGAGAACTTCCTGGTGGGCAAGGTCCCCGTCGCCGACGACGACGAGGTGAGCAGCTTCTGGGAAGACGACCTCGAAGACGGCCTGGTCAGCGGCGACATGCCCCAGGGCTACCGCGACCCCCTCGCCTGTGAAGAGGCCGACGGTGACGCCGAGGTCAGCTACATCTTCAACCCGCTCAGTCTCGAAGGCGACGGCGACCCCAAGCAACACATGCGGGGTGACCCCAGCAGCAACCTGGCCGAGGTCAGCTGCCTGGTGGCCGACGACGGCGAATTCGACCTGACGATGGCGCACCTCGAGGACGCCATCGCCTATGTTCAGCGCAACGGCGGTGCCGGTGGCGCTGTCTTCTTCTTCTCCCGCACCACCGAGATGGCCCTGCCGCTCCCCGCGGTCAAGGACCGCGAGGGCAACCGGCGGGATGTCCCGGACGCCCAGGTCCAGGCCAACTCGATCAAGGTCGGCCGGCTCTGGCTGGAAGACGACTCCATGACCAGCCTGTGGACGGACTGAGCCATGACCTTCATGCCACGACTCCTCCTCCTCTCCGCCTCCACCCTGCTGGCCTGTGCCGGCCAGGTCGAGCCCTACTACTCCGGAGAAGCCCCCCAGATCCTGGGCGTTGAAGGCGGCGCTGCCTCTGAGCTCGGCAACACCGGTGGCGGCCAGATCGTCATCCTGGGCGAAGGCTTCGGAGAGGACACGGCTTCCGTCGTCGTCTACTTCGGCACGGTCAACGCCCTGGTCGACGACGTCACCGACGACCGCTTGACGGTCACCGTGCCCCGAGGCCCCCTGACCGGGGGCCCGGTCGACGTCGCTGTCAGCACCCAGGGCGGCGTGGACATCGCCGACGACCTGTACGTCTACGACGTCGGCGACTTCTACGACGACCAGGTCGCGTACGTGCTGGCCACCAACTACTGGTACAGCTGCTACGGCGGCGGCGACGACAGCCACGGGGCGGGCTGCGACACCATCGCCTTCAACGGCTACACCGGCACCAGCGGCGCCGCGGAGTTCTTCGACTTCGTGTTCCCGCGGGTGCACAGCCAGAGCCTCGGCTGGTTCGGCGGCACCGACGAGTCCCCGACCTGGGCGGTCCAGACCCCAGCCCAGGTCACCTTCGCCTCCAGCGTGGACGACCTGCGCTTCCAGATTCCCTACGGCAGCGACGACAACGGCAGCCCCGACTTCGCGCTCATCAACGCCGTCTACGACGACGGCGGCGGCGGTTGGTGTGCCAATGCGTCCGATCTGGCCAGCTGGTACTGGGGCGGCGGCGACGGCTACGAGGAATTCAACGTCGCCACCAACTCCGGCCCGATCACGGCGGACTCGGCCAACTCCGAGGCCGACTGCCTCGAAGGCCAGGTCTGGGTGCCGGCCGACACCCTGCGCTACTGCGCCGTGCCCGAGTACGGCGCCGTGCCGCTCGACTACGAGGCCGACTGGCCCGTGCCCGCGTCGTTCTTCGTCGACCAGGACGGCTACGAGGACTTCGACACCACGGTCGAGGTCCGCATGAAGGGCGCGTTCTCCCGGACCTTCGACGTGGCGCTGCCCGAGCCGGTCCAGCCCGTCGTGACCGAGGGCATCAACCCGATCAACGACGACGGCTTCCTGTGGTCCCTGTCCGACTTCGAGGCCTGCTTCGACGACGACCTGGACGGCAACACCACCTTGGACGAGACCGCGGTCACCTTCAGCTGGCTGCCGTCCGAGACCGAGCTCACGACCAACGAGGATCTGGGCGCCGAAGAGCCCCAGGTCATCCGGGACTCTCGCACCTTCGTGCGGGTCACCCTGACCACCCTCAGCATCGGGTGGCTCGGGGGCGAGGCCTACCCGGTTCGGGCGACCATCTCGGTGCCGGACAGCTACCACGTCGACCCCGAGACGGGCATGTCGACCTTGGAGCTGCCCGCGTCCGTGCTGTACCAGTTCCCGACCAACGACTCCCAGTGGGGCGGCACCTCGGGCGGCGGTGGCCTGGGTGGGGCACCCGGTGGGGGAGACGAGACCTTCCTCTTCGCCGACAGTGCTCGCTCCGACTACGGCTACCTGGTCGTGACCTTCGACCGGGTCACCGAGTACCGGTTGGACGCGGGCCCGAAGCTGGGTGGCGACGTCATCATGGCCTACAACACCGGCGACTTCGGCTTCTTCTCCTGGGGCAACCCCAAGGACGGCGGCGACTGCGGCAACTGCGCCGATGAAGACGCGGATGGCTGGCCCGACGAGCTGGACCCCGACTGCGTCGAGGGCACCGTCGAGGACGGTAGCTGGGACGGCTACGAGTTCTACACCTGCTCGGACGGCCTGGACAACGACAGCGACGGCTTCGCCGATGAGCTGGACCCGGACTGTTCGGCCGGCACCGACCGCGAGAGCAACTGTGGCGACGGCGTCGACAACGACGGCGACGGCTGGACCGACGACGCGGACGGCGAGTGCCTGGATCCCCTGGGCGCTGAGATCGGCGGCGACGCCGCTGACTGGGAGTGCACCGACGGCGTCGACAACGACGGCGACGGCTGGATCGACCAGGACGACCCGGTCTGCACGAACGGCGCCGACCCCGAGGACGACGGCTTCCTGGCCGAATTCGAGTGCAACGACGGCATCGACAACGACGGCCACGGCGACGCCGACTCCCTCGACCCCCTGTGCATCATGCGCGGTGCCGACCAGGAGACCGAGGAGCCCGAGTACGCCGAGGACACCGACTGCGACGACCTCGTGGACAACGACGAGGACGGCTACATCGACGGCAACGACCCCGACTGCGAGTACAGCCCATACTGGCGCGAAGGCAACGCCTTCAGCGACGCCGATGAGCGGCCCGAGACGGCGACCGAGTGCTACGACGGTGCCGACAACGACGGCGACGGCTGGATCGACGGCCTGGACGTCGGCTGTACGAACCTGACCTCGGGTGAGCTCGACGGCTTCCTCGACGACGAAGGCGCCGACGTCGCGGACAACACCTGTGGTGATGGCGTGGACAACGACACCGACGGCTGGACCGACGCCGACGACCCCGACTGCACGGTGGCGACCAACGAAGTCGGCTACGGCGACACCTCGTGCAACGACGGCGTAGACAACGACGGCGACACCTTCCTCGACGCCGACGACCCGGACTGCTTGACCGCCGAGCAGGACAGCGAGGTCTCCAGCAAGGACTGAACCGCTGGCGGCCCCACGGGGCCTTCAGGTGCGCCCCAGGGCCCACGCACCGCGTGGGCCCTGTTGTGCTTCGGGGACCGCGCCTGGACGCCCCCAGGCCCCCCTCAGGGCCCCGAATGTCCCCTGGCCAGAGCACGGCGATCCCCACGGCAGGCCAATCCGGGCTTTGTTGCCCGAAGCCCTTGACGCCCCTTGCAGCCGCCGATAAAAGCCGTGGGCTTCCCGAGGGACTCCCAAGGGACGCCGCCTCTCCCGCTGGGGAGTTGGACACCTGCCTCGCTGGCAGGGTCGGTCTTTGAAAACCAGATATCAGCAGAAAGTTGATTCAAATAGAGTTCGCGACCTCGCGGCCCGTCCAGCTTGTGGAACGGGTGTCGGCGATGGTCGCCCAAGCAAGGATTGAACTGGAGAGTTTGATCCTGGCTCAGAGCGAACGCTAGCGGCGGGCTTAACACATGCAAGTCGAACGCTGAAGCTTCTTCGGAAGTGGAAGA
>Ga0209992_10000110_pt1 | contig 120275 bp, 92 predicted proteins | sample 2SBtaG_2_FD_182564 | JGI IMG/M metagenome (GOLD analysis project Ga0209992, IMG submission 182564) | Deep subsurface microbial communities from Kolumbo volcano to uncover new lineages of life (NeLLi) - 2SBTROV12_ACTIVE470 metaG (SPAdes)... | ecosystem: Environmental > Aquatic > Marine >... | reverse complement strand
ACCAGCAACAGAAAGCCCTGGTTGAAAACGCACTCACAATTAAATAAGGAACAGTAATGACAATTGAGATAAAAGTTCCGGTTCTACCTGAGTCAGTTGCCGATGCCACCATTGCAACCTGGCACGTTAAGGCCGGTGACGCAGTTAAACGAGACCAGAACCTGGTTGATATTGAAACTGATAAAGTGGTTTTAGAAGTTGTGGCGCCAGCGGACGGTACAATTGGTGAGATCCTAAACGAAGAGGGTGCAACAGTTTTAGGCGAGCAAGTAATCGCAAAGCTAGAGAAGGGCGGCGCAGCTGCAGCTTCTGAGCCGAAAGCTAAGAGTGAGTCTAAAGAAGAGTCTAAAGAAGAGTCTAAAGAAGAAGCTGCTCCAGCGGCTTCAGGCAAAGCATCTGACGTGAAAGTACCTGTTCTTCCTGAATCTGTTGCTGATGCAACCATTGCTACTTGGCATGTTGCGGTAGGCGAAGCGGTGTCTCGTGACCAAAACTTGGTTGACATTGAAACTGACAAGGTCGTACTTGAAGTGGTAGCGCCTGCAGATGGTTCTCTTGCAGAAATCATCGCTGAAGAAGGTGCAACAGTGACAGCTGAAGAAGTTATTGCCAAGTTTGTTGAAGGCGCTGCAGGCGGTGCATCAGCACCAGCGGCTTCAGAAGAGAGCGATGACAACGACGAAAGCAGCGATGCGCTTAGCCCATCTGTACGTCGTCTTCTAGCTGAGAAAGGCGTAGATGCGTCTAAAGTTAAGGGTACGGGCAAAAATGGCCGTATCACTAAAGAAGACGTTGAAAAGTACCTAAAAGGTGGTGACAGTGCTCAAAAATCAGCGCCTGCATCAACCGAGTCAGCGCCAGCGGAATTGCCAACGGGTAACCGCACTGAGAAGCGTGTACCTATGACGCGTCTTCGTAAAACAATTGCTAATCGTCTTCTTGAAGCGAAGAACTCAACAGCAATGTTGACTACGTTTAACGAAGTCAATATGAAGCCTATTATGGACCTTCGTAAGCAGTATCAAGAAAGCTTCGAGAAGCGTCACGGTATTCGTCTTGGCTTTATGTCTTTCTACGTGAAAGCCGTAACTGAAGCGCTTAAGCGTTTCCCTGAAGTTAACGCGTCTATCGACGGTGATGATATTGTTTATCACAACTATTTCGATGTATCGATTGCTGTTTCTACACCGCGCGGCCTTGTGACGCCAGTACTTAAAGATACTGACACACTGGGCATGGCGGGCGTTGAAAAAGGAATTAAGGAACTAGCACTTAAAGGCCGTGACGGTAAGCTGTCACTCGCTGAACTACAAGGTGGTAATTTCACAATCACCAACGGTGGTGTGTTTGGTTCACTAATGTCTACACCAATCATTAACCCGCCACAAAGCGCAATTCTTGGTATGCACAAAATCCAAGATCGCCCAATGGCAGTTAATGGCAAAGTAGAAATTCTACCAATGATGTACCTAGCGCTTTCTTATGACCACCGTATTATCGATGGTAAAGAATCGGTAGGGTTCTTGGTAACCGTTAAAGAGATGCTAGAAGATCCAACACGTCTATTACTAGACGTTTAAGGTTTTCATCTCGCGGAATTGTGGTTGGGTGCTTCGCATGCGTAAGTTTGCTTAGCACCTAACGCAACGCTGATATTTGCCCTATAATATCAGTCAAACTAATCAAGTCGCATTTGCGGCTTTTGTCTTACTAAAAATCGGATAGAAACACCATGAATTTGCATGAATACCAAGGTAAGCAGCTATTCAAAGAATACGGCTTGCCTGTTTCTGAAGGATACGCAGCAGACACTGCTCAAGGTGCTGTAGAAGCCGCTGACCGCATCGGCGGAGAAGAGTGGGTAGTTAAGTGTCAGGTACACGCGGGCGGTCGCGGTAAAGCTGGCGGTGTAAAGCTAGTTAAAAACAAAGACGACATTCGCGCTTTCGCTGAAAACTGGCTTGGCAAAAATTTGGTGACTTTCCAGACTGACGAGAACGGTCAGCCTGTGAGCAAAATCCTAGTTGAATCTTGCACGGATATCGCAAACGAGCTTTACCTTGGTGCAGTAGTTGACCGTACAACCCGTCGCGTTGTATTTATGGCATCTACTGAAGGTGGCGTTGAGATTGAAACTGTTGCAGAAGAAACCCCAGAGAAGATCCTTAAAGCTGAAATCGATCCAATCGTAGGTCCTCAGCCTTACCAAGCACGCGAAATGGCGTTTGCTCTTGGTCTTTCTGGCGTTCAAATTAAGCAATTCACTCAAATCTTCCTTGGCCTAGCTAAGATGTTTGAAGAGCTTGACGTTGCACTTATCGAAATTAACCCGTTAGTTATCAAAACTGACGGTAACCTACACTGCCTAGACGCAAAAGTAGGTATCGACGGTAACGCGCTATATCGTCAGCCTAAGCTGAAAGATATGCAAGATCCTTCGCAAGAAGACGCCCGTGAAGCTCACGCAGCTCAGTGGGAACTAAACTATGTTGCACTAGACGGTAACGTAGGTTGTATGGTTAACGGTGCTGGCCTTGCAATGGGTACTATGGACATCGTAAACCTACACGGCGGCAAGCCAGCTAACTTCCTAGACGTTGGTGGCGGCGCGACTAAAGAGCGTGTAGCTGAAGCATTCAAAATCATCCTTTCTGATGACAATGTTAAAGCGGTATTGGTTAACATCTTCGGTGGTATCGTACGCTGTGACATGATCGCAGAAGGTATTATCGGTGCGGTTAAAGAAGTTGGCGTAGAAGTACCAGTAGTTGTACGTCTTGAAGGTACCAATGCAGAGCTTGGCCGTGAAGTTCTAGCGAACTCAGGTCTTGATATCATTGCTGCTGAATCGCTAACTGATGCAGCACAGAAAGTTGTTGCTGCAGCGGAGGGCAAATAATGTCTGTATTAATTAATAAAGATACTAAAGTAATTTGTCAGGGTTTCACTGGCGGTCAGGGTACATTCCACTCTGAGCAAGCAATTGCTTACGGTACGCAAATGGTTGGTGGTGTAACACCAGGCAAAGGCGGTACTGAACACTTAGGTCTTCCAGTATTCAATACTGTACGTGAAGCGGTAGAAGCAACTGGTGCAACTGCAACAGTAATCTACGTACCAGCGCCATTCTGTAAAGATTCAATTGTTGAAGCTGCAGATGCGGGTATCGAGCTAATCGTATGTATCACTGAAGGTATTCCAACGCTAGACATGCTTTACGTAAAAGAATACGTTGAAGCTAAAGGCGTACGCATGATTGGTCCAAACTGCCCAGGCGTTATCACTCCTGGAGAGTGTAAAATTGGTATCATGCCTGGTCATATTCACAAGCCTGGTAAAGTAGGTATTGTTTCTCGCTCTGGTACACTTACGTACGAAGCGGTTAAGCAAACTACAGACGAAGGTTTCGGCCAGTCTACTTGTGTTGGTATCGGTGGTGACCCAATTCCTGGTTCAAACTTCATCGACATCCTTCAGATGTTCCAAGACGACCCACAAACTGAAGCTATCGTTATGATCGGTGAGATCGGCGGTACTGCAGAAGAAGAAGCGGCTGCGTTCATCAAAGAGAACGTAACTAAGCCAGTTGTTTCTTACATTGCAGGTGTTACGGCTCCTCCGGGTAAGCGTATGGGTCACGCTGGTGCAATCATCGCAGGCGGTAAAGGTACTGCTGACGAGAAATTCAAGGCACTAGAAGACGCAGGCGTTAAAACAGTACGTTCACTTGCCGAAATCGGTAAAGCGCTTCGCGAAACTACAGGTTGGTAAGCTAACGCTTATTAACGAGTTTGAAAGCCCGCGTTAAGCGGGCTTTTTTGTATCTGTATTAAAACTTACCTCGGTGTAGACTGCTTGCAAACGTATTCACCTTGTTAAGATTACGTTTACCAGTAATCTATTTTGATTAAACCAATAACATGTAGATATCTCTTATGAAAAAAAGCGCGTTAGCCTGTTTGGCTTCATTGTTGTCATGCTCCACTTTTGCAGATGAGTATTTGACCTTTTTTATGGCAGGACAATCTAACATGGACGGCTATGGATATGTTTCAGAGTTACCAAAAGCTCTAACTGGAACACAAGACGTTATGATTTTTCATGGTAACGGCGTTTTTGATAATCAAGATAACGGCGGTGTGGGGAAGTGGGACAAACTTAAACCCGGTCACGGAACAGGTTTTAAATCAGATGGCAAAACTAATATGCTTTCTGATCGCTTCGGGGCAGAATTAACCTTTGCAAAGGAAATACAGCAGCAGTATCCAGGTAAAAAAATTGCCATCATAAAGTATGCGGTAGGCGGCACTGGGCTTGCGCTTAATACGGGTTACAGCAATTGGTTCCCAAACTTCACCGAGGGCAAAGGCCTTAATCAATATGATTTTGCGCTAAAAACAATCAATAACGCTTATGCTGCAAACGATATTGATAACGATGGTAAGGCAGATACGCTAAAACCTATGGGTATTATTTGGATGCAAGGTGAAGCAGATGCACACGCAGGTGAAGAATCTGCCAATGCGTACCTTAATAATTTAACGTCTATGATGAACCTGTTTCGAGCTGCACTCAGGGTAGACGATTTACCTGTGGTTATCGGAAAAATTACTGACTCTGAGTTCGGCGAAGAAGATATTATGCCGTACATTTATCGAGTTCATCTTGCTCAGCAACTGTTTGTTGAATCAGACCAGTGCGCTGCTTATATGTCTAACTCCGATACGTATACTTACGGTGATGATCCTTGGCACTACACCAGTGAAAGTTTCGTACAAATGGGTAAAGACTTTGCGTTATCTTATCAGCAGGTAATCAAAACTTGTGGTTCAGTGAAGGAATAACAGCATGAGACTGCGACGGGATGTATTAAAAGTATTATTTACGTCAATCTTGACCTGTGCGACCTTTTCCTCGCTCGCCGACGAGCAAGGCATACCCTTTCAAAACGAATGGCTGAAAGAACATTACCAAAACCGTATGGCGCTCTTTGATACTCAGCCAATCAAAAACGGAGATATTGTTTTCATAGGAGACAGTTTAACCGAACTAGGTGCCAACTGGTCTGTAAGGTTCGATAATTTGAAGGTACGTAATAGAGGAATAAGCGGTGACACGACTTATGGAGTGTTAGCACGTTTGCAAGAAATTGAAGATAATGCCCCCGCAGTGGTTTTCCTTTTAATTGGTATCAACGATATCTTTAACCTTTACTACGAGCGACAGATCCAAAATTTATCAGATACAGCGTTGAATATTGAGCGAATTGTATCAAAAATTAGTGCCTCTTTACCTAATACAAAAATTTTTGTATTGGGATTACTTCCCGATCATAGGGATTACATCACTGTTATGGCAAAAGAGGTAAATAGACAAATAGCGTTCCTTAATTCTGAGCATTTTACCTTTTTAAATTTTCACGATTCGTTTTCCATTGATGAAACGATGAACCCTTTGCTCACCACTGATGGTACGCATTTAAACGAAGCGGGTTATCAAATTTTCAAAGAACAATTGATGCCGTATTTTAAAAATCTATGATTACATCTAAAAGCTACCTTCTGTTTACCTGCTTATTATTTAATTCCTGCTCGTCCTATGCTGAGCTTGCCTATCCCGATGGAAATAAAAAGGCGGTCGTATTTAGCTTCGACGACGGGATGGTGCAAGACAGGCGACTGGTTAGCCTGTTGAATAAGTACAAAGTGAAAGGAACTTTTAATTTAAGTTCGGGGCTATTTTCGCAAGATGCCCCCTGGCTGAAAAAATACTTGCCCACTGAAGGTATGTATGTGGACCATGACGAAGTAGCGGTATTATATAAAAGACATGAGGTAGCTGGTCATAGTTTTTCACACCCAGGGCTTCCTGGCTTGCCTCGAAAGGAAATACAGCATCAAGTTGAATCTGATAAAGAACGTTTAGGTTCGTTAGCTGGGTATAATGTAACGTCTTTTGCATACCCTCTAGGGCTATATGATGACAACGTCATCTACGAGCTGAAACGAGCGGGTTACACTAATGCTCGGACAGTTAACAGCACGCTGAATTTTGATTTACCAGACAACTTATTCGCATGGCATCCGAGTGCACACCATTCTGAGGCATACCCACTCGCCATAAAATATGCGGAGCAAAAATCTGAATCATTGAGTGTCTTTGTAATTTGGGGTCACTCGTGGGAGTTTGATCAAAATATTACATCAAATAATTGGGATTATTTCGAGTCAATTCTAAAGACCCTGACTGACACAAATGATATTTGGTTTACCACTGCTGGCGACTTCGCGGAGTTTTATCATCAAACTTTAGAATACAGGTCAGGTATTGCTTCACAATCCCCACAAATGAAATGAAAATCAACTAAGTCATAATCTTTAGCTTTTATAAAGCTCAATTCTCACATTAATTTCCAGCAATACTATGGCCCTGTTAAATAGCCTTGGTTTGTAAGTGTTTTCAGTAAATGTTGTAAAATAACATCACTATTGTGTTTTGTATTGTTAAATTGATGTTGCATAAAATTTATTGAATACGTATGCAGGCAATTGTGCATTACCTAGCTCATCTATAGCATTGTCCCCACGTGATGTATTGTCATTTATTTGTCATAACAATAACAAAAAGACAACAACTATAACCGTATGGGACACCCGTTTTATGAAACAATTTAAACCCAACCTGATTAAAGCAGCGCTTATTTCTGGCGGAATGGCGTTCGGTAGTGCACCGGCGCTAGCTCAAGAAGCAAACACCGATACTGTAGATGAAGCTAACCTCGAAGTTATCCAAGTAAGCGGTATTCGTGGCAGTCTGCAGCGTGCTCAAGCCATTAAGATGGATAACACTTCAATTGTTGAAGCGTTATCGGCAGAAGATATTGGTAAGCTACCTGATACCAGTATTGCAGAATCAATTGCGCGCCTTCCTGGTCTAGCTGGTGAGCGCCGCAACGGCCGTACTAGCGGTATTTCTGTACGTGGCTTTAACGAAAACTACGTCGGTACTACTTTGAATGGCCGAGAGCTTTTAGGTATGGGCGACAACCGTGGTGTTGAATTTGACCTGTATCCTACGGAAATTGTTTCAAACATTCTCGTATACAAAACACCAGAAGCGGGTCTGATGACTCAAGGTATTGGTGGTACGGTAGATATACAAACTGTAAGTCCATTAAGCGCTCAAAAGACGGTTGCGTTTAATGGTTCTTATGAGAAAAACCAACAGGATGCAGGTAACCCTGACTTCGAGAATGATGGTCATCGTTTATCGTTTAACTACGTGGACCAATTTGCAGATGATAAATTGGGCGTAGCGTTAGTTATTGCCGATATGGAATCCCCGCGTCAAGAGCAGTACTTCCGTGGTTGGGGGTATGCAAATGCTAATCCTGCTAACGCAGCTGAGGGCGTAGAAGTACCTGAAGGTACAGTAATTCTTGGTGGTCACGATTCATATACGCGTTCTGCGATGCTAGAGCGCACTTCAATAGCAAGCGTTATCGAGTATGCACCTTCAGATAATCTTAAATTGCAATTCGACGCACTTTATATTGATTTTGAAGAGAATGATGCACGCCGTGGTGTTGAAGAAGGCGGTGCCGAATGGGGAACAGGTGCCTACACAATTACCGGTGTAGAGAATGGCCTAGTTACTTCGGGTTACTATGACGGCTTCCTTTCTGTTATTCGTAACGATTCTCGTCAGCAAGAAGCTGAACTCACTACCTTTGGCTTGAATGTAGAATACATTATTAATGACAACTGGACTGCGACGCTAGATATCTCGACGGGAGAAGTTGATAAGACTATTACCGATATTGAAAGCTACTCAGGCGTTGGTCGCGCGGGTACAGATGGGCGTCCACTTACGCCGCGAGCGTGGTCGATGACGTCAACGGGTGCCGTATACAGTGATCACCCAACATTAGATAGTGTCGATCTCGCCGATCCAAATTCAATCTACTTAGCCGGTCCGCAAGCATGGGGAGGTTCGTTAGGCCCTGTAGAGCGTTTCCAAGGCGTGGACGGCTTTGGACCGAATACTGCTCAAGACGGTTTTGTTAATGAGCCAATTTTTGAAGAAACACTTGACGCCGTTCGCCTTGACCTGAAAGGCTATGTTGAATGGGGTATCTTTACTCAGTTTACAGCTGGTATTAATTATCAAGAACGTGAAAAGTCTAAAGATAACAATGGCGCATACTTGACCGCTCCTACATGGCCAGATGCCGAACTCGTGCCAAACCCTATTGGTACAGCTGACCTAAGCCACATTGGGATCGAAGGCGTTATTGCTTATGATGGTCTAGGTTTATACAGAAGCGGCTACTACATTGAAACAGAGGCCGAACTGTTCGAAAATGGTCGCTTTGGTGATTCATATACAATCTCAGAAGATATTCTTACTGCCTATACTAAATTAGATATCGAAACAGAAATTGGCGATGTTCTAGTGTTTGGTAACCTTGGTCTTCAAGTTGTAAACGTCGACCAAAAAGGTTCTGGCTTTAATACGACTACTGGTCCTACTGGTTTTACTGCAGTAACACCAATATCTGATGGCGATTCTTATACCGACGTTTTGCCAACATTGAACTTAAGCTTCGAAATTGCTGAAAATCAGTTTATTCGTACTGCTTTAGGTAAAGTGATCAGTCGTCCGCGTATGGATGATATGCGACCTAACAACACAGTGAGCTTTACATTTAACGATCAGCAAATTATCTCAGAAAATGTAGCGAATGGTCCTTGGTCAGCAAGTGCAGGTAATTCACGCCTCAGACCCCTTGAAGCTAACCAGTTTGATATTGCTTACGAGAATTACTTTGCAGACTCAGGTTACTTTGCCGCAAGTTTCTTTTATAAGGACTTAACTAACTGGCACGTAGCCGGCCAAACGGTTGGCGACTTTAGCGAGTCATACATTGAAGGCTTCCACGAGACGTCTGGTGAAACTGACATCAATAACGATGGTGTACTTGACGATAGTGATATTGTTCCACCAGCAACATTCAACGGGATTGTTAGCTTCCGTGAAGATGGTCTTGAAGGCTTTGTTCGTGGCTGGGAGTTACAGGGTAGTTTACCCTTTGAAATGCTTCATGATTCACTTGAAGGGTTTGGTGTATTTGCAAGTGCAACATTCCTAGATGGAGAACTTGAAAATGGTGAAGCGGTACCGGGGCTATCTGAAGAGACTTACTCACTAACCGCTTTCTATGAAAGCAATGGCTTTGAAGTTCGTGTGTCTGGCACTAAGCGTGATGCGTTTGCTACCGAGACCCGAGCTATTAGTCTTTCACTAGCACCTATTGAAGATAACGGTGTTAAACAGATTGACGCGCAGATTGGCTATGACTTTAGTGAGTCTGGAATTGACTACCTTGAAGGGCTTCGGGTTACGCTTCAAGGCCAAAACCTTACTGATGAGCCTACAGTTCGTGTTAACCCGGGTGACAGTCGTCAAATTACTGAGTACCAGAGCTACGGACGTAACTTCCTACTTGGTTTCAACTACACTTTCTAAGTAGTTGTTTAAAAGCCGTTTACTCTCTGTAGGCGCTTAAACAAGTAAAATTAAAAAAGCCCCAATTTACGTAATGTGTTGGGGCTTTTTGTTGTATAGCACTAGATGTCATGATATTTAAAGATGATAGTAATGTGGCCACAAAAAATGCTGACGGCAAAAATATGATGAAAAAAGCGGTAAAAAATGTAGTTATTGTAGGTGGTGGCACGGCTGGTTGGATTTCAGCGGCGGTAATCAAGCGTCTTATCGGAGCGGGCATAAATGTAACGTTAGTTGAGTCTGAAGAAATCGGTACTGTTGGTGTAGGGGAAGCCACTATTCCGCCTATCATTACCCTAAACAACGTAATGGGTATAGACGAAAAAGAATTCTTACGTGAAACAAACGCTACTATGAAGTTGGCGATTAAGTTTGAAAACTGGCGCACAGAAGGAGAAAGCTATTTCCACACTTTTGGCGCTCCAGGTAAAAGCTATGCATTTTGTCACTTTCATCATTATTTTAAACGCGCACAAGAGTTAGGGCTTGCCGACTCAATTTGGGAATACGATTTGAACTACCTTGCCTGTAAAGCGGGAAAGTTTGCCCATATCAAGTCTCCTGACCCCATTATTGAAATGCCGTACGCCTATCATTTCGACGCGTCGCTGTATGCGCAATTTTTACGTAAAAAGTGTGAGGCAATGGGCGTTACACGTAAAGAAGGCATCATCACTGAGGTCAAGCAAGACGTTGACAGCGGCTTCATCTCTGGCGTCACGCTGAAAAGCGGTGAATATATAGAAGGCGACTTGTTTATCGATTGTTCGGGCTTTAAGGGGCTTCTTACTCAGCAAACATTAAACACAGGCTACGAGGATTGGTCACATTGGCTACCTTGTGATCGCGCAGTCGCCATACCTTCAGAACGTCACGAGCATACGCACCCTTATACACGCTCAATTGCACACTCTGCCGGCTGGCAGTGGCGTATACCGCTACAGCACCGTAATGGAAATGGCTTGGTGTATAGCAGTAACTATTACAGCGATGATCAGGCACTGGAATTATTGTCGAACAACTTGGATACCAAGCCTCTGGCAGACCCTAGCTTTATTCGCTTTAAAACTGGCCGAAGACGTAAGCAGTGGAATAAAAACGTGATTGCCGTTGGTCTGTCTAGTGGCTTTTTGGAGCCTCTTGAGTCAACCAGCATCCATCTTATTCAGTCTGCCATAGTAAGACTTATCCATTTATTCCCCCACGAAGGCTTTAAGCAACATCAGGTTGACGAATATAACAAGCAATCAAAGCTGGAATATGAACAAATACGTGACTTCATTATTTTGCATTATCACGTAAATGAAAGAACTGACTCGCACTTCTGGAAGGATTTACGAGAAATGGATGTACCAGACAGCTTAACGCATAAAATTGAGCTATTTAGAGAATCTGGAAACTTGTTCAGGGAGCAAAATGATTTGTTCCTTGAAAGTTCATGGCTGCAAGTACTCTTGGGGCAAGGGGTTACTCAGAAAGACTACCATCCACTAGCAAACGCACTGTCTGAGCAAAAACTGCAAGAGCTGATGCAAAACATTAAACGCATTAAAAATGAACCCATTGGTAAAATTGCGAGTCATGATGACTTCTTGAAGCAGTTTTGTGGTTAGTAGCGCACTATGAATAAACCAACCCATATCGTTATAGCCGGGGGAGGTACCGCCGGTTGGATGGCTGCAAATTATTTTGCGCATAGATGGTCATCAGACAAGGTTAAGGTAACGCTTGTAGAGTCTCCTGAGATTGGCATTATAGGTGTGGGCGAAGGCTCTACGCCTACACTCAAACGTTTCTTTGAAGAACTAGGCATTGCAGAGTGCGACTGGATGCCAAAATGTAATGCGACCTACAAAGTGAGCATTCAGTTTAACGGCTGGAGCCCTGGGTCTGGTGTTAATCATTATCGGCATCCATTTATCTCTCAAACTGACACTTTTACTCAGCGCGCCTTTGAAGTTAACTGCCGTACTCGAAGGCTAGGTCTTGAAACTCATGTTACGCCTGAAGATTTTTTGATAAATGGCGTATTGGCTAAGCAGAACAAAGCGCCGCTTACTCCCGATAATTTTCCATTTAGAATGGAATACGGCTACCATTTTGACAGCGCATTACTAGGTAATTACTTGCATGATGTAGCGGTTGGAAAAGGCGTTACTCACGTTAGCGCCATTATAAGTGATGTAGCGCTTCATCCTAGTGGCGATATTCGCCATCTCATAACGGATAAGGGCGTTATTGAAGGGGATTTTTTCGTTGACTGTACAGGCTTCTCTTCAACCTTATTGCAGCAAGCCTTAGGCGTTAAGTTCAACTCTTATGCTGATAATCTGTTCAACGATTCAGCAGTGGTGTTGCCCACACAAGTACAAGAAAATATTCAAGTAGAGACCCGGTCGACTGCGCTTTCTAATGGGTGGTGTTGGTCTATACCGTTACAAAATCGCACGGGTAACGGCTATGTTTATAGTGTCTCTCATTTATCAAGCGATAAGGCCGAAGAAGAGTTGCGTAGACATTTAGGTCTTGAAAACAGCGACGTGGAAGCCAGACACCTTAAAATGAAAGTGGGGCAAGTTGAGCAGCACTGGCAGAAAAACTGTTTGGCATTAGGGTTGTCCCAAGGTTTTATAGAACCGCTCGAAGCAACGGCGCTTCACCTTGTCCAGATATGCATTGAGTACTTCACAGATATGTTTGAAAAGAGTGGTTTCTCTAACACCGAGAGAGCCACTTATAATGCGTTTGCCAAAGCGCGTTTCGAAAGAGTGAGGGACTACATTGTCGCACACTATAAACTTAATACACGTGATGATAGCGATTATTGGCGTGCGAACAGAAATAACATGGTTCTGTCAGATTCACTTAAATCAATTATCAATACATGGTTTCAACGTGAAGATCTCGCCAATGAGATTAAGCGTCAAAATATAGGAATGCACTGGGACTCGGTGTCATGGCATTGTTTATTTGCGGGTTATGGTGCCTTTCCCCCGCTGGCACAGAATCAACCCGGGCGAGGCGACTTATACAAAGAGCAAGACATCGAACGTTTTGTACAGGGTTGTGCTTTGAACTTTAAACAACATAATGCCGTGCTTAAAACGCAACCAAATTAAAAGTGACAACCTTGAAAGTCAGGAATAATTTTCAAGGTTGGTATAATTTCTCATAAGTAACCACACTAATCTTTCAAATCTCTCCACGCAAATGCGATGGAAAACAATAACTTTTACGGTTTGTTTCATATATGTTGCTCATATGTAAATGAATACGTATGCATAGCATTGCTCCCTTTTTATACAAGCAAGTAGTATTTGGTGTTGAACCATAAGAGGCATTTTTGGGTGTGGTAGTCCTAAAAATGTCGATAATAAACAAGGAATGGGACACCAATGAAAACATTCAAACCCAGCACTATCATGGCGGCTTTGATTAGTAGTGGGATTGCGTTTAGTGCAATGCCAATACTTGCTCAAGAGTCTCCAGACACACCAACAGATGAAGTAGAGCGACCGCAAGAAGATACCCTTGAACGTATTGAGGTACGTGGTTTTAGCACCAGCTTAATTCAATCTCTTAATCAAAAGCGGTTTTCTGACACGGTATCAGAACAGATATCGGCAGATGATCTCGGCGGCCTGCCTGATGTATCAATGGCGGACGCATTAACCCGGCTTCCTGGTATTTCGGCGGTAAGAACCGGTGGACAGGCTGCTCAGATAAACATACGTGGTTTATCCGGTGACTTTGTATTCTCTACGTTAAACGGTAGAGAGCAAGTATCCACCAGTGGCAGTCGCGCCATTGAATTTGACCAATATCCGTCTGAGCTAATCAGTGAAGCAGCGGTTTACAAGTCGCCAAAGGCTTCGCTTATTGAAGGCGGTATCGCCGGTACGGTAGAGCTCAAAACCGCTTCGCCCCTTGCCATTGAAGAGCAGCATAAATTCAGCGCCAACATGCGTGGCATGTACAATGACAGGGCATCGGAGATAAGCGATGCTACAGAATACGGCCACAGACTGAGCTTTTCATATCAAGGCAAGTTTTTAGACGATACGCTAGGTGTGTCATTGGGCTATGCCCGTTTATTCCAGCCTAGCGTTTCTACGCAATTCATCGGCTTAGCCTATAACGGCCAAGTTGATGTTGATGGTCTTGAAGGGGATGCAGACGGCCCAGCAGACTGCCCAAATTGTGAACTCATTTCAGAAGGCTTTGAAATGCAGCACAAAGGTGGGGAAGAGACCCGTGATGGTTATGTTGCCGCGTTTGAGTGGGCACCTATCGATACCTTTACGCTAAAAGCTGATGCCTTCATTTCTAAGTTTGACTCAGAAGCGTTTGCCCGCGGTTTTCGTGTAAAACTAGGGGGAATTAATGCGGGTATTACCAACCCGGTTGTGGTGAACAATAATGTCGTTGGCGGGACCTTCTCACGCACAGATAACAGCTTTACCCGCGTTGAGCTTGTTAACGACGACAATCAAGATTTTGACAGTGTTACCAACTTAGGCATTAACGCGGCTTGGGAAGTCTCTTCGGACTTATCCGTACAGTTTGACGTATCCCGTTCAAGCGCAGAAAGTGACTTTAGAAACGGCTTATTATGGTCGCTTGTCGGTGAAGACGCGACAGCAGCAAACCCAGTTTTTGACGAAAACGTACAAATATCCTATTTGCTTAACGGCTTAAACCTACCTGATATTGGCTTTAACCAAACTGATGCCTTTACAGACTTAGACCGAGTTATGGTGAGTAAGTACGGTATCTATCCGTTTGAAAATAAAGATGAACTAGATGCCTATCGTGTTGATTTTCAGTATTACGTCGACGTGCCTATCATTTCTGGCTTTGAATTTGGCTATCGTTATTCAGACCGCGAATACAACAATGATCGCTCGGTGTTTGAATACGGCAATGACAGTGCATTTTCAGTCAGCGAACCGCCACTTCGTTTAACGTCGGATATGGTCGAGCAAGTTGACTGGAGCGGTGATTTTGGTTATTTCCCCAGTTATCTTTCTGTCGACCTAAACAGTGCACTAAACGCATGGTTTCCTGGCGGTCGACCAGAGCCTGTACAAACATGGGGGCCTGGTGCGGCAGGCGTTATTAATGGCCCTGGTACTGGACCTGCTACAGCATGGACGCTACAAGAGAGTGGCGATGTATTTGAGACGGTGAACTCTGCTTATTTAATGGCGAACATCAATACCGAAATTGGCAGTATCCCTGTTACGGGTAACCTAGGTGTGCGTTATGTTAAGAGTAAGCAAAGCTCGACTACGCTACAGCGTGCTACCCAGTTAATTGAAGACTTAGAGACTGGGACATCGGTGGAAGTAAGCGACCCAACAGCAGGAGCACAAAACATTACCGACGATGTTGGTCTTATTAATAACTTCTATCGACCGGCGCTACTAAGCCACGAATACTCGGACGTACTGCCATCGATTAACCTGAATTTCAAACTTACTGATGATACTCAGCTTCGTGTGGCAGCCGCGAAGGTGATGGGCAGGGCGCCTATCAACCGTTTCGCTGCGAATGCATCTACTACTATTGAAACGGTCACTGCTTTCCAGGACCGAGACTCTGGTGAGATTACCTTGTCTAATCCTACCGCAAGAGTTAGTGGGAATGCGCGAAACAGCCCGTACTTAGAACCTTTCTACGCTACCCAGTACGACGTGTCGTGGGAATACTATTTCTCAGATACGGAAGGTGCATTAGTTATCGCTGGCTTCTATAAAGATATTGAATCGTTTGTTGAAGACATTGAAATAGAGCCTTATGACTTCGAAGCTAACGGCATTGTTATTCCTGATAACGTAAGTGTTCCCGTTTACCTGACACCAGAGTTTAGCGGTCAGGAGGCTGAGCTTGCACGGGATGAAAACGGCGACCCTATCTTTGTGACTGTTCCTACCGAAAATGGCAGTTACAGCACCGCAGTTAATAATGCAGAAGGTGGCTATATCAGGGGGCTGGAGGTCGCTTATACCCAAATATATAGCATGCTTCCAGGCATGTTGTCTGGGCTGGGCGTAAGCGCAAGCTACTCCTACACCGAAAGTGAAATTCAGCGCACCCTTGGCGATGGTGTATACGCTGCTAATTTACCAGGCCTGTCTGAAAACGTAGCTACGCTAACCGTTTTTTGGGAGTACGAAGGCTTTGAAACCCGCTTATCAAGTCGTTATCGCGATGCCTTTGTCTCGCAACAAGTTGCTGTTAATGATCAGGTGGTTAACTTTGACGATGAATTAGTGATTGACTACCAAGCGTCATACGAAATTAGCGAAAATTGGAGTGTATTGTTTCAGGTTAATAACCTCACTGACGAACCAACGAAGAGCTATTTCGCGTCAGAAGAGCAAACCGGCACTATTCAGTACTTTGGCACGCAATATTACCTAGGGATGACATATCAACTATGAAAAACAATATCTTAGGTAATTTATTTAGTGACCCGAATAAACATTCGGAACTCAAACATTGCGACAATATTCAGGAGAACTTTATGTTTACTAAGAAAAGAGTAGTGCGAGCGGCATTACTCGTAGTAAGCGTTTATACATTAGCAGGCTGCGGGGGCTCAGATGTCGAATCTGGTAGCAACGACCTGCTTACGTGTGAGGTACCCAACGTACCTAATGAAACAGGTACGGCTTGTGTGGCGCCACCACCTATTCAATGTGATGCCCCTTTAGTACCTAACGAAACAAACGATGCCTGTGAGGCCGGTGCTGACCCCAGTTTACCCGCCCCTGTTTTTACACCGTCGTCAAATCAAGCTGTACTTTACTATAATCGTGCGGCGGTTGATGCGGATAACTCCAATAATGATCCTGCTTACGAGGGCTGGCGACTTCATACGTGGAACAACGACGAGTGTGACGCGTACGCTGACGCGGACACGGATTGGGCGAGCGGTCGTATTCACAGTGGTATCGATCCAAACTACGGCGCTTATTGGATATTAGACCTCAAAGAAGGTTATGGAAGTTGTCATAACTTTATCATTCACAAAGGCACCGACGATGCGGGTAAAGAAATGGGAGGCGGTGACTTTCAAGCTTCGCTGGTTCAAGAGGACGACACCTTTGTTCGCATGAATTTCACCTTATCTGGTGAGCCGACAATTTTTGAGTTTCCGATTATGTCGCTGGGACCTCAGCCAGTCGATATAGAAGGCTTTAGCGCACATTGGTTAGACGCTAACACCATTTTATGGGACGTGCCTGAAACCGTTGCAGAAGTTAAGTTGCATTACTCAGCTCAGGCTGACTTAGAGAGCACTCTGGAAGAGGGGATCAACGGGACTGAAGTAGCTCTAATGAGTACAACACTTACCGAAGAGCAATCTGCTCGTGTACCGCATTTATCTTCTATGCAGGCATGGGAAGGTGACTGGTCGGTAGAAGATGCGAAAACCGTACTGACGACACAAGCGGTAGTTGGTGGATATGATGCCGATGGGACACTTATAGCAGCAACCGGTATTCAACTGGCAAACGCCATTGATGCGCTATATACAATGGGTGAAGATGATGCTGACGAAGCGCAGTTTGGCGGTATATACACAGATTCAGGTATTACTGCTTCACTGTGGGCGCCGACAGCGTCAAACGTGGACCTATTACTTTATAACGACAATAAGACCTTAAGTCAGCGTCTTGATATGGTGCGTGATGACACTTCGGGCGTGTGGCGATACGAAGGAGACATGTCTCTTGACCGCCAACTTTACCGTTATGAGGTTACCGTATACCACCCAAATACCGGTAACATAGAAACGTTACTCGTTACCGACCCGTATTCAGTATCACTTAGCACTAACGGTCGTTTTTCTCGCTTTGTTAACTTAGCCGATGAGGATTTGAAACCAGAGGGTTGGGATACTCACGCTATTCCTACGGTTGATAATTACGAAGACGCGGTCATTTATGAAGGGCATGTTCGCGATTTTAGCGTGCGCGATATGTCTACCTCAGAAGAAAACCGCGGTAAATACTTAGCTTTTACCGAAGACGGCACTGCACCTGTAGAGCATCTTAAAAAGTTAGTGGAAGCCGGCCTCACGTATTTTCACATCCTTCCTGCAAACGATATTGCGACTATAGATGAAGACCCAACGAAAACCGTGGATTTATATGACACCGTAAGGAAGTTGTGCCGCCTAAATAGCAATGCCGCTGTATGCGAGGAAGAAAGTAGCGATACATTGCTTATAGATGTCTACAACGCCTATGACCCCTTGTCTGAAGCAGGCAAAGCACAACAGTTAACCAACGATTTACGCAACGTCGACACATTTAACTGGGGTTATGACCCACATCACTTCAATGCCCCGGAAGGTAGCTATGCATCAAATGCAGAAGGCGTTGAGCGGATTGTAGAAATGCGCGCCATGATTCAAGCGCTTCATGAAATGGGCCTTAGGGTAGCTTTAGATGTGGTGTACAACCATACCAATGCGTCGGGCGTTTTTAGTAAGTCTGTTCTAGACAAAGCGGTGCCAGGTTATTACCACCGATACGAGGTAGACACGGGCGCTATTGTTCGTGAAACCTGTTGTGACGATACCGAACCGCGTAACGTCATGATGGAAAAGTTCATGAAAGACTCGCTACTAATGTGGACTGAGCATTATAAGTACGACTCTTTTCGCTTCGACATCATGAGCCAAGCGACAAAGGATACCATGGTACGCTTGCGTGATGCGGTTCAAGCTATCGACGAAGATAACTACTTTTATGGCGAAGGCTGGACTAAAATAGACCGTGGTTATGAACAGGCGAGTCAGTTGAATATGGCGGGTACCGAGATTGGTACGTATAACGACCGTATTCGAGAGGCTATTCGCCAAGGTGCTATTTTCAGACCAGAAGATGATGGCCTATTAAGTGCACAAGACCGTGTGAAAATGGGCATGATCGGTACACTCAAAGATTACGTTTTGGAAACGTCCTCGGGCAGTGCTGGTGCGACAAGTAACTTGGGCGGCTATGCAGAAGACCCGGCAGATATCATTAACTATGTGTCAAAGCATGATAATGAAACACTGTGGGACCAATTAAACTATACACTTCCACAAGACATCACTTTAGAAGAGCGCGTACGCGCACAAAATGTGGCTATGGGTATCAACCTTGTTTCGCAGGGCATTCCATTTCTACAAATGGGCGGCGACTTGCTTCGCTCTAAATCAATGGACCGAAACACCTATGACTCGGGTGACTGGTTTAACTACGTCGATTTTACCTACGAGACCAACAACTGGAACGTAGGCTTACCCTTAGCTCAGGACAACGAAGCCCGCTGGGAAGAAATGGGAGAGTTTATATACGACCCCGCCCGTGCTGCCTCGATGTCAGACATTACCTTTGCCTCAGATGTATTTGCTGAGTTGCTTAATATTCGCATGACCAGCCCATTATTTAGGCTCACTACCGCTGATGATATTATTGACCGCATTGGTTTCCACAATATCGGTGAACGCCAGCAGCGCGGCTTAATTGCTATGAGTATAGACGATGGCGTATCTGAAAATAGCGAAGTGTCTCGTTCAGATCTCGATATGATGAACGATGCGGTTATGGTCTTGGTAAATACAGGATATGAAGAGAAGTCGATAACGGTTAACACCGCCTCTGGTTTTTCACTTCACCCAACACAAATGAGCTCGGTAGATGCGACGGTTCGTGGTGCAAATTTTGTGGAAGGTGAAGACGGCAACGGTACCTTTACTGTGCCAGCACTGACTATTGCCGTGTTTGTGAAGCCTCAGTCTGGTGCCCAAGGCTATGGATTATCAGCGTTTGCGACTTCTGGTGCTCCAGATGTTGTCCCTTACGGTGATACGGTAGCCTACCTTCGCGGTGATATGAACGGATGGTCGACTGATGATGCGTTTACTTATCAAGGTGATGGTAAATACACGGTTACTGCTACGCTTGAGGGCGGCGTGACTTATGGGTTTAAATTTGCTTCGGAAGATTGGAGTACCGTTAACTTTGGTGCTGCAAACGGGGAAGAGGGAACGGTGATTGCGGGTGAAGAGAAGGTACTTGCACGAACCAATACAAACCTATCTTTTACTCCTGCTACCAGCGCGACCTATCTGTTTACCGTTGATGCTTCAGACAGCGAAGCACCCATCTTAATGGTTGAGAATGAAGAGCCCTATGTTGGAACACCTGTGTACCTTCGTGGTGCAATGAACGGCTGGGGAACCGACGAAGAGTTCGCTTACCAAGGTGGCCGAATTTATACCTTTGCTCGTGACGTCGAACCAGGTACCTATGAATTTAAGGTGGCATCTGACGATTGGAGTACGGTGAACTTTGGGGCGCTTTCTGGCGATGATGCTGATCGCAATTTAGCACCAGGTCAAACTTTGGGCCTTGCAGAGACAAACGATAACCTCATCCTTAATGTTGAAACCGCTGATCGCTACGTGTTCGTGTTTAATGCAACGGATTTGAATGCCCCTACAATCGGCGTGTTTAAAGAAGCATTCTGGGGAGCCACAGAGGTCTATATTCGCGGCGGCATGAACGGTTGGGGAGCGGTAGATATGTTTACCTATCAAGGTGAAGGTGTTTACACCGCGGATATTGAGTTAAGCGCAGGAAGCATTGAATTCAAGGTTGCCTCTGAAGACTGGTCAACGGTAAATCTTGGTAACCCCAATGATTCAGCGACTAATATCGTAATTCCAGGTGAGCCGAAGATATTGGGTAGCAGTAACAACAACCTAATGATCGAGGTTGCGGAGTCTGGGCTTTATGAATTTAAAGTGTCAGGCCCTGATGGAAATGCGCCAACGTTAACGATAACGATGAAATAAACGACCTCGTTATGAAAAAATTGTAAAACCGCGACATCGTTCGCGGTTTTTTATTTTGGTACCTCTTTTAACATGGCACATCTCTTGTACTTTGAAATTCTGTAAAATCATGTAGGATGAAGTTTGTCATAGGTGGTCTTACCAGATAAAAGCGTATTTCAAAAGGAGATGGAAAATGAAAAGTGCACTGGTAGTAGAAGGGGGCGCGATGCGTGGCATATTTGCAGCTGGCGTACTCGATAAATTTATGGAGCATGATTATTACGCGTTCGATTTCACCCTGGGGGTTTCGGCGGGCGCAACTAACCTCTCTACGTATGTATCTAAAATGCAGGGTTTGAGTAAAACCATCATTACTCAATATGCCACCAAACGAGAATTCTTCAGCCCATTACGCTTCATCAAAGGCGGGCATATGACGGATGTCCACTGGCTTTGGCATCATTCAAAACAGTCTATGAATATCCCTGCACCTGGCGAGAAAAGCTGCATGCCCTTGTTTGTTGGAATTACTAATGCAGACTCTGGAGAGTGCGAATATATTCAAGCGACAAAAGATAATGTAGACGATTTGATGGTGGCATCATGTGCGTTACCAACGGCGTACCGCGATGAAATAACCATTAACGGTACGCGTTATTTAGATGGTGGTGTCGCTGACGCTATTCCCGCTATACAAGCGTATAAAATGGGGGCGAGAGATATTACTGTAATCTTGTCTCAACCCGTGGGTTTCACGAAGCCTGAAGTTAAATCGCCATGGTTGATGCAAAAGATGTACAAAAACCAACCCGCATTGCTTGAAAAAATGCTGCAACGGGCTTCCATTTATAACGACACCCTTGCGTTTCTTAACAGCCCTCCTAGCGACTGTACCATTCGCGTAATTGCACCCGATGAGGCGTTTTGTGTAAAACGGTTAACCATGGACAAAAAGAAACTTTTAAAAGGTTACGGGCAGGGTAGGCGTATGGCAAGGCGCTATCTTAAGCTTTCAAGTGGAAACGGTTTTAGACATCAAAAAAAGGTAGCGTTGTAAAAGCAACCTATCTTTATCAATTATTTGTGTCTGCAAACAGCAACAAATCGAACAAAAGCCCACGTTTCTACTGGGCTTTTTTTTAAACGTTAAAAAATTTGCTATTTTTCAGATTCTTACGATGTTTCTTTTTTGCAACAGCTGCGGTGAGTAAGTTGCTTTAACGTGTCTGAAGTAAATTATTCTTAAACGTATCACCGCCTACTTTCCTTAAATTTTTCCCTCGAATACTAACCGGCTGCCTACTTTTAACGCTATTGCGTTGAAAAGACTAAACCCTAAGCCTCTGATCTCATGACTATTTACATAATTGTCACCGTGTAGGTATGTAAAGTTTGCACGCATTGTGCAATTCTTTCATTAACTTGGTCTGCAAATTGCTCAATACGATGTGTATGCACACGTGAGAAACGTCGCGAAGTAATCTGACATTAAAAAATTAGCTTCCAGTCTCATTGTAGCCTTAAAACATAAGAACAAGTAGAAAAATGGGAGAACGTGGGTTCTTCTTATAAAATCGGTAAAAATAGCGCGATTAGCGCTTATCTAGGCTTTAAAGTGTTGAAAATGCGCTGTTTTAGAGAGCGCTAATTATACTTAAGGTTACTTTTTACGCGTTCATCTAGAAGCATTAAGTCATACGTGGCACTATCAAAATTGAATAAGAAAAAAACAAAAAACGTGCAAATAAAAAATCAAAAAATATCAATTGGGTTAGTGAACCCTAAAAATCCAGTAAATGTTGCATCAATTCTACGAGCGGCGGGTTGCTATGGCGTAGCGAGTGTATTTTACACAGGCCAGCGCTATCGCTTCGCTAAAGATTTCAATGCAGACACTAAAGCGTTTCATAAAACCATTCCAACGATAGGTGTAGATAACCTGCGCGATGTTATTCCGCAACATGCGTCTGTCGTTGCAGTGGAGTTAGTAGAAGGCGCAACGCCGCTTCCCTCATTTGAGCATCCGGAAAATGCGTTTTATTTACTTGGTCCGGAGGATGGAAGTATTGGTGAAGACATCTTGTCTTGGTGCGATCACGTCGTGTACGTGCCCACCTATTCGTGTATGAATTTAGCGGCCACTGCAAATGTATTACTGTATGACCGCTTAGCGAAGTCTGATTACGTAAGCGGGGATGCGCTTATCAGACAAAGCCGAGATACCAATAATAAAGCAAAAATAAATTAAACGTTAACTAAAGGCTGTCGTTGCGACCAGGAAGTTACCCACAAGCCTAATAACAAATTAATTCAGGGGAACTTTACATTGAAGATAAGAACAGTGAATGCAATGCGTGCATTTAACGGCGCTGTATTAAGCACATTAAATAAACTGCCTACGCAACTTTCAAAAGTGCTTCCAAAACGACTTTCGCTTGAGCAAAGTATTTCCGATTTCTTCTTTAGCCGTTATGAACTAGTGATTGCTAACGAAGAAAACGAAAAGCAAGAAAGTTATAAAACACGGCATAAGGTTTATTGTGAAGAGATGAACTTTGAGCAAACCAATGCTACTGCTCTTGAAAAAGATAAGTTCGACGACCGCGCTATAAACTGCTACATCAAACATCTGCCAACAGGGGAGTGCGCAGGTACAATACGTTTAGTTTTACCGACCAATGCTGGTCTTTCACTTCCCTTAGAAGAGAAATGCAAAGATGCATTTGAAGACGGTACGTTACTTCCCTCTAATTTAGCACCGCAAAGCGTATGTGAAATATCGCGTTTAGCGATACCAAGAGAATTTAGAGTACGTCAGATGCGCTCTAAAATTTTGCCTTCAGAGAAGTTAGAAAAAGCTAAAAAGAAAAGTACTACATCGTTTAACCTAGAACATTTTCCCTATCTTTCTATCGCGCTTTATTTAATGGCAACCAGCGTATGTCAGCACCTAAATGTAGAGCATGCCTATGTACTTATGGAGCCAAAGCTTGCGCGACGTATGAAAGCATTTGGTATTCATTTTGAGCCTGTGGGTGAGGCGATTGAGTTTAATGGCAAACGAATGCCATATCGATTGTCGCCTAGCGTGCTTCTTGAAGAGATTGCAAAGCCTTTAAAAGGTTTTCATATGAAGATTCACAATAGACTACAAAACGCCCTTCAAGCTATGGATACTCCACAGGTACCAATTGTACAGTATACACCGCAACCCCTACGCGTTGCGCACGCAGCCTAGTTAGTATTTAATATCTAACAGCAGAAGCCGCCTACACTGGCGGCTTTTTTAGTTTTGAATACGTATGCATGTTTTTTAACAAACGGTTAACGCGTATCCTGTTGGCATTATTAATAGTTACCATAATGATTACAATGCCAAGAATTCAACGTCGTTTTTGTCTCAAACCATTTTCTCTTGTTATGCTTTCCATTGGACTGGCTGCGTGCTCAGGTCCATCACCCTCTCAAAAGTCAGTAGCTGGAGAAGCGACCTCGACAACCGCTAACTCAACGCAAAATGCAGAGATGATTGCACCTAATACGTCTGACAAAACACAGGGAAAACCGGTTGTATACCAGGTTTTTACTCGCTTATTTGGCAATACTAATAACGCTAACCACCCCTGGGGTTCGATAGAACAAAACGGAGTTGGAAAGTTTAGTGATTTTACGCCCCAAGCGCTGGCATCGATAAAAGCCCTAGGCACTAGCCATGTTTGGTATACAGGTATTCCGCACCACGCCGTTATTAACGACTATACCGCGTTTGGTATTTCAAATGATGACCCAGATGTGGTTAAAGGCCGCGCAGGTTCACCTTATGCGGTTAAAGATTACTACAATGTTAACCCCGACCTTGCCGATGATCCGGCCAAGCGTTTAGAGGAGTTTGAAGCTCTCGTTGCCAGAACGCATGAAGCGGGAATGAAGGTTATCATTGATATTGTGCCTAATCACGTGGCCCGCGACTATGAATCACTGTCAGCCCCAGAGGGAGTCAGCGACTTTGGTGCCCATGATGATACCTCTGTGGAATATGCCCGCGACAACAACTTTTATTATGTTGTTGGCGAAGCGTTTGAAGTTCCTGATGGCGGCGACTATAAGCCCCTTGGTGGTGACAGTCATCCCTCATCCGATGGCAAGTTTGATGAGTTTCCAGCTAAGTGGACGGGTAATGGGGCACGTGCCGCTCAGCCCGATATTAATGACTGGTATGAAACCGTTAAGGTTAATTATGGCGTAAGGCCCGACGGTACATATGATTTCCCAACCCTACCTGAAGGCTTTAGCGAAAAGTCTTTTGCGGAACATGCGGCGTTCTGGGAAGGAAAAGACGTACCGGATTCCTGGTACAAGTTTAGAGATATAGCGCACTATTGGCTTGATAAAGGGGTAGACGGGTTTCGCTATGATATGGCCGAAATGGTACCCGTTGAATTTTGGTCATTTTTAAACAGCAGCATAAAACAAAAGGCGCCAGACGCCTTCCTGTTGGCTGAAGTTTACCAGCCAGATAAATACCGTGCTTATATCCAGCAAGGTAAAATGGATTATTTGTACGACAAAGTAGGTTTCTACGATACGTTGAAAAAGATTATGCAGGGCAGTGGTGCAGTAAGTGATTTGGTCGCTATCCATGACGAAGTCCGCGATATAGCGCCGCATATGCTGCATTTTTTAGAAAATCACGATGAACAGCGCATAGCCAGCCCAGATTTTGCCGGCGACGCTGACAAAGGAAAACCTGCATTAGCCGTAAGTGCACTAATTAGTAGCGCTCCTACCTTGCTTTACTTTGGACAAGATGTTGGTGAAGACGGTAGCGAAGAGACTGGGTTTGGCGATCCAACACGAACCACTATTTTTGACTATGCAGGCGTACCGGCGCATCAACGTTTTATGAACAACGGCAAATTTGATGCAGGGCAGTCAACAGAGAAAGAAAAAGCGTTGCATCGCTTTTATAAAGACATCATGAACATCGCTACAAGCAATAGCGCAATTACTGGGCGTTATCAAAGCCTGCATGCCCTGAACCTAGGCGTTGAAGGATCTGCGTATTCTGAGCAGCAGTTTGCGTTCATAAGAGAGAAAAACGACCAAGGTTTTATTGTTATTGCTAACTTTAGCGATAACGCTACAGGCCCTATTTCACTGACAGTACCGGCTTCTGCGATAGAAACCGCGGGCAACAAGCTTGAGCTTAAACCTTTACTTTCTCATGACGGTTTAACGCTTGAGCAGGGCGAGGTTAACTACCGCGCTACAACAACATTAGACGCGTTGGAAACCAAGGTGTTTGCTTTTTAAGCAAGTTCCGTAAGTTTCATTAAGTTAGCGCAGGCGTACAACGTGGAAGGCTATTGTTTTTTACATGGTATTTTGACCAGGTATTCTTAAAAGGTCTTCGGTGAATACGTATGCAGAGCGTTGGTATGAATAAGTGTACACGGTAGTATCTCGATATAATCTTGTACTTAACGTATTTTTAACATTGGTGTTCATGTGTTTAATTTTAACAGCGTAAGCCATTCTATTTGTTTAAACCGCTATCGCGCGTTACCGTTAATTCTCACTTCGGCTATTTCACTAGCCGCGGTTCCCGTTTATGCATTGCAGCAGGGTGAAATTGAAGTATACCCACCTAATTGGTGGGCAGGTATGCAAAATCCCGAAGTAGAGTTGATGATTTACGGTGAAGACGTAGCTGATGACGCCGTCTCTCTTGCTACGGGAAATGTAAAAGTTAGCCGAGTTAAGGCACTTGATAGTGAAAACTATCTTTTCGTAACGCTTGATACTTCAGGCGCCCAGGCGCAAGACCTCGTGCTTACATTGACTGACAATGATGGAAGCCAACGTACGGTGCATTACCCGCTTGAAAAACGCAAAGAAGGCTCTGCATCAAGAAAAGGCTTTGGACCAGAAGACGCTATCTACCTTATTGCACCTGACCGCTTTGCAAATGGTAATACCGCAAATGATAATGTTGACGGTTATCAAGATAAGGTAGACCGCCAATTTAAAGGTGGCCGTCATGGCGGCGATATCCAAGGTATCGTGGACAACTTAGATTACATTAAAAGCATGGGCTTCACGCAGATTTGGACCATGCCTATGCTTGAAAATGCGATGGACAAGTACAGCTACCATGGCTATTCAACCACAGATTACTATCGCATTGACCCGCGCTTTGGTTCTAATGACGCCTTTATAGATTTCAGTGAAAAAGCAAAATCCGAAGGGGTTGGCGTTATCATGGATATGGTGCTTAATCACATCGGTAGTAATCATAAGTGGATGGAAGATACGCCATCAAAGGATTGGATCAATAATGAAGGAAAGTTCGTCGGCACCACCCATAAAAGAGAATCTCTTCACGACCCTCATGCAATAGAAAGCGATATCAAAGGGTTTAGCGATGGGTGGTTTGTGCCTACCATGCCAGATTTAAATCAACGCAATCCACACTTGGCGAACTATTTAGTCCAAAATGCTATTTGGTGGGTAGAGACTGCAGATTTAAGTGGTATTCGTGTAGATACATACTCTTACCCTGATAAAGCGTTTTTAAGTGAATGGACAAATCGCTTAATGGACGAATACCCTAACTTTAATATCGTGGGTGAAGAATGGTCTGTAAACCCTGCAATCACGGCCTATTGGCAAGCGGGTAGTCAGCGCCACGATGACTATGATAGCGCGCTACCATCCGTGATGGATTTTCCATTGCAGACTGCCGTTGTTAAAGCATTAAATAGCGATGAAAGTTGGAACTCTGGTTTTATTACGGTTTATGAAACCCTGGCTACCGACTTTTTATATGGCGACCCGAACAATCTGGTTATCTTTCCCGATAACCACGATATGAGCAGAATCTATACGCAACTTGGACACGATAAAGCCAAGTGGAATATGGCGATGACTTTATTGCTTACAACCCGAGGGATCCCACAGGTATTTTACGGAACGGAAATTCTAATGGGTAACGAGGGCAGTGACGATCACGGTATTATACGCTCTGATTTCCCTGGCGGGTGGCCTTCAGATAGTGATAAAAACGCCTTTACGGGTAAGGGGCTTAATAACGATGAACGTTGGGCTCAGCAGCGCATTAAAGCCTTATTGCAGCTGCGCCAAACATACCCGCAACTATTTCAAGGCAAGTTAAAGCACTATGCGCCCGTTGACGGTGTTTACACCTATTTTCGAGAGGCTGAAAAGGGGGCTAAGCGCAGTGCCCAATCAGATAACGGAAACAATGTTGAAAAAATCATGGTAATTCTTAACAAGAAAGCGGTAGATTTGCCTTTATCGACCTACACAGAAATGCTTAAGACCAACGATTCGATAACAAGAATAAGTGACGGTAAAACGTTCAAGTCAACAGATACCATAAGCCTGTCTGCTATGTCAGCTAATGTTTTCATTGTGCGTTAACGGTATCCATTAAAATAAAACAATAAATAGAGCAAAGTATGCAAGCAACTCAACCACGCCTTTCTTTTTGGCAAATATGGAACGTCAGTTTTGGCTTTCTCGGTGTTCAATTTGGTTTTGCACTGCAAAACGCAAATGTTAGTCGCATCTTGTCAGACTTAGGGGCCGATTTACACTCACTCTCTCTTTTCTGGCTTGTAGCGCCCATTATGGGGCTTATTGTACAGCCCATCGTTGGTTCAGCTTCAGATAGAACCTGGAATCGTCTAGGCAGACGCCGCCCATTTATTCTAGCAGGCGCTATTGCAGCAGTATTGGGAATGATTCTGTTACCAAACGCCCCGCTATTTGTGGCGTTTCTTGCGCCCATGTTAATGGGGGCATTGATGGTGGCACTAATGGACGCATCGTTTAACGTGTGCTTCCAGCCATTTCGCTCGTTAGTTTCTGACATGGTACCGCCGTCGCAACGCAATGTTGGGTACTCTATCCAATCGCTACTCATCAATATTGGCGCTGTTATCGGCTCTATTCTTCCTTTTGTTCTAACGAACGTCATTGGTCTTGAAAATACGGCACAAATGGGGCAGGTTGCTCCTTCCGTCATTTGGGCGTTTTATATTGGCGCAACAGTGTTGTTAGGTACTGTCATTTGGACCGTGATCCGCACTAAAGAATATGCACCAGAAGACTACAATCGTTACAAAGGCCTTAGCGAGACAGCTTCTGTAGCAACTGAAGAGAAAAAGGCGCCGCTAGGGCAGCGTCTGGCAGAGTTTTTTACATTGGTAAAAGACATGCCAACGACCATGAGGCAATTAGCTGTAGTGCAGTTTTTCTCTTGGTTTGCACTATTTATTATGTGGGTTTACACCACGCCAGCCATTACGCAACATATATGGAACGTAGATAAGCAATGGTTTGACCCTACTTTTATCGCAGCAGCGCCAGTTGTGCCAGAAGCGATAGTTATGGCTAAAGGTGCCGCAGGTGATTGGGTGGGGATCTTGTTTGCTGCCTATTCTGTGTTTGCCGCCATATTTTCTATTTTTCTTGCAAAGCTTGCAGATAAATTCGGTCGTAAAACCGTTTATGCCGGTTCCCTCGCATTAGGCGGTATCAGCTATGTAAGTTTCCTGCTTTTCCAAGACTTAAACATGGTAAACGTTAACCTACTTATCACCGAAGTAACGGTGCCGCTTGGCGCTGTTAAGTTACTTATTCCGATGATAGGTGTAGGTATCGCGTGGGCGGCCATTTTAGCGATGCCATACGCTATGCTTGCGGGTGCACTACCTGCAAATAAAACGGGCGTTTACATGGGAATATTTAATTTTACCGTTGCAGCGCCACAGATTGTCTCGGGCTTAACAGCTGGATGGATTTTAAGTAGCGTCTTCGATAACGATGCTAAATACATCATTGTTGTAGCGGGTGTGTCTATGTTGATTGGAGCTGCCTCAGTATTTTTTGTAAAAGAAGCCGATAAGCAAGACCTTGAAGCAGCAAAGGGAGCGTAATATGAAATTTAATCGGACAGCTATCGCGTTGACTGTAGCAGGTGTACTTTGCTCAGCGTGCTCAAGCACTGTAAATAATGAAGTAAAGTCAAAGGTTGCCGCTGACCGTATTGTCGGCACGGACACGCCGTTTGCCAGTGAAGCGGTGTACTTTGTTGTTACCGACCGATTTGTTGATGGCGACCCTTCAAATAACCATGAGACACAAGGTGGGGAATACCTCACTTGGCAACTTCCGCTTGAAGGCCCTGAGGGTAAAAAAGCGTACGTGGGCTACATGGGCGGAGATCTAAAAGGCATTTTAAACAATGCTGATTACATCAAGGATATGGGTTTCACTGCAGTGTGGATGACGCCTGTTCACGATAACCCTGATTACGCCTTCAATGGCGATGAACCTATTACCTATGGTGGCGCCTTTAAAGACGGTGGCAAAACAGGGTATCACGGTTATTGGGCAACAAATTTCTACAAAGCCGACGAGCACCTTGTTAGTGATGATTTAAGCGTGAGCGATTACACCGCTAAAATGAAGGCTAGCGGGTTAAAATCGGTGTTTGATATCGTGGCAAATCACGGTACACCAAGCTTTACGATGGAGGAAGACTTACCTGGGTACGGTGAAATTTATGATAAAGATGACAACTTGGTTGCTGATCATCAAAATTTACCCCCTCAAGAATTAGACCCAGAAAACAACCCGCTTCACCGTTTTTTTCATGACTACCCTGATTTGGTAAAGCTGTCGAATCTTGATGATGAGAACCCTGAAGTTCGTGATTATCTCATAAATAGTTATCTATATTGGATTTCACAGGGCGCCGATGGCTTTAGAATTGATACGATTAGACACGTTCCCCACGCTTTTTGGCGAGAAGCTTCCGATAGAATTAGAGAGCGTTACCCAGACTTCTTCATGTTTGGTGAAGCGTTTGATTACGAGGCCAATAATATTGCTCAGCATACACTGCCAAAAAATGGTGGGGTAAGCGTTCTTGATTTTCCGATGCAAAAAGCCATGGTCAGCGTATTTGAAAAGCCACTGGAAAGCGATTTTGCTGATTTAGAAAATGCGTTACATCTTACGCATGGACCTTACCATAACCCGTACGATTTAACGACTTTTTACGACAACCACGATATGGCGCGTATCAACGCGACGGACAATGGTTTTATTAACGCACACAACTGGTTATTCACGGTAAGGGGAATACCTGTGGTATACATGGGTTCTGAAATCGGGTTTATGCGCGGCACTGCAGAACATGCAGGGAACCGTAATTACGTAGGGCAAGAAAGGTTAGATGCAGCGGTTAATCATCCTATTCAACAAGCCTTAACCGACATCGCAAACGTTCGTAAAAATACGCCTGCTTTACAACGTGGTATTCAGATAAATGTAGCGCTTAGCGGGCACACGGCAGCATTTTACCGAGTGATTAATACGGAAGAAAGCCAGCAAACTGCTCTGGTTCTGCTTAATAAAGGCGATAGTGCACAGACGTTTAATGTTAATCAATTCATCCAGTCGGGTAACTGGGTTGAGCAGTTAACGGGGCGCGAATTAACCATTGCTGAAGGCGGGAAATTAAGCGCTACTGTTGAACCAAACGGGGTGCAGGTGTGGCTGCGCGAAGGGAAGGTTGAGAACGAGGCACTGCTTGCTCAAATTAAGTATCAGCTATCGCGTCAGTAAAGGTCTGTTATTTTTTATTACCTTGATGTTATCGCGTGACGCCCATGCTTTAACGAACATTCAGGTGATACTCACCTGATTACTGATACAAAAAAGCCCCGATAAACATTTTTCGGGGCTTTCTATATTCGCTACGTCACTATTCAATAACGATAACTAACGTTCAACTCAACTGCGCTATTCGCTACCACAAGATTGGCGAATAATAATATCAGCAGGCATTAAGTAATCTTCTACCTCTTCATTATTAATAGCTTTAAGCAGTGTATTAACAAGTAATTCGCCGGCAAGCTTCGTATTTTGCTGAACCGTGGTTAGCGAAGGCGTGGTGTATGCTGACACCGCAATATTATCATACCCCACCACGGCTACATCGTCGGGTACATTGACTTTAGCTTGCCTAAGCGCCCTAAGCACGCCCATAGCGATAAGGTCAGATGCACAAACAATAGCTTGAGGCAGCGCTTTGTTTTGAAGTAGCGATTTTATGGCTTCTGAGCCTGCATCTTCTGTTGAATTCGCGTTTTCTTGCACACTATTTTTATCCAGGCCATGAGCCATAAGGGTTTCAAAATATCCGTTATAGCGCGCTTTGAACTCGGGGGCATGTTCACCATTGTCACCAATAAAAGCAAACGAGCGTTTACCTAATGCTATCAGGTGTTCAGTGATGCTTTGACCACCTTGGTAGTTGTCACACCCGATGCTAACGCCCGGGTGGGCTTCATCAGGTGCACCCCAGCGAACAAAGTGCGTACCTTGAGATTCAAGCTGTGCAACTTTGTTTTGGTAGTCGGTGTAGTCACCATAACCCAACAAAATAATGCCGTCAGCTTTATTAGAATCTTCGTATTCTGCGTGCCAGTCATCTTCTAAGTTTTGAAAAGACACAAGGAGGTCATAGTTAGCCTGAGCGCAGGCTCGAGTAATACTGCCTAGCATTGCCAGAAAAAACGGGTTGATCATTGAGTCATCAGACGTTGGGTCTTCAAACAAGAGTAAGGCAATTGTGCTGCTCTTTTGCTTTCTCAAGTTACTTGCGTTCTTATCAACTTTGTAATTGAGTTCCCTAGCAATACGCTGAACGCGGTCACGAGTTTCTTGATTAACCAACGGGCTATTATTAAGTGCCCGAGAAACGGTTGACTGTGAAACCCCTGCCAGATGGGCAATGTCAAAAGAGGTTGCTTTTTCTTTCATAAATACCATGATTTGCTGCTACGACTTTGTTGTCGCTGCACGTAGATTACCATATTTTTCTTTTTACGCGCGCTTTTTGAATGCCGAAAGCGGGAATCGTAACGCAATGGGAAGCAAAGGCGTAGTGTACCTGTGTGGCTTATCAACGCGGTGCATACATTTACTCTTAAGTTTGCTGGATCGCTGCTAATTCAACCACTTGTTATGCTTCTTTGAATAAAACATGGTTGAACCAATTGTGACAGTGTTATACTCAATCAGATTTTGAAATTATACGTGCATAAGGGGAACCTGCGAATGGCCGAGACTGAACACCGTCCGACCAATTTTATCCGTCAGATTATTGATAAAGACCTGTCTAATGGTCTGCATGACGCTATTAAAACTCGATTCCCGCCGGAACCAAACGGGTTTCTTCACATAGGCCATGCTAAGTCTATCTGCCTAAACTTTGGTATTGCAGAAGACTACACCGGGTCTTGTAACCTTCGCTTTGACGACACTAATCCAGCGAAAGAAGACATTACTTTCGTTAACTCAATCAAAGAAGACGTAACCTGGCTTGGGTTTACGTGGGATGGCGAGGCGCGCTATTCATCAAACTATTTCGATCAACTTCACGCTTATGCGGTTGAACTTATTGAAAAAGGCTTAGCCTATGTAGACTTTTCTGCGCAAGACGTTATGCGTGAAATGCGTGGTACGTTGAAAGAGCCAGGCCAAAATAGTCCTTATCGCGATACAGACGTGGAAACAAACCTTAAAGAGTTCGCCAAAATGACAGCAGGCGACTACAAAGAGGGCGAGTGTAGTTTACGCGCTAAAATAGACATGACATCGCCATTTATGTGTATGCGCGACCCTGTAATCTATCGTGTTAAACACGCTCATCACCACCAAACAGGTGATAAGTGGTGTGTCTATCCGATGTACGATTTTACCCACTGTATCTCTGACGCCATTGAGGGTATAACACACTCTTTGTGTACACTAGAGTTTCAAGATAACCGTCGTCTTTACGACTGGGTAATTGAAAATATTTCTATCGACTGTACGCCCCGTCAATACGAGTTTTCTCGTTTGAACTTGGAGTACACGGTATTAAGTAAACGTCGTCTTATTCAACTGGTAGAAGAAAACCACGTAAGTGGTTGGGATGACCCTCGCATGCCTACAATTGCGGGCTTGCGTCGTCGTGGTTACACACCGGGTTCTATTGTTGAGTTTTGTAAACGAATTGGCGTAACTAAAATGGACAATATGGTTGAGATGTCCATGCTAGAAGCCTGCATTCGCGATGACTTAAACGCTAATGCGCCACGTGCTATGGCGGTACTTGACCCAATAAAGCTCGTTATCGAAAACTACGAAGAAGGGAAGACCGAAACACTAGTTGCGCCAAATCACCCTAACGATGAAAGCATGGGTACGCGTAACATTGGCTTTAGTCGCGAGGTTTACATTGAAGCGGAAGATTTCCGTGAGTCGGCTAACAAGAAATTCAAACGCTTAGTGTTAGAAAAAGAAGTACGACTACGCAACGCCTACGTGGTTAAAGCTAATCGGGTCGAGAAAGACGAAGAAGGGAACGTTACCATAGTATATTGTACTTACGACCCTGATACATTAGGTAAAGATCCAGCCGATGGCCGCAAGGTCAAAGGCGTTATTCACTGGGTAGATGCGGCAACCGCACAAGCGGCAGAATTTAGACTTTATGACCGCTTATTTAATGTGCCAAACCCAGCGGCAGAAGAGAACTTTACCGACGCAATTAACCCTGAATCTCTCGAGATTAAGCAGGGCTGGGCAGAAGCAGGCTTAATTGGACATGTGCCAGAAGTTGGTGCATGGCAATTCGAACGCACGGGCTACTTTTGTGTAGACAAAGACAGTACTGATGCAAAACCGGTGTTTAATCGCACTGTCGGACTAAGAGACACATGGGCTAAAATAGGCGAATAATCTAGTTATATACGCCACATGTATCGGCTTCATTGTTAAAAAAACCGCTTAAGCTAGCTTAAGCGGTTTTTATTTTTTATTGGTAGGGCTCGTTTTTAACTTAATAGATATCGTGTGTACGCTCTATTTTTTTGGCTGACAATCGAGTGACTGCCCGTTAACTTCGATGCTGTCATTCCCCATTAAGTAAAGATACATAGGCATAATATCTTCAGGCGTTTTTAATGTATCTGGATTTTCTGCCGGAAACGCTTGAGCGCGCATTTGCGTGCGAGTACCGCCAGGGTTGATACAATTAAACCTTAGTGTTTTGTTCTGGTACTCATCGGCGAGGGTTTGCATAACGCCTTCTGTCGCAAACTTAGATACCGCATAGGTTCCCCAAAACGCACGGCCTTTCCGACCTACACTCGATGTGGTAAAAATCACTGATGCATTCTCGGCTTTCTCTAACGCCGGAATGAGTGCTTGAGTCATGTACACCATACCATTTACGTTAACTTGCATCACGTCTTGCCACTCTTGGGCGTCGATATCTTTAAATGCGCTTAAATGCCCAAGAATGCTTGCATTGTGTAGCACCCCATCTAGACGGCCGAACTGGTCAATAATCGTCTGTGTCATCTGCTGATAGTGAGAGGGGGTAGCACCTTTAATGTCTAAGGGGACAATAGCAGGCTCTTGGCCACCAGCTGCAACAATGTCGTCATAGACGGCTTCAAGTTTTGATACAGTACGGCCTAATAAAATACAAATAGCGCCATGAGCAGCATAAGTTTTCGCGGCTTGTGCACCAATCCCATCGCCGGCACCGGTGACAAGAATCACTTTGTCGCGTAACAAATCTACTGGTGCGTTGTAATCGTTCATCGTATTCCTTTAAAAGGTTAATTTTTCATTCGCGAAAGTCGAAGCTTGCTACCTTTTAATAAGTTTTAAAGGTCAGTAACGCTTCGTTTTTTAAGTCCCCAGATCATACTCAGCTTGACTCACAAGTAAAACATTGAATGAAAAAACTCTTCAAACGTAAAAAAAGTTAACATTAATAGTTAACAAAACTTTGCAAAGTTGCAACAAAGTCAATAAGATTGAGGAAGATACAACTGGTCTAACATGTTTAAAACTATTAACTACACCTGTAAAGACAGGATAGTGCAGGCTACTTTTATAAGAGTTGAGTTTTAGACGCAGAATAACAACAATGCTTGTAGGGAGTAGAGATGAGAAAACTCGTATTAAGTTCCAGTGTGGCCCTTGCGCTGGGTCTAGCAGGCTGTGGTGGCTCCGATGAAACCCTTTCCGACATTCAGGCCGAAACAGAAGTCCAAACCCCATTTTCGCGGATCCTTTTTGACCCAGCAGCAGGGAACCTCAACATTCCAAACGACCTTCTTATGCTTCCGGGCGATGACGGTTTCTTCGATTACACACTAAATATCCCAGTGGCTGACCCCACAGACTTTGCTGACCCGCAAAATGCGCTTAACGTGTTAGATGGGTGGTCTACTCAGCACCCGTTCGTTATCAACGTTGTAACACCGCCGGGTGCTTCGTTAGACGAAAGCACGCTAGCATCTGGCGTATTGTTGTATGAAGCAACGCTAGGTCTTGACCAAAGCGACCCAGATTGCGCGCAAATCACCACGCCATCAGCGGGTTGTAAGCTTGGTGACCAACTTACTTTCGGTGTTGATTATGTATTAAGCCTTGCTGATAGCAACACGATTACTTTTGTGCCTTTAAAACCACTTAAGGCTGCGCAAGGTTACATGTTGGTCATGACTACTGATTTGAAAGATTCTTCAGGCAAGTCAGTACAAGGCTCTACTACGTGGGACTTGGTAAGGCAAGATATTAATGCCAACCCTTTAGGTAGCGATGCACAGCTTGAATTACAAGGTTTAGTTAATTCTTTAGTTAACCCTCTTCTAGGTGCCGGCTTTGCCCGTGAAGATATTACTTATGTGTCTGCTTTTACCACCCAATCTGTTGCTAATTCGCTAGATACGATTAAAAAAGTCATGATTAGTGGATTTGCTCAACTTGCAGCAGGCGGCGATCCTTCTGCGCCTTCAGCACTACCGGCGATTACAGTTGGTGATGCAGCAGTAGCGCCAAATGCAATGGAAGCACTAGGGCTTGTAAACTCTACGGTTGTTGCAGGTGCGGTAGAGCAGGGCAAACAGGGGTTGTCTGAGCAAGTACAGGCTGCCATTGATGCAACTGACTTTAGCGCGTTGGAAACGTGTGCAGGTCTGGCTGGTACAGTTTCTGGCCAATTGTCTGCGCAGTGGGGCGCACTAAACGACTTTGCTGTTGGCGTATCTACGGGTATCTTGGCCCAAGCAGGGCCATTCTGTGCGGCACAGCGCTACGAGGGTAATATTGCACTGCCTTATTTCCTAGGTGTTCCGAGTGCTGAAAACCCTTTAGCACCAGTAAATGACTTCTGGAAAGCTGCGTGTGATAGCGGCATTGTGCTAGCAGGCGCACCGCAAGAATTACTTGCTAATGCTGAGCCAGGTCCAAATGCAGAAATGTGTTCTTCTCTTGGCCTTGCTGACGTTCGCATTAATGGTGAAATGCTAGATAGCGCTAGAAACATTACGAAGTTCAATCCATATCCACAGCCTACCGGCGGTAACATGGGAACGGAGACGCTAGACGTGCAGGTAACGATTCCTGATCCAGCCATTGCTGGTGCACTAGGTTTCCCAATTAGTATGCCAGAAGCAGGATGGCCGGTCGTTATTTTAGCGCATGGCATTACTAGTCAAAAAGAAGATATGCTTGCCATTACGGGTACGCTGTCGCTGGCAGGTATTGCGTCTGTAGCCATTGACCAACCGCTACACGGTAGCCGTGGCTTTGATTTAGATGGCGATGGCACTGACGACCTTAACGCTACAAGCGTAAGCGCCACGCACTATATGAACCTGGCAAGCCTGCCTACGGCGCGGGATAACTTGCGCCAAAGTGTGTCTGATCTTCTTGGCTTACGTTTAGGCTTAAACGCAGTGATTGATAATACAACAACACAGAACGTTAAGTTCGATATGGGTCGTGTTTCAATCATGGGTGTTTCTTTAGGGGCCATTACTGGCGGTAATTTTGCTGCGGTTGCAAATACATCAATGGGCGGCGACCTTGCTGCGCTAGATGGCATGTTTGCTGTGAAGCAGGCGTCTTTAGAATCTCCTGGAGGCGGTGTAGCACAATTCTTACTAGAGTCTGCTGCTTTTGGCCCCCTGATCAAAGGGTTACTGCTTTCACAGGCATCAGAAGATTTTGTTGCTCTATTACAGCAGTTGTATGAAACAACTGACGTAAACGAAGAACAACTTGCAGCTGCAGTGGCTATCTTTGAAGAGGCGTTAACAGAAGAACAGGCTGCTGAAGTAAATGCGGTATTTTCTGAGTTTGCTTTTGCTGCTCAAACCGTCATGGATGCGGGTGACCCAACCAACTATGCACAAACGCTTGGTAGTAATACGCCTGTTCACATGATGACGGTAGTAGGTGATGGCAGCGAAGAGAACTTGCCTGACCAAGTAATTCCAGTGTCTACAGCCTTACCACTGTCGGGCCAGTTACCGCTAGCTGCTACTATTGGCCTAGAGCAGGTAACAACGACTCAAGGGCCAGGTACTGACCCAATTAGTGGCTTGGTATTGTTCAACAGCGGGGCTCACGCATCTAGCTTAAGCCCAGCGGCGAGCGCAGCGGTTACTACCGAAATGCAAAAAGAAGTGGCTGGCTACATAGCTTCAGATGCGTTAGCGTTACCTATCTCTGATGAAAGTGTGGTTGCAAACTAAAAGTGCACGTTACTTTGGTAACAAGGTGTAGTTAAAGCAACACCATTAAACAATGTTATAGCCGGTTTAAAGTTTTTCTTTAAACCGGCTTTTTTGTATATAAATTATAATGTTGTTTGAAAGTTGTGGGTTGTTAATGTAGTGTTAACAGAGGTCAGATCAGTATAAATCTCTCTGCGTAACACACTCTCTAAAAAAACGTGTGAGCAGCATAGAAAAGGGCCTATTCATTCATCATTAGGGAAAACATGCGATGATTAATAAAACCACGTTTACTAGTAAACGGACGCTTATTGCACTTTCTCTCACAGCGCTTCTAAGTGCTTGCGGAGATAACGACAACGATTTTTCAAACATACAACAGCCGGCACCAACGCCCCCAACTTCACCAGCGCCAGCACCTGAGCCTATTCCCGCTTTCTCACCTGACGGAACGTTATCGGCAGACGTAACTTGGACTAAGTACGGTGTGCCTCACGTTAAAGCCGATAATTTAGAGAGCATGGCCTACGGTGTTGGCTATGCTTTTGCGCGAGACAATTTATGCGTACTGGCCGATCAAATTCTTAAATATAATTCAGAGCGCGCTAAGTATTTCGGACCGGATGCAGTACCAGGCAGCGGAGACTCAGAGCATCTCATTAATGATTTTGGTTTTATAACTTTAGGCATAAGAGAGCTAGCAGAGGAAAACCTCCCCCGGTTATCTGCAAACTCACGAGCTATGTTTCAGGGCTATACTGCTGGGTACAATCGGTACTTAAACGAAACGCCCGTAGATGAGCAAGATCAAAGCTGTGCAGGTCAGCCTTGGGTTACTGAAATCGACAGTGTAGACCTATTAACCTATTCGTTAGGCGTAGCGCTGCTACCTGGTGCCGCTAACTTTTTAGGCCCAATGTTTATCGCAGCGCCTGAAGGGGAAAGTTACTTACCAACCCCAGCTGCATCTTCAACTGAATCTACGGCGTCCATTAAGATCGCCCCTACCGTTAAGGTGCCCGATCGCAATCCGCAGGAAATGGGCTCAAATGGGTGGGGTTTAGGCAGTGATAAAACAACGAATGGCAAAGGCATGGTATTGGGTAATCCACACTTCCCACATACTGGCAACCTACGTTTTTGGAACTTCCATGCGCAAGTTCCCGGTCATTTAAACGTAACGGGGGGCTCATTAATGGGGTTACCTGGGGCCGTGAACATTGGTTTTAATGAAAACGTCGCGTGGACACATACCTTTTCCACGGCAGAACATTTTGTGGTTTATCAACTAACGCTAGATGAAAACGACGAAGCAGGGCTAACCCATGTTGTCGATGGTAACCGACGTACTATCTACGAAAAGCCAATGCAAATCGACGTGGCTGTGGGCGGTGGACAAACAATTACGCTAGAAAAAACGGCTTATTATACGAATTATGGCCCTATGATTGAGGTGCCAGGTAATTTTGATTGGAGCGACACCAACGCGTTTGCAATAAAAGACGCTAACTTGCCTAACTTTGATATTGTCGACCACTGGCTAGCCATGAACATGGCCACGTCAATGGACGAGTTCAAACAAGCCTTTAAAGACTATGACGGGGTAATATTTAACAATACGATGGCGGCTTCTAGCGACGGCCAAGTATTTTATATCGATGATTCGACGGTGCCGAATTTAACAGAAACGGCTATTGAACAACTCACCACTAACCCGTTGCTTATTCAGACGAAGGCTGCTGCGGGTTTTACGGTCTTACCCGGCAATATTTCTCAGTTCGACTTCGAGGGGCCTGTACCTTATGAAGAAGCGCCTAAATACGAAGGAACAGATTCAGTTCAAAATTCGAATGACAGTTACTGGCTGACAAATTTGAATTCACCTATTGTTGTGAGCAATCCGCTTTTTGGTAATGTCGACAACCAGCAAAGCCTGCGTTCACGAATGGGGCAGCAGTTTATCGAAAATGAAGCGGGGAGTGACGGTACCTTTACGCCACAAGAAGTAGAAGGTTTATTGTTTAACAACCGAAGCTACTTGGCTGAAAATATTTTACCTTCTTTATTAGAGGCGTGTGCGAATCAGGGCGATACGCCTGTGAATGTAGACGGTACGGCAGTGGATATCTCTGTATCTTGTGCTGCACTGGAAGACTGGGATGGAACCATGAATCTTACCAGTACCGGCGCTCACGTCTTTAGAGAGTTTGCGTTCCAATTTAACCAAGCGCCACAGTGGGAAACACCGTTCTCATTGGAAATGCCAGTAACCACACCTTCAGGCTTAATGCAAAATGATGTAACGCTTCAGCAATTAGCGCGTGCAACGCAGGTAATTGAAGAAGCAGGTATTGCTTTTGATGCGCCACTTGGCGATGTGCAGTTTGTTGAACGTAGTCTTCCTGATGGAACGGCTTCGGGTGTAAAACTGCCGTGGGCTGGCGCACACAACATTGAAGGCGGCTTTAACGTATTCGATGTTAGTAGCAATAGAAATGGAACGCTGTTGCCTAGACATTCCTACGAGACAATAAACAACAATACGGCAATGAGTGCCCAAGCCGAGGGTTATCACATTAACTACGGCACGAGCTGGGCTATGGTAATCAATTTTACCGATGAAGGCCCGAAAGGCCGTGGTATTTTGACGTATTCTCAGTCTCGAAAATATGGCAGTGAACACTTCTTAGACCAAACTCGCCTCTACTCAACGCAACCAACGCTACGAGATATCTATTTTACGGAAGAAGAGATCGAGGCCAATAAGATTGAGCACGTTACACTATCGTCAGACTAAGGTGAGACTGGTATTATAGCGCAATGAAAACAGCGACTTTGCCATTTATTGGTAAAGTCGCTATTTACGTGTTGGGTAGATAACGTTGCTTACCCGTTTATTTTACTAGGAGTAGAGTTTGGAGTTTTTGTACGAATACGGTTTGTTTGTTGCCAAAGCAGTAACACTCGTCGTTGCTTTTATCGTGGTTGTATCAACCATTGTCGGTGTGGCAAGTAAGCAGAAGCAGGGGAAAGGCCAACTTGAAATCGTGTCTATTTCTGAACAGTTAAAAGACATAACGAATTATGCAAAGCAGGTACTTTTAGATAAGAACGCGCTTAAAAAACTGGCAAAGGAACAAAAGAAAGAAGCTAAGGCAAAAAATAAAGAAAAGGGCGAAGACGCGAACAAGTCCCGCTTATACGTCCTCGACTTTAAAGGCTCGATGGACGCAAACGAAGTTGAACATTTACGTGAAGAAGTTACCGCTATTCTTTGTGTTGCCAATAAAGAGGACGAAGTGTTAGTTCGCCTTGAAAGTGGCGGCGGTGTGGTACACGGGTACGGACTTGCAGCATCACAGCTTCAGCGTATTAAAGAAAAAGGCCTTAAGTTAACTATCGCTGTGGATAAAGTAGCGGCGAGTGGCGGCTATATGATGGCGTGTGTTGCTGATAAATTACTTGCTTCTCAGTTTGCTTATATTGGCAGTATTGGCGTTTTGGCGCAGCTTCCTAACTTCAATAAATTGCTCAAGAAGAATGACATTGAGTTTGAGCAACACACCGCCGGTGAATTTAAACGAACGCTGACGATCTTTGGTGAAAATAACGACGAAGGCCGTGCCAAATTTAAAGAAGAAATTGAAGAAATTCATGTTCTTTTTAAAGACTTTGTTCAAAGCCAACGCCCTGATATGAACATTGACAAAGTGGCTACAGGTGAGTACTGGCCTGGTATCAAAGCTAAGACGCTAGGTTTGGTCGACGAGATAACCACATCAGATGATTATATTCTCTCTCATTATCCAGCACGGGAAATATTTAGCGTTAAATATTCAGTGAAGAAGAACGTGGCTGAAAAGCTAGGTATGTCAGCAGCAAGCGTTGTTGAAAGGGTATTTATGAAATCAATGAGCAAAGCGCGTCACTGGTTTTAACGCAAGCGGTACGTCTGCGCTTTAAGGGCGGGCACTATGCTGTTTTTTTACGGCTTTTGGGGTGCAGACGTAACGTAATTAATTAACCTACATAAAGATAATAAAAAGAATATGGCACGGCATACTAAAAGCGATATTGTAGATGCGGCAGAGTTTCTGTTTTCTCAAAGCGGGTTTACACAAACCTCCATGCGAGATATTACTGCAAGAGCCGGCGTCAATTTAGCGTCGGTTAACTATCACTTTGGCAGTAAGAAAAACCTTATTCAGGCGGTATTTAAGCGCTACTTTGACCATCTAATGCCGCAAGTACAGTCGTGCTTAGGTGAAATTCAGCCTAGTAAGGGGGCAAAAGGGGTAGAGCAGCTTCTGTATTCACTCATTCCCCCAATGTTAGACTTAAACGAATTGTCGCCTCAGGGCACCGCAACCTTTGTAAAACTACTTGGCCGCGGGTATAACGAAACCCAAGGCCATTTGCGTAAGTTTATAATGACTGATTATGGTGATTGTATTAGAACACTTGTGAATGCCATTAGGCAGTGTTTGCCAGACTTGCCTGAAGAGGAGTTATTCTGGCGTCTTCATTTTGCAATGGGGAGCTTTGTATTTTCAATGGCATCAAGTCAGGCATTGACAGAGATAGCCGAGTCGGATTTTCACAAGCACGTCAATATCGAAGAGGTGATAAACCACCTTGTTCCGTTTGTTGCTCAGGGCTTAACAGGCAGGTAATCGATATATAACGGTTTTTTTGCGAAAAAGCCAAGATTACACCTACAGTTTGTATCTGCCTGTAGGTGTAAAGCCAATACACACCGTTAAACGTAATTTTTAACGGGGTAAAGTGGCTCCTGGTACTTCTGCATTAAGCTTTTCTGCCCAAAAATCTTTCACAGAAAAACCTGACTTTGCTGGACCAGATGCTTTTTTCTTACTCGGTGTAGACGAGGCTTTGGCTTCTTTCTTCGTCGTTGTTTGTGACGACATCGAATCTACCATTTCCTGAAGCTGTGCTAAACGTACATTTTTACCACCATCAACACTGTACCAACCACTTTTAGCTTCTATGTTAGGTGCTTTGCCGTGGGCTTTTTTATAAGCGTCAGAAAATGCAGCGATTACCGTGTCTTTGTCTAAGTTTGCCATGCTTTTTTGCTCTTTATTTTGTTAAGATGACGAACGAATAATGACTTACCTGAACACCAGATACGCGTCAAACGTAAAGGCAACGTTTATAGCGGAAAGCCTAAAGGCGTGGTGCACATATGCAGCGCCTATGTGACAACCAGTATCTCACGCTTATTTCAGTTAAATAGCAGGTAATTTCATAAACATTCGCTACATTTTATAGCGTTTTTTAACCTATTTGTCTAACTTTCCAACGGAGGTCCTGTGTCTATTAATAACCTTGAGCTGAAAAACTATCTCGATGGCGTTCTAAGGGCGAATGAAATCAGTGACTACTGTCCAAATGGCTTACAGGTAGAGGGCACAGGTAAAATTGAAAAAATTGTTACTGGTGTTACCGCATCTCAAGCGCTTGTTGACGCCGCGATAGACGCTGGCGCGGATGCCATTATCGTTCACCACGGTTATTTTTGGAAAGGTGAGTCGCAGACCATCACGGGTATGAAAAAAAGCCGATTGTCCGCTTTACTTGCTAACGATATCAACTTATATGCCTACCACCTTCCTTTGGATGTTCACCCTGAATTTGGCAATAATCGCCAGCTGGCGTCTTTGTTAGGTATTCAAGATATTCATGCAGTTAGCCATGTTAAACCGATTGGCGTAGTGATGCAGGGCACATTAGAAGATGAAACCGACGGTGTGACGTTGCAATCTACGCTTCAGCAAATACTAAAAAGAGATGTGCTATTAGAAGGTCCAACGTCGAAACCCATTACAACACTGGCATGGTGTACCGGCGGTGGCCAGGGTTTTATTGAACAAGCTGTTGAACTTGGTGTCGATGCTTTTATTACCGGAGAAGTATCGGAACAAACGGTCCATACAGCCCGAGAAATGGGAATAACCTTTTTAGCAGCAGGCCATCACGCTACCGAGCGCTACGGTGTTAAATCTCTTGGAGAGCATATTGCTGAACACTTCAACGTAACGGTTGAATTTATCGATATTGATAACCCAGCTTAGCTGTAATTGCACAATATGAAGAACGACCATATATTTGATGGCATCGCAGAAAAGTTCGCAAACAACATTTATGGTACAACGAAGGGCAGGCTTAGGCATACTTTGTTGTGTGATGTACTTGCGCCATATTTAGCCCGGCGGTTAAAAGCTATTGAAATTGGTGGAGGAACGGGCGTGATGACTGCGCATATTGCTGCAATGGGTCATGACGTTGTCCTTACCGATGCATCAAGTGATGTTCTATCGAAAGCCGCGCCTTTGCTCAACGCCAGCGATAATATACGAATTCGACATCAGTACCTGCAGGAAATAGATGATTTAGCAGCCTATGATTTAGTGGTTTGCCATGCGGTATTAGAGTGGTTAGATGCCCCCTTCGATGCTATCGACTTTATTCATAAGAATATGAAACGTGGCGCACGCCTTAGCCTGAGTTTTTTTAATCAAGACGCAAACCTATTTGCAAATGCGATTTACGGTAATTTCGATTACATTGCTAAGGGCATGAAAGCGAAAAAGCAGGTGAGGCTAAACCCAAAACAACCGCTTGGTGCAATGCGAGTTGTAGACTATTGTGAATCTTTGGGGTTTAAGGTGTTAGACAAAGCAGGGATCCGCTGTTTTCACGACTATATGCGGGATATCAGTCATCAAAATAGTAAGTTTGATGAATTATTAGCGCTTGAACGGCAATACCATAAAATGCCGCCCTACCTATGGTTAGGTAAATACTTCCACCTTATTTTAGAAAAAGGTTAAAGTCTATTGCTACCGCTTAGTATGTTGTCGATGGTTGTATTGGCAATTTCTTCTAGGGCTTCTTCGGTGAAGAAGCCCTGGTGGCCTGTTATCAACACATTAGGAAAAGTGGTTAACCGTTGAAATACGTCATCTTGAATAATTTCTTGCGAATGATCGACAAAGAAAAGTTCAGATTCACGTTCGTATACATCTAGCCCTAAATATCCAATTTTTCTTGATTTTAGGCCCTTTATTATCGCATCGTTATCGACTAAGCCCCCTCGGGACGTGTTAATAAGCATGACACCGTCGGGCATTTGGGCAAGGCTACTTTCGTTGATGATGTGATGACTATGTTCATTAAGTGGGCAATGAAGCGTAACTATCGCGCTCATTGCGAATAATTCGTCAAGAGAGACATAGTGCGCTCCCATTTCCTTTACGCTTACGTCTTCTATAGGGTCAAAACAAAGCACGCGACAGCCAAAGCCTAACAATATCCGTATTACGGCCTTGCCAATTCTGCCGGTGCCGATTATACCTACCGTTTTATTATGCAACGTAAACCCTATCAACCCGGCAAGGTTAAAATTACCCTCTCTCACGCGATTATACGCTTTATGGGTTTTACGGTTTAATGTCAGTATAAGGGCAAGGGTATGCTCGGCAACGGTTTCAGGGCTATATGCAGGTACACGGCTTACTGAAATGCCTGCTCGGGTAGCAGCATTAACATCAACGTTATTAAAACCTGCACAGCGAAGTGCAATATGCTCTACGTCGGCGTGCTTAAGTGCGTCAATTGTTTCTGCATTTACGTCATCATTAACAAATACCACGACGTCAGAAAAACCTTTACAACTTACCGCCGTTGAAGGGGTTAAAGGGTGTTCAAAGAAAGTGGCTTCTATACGGGGTTGCAGCGTTTTATTACGTTCACAAAGTAAGGCAGTGAAAACCTGTTTTTCATACGGGCGGGTGCTGAAAAACACAACTTTTCTGCTACTTTCACTGTCAGTTTCAGTTTTGCTCTGGCTCATAACGCTCCCTCGTAGTATTCGATAAACGCAATTTAAAACATACAGTGAAGCTAGATCATTCGCTATTCCTTTCTAATAGTTCTGCGATATCGCTATCGATGGAAGAGGGCTTTATGGTCGGTGCGTAACGTTTTAATACTTTACCTTCTGCGTTTATAAGAAACTTAGTGAAGTTCCATTTTATTCGCTTAGACCCTAACAGGCCGGGTGCTTCGTTTTTTAATGCCTCAAACAACGGGTTGGCGTCTGGGCCGTTAACGTTAGTTTTTTTAAACAGTGGAAAAGACACACCAAAATTAAGCGTGCAAAATTGTGCAATGTCTTCATCACTTCCCGGCTCTTGGTGTCCGAATTGGTCGCAAGGAAAACCTAATATTTCAAAGCCTTTGTCATGATACTTTTTATAGAGCGCTTCAAGCCCCTCATATTGCGGCGTAAAACCGCACTTGCTGGCAGTATTCACTATAAGCAACACCTTCCCTTTGTATTGTTCCAAGGTGGTTTGCTCGCCGGTATTTAGCGTGAGGGAATGCTGATAGAGTTCCAAAGTCATTTTCCTATATTTTTGTTGTTGTTAAGTCTGTTACTCTTAGGTAAACCAAACATCGTTGATTCTATCTAGAGTATATTTTGTATGAGTAATTTGAAAGTGAGTTTTCTGGGTTTAGGGGTTATGGGCTTTCCAATGGCAGGGCATTTAAGCAATGCAGGCTATTCGGTTAATGTTTATAACCGTACCGTACAAAAAGCCTTAGCCTGGGCAACCCAATATCAAAAGGGTGGGGCAAATGTTGCCGTAAGTGAAACGGTAGCCCATGCATGCGAACCAGCCGATATCGTATTTATGTGCGTTGGCAACGATAACGATGTAAGAGAAGTGGCCACGCAAGCATTACAAGTAATGAAGCCGGGTAGTATACTTGTTGACCACACTACGGCATCTGCCGATATAGCGAGAGAACTGTACGCTGCGTGTAAGGAAAAGAGCGTAGGGTTTCTTGATGCGCCTGTGTCAGGAGGTCAAGCGGGGGCTGAAAGCGGCCAGCTAACGATAATGGTAGGGGGCGATGAAGATAAATATAACAAGGTCGAGCCTGTCATGGCTCACTATGCTCGACACAGTCAGCTACTCGGCAAAAGTGGGAGTGGTCAGCTTGCTAAAATGATGAACCAGATTTGTATAGCTGGCATTGTACAGGGCCTTTCCGAAGCCCTACATTTTGGACAAAAAGCGGGGCTGGATTGCAACGCCGTCGTTGATGTAATTAGCAAAGGTGCAGCCCAATCATGGCAAATGGAAAACAGAGCTAGCACCATGCTAAGCAATAGCTTTGATTTCGGCTTTGCAGTAGATTGGATGCGTAAAGATTTGAGTATTGCGCTAGATGAAGCGCGAAAAAACGGTTCTACGCTAGCGCTAACCGCCTTGGTTGATCAGTACTACGCAGATGTACAAAAGCTGGGCGGAGGCCGTTGGGACACGTCGAGCTTACTTACACGGCTGAAATAATTTAAAAGACTACGTCATTGTAAAGGGGCAGCGCTAAAGATATATTTCAGGTGCCCCTTTTTTGTAATGATGGCTTAAACCCTTATAACCAATAGCTAAAGTGCGTGTTCTTGCGCAAGTAAAACAAGCTGTTCTAAACGGGCCTTGTTTGTCTCGTTTAGCGTCAATGCCGTTACCTTTTCAATAAGCTGCTTGAGCCTATACTTTCGGTATACGCCAATATCAGCCTCAATCATGCATTGAAGTAAATTCAGGCCAAAAGCGGCAGTTTGCGGCGAAAGTTGAAAGGCGTCATAAAAGTGTTTCATGGCTTTACTAAATAGCCCTTCAATAAAAAGCTGTGTACCGGTTTCATTAATCGAAACGGCTTGCTGGTGATTAAGACCTAAGCTTTCCCCGCCGGAAAAGATGAGTTCATCGTTCATCACTTGCTCTGATACTGCTTGTAGCTCAGCATTCTTTTGCTTTGCCATTAATAACAGTTCACCCGCCTTACGTTCATCACCCAAGCCGTGGTGCACTTTAGCAGCAATAACCAAAACAGACGGTTCAGTACGCAAATAATTATCGACATAGTCACCTTCAAGCAGGTGTATGGCTTTTTCTACATCGCCGTCAAGGACTGCGGAGAACGCTAAAAGGTAATCCCGTTTTTGCAAGGCTTGCGGGTCTCCTTGGCTTCTTCCTGCAATACCCACCAATTTTCGCGCTTGAGATAAACTTTCTGAACGATTTGTTTCAGGCGATTCTTCTGCAAGGAAAAGATAGAATTCCGCGAGTTCAAAGGTAAAGTCATTAAACCTGTCTTTTGCACTGCGGTGCATAGCGCGTTTCCTTTGTAGCAGATCTATGGCTTCAACAACCTTGTCCTGCTTTTGAAATGCTATTGTTTTCATCTTTGCTGCGGGTAAACTTAACTCGCTAAAGTTGATTTCATCTAAATACTTTTCAACTTGATCATAAGCGTTTTGCTCAAATGAAATAGACGCCAACCATTCGAATGCTTTATCTCTAGCAAGGCTTGAGTTAACCATATCGCCTAAATGGTCTTTGCATTCGGGCCACTGTCCAGACGCATACTGACATTTTACTTTACCCCATTGGGCCCATAAGACTTTGTCTGAACGGGTCAATACATCATCGTAAATACTAAGCGCACGGCGGATTTCTCCGCTTTCAAAAAGAAGTCGGGCGTAAAGCTTTCTTATATCACCAACTAAACGCGGCGGTATGCCATCTTTAATTTTCGCGCGAACAATACTGACTGCGCGTTCTACTTGTTTGTTGTCTAATGCATGCAGTACGTTTTTTACAAAGTCGCGATATGAGAGGTAATGATTGACTTGGCGTGTTAACGACGCAATGGTGTATGGCTTTATTAGTAATACGTCTGGTTGTAAATCCATGACCCGACCAATGGTCTGGGGAGAGCGGTCAGAGGTAAGAAAAATAATGCCGGTACTGGGTCTAATAAAACCCGATTCCCGTAAAATTTGAACCCATTCAACGCCCGATTTTCCTTCGCCTAAATGATAGTCCATTAGCAGTAATTCGAAGTTTTGTTTCTTGAGGGCGGCTTTTAGCTCTACGCCTGATGCAAAACTGCTCACTGATAAATTTGCGATAGACATTAAATGCCCTCGAAGCGCAGTTCGAGCGGTCGCATTGTCCTCTACAATGGCTATTCTAAATTCCACGGTAACCTGACGGGTTATTGTAAAGTAACTAGATTATCAGCAGCAGAATAAAAGTGCATTATTAATAAGGCTAAGATTCCCCCCCAATCGTGCGCACAATTACCTACCTGACTCATCTCGTCACAAAATATTTACGTTATAGATTATAATATTTAAACAAATATTTACCTTTACGTTTACGTAAGGGGTAGGTATTGGGTATGGTTACCGAAAAGTCCAATATATTAAAGGTAAGAAAAATGAACTTTGATTTAACCGATGATCAGTTAGCCTTTGAAGAAACCGCCCGCCAATTTGCTCAACAAGAGCTCGCACCAAACGCTGCGATGTGGGACAGAGAGCACCACTTTCCCGTTGATGCTATTAAAAAAGCAGGTGAATTGGGTTTTTGTGGATTGTATGCACCAGAAAGTGCCGGAGGCCTTGGCCTATCGAGGCTCGACTCGTCTATTATCTTTGAGCAGCTTTCTATGGGGTGCACCACCACGACAGCAATGTTAACCATACACAATATGGCAACATGGATGATTGCGACGTGGGGTAGCGACGACGTTAAAGATGCATGGTGCGAGCAGTTGGTAACAGGCAATAAACTAGCGTCTTACTGCCTTACCGAGCCAGGCGCAGGTTCAGATGCGGCTTCACTTAAAACTAAAGCTACTAAAGAAAACGGTGGCTACGTACTAAATGGGGCAAAAGTATTTATTTCTGGCGCAGGCAGTACAGATATTTTAGTGGTTATGGCCAGAACAGGTGAAGACGGCCCTAAAGGAGTATCTGCATTTGCCGTTCCTGCGAATACAGACGGTATCGAATATGGAAAGGCAGAAGAAAAAATGGGCTGGAATGCCCAGCCGACCCGCATGATCACCTTTGATAATGTAAAGTTAGATGAAAGTTGGTTATTAGGTGAGGAAGGGCAAGGCTTCAAAATGGCCATGCAAGGCTTAGATGGCGGCCGTATTAATATTGCCACGTGTTCAGTTGGGACTGCGCAGCAAGCGTTGAATGTAGCGCGCGACTACATGAATGAGCGAGAACAGTTTGGTAAACCAATTGCCGGGTTTCAAGCGTTACAATTTAAACTTGCAGATATGGCAACGGAGTTAGTTGCGGCGAGACAAATGGTGCGTATGGCGGCTTGTAAATTAGATAATAATGATGCAGATAAAACTACCTACTGCGCTATGGCTAAACGCTTTGCCACCGACGTAGGCTTTAACGTGTGTAACGACGCGCTTCAATTACACGGCGGTTATGGCTATATAAAAGAGTACCCTCTAGAACGACACTTTAGAGATGTTAGAGTGCATCAGATCCTTGAAGGTACAAATGAGATTATGCGCGTTATTATTGGAAGACGTTTGTTGGCGGATGAACGCAGCGTCTTGTAGTGCGCTTTTAGTAGCTATGTTAGACGTGGTTTTAATGGAACGTGTTTATGGTTGTAAACACGAAGAAGGAGGCGAGAAATAACGATGATTAATGCCGATTCAGTTGTAGTGGTTGATGAAATTACTACAGCAAGTAAAGACTACAAAATAGGCCGGTTAACGCTTAATAAACCCAAAGCACTGAATGCGTTAGATTTGGAAATGGCAGGTATAATGCTGGACGCACTTCGGCAATGGCAAGCGCGCAGCGACATTGTCGCTGTTGTCATAGACGCTGCAGGTGAGAAGGCGTTTTGTGCAGGTGGAGATATCGTCTCTATGTATAATTCGATGGTTGAAGCCCATGGAGAGATTCCCGCATTCCTCGAAACCTTCTTTGAAACCGAATACACCCTCGATTACACCATTCATAACTACAACAAGCCTATTATTGTTTGGGGCAGCGGCATTGTCATGGGGGGCGGTATGGGGTTACTTTGTGGCGCCAGCCATCGCGTTGTGACAGAAAATTCTCGTTTGGCGATGCCTGAGATTTCTATCGGGTTGTATCCTGATGTGGGTGGCAGTTACTTTCTTCCCCGTCTTCCCGGTAAATCGGGGTTATTCTTAGGTTTAACCGGCGGTCAAATGAATGCAGCAGATGCTATGTACGTTGGGCTCGCTGATGTAATGGTTAGTAGTGCTGAAAAAGAAAACTTGTTGCAGGGCCTCGTAGATTATGCGTGGAATGAAACAAGCAGCAGCTCAACCCTTGAAGAAGCAGTAAACACGGTGTTAAGCCGCCTACAAAAGCCTGAAACGGAAGTGCAAAGCAACATAGGGCCCAACATGCCCCTTATCAATGACTTGTGTAGTGCCAACAATGTGAGCGAGGTTGTAAATGCCATATTGACCGCCAATATGCAGGGCGACAAATGGCTATCTAGAGCGCAAAGTACCTTGGCAAAGGGCTCGCCTATAACGATGCACTTGGTATTCGAACAATGTAAAAAGGGCGCTACTATGTCGTTAGCAGACTGCTTTAGAATGGAGGCTGATATGTCCTGTCGATGTGGCGAAAGTGGTGAGTTCCAAGAAGGGGTAAGGGCGCTGTTGATTGACAAAGATATGACGCCCCAATGGAAATTCAAAAAGGTTGAAGACGTTCCTGAAGCCGAGATAGCGCATTTCTTCACGTCTCCTTGGTCTAAAGAAGCACACCCGTTGGCTGCTTTGTAGTACAAAGCGTACTAAACGCGAGCGGCATCCTGTTCAGGCAGGTTTGTGCATACATAAAGCCGCTACAACCGTGTAAGCGTCATATTGCTATGACTATGCATTAGAAAAGTATGGCGCCAGGCGCACCGCTTATTGCCGTAAAGCTATCGGTTTTGGTATCCTTTACGGCAAATTCAAACACATAAGTACCCGTCATGTGGCACTGCCCACTTTGTAAAGCACCGATATCATTAATAGCCTCTCCAATTCGTTGTCAAAATAGCCACAGCTTCGACAAAGCGAAGTCTGGGTATGTAAATTTGCTCCCTGTTCAGTTCAAAAAGTCGAAAGCGCCTGGTGACGATAAGGAGATGGTTAAAGCGAGACGGGAATTGCATCAGCTAAATGCGTATGGTCCGTTAAAAGAGAAAATGGTGTCGTTGTTGCAACGGTCTCTAAAAGACCTATACGCGGGGCAACCTACTGTTAATGGTCAAGGCGAGCACGGTTGTATCAATATTTTTGACGCAGGTTGCGGTGAGGGGAGTTACCTCGACGCGATAACTCAAGGACTATCGGAACACGGTTTTGATGCGCAAGGTGCAGGAAGTGATATCGCCAAAGTTGCGGTTGAACTAGCGGCCAAAGCGTTCAAACAGGCACAATTTGTGGTGGCAAGTAGCTTTGAGCTTCCCCTTGAAACAGGTAGTCAGGACGTGATGCTGCAGGTCTTCGCGCCGGGAAGCGACAAAGAATACTTTAGGGTGCTTAAAGATAACGGCCTTTTGCTCACCGTTGACCCGGCACAAAAGCATCTATTCGAGCTTAAGCAACAGGTTTACGCTAATCCAAGACCGCATGAGCTGAACGATAGTGTAAAAGAAGGGTTTTCTCGTATAAAAAACGAAACTTTTTCATTTCCTATTGCGTTTGAAAGCCGCGAACATGCCCTTGCGTTGATTAAAATGACGCCTTTCTATTGGAAATTACCCAAAGGTAAAATTGATGAAATTGTCGAAGCCCTAAAAAGCGTTACCGCCGATTTTCATATCCAGCTTTGGAAAAAGCACAGCGATGCAGAAGCGTGATGGCAAATATAGTTGAATCTGCCCCAGCGGCAAAAGCATTGTTTTTAGACCGTGACGGCGTAATAAACGTTGACCATGGCTACGTAGGAGCGTATGCGGACTTTGAATATAAAAACGGCATATTCGATGTCATCAAGCAGTTTCAGTTAAAAGGCTATCAGCCTGTTATTGTAACGAACCAAAGCGGTATTGCCCGAGGGTTTTATACTGAAACTGAGTTCCAATCACTTATGGAAAGAGTTCAAAAAGACTTTACTGCACACAATATAAATAACATACCTGTGTATTTCTGCCCTCATCATACACAGGGCTCGATATCACGCTATGCTATTTCCTGCGAATGCAGAAAGCCAGCGCCAGGAATGCTATTAAAAGCTGCAAAAGATTTAAACATAGACCTTTGTAACAGCATACTTATTGGGGACAGCTGGCGTGACATACAAGCCGCTGATGCAGCGGGCCTTAAACAAAGCATATTCTTGTCAAAAGAGGTCGTCACACCTGAGCAGGCTGAAGGGCTTAGTGAAGGTCACAAAATTAACATCGTTACTTCACTTTCAGAAATTTCGCCACCATAATTCACCGCTTAATCTGGTTACGCGTAACGAAGCGGGTGGCTGAAATTAAAGAGTTTTTAAAAACATGATATGAAAAGGCTGCAGTAACTTATGTTGCTGCAGCCTTTTTGAATGTTAGTTTTGTGTTGAAAACCGCGAAAGATGCTTAATCGCTTGGCTTAATAAATCAACGTTTAGCGCGTCTTTACTGCGTTTTCCTGTTTCCATATCGCTTATCTCATAGCTGCCGTTACTTAACACATCAGTACGTTTATTATCGTGGAATACGACAATACGTTCGCCTGATGTGCTTACTAGCCACGCTCTAGAAGGGGCTAATAGGCTTTGACCGGTAGAATAAAAGGTTGCTGGTGCATTACAGCCAAGCGCATTTAAAATGGTCGGCGCTAAGTCTTCAGTGCTGGCTAAATTGGCCTTCAGATTGAGCGTACTGTACAACGCGCCTTTACCTTCCTCACTTCCAAAACCTGTGGCTACGATTACGTCGTGATTGCGTTTAAGCGTATTCTCGACATAACGTGCAATATCATTGCTTTTCATAAACGCAATATGTAGGCCGTCGTGATTATTCGTAATGGGTTGTAAGTACCCAGACAGCTGCGGCAGTGGCAGTGCTTCATCGCTATGAATAGACACAGGCATGCCCGAACCTAACGGAAGCGCAAGAAGAACAGGGCGCTTTTTCGATAACGCGTCTTGATAGATTTCCGGTACGCCAAACAGTGTTGACGTTATTAAGCCTTCAATGCTGCTAGCAGTAGAATAATAATTACTCACTTTATTTAAGCTTTTAGCGCCCACGCTACGTAAATCTACCGACTGCTCGTTGTCTATTTGAACCACTACGGTTAGGTTCTTGTTTGTTTCCACTGAGCAGTAAACCGGTTGTGCTGGATACGTAATGTTGTGAATGTCTGGGCTAAACTGCAGCTGTTTTCGCTCCTCATAGGCCGCGAGGTCAAGAAGCCCGTAACGAGACATAGTCGTCTTAGCCGTAGCAGGATATGAAAGCGGAAACATATTGTCTTGTTTGATTATAGGCTGATAGAGCTTGGCGTCTGCCCATACGTGTATCGCGTGGCTCAGTACAAAGCAGCTTACGAAGAAAGTAGTAACAGGTACGCCGACCTTATAGCGAGTGAAGCGCTCAACTCGCTTCCAAATTGCATTGGCTAGCACTAATTGAAAGCCTAACCACACAATAAACAGCAAGAATAAAAACGCCCACTGTTGCCAGCTTTCAATGGTCATACTTGACTGGGCTTCGCTTCTCAATAAGTCTGCAGCGTGAAAACTAATGTGAAAGCCTGTGCGGTTAAATAGAAGGGCATCGAACGCCAGCAGCGCCAAACCGACAGCGGCAATAATCGAGGCGCTGCCTTTTATAACCCTGGGGTTATTGACCAAATAGCACAGGGGGAGAATAAAAATAACGAAGCCAAAAAAGGTCATAAACCCAATATGACCAAACCAATTGGCTAGTAGATACAAGGTGCCGACACCCGTGCCTGGCATAGGTGAAGAGAAAACAAAAATTGAGGCAATAACAATGGCGATAATAATATTCGCCAAGGCAAACCAGTGCCCCCAATTTACCAGTTTAGTAACACGCTGGCGACGAGGTGATTCGGCAAGTATCATGCAGTCCCTTAGCTATTTTTTACGCTTTTCTTAAGAACATCGGCAAACTGCGTTGCCATGGCTTCGCGATCTTCAGGGGCTACCTGAGTGTTTAAAATGTGCGTAATTACGTTTCCTAACACCATAAGTGAAAGATCACGGTTTGCACCGCCTTCTTCAAGCGTTAGAATGACGTTATTCATTAGCGTTTCGAACTGGTCGTTGCTATAGCGGCTCTGTTGGGGCATTGCTACGCCTCTTTTTTATGATTTCTTTGATAAAAAGAATGGTTTTACACGTAAAATGATTATAATCGTTGTTTGAGTGAGTACAATCATTCATTCTAAAATCCCGCAATTCTTTGGATATTTCTGACACTTTTTAAGCAACAGGACACCCGATACTCTATGAGTGCACTGATTCACCACTTTGTTGTACATCGATTGATTGTAAACAAAGAAGAGAAAATTGAAGCGATTCCCCGCGATAACTGCTTAGCAGTGACACCGGAAATCGAGCTTCTTGCCCATCAAATTAACCACAGCTTTAATGCTAAACCAGGCAAAGGTGTGGGGCATTTTGTTTGTGAAGTAACCCGTGAAGCAAAAATAGAAAATGAAGAGGGTGAAACCACCACCGAAAAAAGCACGGAAAATGTGGCAGAGTTTGCTGAAGGTCTAAAGCAATATTTAGAAGTTCAAAAAGAAGCAGGCGATAACGTAGAAGATGCTTTCCATGCTTTTTCGGTGTCTGCTACTCAACGTTTAGTTCGCACATTAGCGGAAACTGGCACGGTTGAGACAGGTTTTCTAATTTTTTGCCAGTACGAATACCTAGCAACCCAGTATTTAATGATTGCGCTATTAAATACTCGCTCTCATGTAGAGGTTACGAACTCATTAGATTTATCTGCTCGCGAGCATTTAGATTTAGCGAAAATGCAGCTTGCTGTACGTTTTGATTTAACTCAGTGGGATATTCAACCCGAGCAACAGCGATACGTTAGTTTTATTAAAGGAAGAATGGGGCGCAAGGTATCAGACTTCTTTATGCAGTTTGTTGGCTGCGAAGAGTTGGTTGATGTCAAACAGCAAAATAAGCAACTTATCTCTTCGGTAGATGCGTATCTTGCTAGTGAGTCATTAGACCCACAGGAACAGCATCAACATCGTGAAGAGGTAAAATCTTACTTTAAAGAGAAGATTGATGCGGGCGAAAGCTTGTCTGTTAATGAATTAGCCAACCGTCTACCTCAAAATGAAGAGACCAGCAGCAACTTCAAGGCGTTTACAGAGTCTTTGGAAGTGCCATTAGAAAAAGAAATTCAGCCCGATCCTGCTGCGCTTAAACAATTGGCGAAGTTTACTGGTCAGGGTGGCGGCGTGTCTGTGAGCTTTGAGCGCAAACTTATGGGCGATAGGGTATTTTATGACCCAGCGACAGATACACTCACTATCCGTGGAATTCCACCGAATTTGAAAGATCAGCTGAATCGACAATCTTCAATGGACTAGTCGCTGCTAAGGCAAGATAAAAGACGTATACTAGGGGCATAGCTGTTGCTTGCGTGTTAATCAAGCACACACGCCAGCCTCACTTTATAGTAAATAAACTCGACTCAAGGGTGTTATGCAATTATTTGTAAATGATTTGACAGTGATGGACTTTTCTTACCTGTGCCCACAGCGTGGTATGGTAGGAGAAAGTTGGATTGTCGATGTAGTTTTGGACGGAGAGCTCAACGAAGAGAGCATGGTTCAGGACTTTGGTCACGTGAAGAAGAACCTTAAGCGTTTGATTGATGAATATGTCGATCATAAATTGCTAGTGCCTGCAGAGTACAGCGGCTCAGAGGTACTTCACGACGATGAAACCGAACAGGTAGAAACCCGCTTTACCTGCACAGATGGCCGCAGCATTATGTTGCACTGTCCGGCAGAAGCTTATGCTTTTGTCTATTCTGATGAAATTAACATGGATTCAGTAGGTGTTTACCTTAAAGAAGTGCTTGCTACACATCTTCCTGAAAACGTCGAAAACATTACCCTTAATTTACGTGAAGAAGTAATAACCTCGCCGTTTTACCACTATACTCACGGCCTGAAAAAGCATGATGGCAACTGTCAGCGTATTGCCCACGGTCATCGTTCGCGTATTGATATCATTCTTGACGGTAAAGTTAGTGTGGAAAGTCAGCAATATTGGGCAGACCGTTGGGAAGATATTTACATTGCAACTCAAGAAGACGAAATTGCCTACAGCGATAGAAAGTTAAAGGGTACGGTAGACAATGCAGAAGATTACTATTGTTTCGCCTATGAATCGTCTCAAGGCTACTTTGAATTATTAATTCCTAAATCTGATTGCGAAGTGATCGACACCGACTCAACGGTAGAGTGCTTAGCGCAATACTTGCTTGAAGAGCAAAAGAAGCGCACACCAGAAGGTATTTGCCAAGTGATTGCCTATGAAGGCGTAGGTAAAGGTGCCACGGTAAAAGGCTAAACCGCCAAAGCTCGAACGCAGTTAAAGCTAAGGAATAGACCATGAGACTCTCCCAATCAGGTAATGCATTGATAAAAAAAACCGCAAGCTTAGTTATCTCGGCCATGGCATGCACGTTAGCTTTGGGCTTACTGCCTTCGCCATCTGTGGCGTCGACAGCTCAAGCATCCAATGAATTACGTGATGAAGCTTCGAATGATATTGCTGTTTCTCTTAACGGTAAATTTACCCAAGGGGCACTTTTACGCGGCCAGGCGCCGGTTGAGTCAAAAGTTTTTCTAAACGGTAAGCCGGTACCTACCAATAAAGATGGAAAATTTGTCGTTGGGTTTGAAAGAGAGGCACCGCTTCAACAAACCCTTACCGTTGAGTATGGGGGTGGGAAAACGTGGCAACGAGAAATTACACTAGAAAAGCGCGAATACAATATTCAACGCATCGACGGTTTAGCGCAAAAAATGGTAACGCCGCCTGCTGAAGTCTCGGCGCGTATTAAACAAGATAATATAAACGTGGCTAATGCGCGCAGCGTTAATTCGGACCTCGACGCGCTTTTTACTCGGTTTGAGTGGCCGGCAAAAGGCGTTATCTCAGGGGTTTATGGTAGCCAGCGCATTTTAAACGGGGTACCTAAGTGGCCACACTATGGGCTGGATATAGCGAATGAAACAGGAACGCCTGTGTATGCACCAGTAGACGGTGTTGTGACCATGGCAGACGACCTTTATTATTCAGGCAATACGCTTATTCTTGATCATGGCATGCGTGTGTTTTCTACATTTCTGCACATGGATACAATAACAGTAGACGTGGGTGAAAAGGTTAAACAAGGCGAGCAGATCGGTACTATCGGGACAACAGGACGCTCTACAGGTCCGCACTTAGATTGGCGTATAAACTTAGGTAAAATGCGCCTTGATCCTCAAACGATTATCTCTGGCTCCCCTGAAACTCAATAATATTGTCGCTTAAAAGCGTACATTCGAAGTAAATAGAAAGGCTCCATAAGGAGCCTTTTTTACTATGCCAAGATGATAGCTTATCGGCCTAGCCACTGGTTAAGTGTTTGCACATCTTCGATATCAAAATACGCCATTTCAGCGCGTGCTTTAACCACGTTAAGGGGCAGGGTAAGTAGTTTGCCATCCCTAATAAGAGTAACGTCTACAGCTGATTTTTGCGCAGTATCAAGCAGGCGCTGCAGCTTTTGCACATTAACAATGTGCCCATCAAGGGCAATGATAACGTCGTTTAACAAAATGCCGGCTTGCATAGCGGCCAACCCTTCAAACACCTGTACTACCGTTAAGCCTAGGCTTGCTGGTTTCAATGTCGCCCCAAGTTGATTACGTATTGATGGCAGCTGCGTCAAACCACCTTTATCTTCAGCAGATACACGAGCACGGGTGTTAAAGCGCACGCCCATTTCACTGACTAAAGAAACTAAGTCAACATCTTCTGTACCGTAAACCACACGGTTTAGATAATCTGATACATCGATGTCAAAGTGGGTTTTACACAGGTTTTGAATGACATCATCGGGCGTACCTCTTTCGTCAACACCATAGTGTTCCCAAAGTAGCCTCATTAGCGCATCGAGGTTTACTGAATTATTTGACGCTTTGCGAAGTAAAAGGTCCAGGCCGAGGGCGATTACGCCGCCCTTGGTATAATAGCTAACAATATTATTAGTAGCACTAGCGTCTTGCTTGTAAAACTTAGTCCATGCATCGAAGCTACTTTCAGCGGCACTTTGCTTTAATCGCCCGGTGTTTTGGATTAGCCGGCTGACGTTCTGTGCAACAATATCAAGGTACTTTTGCGGCTCGATAACCCCGGCTCTGGCAAGAGTGACATCGTCATAAAAGCTCGTAAAACCTTCGTATATCCAAAGTTGGTTAGTATAAGTTTCCTGAGATAAATCGGGATTGACCATAACCCTCGGTTTAATTCGTTTTACATGCCAGGTGTGGAAGAATTCGTGGCTACATAAACTTAAAAATGTAATATAGCCATCGGTTTTGTTCTCATTATCGCCCACTTGCGGCAGATCAAAACGCGGGTAGAGCAACGCGGTAGAATATTTATGCTCTAACCCTCCAAAACCGTTGTCGGCAAGCAATGTCATAAAGAGATACTTGTCGATGGGGTGCGGCGCTCCAAATAAGTCAAGGTGGTGCTTGCAGATAGGTGTTAAGTCGTTTGCTATACGCTGATAATCGATATTGTTATTACCCGAAAACAGCAAGGTAAACGTCACGCCATCAACATCAAAACTATGGGTGTCGGCAATTCCCACATAGATAGGGTGGTCGATAAATGCATCGTAGTTGTCTTCAGCAAAATGCCATTTTGATACGCTTGTGCTATTGCCGTGAGCAGGCATCGATGTATAGGCTTGCCATTTAGCCGTAGTTTCGTCGTTTTCATCTAACTGAATATCAAGTTCACAGCGCGATTGCTCAAAACCAGCCACGCGTAAAAACGCACTTGTGCCGTTAATAAAAGCGTATTCATGGTTCATAAACGCCGAGCGAATAGAGAGGTCATTGGCATACACGGTATAACGAATGGTACAGGCACTACCGTTTGTTTTAACACGCCACGTTTGCTTATCTAATTTAGTAACTGGAAAAGCGTTTTTAGCATTGCTGTTGTCACCCGCGCTTAGGGTGATGATGCTTTTAGCAAAATCTCGCACCATATAACTACCTGGGATCCAGCTAGGTAGTGAAAGCTCAAGGTCAGGTTGCTCGTGTTTTGGCACTGACAAGGCAACAGTGAACTGGTGAGAACGCCAATCAGAAATGGTTAACGCGTAATGAAGAACAGAAGAAGGCATAAACATCCGTTAATATAAACAATGATATCGGTTAACTATAACAACCTATAGGCGCAAGCCCAATAGGGGTAAGGCTACATAGCGTAATTAGTAGGAAAAACGCTACCCCGTTAGAAGCATAAAGTTGATCAAAGTTAAATTGATGCGTACATTGAGGCAATCAACAATATTTCCAGCAATAACAAATACAAATGGCTGAAAAAATACAAAGTAATTTACTCAGTGCAGAAGGCTTGGCGTCGCTTCGTACTCTGGTACCCGGCGATACGGTAGATTTACAAATTGCTATGCCTGCAGCGCCCAAGCGTGTAAAAACTGATTACACAGGCATGCTAATTGATGAATGCATGCTGTTCCATATTCCCACGACCGCGAAGTGGATCACCGTTCGCGATGCTCTGACCGTAGGTAACGATATTGTCGTACGTTCTGTACTTGAAGGTGATACGGGCCAGGTTATTGCATTTAAAGTAAAAGTACTCAAGCTGCTCTCAAAGCCCTCCGGGTTGCTTATAACGTCTTTTCCTAAACGCATTGAAAGCATAGGGCTTCGCGCTGTCAAGCGAGCGCAGCTTGGCGTTTCAGTTTCTCTTGATGCCGAGGTTTACCCCGATGATGAAACAGTCACCGGTATCATTATTGATTTAAGTGAAAAAGGCTGTAAGGTCGCACTACAGGTTAAACCTAACTGGCCCGTTATGCTCGATGAAGCAGATGTTAAGCTAAACTATTCAATAGACGGTAAAGAAGTTGCGCTTACCGCAAAGGTAAAAAATCACAGGTTAGAAAGTGACGTGGTCTACTATGGTCTTGCCTTTACCTGCGATGAAAAATTGATAAAAACGCTGCTGTCCCGACACACGCTATTAACGTAACAATAAACTGTTTTTAAGGCGTGCCGGGTGCTCTTTAGATAATAATCAAAAAAACGAGCTAAGGGGAATAATATGAGAAGCATTGAACGACTCTTAATGCAATACGGCGAAAGTCATCAAAATAGAACAAATGTCATCATTCATGCGATAGCGGTACCAAGTATCTATTTTGTGTCACTGGCGTTACTGTGGAGTTTGCCAGTACCCGAATTTATTGCGCAGTTTGACATCACGTGGGCGCATATTATTGCTGTTCCTGTGTTGTATTACTATTTTATGTTATCTGGCCCTATTGGGGCCGCAATGACGTTACTCACCATTTTATGCTTTGGGGCAGTTAATGCCTTAGCTCACTTCAATGTTTCTGTGTGGCTGTTTTCGCTTGTGCTTTTTGTCGTCATGTGGGCACTCCAGTTTATCGGGCACCACATAGAAGGAAAGAAACCTTCGTTTTTTGAAGATTTACGTTTTCTGCTTGTTGGTCCGGCGTGGTGGTGGGTTCACTGGCTAAAGCGTATGAACATAAGTTACTAGTTGCGTGTAACAAATTAACGCGCTGTTAAAACAACGCTGTTTTCAATATGTTGTCCTGCGACCAGAAGCATAAGGGGCACGACCAAGCCGCTTGGGTCGTAACAAGGCTTGCGTATAATCGTTGTATAAGTTTTTAAATTGGTAATATTGTGAGTCGCTTTCAGCGTGTAATAGAAAGTAATGAACGTTTATTTTGGACGCTCCACAGCGCTGGCTGGGCAGGGTTCGCGATAATTTATTACATTGGTTCTTTCCTACATGATGTGCGCCCAATTTGGGTTTTTATCATCATGCTCAATGCCTATGCAGGGTGGTTATTAACCATTCCTCTTCGCTACATCTACCGGTGGGCAAGAAAACAATCTCCGCTCAACATGATCATTATTGTAATTGTGTCATGCTACTTGATAGCTCTGCTTTGGGCCGTGGTGAAAAACATTAACTACTGGGAAATCTACAAGCACGGCTACCGCCCAGATGAATGGTACATGTACTTTACCAACACCATTAACTCACTCATCATGGTAGGTTGCTGGAGCGGCGTATACTTTGGCATTAAAAATTTCCAGATGCTGCAAAAAGAAAAACAGAATGCGCTAAAAGCCAGCACAATGGCTCATCAGGCACATATAAAGATGCTGCGTTATCAGCTCAACCCACATTTTCTATTTAATACCCTTAATGCAATTTCAACGTTGGTTTTGCTTAAGGAAAACGATACAGCTGAAGCCATGGTGTCTAGGCTAAGTGACTTTCTGCGCTATTCCTTAGACAATGACCCCATAAAGCGCGTGCCGCTAGGGCAGGAAATTAAAGCGCTTCGCCTTTATCTAGAGATAGAAAAAGTAAGATTTGATGACCGACTAGAGGTGTTGTGGGACATTGATGAGCAGTGTGAAAGTGCCCTTGTACCTAGCATGATATTGCAGCCCATTATTGAAAATTCGATAAAACACGCCATATCAAAAATGGAAAACGGTGGCCGCATTTCAATTACTGCTCGTACATTTGGCAATGATTTATTAATGGATGTTGCCGACAACGGCCCAGGCGCTGATATCAAAGACGGTACGCTCAGCCGGGAAAACGGTGTAGGGTTAGCCAATATTAAAGAACGCCTGCAGTCGCTCTACCATCGTAATTTTGCATTTTCTATAGAACACAATCAGCCGTCAGGTGTACGAGTGAGAATTCGTATTCCTTACGAAGTTAAGGACGTATAACATGACAAAGCAAGTGATTAAAACCATTGTAGTGGACGACGAACCTTTAGCACGCAAAGGGCTTCGTGCCAGGTTAGAGCGTCATGATGATGTACAGGTTCTTGCCGAGTGTCAAAATGGCCTTGAAGCGGTGAGTAGTATCTCTCAGCATCGCCCCGATTTAGTGTTTCTAGATATCCAAATGCCGGGCTTAAACGGGTTTCAGGTAATTCACAAACTGCGTGAACTAAAGCAACCTATCCCAATGATTGTATTTGTAACTGCGTACGATAGCTATGCGATTAAAGCATTCGATGTTCATGCTTTAGACTATCTACTAAAGCCGGCAGACGACGAACGTCTTGGCGCGGCGCTTAACAAGGTTAGAGAATACTTCTCTACTCAACATCAAGATGAGCAATCGCAAAAGCTTGTTAGCCTTGTTGCTGAATTAACCGGTGACGACTGCGAAGAAATTTTGCGCAAGCTTGCCAACGGTGAACCAGTGGAAACGAATCCATACCCAGATGTGCTGGCCATTAAAGATGGCTCGGAAGTGACCCGTGTTAATGTTCAGGATATTCAATGGATAGACGCCGCTGGTGATTATATGTGCGTACATGCTCTAGATGGTATGCATATTATGCGTAAGACAATGAAGGAATTAGAGCAAGAACTAAATCCGCAGTTCTTCGTGCGTGTTCACCGTTCGGCTATTGCTAATATCCGCTTTGTCAAAAAGCTAGTTAGCCACATAAGCGGCGAATATCATTTGATACTGCAAAATGATACTGAACTTAAAGTAAGCCGCAGTCACCGCGACAAAGTAAAAGCGGCAATGAAAATGTAACAGGCGTTACAAAAACGAAAAGCCCTGGGTCGTTTGCTTAAACCGCAACTCACCACAGGGCATTTTTAATGCACGCTAGTTATCTGCTTGGTTATAACGCTCGTTTATAAGCGTTCGCATAGCGCCGACACGGGCCTCGTTAAGCGGTTTAGTATTTTCCCACGTTTCAGACAATGGCACGGTTACTGGGCGCTGATTAACCTCACCAACCATAACGTTACTTATGTCCTTTCCCACCAATCGAATGGCCGCTTCTCCGAGCGTAGTCGCTAGAAGTCGGTCTTGCGCTACCGGGGAACCACCGCGCTGAACGTGACCTAAAGTAACCGGCCTTACATCTTGTAGATTTCGTTGTTGAAGGGCATCAGTTAAGCCCGCTAGTCCGTTGGGCCATACGTTCTCTGCAACCACAACAATAAAACTAACAGGGCCTTTCAGCGTTCGCTGAGCGTTGATTTGTGACACGAGTTTTTCTATTTCAGATTCAGCTGAAGAGAAAAATTCTGGAACAATAACATAGTCTGCAGCAGAGGAGAGGGCAGCATTAAGGGCTAAGAAGCCAGCATTGCGCCCCATTACCTCTACTAAAAAGATACGTTCAAATGCGTCGGCAGTATCGCGTACTTTATCGATAGAGCTCATGGCCGTATCAATAGCCGTGAAATAACCGATAGTTGCGTCTGTTCCCGCAATGTCGTTATCGATAGTGCCAGGGATACCTATAATTTGCCCACCCCAATGCTCGCTTAATTTAGCAGCCCCTTTAAACGAGCCGTCACCGCCGATAACAATTAATGAATCTATGTGCGCTTTCTTTAAATTATGAGCCGCTTTCAACAGCCCCTCTTCGTGCATAAACTCTTTGCACCTTGCGCTATGTAAAATTGTACCGCCTTGCTGAATAAGGTTATGCGTAGAGTCTAAGGACAATGAAATATATTCTTGCTGCAGTAGCCCATTGTACCCGTGCTTATAGCCCAACAGTGTATAACCGGCTTTTTGACAGGCAATGATAGTGGCCCGAATACATGCATTCATACCTGGTGCGTCGCCACCAGAGGTTAAAATTGCGACACGTTTTGACACATTAAAGTCCTTCTTTTTACAGGCAATACGGTTAAGGTAAAGTAAAGGCTACGCTACGTAAAGTGGACGTTTGTAATGAAGCATTGAAGACCCAAATGATTAAAAAAGTTTTACAACGGTGTTCCATTTTATTTCTCTATTTTTTTTACTTGCAGTAAGCGGTTTGACTGTAAGTAACGTAAACAACAAAAAAGGATTGATTATGCGCACGTTGTTTATACTGGTATTCGTTGTCTTTCTCTCTGCCTGCAGTTCAAAACTGGCCTACAACAACCTTGATTGGTGGGTGTATTGGTATTTAGACGACTACATCGAACTTAAAGAGGGACAAGAAGAAAAGTTTGATGACCACCTTCAGAACTGGTTGCGTTGGCATAAAACAACAGAGCTTAGGCGGTATAAAGCACACCTAAGTGAAATTAAAGCCGAAATAAATGAAGGCACGTTAGACTCTAACACAGTGTACAACCACTTAGTTAAAGCGAGGTCACACTGGGAACGGGTTCGTGATGAAATAAGCCCGGAACTGGCGACTCTTGCTAAAACCTTAGATGACGAGCAAGTTGTTTCGCTTTTTGCCGCGTTAGAAAAAGATAACAAAGAGAAAGAAGAAGAGCGTAAAGAGGCGCTTGAAAAAACAGAAGAAGCGCGCGTAGAAGACCGTATCGAGCGTATTGAAGAAGCGATTAGTGAACGCATTGGCAAACTTAGTCATGAACAAAAACAAATTGTAAGTACTTATGCTACGCAGTTTATCCCTACGGGGGAAGAGTGGCTTAAATATCGCAGAGACATCCAAAACGCGGCAAGAAAGTTATTTGTTACTCGAAGTTTCAACAACAATTTTGAAACAGACTTAATCGAACTCATGCAAAACCCCGACAGCTATAAGAGTGACATATACAAACAAAGCAGTGCGCACAATATGACGGTGACCGCTACATTAATATCAGAAGTGTTTTCCACCCTTAGCCGCAAGCAGCGCGAAGCGCTAATAGAAAATATAGATGAATTGATTGAAACCGTTGAGAACTTTAAAGGCTAACCTTGCTTTCTAAAAAGGCATGTTAAAGTCGACCTTGCAATTGATTAAGTATCATAAAAACTGTGTAAAGTATTTATTGTTAATAGTGAAGGGGAGTGAAGGAGCTACTGTTTATTTCCTGCGTTACATTGATTTCTACAGGTGGGCGACGGCTTAGTACGTGAAGCAGACCTTGGCTCATTAAGATTTTAATGACACGAATGAGGTAATCAACGGTCATGCTACTAATAAAAATTGAATGGCTGCTTTAGCCGAATACCTATGACAAAGCTCCAACATAAAACTGATAATTCGAGACTAATTCTCCGTACTAGAAGAACACACTTCTGCAATGCTATCTAATTGATGCAATACCCCGCACTCTTTAACCTTCTTATCATGATCGCAAGCAGAACGAATTGAAATCAGTGTTTCTTGTAGTACTTTTAATTCAGCTATCCGATGTTCGATATCGTCAACATGCTTATCTATTGTAGTATTAACGTTTTCGCAGCTATTCTCTGGGTTTGCTCGGGTTTCCAGTACTAATTTAATTTCCTCGATTGTCATATCTAATGCGCGACATTGCTTTATAAACAATAACTGCTTCAGTGCATCTTCAGAGTAGCTTCGATAATTCGATGCCGTTCGCTCAGGTGCAGCCAATAGTGATTTACGCTCATAAAAACGAATTGTCTGAATACTTAACCCTGTCTTAGCTGCCAGAAGCCCAATTTTCATTTTAACTTGCCTAAAGCTTGACTCTATAGCAAGTATAGAGTTTACACTCGCGTTATAGGTGAGTAAAGCGAGTGTTTTTATGAGTGGTTGTGGGTGCGAAATTGAGATAAAAGACCAAGAACAAAAGGCAGTTCTCTACTGGCTATTGGGCATCAATGCTGTGATGTTTATCATTGAAATGAGTGTAGGGTTACTCGCTGACTCAACGGCACTTATTGCAGACTCCCTTGATATGTTGGCTGACGCAGTCGTTTACGGTGTTGGTATATATGCAGTAGGGAAAACAATTATTCACAAAGCCAATGCTGCAAAGGTAAGTGGATATTTTCAATTGGCATTAGGCCTATTAATTTTGTTTGACATAGCTCGTCGCGCAACCTTTGGAAGTGAGCCTGAATCTATGTTTATGATGAGCATGGGCTGTGTTGCACTTATCGCCAACGTTATATGTTTGGCGATAATCAGAAAACAAAAAAATGGCGAGGTGCATATGCGAGCAAGTTGGATATTCTCGGCAAACGACGTCATTGCAAACATGGGAGTGATATTAGCGGGTTCGATGGTTTATCAATTTGATACTCGTTGGCCTGATTTGGTCATAGGTTTTATTGTTTCTATCGTTGTGTTACGCGGCGCAGTCTTAATTCTAAAAGATGCCAGACAGGAATTCCGTGAAAACAGCTCGACGAATGGAGAGATCGTATGAATTTCACTCAAGCAGCAAAACCTTACATACTTCAAAAACTGAGCGCCGCGCATAAATCCTTCTGGAACAATGACAATAAAGCAGGATTTAAGGCCTTAGAGGATGCTCATGTTATCGGTCAGTACTCAACATACCACCACACACGAGTGCATTATGAAATGCTTAAATTTGGAATAAAACGCCGCGACCTTAAAGAGATATTTGGACAGATTTTTAGAATGATAGGTTCGCTGACTAAAACTCCAATTGGCTTATTGCCTGAGGGCAATACTGGTGGGGCAAACGTGAGTCCATTCAAGCCAATGCCTATTTCACCCGAAAACAAAGCCATATTGGAAAAAATTAGAAATGCACAGTCATAACCATTCACACTCGCAAGAGAATTCAACCGACGCGTCTAAACGTATTGGATGGGCGTTTTTCTTAAATGTGGTGTTCACTGTTATTGAATTCATTGGTGGATGGCTCACCAACAGCACCGCTATTATGGCGGACGCAGTGCACGATTTGGGTGATAGTCTGTCAATTGGTACAGCGTGGGGATTAAACAAGCTTAGCGATAAAGATTCTAATCAAACATTCTCATACGGCTACAAACGGTTTTCCTTACTCGGTGCATTGATTAACGGTATTGTGCTGACTGTAGGCTCCATTTGGATATTGTTTGAAGCGATACCTCGTTTGGCTGAGCCTGAAATGCCCCAAGTTGAAGGGATGGTTTTATTGTCTATCTTTGGGATGGCAGTAAACGGTTTTGCAGCTTATAAACTGAGTGAAGGTGACTCATTAAACGAGCGGGTGCTTAACTGGCATTTGCTGGAAGACGTGCTTGGTTGGGTAGCAGTATTTATCGTGTCCATCGTCTTAATGTTTAAGCCTTGGCCTGTTTTAGATCCAATCTTATCCATTGGCTTTACATTGTTCATCCTTTTTAATGTGTTTCGCAATCTCAAAGAAACCCTAATGCTGTTTTTGCAAGCAACGCCCGATGAAGAACAGCTTTCAAAGATTCGAAGCGATTTACTGGCAAACGATAAGGTAAGTGATCTTCATCATTTTCATATTTGGTCTCTAGACGGTGAGCGTAACGTAATGACGGTCCATCTTGTTCTTGATGTAGATGTCAATCTTGAGCACATCCAGTCACTCAAAGACAGTTTACACAGTTCGTTAGAAAAATATAAATTCGAACATACGACTGTTGAGCTGGAATTTGCTAATGAACAATGTCGTGACGAAGTGAAATAGGCTTGGTAGACTTTCATACATGAAAAATCTAAAACGCATAAGTTACATCGTGATCTCGCTGATACTCTTTCAGTCGTTTTCTGCTGTGGCGAATTCGTTAGATTTTCATGCAATAGACACTCAGCACTTGCAACACGAGCATAAGCATTCAGAACACAAGCAAGAGCAGTCTGAGCTGTCTGCCAATGAAACCAGTGATAAAGTAAGTACAGAGCACCACAATCCTGCTGATTGCCACCATTGCGGCCACTGCCATGGCACACATGCACAGTGGGTTAGTCAGAATCATATCAACAGTCTGAAAACAGTGGTTTCAATCCACAATTTCAATTATTTAGATGCGGTGATTGACGCACCTATTAACCGATTACTTCGCCCACCCAAAATTACGTCCTAGTACTTTTTTCGATAGTGCCGCGCTGATAACACTCGCGACGCTAAACATTGATAAATTATTAGGATATTCCAATGAAAATGTTTCCTATTTTCGTGCATGCACCTGTCATTGTGTGTAGTTGCATACTGGGCTTATTACTCAGTCCACCGACCGCACATGCGGTGCAAGCTAACAGATTTGTAGACGAAAGTGTTCAAGCGCCCATACGAGAAAAGCTGACTCTTGAAGACACTATTAGAATGACACTTGCCAACAATCCAAGTTTGTATGAATTTGAATTTAAACAACGTGTTATAGACGGAGAGTCAAAAACGGCAGCGCTTAAACCAGCACTGAATGCCGGGGTTGAATTAGAGAACTTTTTGGGAACCGGCGAGGTATCGGGTCTCAAAGAGCTTGAAGTTACCTTGACACTATCATCAGTATTACAGCTCAATGATAAACCAGCAGCAAGGTTGAATGTACTCTCTGAACGGAGAATACAGCAAGATGTTGAAAAGCAAATACGCACCTTAGATATCCTCGGTGAGCTTAATCGTCGATACATCAAAGTACTCGTATTGCAGGCGAACTTAGAGGTAATAAAAGATGCAGAGACACTTGCACTTTATACATTGAATGCCGTAACGAAACGCGTTGAAGCAGGCGCATCCCCCTTGTTAGAGCAAAAACGCGCCCAAGCCGCGCTTGCCCAAGCAAAGCTCGATGTTAGTCTCGCTCAACAAGACCTTCGATTTGGCCTGCGCAGTTTATCCATCATGTGGGGTGAGCAGACCCCAAGCTTTAAGCGTGTGGAAGGCGATCTTTTTGCTTTTAATAAGATTGAGTCGTTTGATGCGCTGTCAGTCGCAATCCAAAGTAGCCCTCATATTGATCTATTCGCTAAACAAAGCCGTGTGCAAGCTGCGCAGCTTCGTCTAGTGCAAGCAAACAACCGCGCTGATATTGAGTGGTCAGCGGGGATTAAAAGAATGCAAGGTATTGATGAGACGGCACTGGTAGCCGGAATTAGCGTTCCATTGTTTCAAAAAGAACGAAACCTTGGTGAATACAAAGCACATAAAGCACGTCTTGACGCAATAGAGCTGCAAAAACAAAGCAACCTTCGCAGTCTATTACATTCAGTCAATCGAGCGTTAGGCGAACATACACGTGCATTGCTAGAGGTTGAAACGATTCAACTCAACGTAATCCCTCCCTTAAAAGAAGCATTAGATTTAGTTGAGAGCGCCTACTTAGAAGGCCGTTTTAGCTACTTGGAATGGGTAATTACTCGACAAGAATTTCTGGCAACCCGCCTGACATTAATAGAGGCGGCGTCTCAAGTGCATTTAAGCAAAACAGAAATTGAAACACTCACAGGCCTCGCGCTGACGACTGATCACAATGATGACTCAACGCACTCAAGTCACCAAAACAATTGGCAGCAGTCATCTAACATTTCGATAAGAAGTCATGATTATGAATAAATTCACAATACAAAAAGTACTTATTTCTATCTTCACCCTTAGCCTTTATAGCCTAACCGCAATCGCAGGTGATAAACAAAGTGATGCAAATTCCAACGATAGAGACAATCACGCAGGTAAAGTCGTAAGGATGAGCAATGAAATAGCAATTCAGAACGATATTTCCGCAACAACTGTGCTCGCTCGCGAAATTGCGGTAAAAGCTACACTTTACGGACGAATTAGTGCAGATCCCGCCTCATTAAGTCATATAAGAGCACGCTTTGACGGCGTTATTAAGGATGTAAAAGTCAACATTGGAGACTCCGTTAATAAAGGCGATATTTTAGCGGTTGTGGAGTCAAATGAGAGTTTGAAAAGTTATTCCATCACGTCACCTTTTGATGGCAATGTGATTGCGCGACATGCAAATAATGGTGAGCTATCAAACGGGCAAGTACTCTTTTCGTTAGCTAACTATAAAAACGTATGGGCACAACTAACCGTTTTTTCGCAAATGCTTAGCAGAATCAAGGTTGGCCAGTCAGTTGACCTAAGCCACGCAGGTTTCAACCAAACCTCCAAAATTGCTTACATTACGCCTTCCGCTGATGGCAACCCGCACTCTCTTGCCAATGTAAGTATCGACAATAGTACTGGATATTGGCCACTCGGTACGCTGGTCAAAGCACAGGTTACGACATCAACTAAGACAGTCAAACATGCGGTTCCTCTATCTGCTGTGCAAGAGTATGAAGCCAAGCAAGTTGTGTTTGTGGTTGAGGGTGATGATTATACGCCCAGAGCGGTCGAGCTTGGGGTCTCAGATGGTCGCTATATCGAGGTTATAAGTGGTCTTGAAACAGGCGAGCGTGTCGTGGCTTCCAATAGTTACATGATCAAAGCAGATTTGGAAAAATCGGAGGCAGGCCATGATCATTAACGCCTCACCACATAAAATGTTTTCCTGCCAATTGGCGTGTAGTTTTAAGGGAGGCTTATGATGCTAGCTTCCATTATTCGCACCGCAATCGAAAAGCGCGGCATTTTTCTTATGCTTTGTTTTTTGATAATTGGCTTTGGCTTATTCAACTATCAAAAGCTGCCTATTGATGCCGTACCCGATATCACTAATGTTCAGGTACAAATCAACACACAAGCAAAAGGCTATTCACCGCTTGAAACCGAACAGCGCATCACCTTTTTGGTAGAAAACGTCTTGGCAGGTTTACCAAACTTGGACTACACACGTTCACTATCGCGCTATGGTTTGTCTCAAGTGACAGCCGTCTTTGAAGAAGGCACGGATCTCTATTTTGCCAGAAATCTCATAAACGAACGGCTAGGCATTATCAAAAGCCAATTACCCGATGGTATTGAGCCAAAGATGGGGCCGATTGCCACAGGTTTGGGTGAAATTTACATGTACACGCTTAGCGCGAAGCCCGGCACAGTAACTGCCGATGGCAGAAAATTTGATGCTATGGCGCTTCGAGAGTTACACGATTGGGTGGTGAAACCTCAACTGGCCTTGGTTAAAGGGGTAACAGAGGTTAATGCTATTGGGGGGGTTACCAAACAATATCATGTGAAGCCTAATCCTCAACTTATGCTTAATTACGGCGTTAGTACTGACGATTTATTGCGGGCATTAAATCGAAATAACGCTAATCAGGGCGCTGGGTACATTGAACGCAACGGCCAGCAAATACTAGTACGTTCACAAGCGAGACTTTCAAGTGTTGAGGACATCGGTAACGTGGTGGTAACGCTTACAAACCAATCTCCCGTTACGGTAAATGACATTGCAGAGGTCGCCATCGGTAAGGAGCTTAGAACGGGCGCTGCAACACGAGAAGGTCAAGAGACGGTGTTGGGTACAGCGATGATGTTAATAGGCGAAAATAGTCGAGCTGTTGCGCTAGACGTGGCTGATAAAGTGGATGAAATCCAAACAAGTTTGCCAGAGGGCGTGGTTATTCAAAGTGTTTATGATCGCACTGCACTGGTAGATAAAGCCATCAACACAGTGCGAAAAAACCTGATTGAAGGCGCATTGCTGGTTATTGTCGTCCTATTTTTACTGCTGGGCAACATACGAGCTGCCATCATCACCGCTGCTGTCATCCCTCTTGCTATGCTTGCCACGATAACAGGTATGGTAAGAACGGGCGTAAGCGCGAATTTAATGAGCTTAGGCGCGTTAGACTTTGGACTGATTGTCGATGGTGCAGTTATTATTGTGGAGAACTGTATTAGGCGGTTAAGTGAATCGCAGCGGCGAACGGGTGCAATACTGCCTCTCAGAGAACGTCTGGAAGTCGTATTTGAGGCAACGAATGAAGTGATACGGCCGAGTCTTTTTGGCGTGATGATAATCACGATTGTGTACATTCCTATCTTTAGCTTAACAGGTGTCGAAGGGAAGATGTTTCACCCAATGGCGGCTACGGTAATATTGGCATTGTTAGCGGCAATGGTATTTTCAATCACCATTGTGCCCGCAGCCGTTGCTATGTTTATGTCAGGCAAAGTCTGTGAAAAAGAGAGTCCAATAATCACTGGGGCTAAATCAGTTTACCGCCCTGTATTGGAGTGGGCATTAAAATTACGATGGTTGGTAGTAGGTGCAGCAACATTGCTCGTAGTTATCAGTGTTTGGTTTGGGATGCGCCTAGGCACTGAATTTGTGCCACAACTTGATGAGGGTGACATCGCCCTTCACGCAATGAGAGTGCCCGGCACGGGAATTGAGCAAGCTGTCGATATGCAAAAACGGCTTGAACAAGTCATTATGCAGTACCCTCAGGTAAACACCGTGTTTGCAAAAACGGGTACTGCTGAGGTGGCTACTGATGCTATGCCACCCAACGTTACCGACACTTTTGTCATGTTAAAACCAGTTGATCAATGGCCAAACCCTGCATTATCGAAAGCGGAATTTGTCGAACAATTGGAGCGCGATCTTCAAAATGTACCCGGTAATAACTATGAGTTTACGCAACCCATACAGATGCGCTTTAACGAATTGATTAGTGGCGTAAGAGCAGATTTAGGGATCAAAATTTATGGTGACAATCTGGATAAGCTGCGGGATTCAGCTGGTGATGTTTTAGCAGTTTTACAAGATATTCCGGGTGCTGCTGACGCACGAGTAGAACAAGTAGATGAGATCCCGATCTTCACGGTGAACCCGAAGCCTTATGCGCTGGCACGTTACAACTTAGACGTAACTGACTTGCAAACGTGGTTAAGTGCATCAGTTGGCGGCAAAGAAGCTGGTTTGGTATTTGAAGGCGACAGACGCTTTGAGATTGTTGTTCGTTATCCTGAAGAGATTCGCAATGATTTAGAAGCGCTGGGAAATATACCCATCATGACCAATGATGGTGAGTATGTGCCAATCGCCGAGGTGGCTGAGCTTGAATATACCAATATACCCAGTCAAATAAGTCGAGAAAACGCAAAACGCCGTATCGTCGTCACAGCAAATGTGAGAGATCGTGATTTAGGCTCTTTTGTCAATGATGCTAAAGAGCAAATCGCAGCCAATGTGGCACTGCCGAGTGGTTATTGGATAAGTTATGGTGGAACGTTTGAGCAATTGGAAAGTGCAAGTCAACGACTGAGCTTGGTTGTGCCCGCAACGCTTTTCCTGATCCTTGCATTACTTGTGATTGCATTTGGCTCAGTCAAAAACGCCTTGATAATTTTCACAGGCGTCCCTTTGGCATTAACTGGCGGCATCTTTGCTCTTTGGATCAGAGATATGCCTCTTTCAATATCGGCAGGGATTGGTTTTATCGCGCTCTCTGGTATTGCTGTATTGAATGGTCTGGTAATGCTGTCTTTTATCAGGCAGAGGATGGAAGAAACTGGCGAGTTGTTAAACTCGATTATTGATGGTGCAATGACTCGCTTGCGGCCAGTGCTGATGACAGCGTTAGTGGCGAGTCTTGGTTTCGTGCCCATGGCGCTTAACGTAGGTACTGGCGCAGAGGTGCAGCGACCTCTGGCAACGGTGGTCATTGGTGGGATCATATCCTCTACCTTGTTAACTCTGGTTGTACTACCTGTACTCTATAGACTCGTTCACTATAAGGTGAATTAGCAGCACTGGGGCATTTGGGTTTATAAATCAATGCCCCGGATTTACTTACCCCCATGACGATCATTCGACTTCTTTTGACAAAATGCGTAGGTGGCTCGTAAATCGCTTTGTAATAAAAATTTGGAGTTGTAGGGTTGGTTATCAATTGTAATATTCAACATTCGGCTTTTGGAGGCGCATCCTGTGGACTATTGTGGTCTGAATAACTGCTTTATGCCACTGAGGAGTCAGTCAGAATAAAGCATATTAACTTCCGCTTATGGTAAATATCGGAATCAAGAGCAGAGAGCCCTGAACGTCTGCTGTTTGTCTAAAGCGGTCCTCTCATACTCATTTATAAAGAGGTCTGGTTTACGCTTACTTATGCCGAAGAGTCTTAAAAATTTAAAGGGCAGTGGCACACAGTTAACGGGCATTTTATTTGCGCTTATTCCCATCAGTGATCATTTTGCGAGCTCTATTGTCTGACTGTTTTATCATATCGTCAATCAGTGACGTTTCAGGCATGTTCTTCCAATATTTTCTGGGCATTGAACTTAGCATGGCGTCTTTTTTGATGCGTGCCGGATTGAAGATATTAGCGTAATAAGTAAGCCAGTATTTTTCAATATGATCGTTACCTGGAAGCACACTCGAATCAGGGTTGTCTTCTAAAATAAGTGTTTCTGTATCCCAGTGAGCCGCCCGATAAGGAGTGAGTATAGACCATCGCATATTCTTAAAACGGGTTTGAAAGAAGTCGAGCTTTAACTCTAGGCTAAAATGTTCAGGCTCGTACCAAGCGATAAAGTGTTCATTGCCATCGAGTTTAACCTCTCTAAATCTTAAAAACGCGCTCATTTTATACGCGTCTCGCTTTACCGCTTTAGCTAGTGCCATAAGCTGCAATATATCGTCATCCGTTTTTAACCGAACTAGGTTTTTGTTTTCAAACGTAACGCGCCATAACACCCTATAACACAATGCGAAGCGGTGAGCATCGCTATGACACAATGCATATTTGAAAAGCATTAAGACAGATTTAGGAATAGCATGCCTTTTTTGTGGCTTTGTGACCGTAATAGAGGGTTGGCCGTGGCCGAATAGGTCGTCCTGTACTGATTGTGCACTTTGCCAAATGATATTTTCAGGGGGGATAGATCGTGCTAAACACGCTCTTGCAGCCATGCGCCACTCATCAAACCCCGGTACTGAGTTAATTGTAATTGTTTCCATCTCACAGTAACTTCATTTAAGCGCTAAATAGTTCAAACTGCTTCGGCTGCTTGAACTGAAGTTCAAAATTAGTACTATCGAGTAAGTGAATATCAGGGGCATAGTCGCCTACGCTAATAAAAGGTTTTAGCTTTTTAAGTGGTAAACGCATTTTAGTCAGATCTATCCAGTTAAGCTTTGTGTGCCGTCTAATCGCCAGAATTTTCTGCACCGTTCGAGCGCCAAGCCCCGGTACTCGTAACAACAGCAATTTGTCCGCCTTATTTAAATCAATCGGAAAGACATGGCGATTGCGTAATGCCCACGCAAGTTTAGGGTCATAATCCATATCAAGCATGTCATCGTGAACAATTTCATCAAGGGTAAACCCATAAAAACGCAACAGCCAATCAGCTTGATAAAGGCGGTGCTCGCGAATTAACGGCGCAGGCTTTAGCGGCAACACTTCAGATGCATCGGGTATTGGCGAGAACGCCGAATAATAAACTCGGCGAAGTTTTTGTTGGTTATAAAGTTTAACGCTGGTCCCTAAAATAACTTTATCATTAGAGTCATCTGCGCCTATGATCATCTGTGTAGACTGCCCACCAGGTGCAAAGCGTGGCAGGCGTTTACCTGAATAGGTTTTATCTGCCTTGTGCTCTGCAATTTTGTCTTTTAGCGTGTTCATTGAGCCATGGATAGCACCGAGATCTTTTTCTGGCGCGTATTTATTTAAAGAGGGTTGAGTCGGCATCTCGACATTAATACTTAATCTATCTGCGTATAAACCAGCTTCTTCTTGTAACTCAGGTGAGGCATTTGGAATGGTTTTGAGGTGTATATACCCTTTAAAACCGTGGTCAAGGCGCAAAGATTTGGCAATACGTACCATACTTTCCATTGTAAGATCGGGTGAGCCAACAATGCCTGAACTAAGAAACAAACCTTCAATGTAGTTGCGCTTGTAAAAATTCAGCGTCAGGTCCACGGTTTCTTTAACGGTGAATCGTGCGCGTCGAACATTGCTAGACACTCTATTTATGCAGTAGTGACAATCGTAGATACAGTAATTGGTCATTAAGATTTTTAGTAAAGAAACACACCGACCATCAGGCGTGAAGCTGTGACATATACCCGAACCGCCGGTAAGCGAACCTATCCCCGTTTTTTCGGTTTTGCCTGCCTTTCGTTTACCCGCCGAACCGCTTGCACAGGAAGCGTCATACTTGGCTGCATCTGAAAGAATTTCGAGTTTTTGTATCAGTTTGTCGTGCATAGCAGATTACTACTTTCTCTAAGCATTTACTTAACATCGGTCAATTTTAAGCGGGATACTTAAAAGGACCTGTATATTTAGTTTGTGTAGCCATGTGATTTCTGCACGTTATAACATGTATATATATACAGTACAAACGAGCGTTGGAAGATTTGTGCATTCAATATACGAATCTCAGCTACATATTCGTATTGAGAAGTTAGAGCGTGTAAGGTTTGATACGAGTAAAAAGCGCTTAATTAAAATAGCCCGGTTTCGCCGACTGTTTCGAATATTTTATTTGGGCAAAGATGAGCCATATAACGGTGAAAGGGGGGGGAATCAAAAACCGATGTACTTAGAAAGTTCGTCACGTAGATTAGTATACTTTTCGTTATACGGCGCTTTAAGCGACATATCGTCTATTAACTTAAACAAACGCTTACATTCATTGGTAAGCTTCATTTCTGCATTATCTTCTTTTATCACTATCTGCAGTAGACACTGAAGTAAATTAAGCGCTACACCCGTATTAACCGGTGCAAAACCTTGTGCTAAGGCAAAGGACGCTTTTGCACGTTCGTAATCTTTTTGCTGATAGTGCTGAATGCCTTCTCGATTAAATTGCTGATAGCTAGCAAGACTTTTCCGTGCATTGTGGGCTTGCGTTTCTAACATATTTGCACTGTTTAGATCGAGCTCGTCGTGACGTGACTCGAGAAGTGAAGTTAGCTGTAACGCATCATCAAATTCACCGAGTTTGTACATAACGTTGATACTGTCTGGAATAAAAGCAGTGGGAACCTCGGTGTATTTTTCATCGAGCATGGTTTGTGACGTTGATAAATGCCGCTTCGCGTCAATTAATTTGCCGTCAATGGCGCTAATTCTGGCATTAACAATCGTACCGAAGATATCTACATCAAAGTCCCGGTCCATTTTTTGAAGGTGTTCGTCAAACTTTCCGCGTTGAAGTGTAAGTAGGGCTTCTTGTTGGTATTTATTGCGCTGTTTTTTATCTTCAGCGCACTCAGCTACATCTAATAGACTGCGAATAATACCGCACCAGTGCAGGCTCGTTTTATGAACCGACCGCTTCGACAAATTCCATATAGCTAAACTTGAATTAGCCGCGAGCACTAAGTCATCGTTTAACCTGCCAATTTCGCACGCTTTAAAGTGTCTCGGTAGAGAATAGGGCGAAAGCTTGATAGCTTCCTTAATGGCGTCTAGTGCTTTTTCGCCGTCGTCTAATTTCTGCTGTGCTTGGGCAAGTATGTCATGGGCATCCGCATTAAACCGGTTTCGTTTTAACGTTCGTTTCGCCGTCGTTATTGCTTTGTCTAATTCATTTAGTTGAAGGTAAGTTTTTGCAATTGCGATCTGTGCCCAAAGCACAGGTTTGCCGTCAATGTAGTCGCTCAATACGTCAAGGGCTTTCTCTGGCTGACTTATACGCCAATAGAGTTCAACCAAAAGTTGCTCGCAGTGCCCTTTGTAGTGTGAGGGTGAGTCGAGCAAAGACTCGATGTGGTCGATTGCACTGTTACATTCACCTTGCTCAATGAGGCTGTACGCCTGTTGCAAAAACTGTCGTTTTTGCCAAGCGCGAATAATCCTGGATTTTAACTGAACCTGAGAGAAGGGCTTAACAAGAAAGTCATCAGGTCGGCGTTCTATAGAGCCTAGCACGATAGGTCGGGCGCTATCAGCGCTTATAAGGATAAAAACAGAAGTAGGGTTAATAAGCCTTCTGGTACGAAGCTCTTCGATTAACTCATACCCACTTTTATTATCTGCTCCTAAATGCAAATCACAGATAATGACATCGAACTTATGTTTTTTGCATAGGGAAACGGCTTGTTCCGCCGATGACTTTGTTACCACGTCACTGGCCCCCATAGAATGCATAAGCCCTTTGAGTAGCAAAAGAAAGGGGCGTTGATCTTCAACAATCAGTACTTGTTTATTGCTAAATTGCATTTCGAATCCATGAATAGGGGCGCTATGGCTTTATTGAAGTATATCTAACTTTAAAAAATAAGCTTAAGAAAAACATTATCTTGCCGACAACATAAGTATACAAATCAAGTAATCAGAATGCATGTCTGTAGACGCTACATCCCAAAATGAGCAAACGCATATTGACCCCAGTATTTATTGGGAGCGCAGCGGTGTGCTGGCGCGTGCATCAACGCAAGGGGCGCTATTTTCACTTTATCTTGCCATGCAGCAACATAGTACAGCTGCGCCCTTTGAGATAGAGGCGACAGATAGCGAATTATCTCAAAAAGCGGGCATTGATACTGAGCTTACTTCCCTGAGTCACTACCGTCGTTCAAGTCTTGCTGCAAACGAAAGTGAATGGAAAAACATGGACGTAATGTCAGCATTGGTTGCTGAAGACTTTTCCACGGCGCGACTATATTTAAATATGAATCCGGCACCCTTAGCACAAACCGATGATGCGAAACGGCTGCCTGACGATGTGATAGATAACTGCAGTTTGGCAGCGCAGAAACGTATTAAAAAGCAATATAACAATACGATGAAGGAAGACAACACGCTGCTTTACGATATGCTTGCCACGAAAGAGACACAAGACCCCAGAAGTAATGCAGATGCTGTTCACACCTCACCATTTGAAAACATCGCTTAGCCGAGCACTGGTTAGTTTACTGCCTATCAACGTACTGAGGCTAACTGTAAAACAGGGCTACTTAATGCGCCAAATGCAGCAGGCCTAGTTTTTACCCTAAAGTTTTGTTATATTGCGCGCCGCATTTTTGCACTGGTCTTACGCTCCAATCAGCAAAGGTTAAAATATGTCTAAATATATTGTATGCGCAATGTATAAGTTTGTTGCGCTTGAAAACTATAAAGAAATTCGCCAGCCCCTTCTTGAAGCTATGGAAGCTAATGGTATTAAAGGGACACTTCTTCTTGCCAGCGAAGGTATAAACGGCACGGTATCCGGTACCCGAGAAGGCATAGACGCGCTGTTGGCCTACTTAAACAGCGACGCGCGCATTAATCCCATCTCTTTTAAAGAATCGCTCCACGACGAGCAGCCTTTTTATCGCACGAAAGTAAAGCTTAAGAAAGAAATTGTGACCATGGGTGTAGAGGGCATAGACCCACGCGAAACCGTAGGCACTTACGTTAAGCCAAAAGATTGGAATGCGCTAATTAGCGATCCAGAGGTAACGGTTATCGATACGCGAAACGGCTACGAAATCGAAATTGGTACGTTCAAAAACGCCATCGACCCTAAAACAGAGACTTTCCGCGAATTCCCTGAGTACGTGTCTAAAGAACTCGACCCGTCTAAAAACAAAAAGGTCGCGATGTTTTGCACCGGTGGTATCCGCTGTGAAAAATCTACCGCTTACTTGAAAGAGCAAGGGTTTGAAGAGGTATATCATCTTGAAGGTGGTATTTTGCAATACTTAGAAGATGTGCCTAAAGAAGAGTCTATGTGGGAAGGTGATTGCTTCGTTTTTGATAATCGTGTGGCAGTAAACCATGATTTGGAAAAGAGCCATTACGAGCAGTGCTACGCGTGTCGACTACCAATTACCGCAGAAGACAAGCAAAGTGATAAATACGAGCCGGGTGTTAGCTGCCCGCATTGCTTCGGCACCCACACTGAAGATCAAATTGCACGCTTTAGAGAGCGCGAAAAGCAGGTTCAATTAGCCAAAGAGCGCCAACAGGAACACGTGGGTACTGAAGCGCGTTTAACCATGGAACAAAAGCGTAAAGAAAAAGCAGAAGCTCAACGTTTACGCGCACTTAAAGCAAACGAAAATCAGGCATAGACAGCCAGAAAGAAGGGCGTTACACTCGTGTTTATTGCAGTTGATATAAGGAATGCGAGTGAGCACTCAACTTTCAGAATCTAAAATTGAAGAAATTAGGAAGGACTTTAGCTTTTTCGATCGTGATGGCAATGGCCAAATCGATTTGCCGGAGTTCATCGAGCTTCTAACCGTAATTTCACCAAAAACAAAAGCTAGCCACGTACAAGAAGGCTTTAAGCTTATCGATAGTAACGACGATGGTTACATCGACTTTGAAGAGTTTTTGGAGTGGTGGCAAGAAGGGTGGTGGGAGTACTAAGCGCTAGCTTGTTTTAACCATCTTTTAATATCGTATGCCGGTGTAATCGTTATTGACTAATGATTACACCGAAACAAAAAAACGAGTGACTTTTTAAGCACTCGTTTTTTTATGTCTGCCATTAGTCGGTGACTATAGTGGATTTAGTTTGAATAAAAGCCTGAAAATCGAACCACCGCGAAGACGCCCTATCTAATTAAACCGGTTAACTAGAACGGAAAGAGCCCAATAGTTGTTGGTCTTACTCGTCGTCATCCGAGAGCGTTTTTCTTGGTTTGCGTTTCACTGGGACCATACCGATATCTTCACCAGACATGGTATCAACACGCTTTTTAACGTTTGCTTTAACAGGTTTCGCTACGCGCTTTTTGCCATTTTGGGCAGTTGCGCCTTTCGACACTTTTTTCTTAGGCTTGAAACCTTTAAACGAAGCAGAAAACTCGTCGTGCGGGGAACACTCTAAAGCATATTGAAGGTGATTTTTAAGCCCTTCGAAGCTGTTCCAATCACGAGGGCCTATTAGTGAGAAAGCTTCGCCTTTTTGCCCCGCGCGTCCGGTACGACCAATACGGTGAATATACTCATCGGCGTTTTTGGGTAGGTCGAAGTTAACTACCAGGCCAACTTTTGACAGATCTAGACCGCGCGAGGCGAGGTCAGTGGTAACTAAAATACTGTGCTGTCCACGAGCAAACGCGCTCATAACCGCTGCACGTTGGCTTTGTAACATGTCACCACGTAGCGCTATGGCTTCTAAGTTTTGTTCGTTAAGCAATGCTGCAATTCTGTCTGTGTCTTCACGGGTCGCAGTAAACACAATAGCTTGGTTGTAAGTACGATTAGCCAACTCAAATTGTAAAATCTGATCTTTGTTATCAACATTGTCTGCAAAGAAACACTTCTGCTCGATATCGCCATGCTCTGCAGTTGAGTCTCCTACCGCTACGCGCACCGCCCCTTTGGTCAGCTGTGTTGTCATATGCTTAAGCTCAATATTGTCGAGCGTGGCAGAAAACAGCATGGTTTGGCGCTTTCTGTGATCAGCATAGTCGTTGATCATCTTAAGCTGAGCAGAGAAGCCTAAATCTAACATTCGGTCGGCTTCATCAAAAATAAGCAGCTCTAAACCGTTTAGATATACGCTTTTGTCTAAGAGATGGTCGGCAACACGGCCAGCTGTGCCTACTATGATATGAGGGTTACGGCGAAGCGCTTTAACCTGGTCGTTGTAGTTTTCGCCGCCCACAATCAGTGAACACGTTAAGTTCAACCCGGTGCACATTGACTTAGCTTCTATGAAGACTTGTTTCGCAAGTTCCCGCGTGGGCGCTAAAATCAAGGCGCGAGGGTCTTGTCTGCTTAATGCTTTTTGTGCCATTAGCCTGTTGATGGCGGGCACTAGAAAGGCGAAGGTTTTACCTGAACCCGTTTTAGAAGACGCAATAATATCTTTTCCTTGGATAGCAGGAAGCATAGTGCGCTCTTGAATTTCCGTTAGCGTCGAAATATTTTTAGATTCGAGCTTTGAAATAATTTTGTGGTGTACAGGTAAATCAGAAACTAGCAAGAAGGTATAGCCTTTATAAATGAACAGTCGAACGCATTATCCCTTAATGCAAAACGTATTGAAAGGCTTATCGCAGTGGTTAGTCGATGGGTGAATGCTAGTAGATGATAAAGGCGTACGTTCGGCAGCAGTTTCGCTAAATACCGCTTAAGTAACAGGTACGCCTTTTGGTTGGCTTTTTAATTATCTCAGCATTATTTTCTCAAATATTAAAACTGCATTTCGGGCACGTTGTCTGGTGCAACTAGTTTACCACCGGTTTTTTCTTTTATTTCATCAATGGTGACACCAGGGGCACGCTCTTGTAATACAAAAGCACCATTTTCAACGCTTAATACCGCTAAGTCGGTAATAATTCGCGTGATACAGTTAACGCCCGTTAGCGGCAGCGTGCATTCCTCAAGCAGTTTAGGGTTACCGTGTTTGTCGGTGTGGGTCATGGTAACAATGATGTTTTTTGCCCCAGCCACTAGGTCCATTGCGCCGCCCATGCCTTTTACCAATTTACCAGGTATCATCCATGATGCAATATTGCCCGATACATCGACTTCAAATGCGCCTAGCACGGTGAAATCGACATGGCCGCCGCGGATCATTGCGAAGCTTTCAGCGCTACTGAAAATCGATGCCCCGGTGATGGCGGTAACGGTTTCTTTACCCGCATTTATCATGTCTGCGTCTACTTCGCTTTCGGTGGGGTAACGACCCATACCTAATAGCCCGTTTTCTGACTGTAGCATTACGCTAATATCATCCGGTACATAACTTGCCGCAAGGGTAGGGATGCCTATACCTAAATTCACATAGTCGCCATCTTTAAATTCTTGAGCTACGCGCATGGCAATTTGTTCTCTGCTAAGCATTATACTGACTCCTCACTAACTACACGGCGCTCAATTCGTTTTTCAAAAGTCCCTTGAATAACGCGGTTAACATAAATACCAGGAGTATGAATTTCGCTTGGGTTAAGCGTTCCTGGCTCGACAATCTCTTCAGCTTCCACCACGGTAATCTTACCGGCAGTTGCGGCCATAGGATTGAAGTTTTGCGCCGTGTGTCGATATACACAGTTGCCGAATGTATCCGCTTTCCATGCTTTTACGATAGCAAAGTCGCCGGTAATGGCTTCTTCAAGAATATAGGGGCGCCCATTGAATGATTTTACCTCTTTGCCTTCACCTACCGGCGTCCCATAGCCTGTGGCCGTGTAGAAAGCTGGGATACCCGCACCACCTGCACGCATTTTTTCCGCTAGCGTGCCCTGTGGCGTTAACTCTACTTCTAGTTCACCATCGAGTAATTGCTTTTCAAATAGGGCGTTTTCGCCTACGTAAGACGATACCATTTTGGCAATTTGTTTATCTTCTAACAGAAGACCCAAACCGAAGCCATCAACGCCACAATTGTTCGAAACTACCGTGAGATTTGAAACACCCAGCGTTTTGATTTGGGCAATTAGCCCCTCAGGTATTCCGCAAAGACCAAACCCACCTGCAATAACGGTCATTCCGTCTTTCAGACCCGCCATTGCGTCTTCATACGACGAAACGACCTTATTAAATCCTGCCATTTATACTCTCCAACCCATTTTGTTAAAAATAAGTATCAACATTGTTGCTTGATTTGTAAAATCGAATTAATCTTTCTATTAATAAATATTATTTATTAATAGAAAGATTAGAGGGAATAAACGTGGACGTATCCTACCGTCAAGTGAAAGCGTTTGTAGAAGTGGCGAAATCTTCGACATTTGCTGAAGCTGCAGTTAATTTACACCTTACTCAGCCAGCACTGTCTTCTGCCATTAAGAAAATGGAAGAGCAATTGGGCGGCAAACTCTTTAAGCGCAATACGCGTAATGTAAGCCTGACACCGGAAGGTGAAGTGTTATTCCCAAATGCCTTACGACTGCTTCACGATTGGGATAACACGTTTTCAGACATACAGAACTTGTTTGCCATGGCCAAAGGTCAGCTGACCATTTGCGCAATGCCCTCATTTGCAGAGTCACATTTACCCAGTATTCTATCTGCTTTTCACAAGAGAACGCCAAACGTCAACTTGCGTATCGTCGATGTAGTGATGGAGCAAGTTATTCACGAAGTCACTACAGGTCGAAGTGAAATAGGGTTTTCTTTCGAGCCAGAGCGAAAAGATGGGCTAGTGTTTAAAAGTCTGTTTGCTGACCAGTTTGTTGTAGTGGCTAATTCTTCTCAGGCCAAGTATTTAAGCAACGCGCCAAGCTGGCAAGACTGCTTGCTGCACCCTCTGGTAATGATGAACAGAGGCTCCGCGGTTCGGCATTGGACACAATCTCAATTAGCGCGTTTTGGTGAATTGAACATTATTGCCGAAACGGGTCAGTTATCAACGCTTGGCAAATTAATTCAAAATGGGTTGGGCATTTCAATTATGCCGGCTATTTGCCAATCTCAAATGAAGGGGTTAGGGCTGATAGTGAGACAAATAACAGTCAACCCGTTGATAAAAAATATCGGTATTATAAAGCATTCGCGAAAGGGTTTGTCGCTACCTGCTCAATCTATGTGGGACTTAGCTATCGCGCATTACGCTTAAATTGTAAAACAAAGTACTATGCGACGGAGTCAGTTAGCCCACAGGGATAAGCAAGCTAACTAATAGGCCTTTACCACTTTTTCTTAGGGGCGAATAATTCGTCCAGTTCGTCGCGCTCTTCTTCTTGCTTCTTGGCCCGATCTTTCTCGTTTACGCTCTTAAGGTTGCTTTGTATTTCGTGAAGCCATTCGCCTAATGTAGCTAGGCGAGAGGTGGAATATTCATCTTGTTGTGTTTGGTTTTCCAGCGCATTTTTGGCTTTTTCAAAATACTGTCTGGCCGAGCCTAACATGTTAGTTTGAAGTGCAGCGCGGCCTCGCTTGATCAAGGTTTCTACGTTGACTTTTACCTGTAGTCGCTCTAACTGTTTATCTTCATCCATAAATACTTTCGAGTCTATTTGACCTTTACTGTGCTCTGAGCGCAGCACAATTCGCAGCTTTTTAACTGCTTGTATATATTGAATGATCATTTTGTCGTTATCAGGTAGAGAAAACTCTGACAATGCACCGCTTTTATCAGAAAGCGCAGCCGCCGTCGCTTGTTCGCTACTTGCAATTCGCTGTTTAAGTTCAGCGGTACTCGATAGTTCATTCATCGTTTTAAGCGCGTTGAGAATTCGATTGTGTAAAATCCCCATGATGCGAGAAGAAACCGGCATGTTTACGCAAGCGGCAATAACGTTTTCTGTCTCATCGACAATGGTGCGCTGCTTTGCTAATTCTGTTCTGCGCTCAGCTTCCTGTTTTTGTCGATGCTGTTGTATTGCATTAATGAATATGGCCGCGATGAGCAAAACAACAATTAATATGATAATAATCACGTACATGCGTGTGTTTCCGTCTGTTTTATATTTTTTATAACGTCAGTGTATTCTTACTTACGGGCGTTACTTTCTGAATTACTTAAGGTTATCGGTCAATACTACGGTATTTTTACTTCAAATACACTTCCGCCGAGCAATCCACCATTAGAAAGTGCGATTGCTCCTTCCATGTCCCCCTGCGAATGGGCCCGTGCTATCAATTTTGCAAAAAACAAACCGAGCCCCGTTCTGCCCTGACTTAGCTCAAAATCAGAGAGAGCTTCGTGACTCTTAGACAACATAGACTCAGGGTAGCCGACACCGTCGTCTTCTATCTTTATCGATAAGTAGGAAGATGCGTCTACTGTTGCACTGACCTGTATTTTAGAAGTGCCGTAACGCATAGCATTGATGATTACGTCATTTAACAGCAAATAAATGAGTTCACTGTCTAAGTACCAGCTCAAGTCATCCTCAATATCAGTGGTTATGGTTATATTTTTTTGCGCTACATAAAGTGCATTTGACCCTACAACGTCTTCCACTAAGTCTTTGATAAAACTCTCGTCGACAGTGATAGGAAGGCTCTCTAACTCTGCCCGATACAGGGAAAGAATTTGGACAAGGTTGGTATTTAGCCGAGACGCTTCGTAGTGAACACTGGCTACTTGTTCTTTCGCTTCAATATTCGTTGGAGACAACGTCTCACTTAATGTTTCGATAGATTGAATAAGAAGAAATAATGAGTTTTTCATATCGTGCACTGCAGCGGCAAGCACAGAAGAAAAGTCGATTGTGGAAGAAACCTGTTTACTGCTACTCATTATTTATTAAACGCCGTGCATCTTATTTGCCGTAACCTTAATGTAGTTCAATTTCATTAAGGGCGAAGTTTTACCAAGTAAAATGGTAAAAAATGAATTATTTTCAACTTTATAATGGCATTTTCGTAATAGCAACTAGTAAAAACGAGTAGTTTTGGTTATAACGGTGGGAGTACAGTGTCAGACTATCCCATTTAACGGTGTAAACTATGAAGCTACAGCAACTACGATATATCGTAGAAGTTCTTAACAATAATTTGAATGTTTCAGCTACCGCTGAAAGTTTGTATACCTCACAACCGGGTATCAGTAAACAAGTGCGCATGCTAGAAGATGAATTAGGCGTTCAAATTTTTGGTCGTAGTGGAAAGCACCTTACGCACGTCACTGATGCTGGTAATGATGTAATCAATATCGCGCGAGAAATTCTTGCGAAAGTTGAAAGCATTAAAGCTGTTGCCAGAGAGCATACACTGCCTGACCAAGGCAAATTAAACATTGCTACTACGCATACACAAGCCCGCTATGCACTGCCAGATGTAATACAAGGCTTTATGAGTAAGTACCCAAAGGTATCACTTCATATGCACCAGGGTACGCCATCTCAAATAAGTGACCTAGCAGCAAAAGGTGAAGCAGATTTTGCCATTGCCACTGAAGCGCTTCACTTATATAACGATCTGGTCATGCTGCCTTGCTATCACTGGAATCGCAGTGTCATCGTTAATAAAGATCATCCGCTTTCTAAGAAGGGCACCATAGACATTTCGGATATAGCAAAGTATCCCTTAGTTACTTATGTGTTCGGCTTTACAGGTCGCTCAGAACTCGATCAAGCATTTGAAAGAGCAGGGCTTACACCTAAAATTGTCTTCACTGCGACAGACGCCGATGTAATTAAAACGTACGTTCGTCTTGGTGTAGGTATAGGCGTTATAGCGTCTATGGCGGTAAGTGAAGAGCTTGATGATGATTTAGTTAAAATAGACGCAAGTCACTTATTCGATTACAGCACAACAAAGATTGGTTTTAGAAAAGGGTCGTTCTTACGAAGCTATATGTATGACTTTATCGAGCGATTTGCACCTCATTTAACTAAAGACAAGGTGGAAAAAGCCATGATGCTGAAAAACAATGACGAAGTAGAAAAAATGTTCAAAGGCGTAACGCTTCCCGTGAAGTAGCGTTGTGAAAAACAAACATGAATGAAAAAAGGGGCTGTTGCCCCTTTTTTGTATTTTAGTCTTTGTTTACTGCGGGCTAACGATCAACACTCTATGATATTTACTGCTAGTCCGCCTCGTGCCGTTTCTTTATATTTGGTTTTCATATCGTTGCCGGTATCGCGCATGGTCTTAATCACCTTGTCTAACGATACTTTCTGATCGCCCGTCCCGCGTAGTGCAAGTCGCGAAGCATTAATTGCTTTAATCGCGCCCATGGCATTTCGTTCGATACATGGGACTTGTACAAGCCCACCAACCGGGTCACACGTAAGCCCTAGGTTGTGCTCCATACCAATTTCTGCTGCGTTTTCTACCGACGCTGCGGTACCACCCATTATCTCTGCAAGTGCGCCCGCAGCCATTGAACAGGCTACCCCAACTTCGCCCTGACAGCCGACCTCTGCGCCAGATATAGAAGCATTTTCCTTATAAAGAATACCTATTGCACCGGCGGTAAGAAGAAAACGGCTTGCGACTTCTTCATCTACAGGGCGTATAAATTTATCTACGTATTGAAGCACAGCGGGAATAATTCCGGCAGCGCCATTTGTAGGGGCAGTCACCACACGCCCGCCGGCTGCATTTTCTTCGTTAACAGCTAACGCAAATAAGTTTACCCAGTCCATGGTCTGCATGGGGTCGTTAGTATGCTCCGTTTGAAGGCGGCGATATAAGCCAGGTGCGCGACGAACTACTTTTAGACCGCCAGGTAAAATACCTTCACTTTCAATGCCGCGTTGAATACAGGCCTTCATTACTAGCCATATATTATGTAACTGCTGCTTTACTTCATGCTTCGACCTAAACGTAGACTCATTACGCAGCATTAGGGAGCTAATACTCAACCCATTGGTTTTACACAAAGCAAGTAGCTCTTCGGCTGTTTTAAAAGGAAAGGGGACTGAAGCTTGAAGGGTAGCAGCGTGCGCTTTAGTCGCATCAAAGTCTTCGTCTTTTATAATGAAGCCACCGCCGATACTGTAGTATGTTTGCTGTTTTACCAACGCATCTTTGGCGTACGCGTAGAATGTCAGCGCGTTAGCATGTTTAGGTAGCGATTTACGGCGGTGGAAAATGATTGCGTTCTTGTTTGGGAAGCGCACTAGCTGCTGACCATTGAGTCGAAGTTGCTCGCTGTTGCGAATTTCCTCTAGTCTCGATTCAATGCTGTCTACATCAATCACATCGGGGAGTTCGCCGAGTAAACCCAAAATCACTGCTTTTCCTGTACCGTGTCCGATACCTGTTTGACCAAGAGAGCCAAACAATTCCACTTTTACACTATCTACAGTTTCAAAAAGCGCATTATCTTGTGCTAATTCGCCTACAAATTCAGCACCAGCTTTCATTGGACCTACCGTATGCGAACTAGAAGGGCCAATACCCACGCTAAACATATCAAATACACTAATCATAAACTTTCAAAATTAAAACAAAGTAATAATTAGATCATGCATCTACTAGGTAAAAACCACAATACAGAAATGCTAATAGCGAGATTAGTTTTGCTTATACACTGTAAAGATTAATTTATAGCGCAGTAAAGTTTTGAGATGCGTTTGGGCATAGAACGTATTGTTAGCGGCATAACCACGTGTGTTTATACGCAGTGCTGCGGGCTTAACCTGAAGTATGAATGTACGTGACCTAGGGGTGGATATGATGGGAAAGGTTACGCAGCATCGCTGCTGTCGCCCCCCATATCATCCTTTCTTGCCAAGGAATAAAGTAAATAGGGAAGGCTTTTTTATCTCGGTGGGTTGTATGAACAAGGTGGTTTTTGCGATTTAACACATGAGCTAGGGGAACTTCGAACACGCTCTCTACCTCGTTTTTATCGATAACGGGGGTAAAGTCGGGGTTAACAAAGCCTACTACTGGCGCAATTTCATAGCCGCTGATGGTGCGGTATCTTGGTAGCATGCCTACCACATCAACGTGGCTTGAAGGAAGGCCAACTTCTTCTTCTGCTTCCCTTAGTGCAGCATCGAACAGCGTGTTGTCTGAGCTATCTACCGCGCCGCCTGGGAAGCTTATTTGTCCAGGGTGGTGTTTAAGGTGATGGGCCCGTTCAGTAAGTAATAGTCGAAGTGAATTTCCGTAATCAATCAGTGGGATTAATACCGCAGCCGGACGACCTGTTTTTTGTAAAGGAAAATCAGGTTCAATGTGAGGCTGCCTAAAGTGATGAAATTGAGATAGAAATTCGTTTCGTGTCATGGCCTTCTAATAATAGTTGTAAACAAGGTTGCTTGTATACCCTTTCAATTATTGGTTTATCGATTCAAGTACCGGCAGTATCTTCGAGACTTTGTCGAGGGTTTCTTGGTATTCTTCACTGGGTACTGAATCTAAAACAATACCACCGCCGGCCCAACAATGTAATCGGTTATTCTCTGCCAATACTGTTCTAATACAAATACTTGAGTCCATGTCCTCACGGTAACCCATGTAAAAAACACTACCGCAATAAATATTACGTCGGTGTGGCTCTAGTTCATCAATGACTTCCATTGCACGAATTTTAGGGGCGCCTGTAATAGAGCCGCCGGGAAAGGCTGCAGCTAACAACTCAAGTGGTGAGGCGGTTTCGTTTAGCTCTCCGGTAACCGTACTGACTAAATGATGAACCGCTTCATAGCTTTCAAGGGCAAAGAGTGCAGGTACTTTTACCGAATGGGGCTTACAGTGCTTCGAAATGTCGTTTCGCAGCAAATCGACAATCATCAGGTTTTCAGAGCGATCCTTTTCTGCTGATAGCAGACTATCAGCACTCGCTTTATCCTTTGACGGGTTCTTAAATCGTGGACGCGTGCCCTTAATCGGCTTAGTTTCAACTATGCCATCCTTAACCCGCAAAAACCGCTCCGGTGAAATAGAAGCAATACAGCCGTTCGGCAGGTTGAAATACGCAGAGAACGGCGCTTGGTTTTGATTGCGTAGTTCACAGTACGCTTGCCAAATATTACCTTCATATGATGCAGTAAAACGTTGCGCCATATTAACTTGGTAACAGTCCCCAGCACGCAGATAGCCCCCGATGGTGGCTAAACTTTTTTCATACTCATGCTTAGACAGGTTTGATGTAAACGGCGTTGTTAGCTTGAAATCTGAAGGCGCAGTATCAGTGGTAACTTTTTTACTGCTGTCAGGGGCAGCAAAAAATGATGTTAAGGGGGCGTTATCTACTGAGCAGTAGTAGATATGGCCAGTTTGGGTATCTTCGATAAGCGAACGTAAGTATAGCCCAACGGTAAAGTCGGGCGTCGCGTAGTCGTCTTTCGCAACACTTGGCAATGCTTCATAGAAACGCCCTGTGTCATAACCCGCCATGCCCGCCACACCAACGATAAAGGGTAGGTGGGATGTATCGAAGTCTGCATTTATTACTACATTGTTTAGCTGTGAGTGCAAGTGTTGTTCGACGGCCTCGAAAGGGCGCTGCAGAAGGGCCTCACGCTTCGACGTAGATACATCCACCAAGGTTACTTTATCGCCCTTAGCTTCGATAACGGATACAGGCGAAAATGCCATTATGTTGTAACGACCATCACTTTTTAAAGAGCCTGATGTGTCAAGCAGAAGGGAATAAGGTAGCGATGCCACCTGTTCAAAAAGCGTATTGAATGGCTCATGTGTGTTGTGATGTAAATCGACAATATTTAATAGCGCTTCTTTCGTATAGCGAGACACATAGACGTGTAAGGGATATGCGTGTGACATAGGTAAATACAATACTTCTTTTTAAGGTCGTGACATTTCTTCAAACGCTTTGTTGAGAACCATTTTTAACTCAATTACAAAGCATTTTACGGGTACAACTACATAACGTTATGTTAATAATCCAGCGCGTCTAATACCGTTTTAGAAAGGCAAGGCGACATAGCTTTTAAAAACAGCTGGAATTAGCATTATGCGTATGGTTTTACATGGTGCGATGCCTTTAGATGCGCTAGTATACGCTTTTTTAGATAGCTAAGACCACGAAAGCCAAATAAAAAGAGGATGTCATGACCGTTATCCGTCAACAAGACTTCATTGACAGCATTGAAGATGCCCTGCAGTTCATTTCTTACTACCACCCACTCGATTACGTAAAAGCCGTAGAAGAAGCTTATAACAAAGAACAGAGCCAAGCTGCGAAAGACGCTATGGCGCAAATTCTTATCAACTCTCGCATGTCAGCAGAGGGCAAACGCCCACTTTGTCAAGACACGGGTATTGTAACCTGCTTTGTTAAAGTGGGGATGGGTGTAACGTGGGATAAAACCGACATGACCGTTCAGGAGATGGTTGATGAAGGTACCCGTCGTGCCTACCTTAATCCAGATAACCCGCTGCGTGCGTCAATTGTGGCAGACCCTGCTGGCGCCCGTAAAAACACCAAAGATAACACGCCATCTGTGGTTCACATTGATATGGTGGCAGGTGAAAAAATTGAGGTGATGATCGCGGCAAAAGGTGGCGGCTCTGAAAACAAATCTAAAATGGTAATGCTTAACCCGAGCGATGATATTGCTGATTGGGTGGTTAAAACGCTACCAACAATGGGGGCGGGCTGGTGCCCACCCGGTATGCTTGGAATAGGTATAGGCGGTACGGCTGAAAAAGCAGCGGTACTTGCTAAAGAAAGCCTGATGGACCCTGTCGATATACAAGAGTTGATTGAACGCGGCCCACAAACTACCGATGAAAAGCTTCGCTTAGAAATTTTTGACCGCGTAAATAAACTCGGTATTGGCGCGCAAGGTCTAGGTGGTTTAACAACGGTAGTGGATGTGAAGATCAAATCCCTGCCTACACACGCCGCTTCTAAGCCTGTAGCCATGATCCCTAACTGCGCTGCGACACGTCATGCACATTTTTATTTAGACGGTTCAGGCCCGGCAGAGCTAACGCCACCTAAGCTTGAAGACTGGCCAGAAGTAACATGGGAAGTGAGTGAAAATACCCGCCGTGTAAACCTTGATGAAGTGACCAAGGATGATATTCAAGAATGGAAAGTAGGCGAGACCGTATTACTTTCGGGTAAAATGCTTACAGGTCGTGATGCAGCGCATAAACGTATTCAAACTATGATGGAAAACGGCGAAGGGCTTCCCGAAGGCGTTGACCTAACCAACCGCTTTATTTATTACGTTGGCCCAGTTGACGCTGTAGGCGATGAAGTTGTAGGCCCTGCTGGCCCCACGACGGCGACGCGTATGGATAAATTCACCGATATGATGTTAGAAGAAACCGGCCTAATCGGCATGATTGGTAAAGCAGAGCGCGGCCCTGCTACGGTTGACTCAATCGCTAAACACAAAGCGGTGTATTTAATGGCAGTAGGTGGTGCAGCTTACTTAGTGTCTAAAGCAATTAAAAACGCGCGCGTTGTCGCTTTTGAAGATTTAGGTATGGAAGCCATCTACGAGTTTGACGTTGTTGATATGCCAGTCACGGTCGCTGTCGATAGTACAGGTGCCAATGCGCATAAAAATGGTCCAGCCATTTGGAAAGCAAAGATTGAAGAGTTAGACGCGTCGCTATCTAAATAGAGGCCAGCTTATGTTGAGCGACTGCATTATATTCGCTTAACTCATGCTCTAGTTCATAAAAAACAGGTGCGTATGCACCTGTTTTTGTATCTTTTATTAACCTTACCGTTAAGAGTGCGTACAAAAAATTCGCACCCTTAGTAGATAACGCGACCGCTGATGTTGGTAAACGCAGTAAGATTTGTTTATAGTGCTGTACAAAATAACAGTATGAAGTTAGCACTATGTTTTCCAACCTTATTTCCAGTGAACCCACTGCATTTTTAATTGCGTTTCTTAGTCTTGGCGTACTCGCGCTCTATTTATTCATTCGTAGCCAGACAGTGGCCGCGAGAATGAAGCATGTCACTACACAATGTGAACAATTACAAAATGAATTAAATAGTGAGCGAATCACTAGCGCCAAGTTACACGCACAAAATGAAGCGCATCAAGCACGCATCCAGGCGCTTCACACCGCGCATGAAGATAAACTTTCTGCGATGAACGCGTCTGAGCAGCGCTTACATACCCAGTTTGAAAACCTCGCAAACCGAATATTCGAAGAGAAGCAGCAGCGTTATACACAGCAAACTAAACACAATATTGAAGCGGTGCTTGCACCGTTTAAAAACGAATTAGACGGGTTTAAGCGCCAAATCTCTGAGCAGCATATCCGCGAAGGTCAAGAACGCGCTTCGCTTAAAACAGAAATATTAAGTCTTAAAGCACTTAATCAGAAAATCACTGAAGAAGCCGCCGCATTAACCAATGCACTAAAAGGCGACAATAAAAAACAAGGTAATTGGGGCGAGGTAGTATTAGAGCGAATTCTAAAAGAGTCAGGTTTACGAGAAGGTCACGAGTTCGAAACGCAAATGTCTGCTACCTCTGAACAAGGCAAACGCTTCCAGCCTGATGTTGTTGTGCACTTACCCAATGATAAAGACGTCATAATAGATTCGAAAGTGAGCCTCGCCGCTTATGAGCGCTACTTCAACTGTGAAAATGATACAGAAAAAGCCCAACACCTTGCGCAACATGTTGCGTCTATTAAAGGCCACATCAAAGGCCTAGGAGCTAAAGACTATCAAACGTTACAGGGCATTAAAACGCTCGACTATGTGTTGCTTTTCATTCCTATTGAGCCTGCATTTCTTATTGCAGTTGAAGAAGAGCCAGAGCTTGTTACCACCGCGCTTAATCACAATATTATGCTGGTTAGCCCAACTAACTTATTAGTTGCCCTTAGAACGATTAATAACATCTGGCAATACGAATACCAAAACCAAAACGCACAGCTTATCGCCGACCAGGCAGCTAAACTTTATGACAAGTTTGTTGGCTTTGTCACTGATATGGAAAAAGTAGGGAAGTCAATGGACAGTGCCCATACCAGTTACGAACAGGCAATGAACAAACTAACCAGTGGAAGAGGGAATATTGTAAGACAGATAGAGAAGTTTCGGGAGCTAGGGGTGCAGCCTAGTAAACGAATGTCACAACATTTGCAGCAACTTTCTCAAGATGATTAAAAAAGGCCGCTTTAAAAGCGGCCTTTCTAGTTTAACGCAAAACGTTACGAACGTTTCATGCGTCTACGTAGGTATACCGCTGGCGCTAGAAGCAATGCAATCCAGCCCATAGAACCACCAGACTTATCGTTAACTGTAATAGTCACGCTGTCTGTTGTTGTATCGATACCGTCTGTTGCTGTTACTTGTACCGTAACACGATTTGCTTGCTCGTGACTTGGTGCAGTACCAGTAAATGACGTTGTTTCAACACCGTCGATAGTAATAGTAACGTCATCACCGTCTGCGTCAGTTGCTGAAGCAGTTACAGTAAATGATTCACCTTCATCAACGCTTGATGGCGCAGAGATTGAAAGTACAGGAGCATCTTGTACGCCTGCAACCGCTACTGAAACCGTGCCTTCGCCAACGATGTCACCTTCAACCACTTCGCCTTCATCTGTAGTGGTACCCTCTACCTGAACTGTGTAGGTAAATGAGTCTTCACCGAAGAAGTCTGCGTTTGGCGTGTAGGTTACCGTACCATCGTCATTAACCGTCACTGTGCCGTTTGCTGCTTCAGTAGTTACTTCAACAGTTGACGGGTCAAGTGGCGCTTTATCAATAGTAATTGGCGTAAAGGTACGGAAGTCACCAGAAAGCGATTCCATGGTAAATGTGTTAATGATGGTGCTATCCATTTCGTTAGCAAGAATGTTAGCCGTTACCGACGCATCTTCGTTAACTGATAGCATATCATCCATGTATTCGCTTGATGGAACCACAGTACCTGCGTAGCTGATTGTTACTTCATCTCCCGCATTAGCTGTAAGAACAAACTCGTCGCCCTCTACTGGAAGTGAGCCTTGAAGCCCTGCTGACGTCAGTGAGGCAAGAGTAGTACCAACACTTCCAGATGAGTTCTCTGCACCAACAACGGTCGCATATACTGGCGTGTCCATTGGACCGTAAACAAAGTTCACGTTACCTGTTTCGTATTCAAACCATAGCTGGAAGTTAAAGCTTGTGCCGTCTTCATTCCAAATCTGCGCGTTTTCCCACTCAACAACAAAGTGGCCCGTTGTTAGGCTTACCGCATAGATGCTACCAGTTCCGGCGCCACCACCAGCTAGATCGAAGTCTGTCCAGTAAGGTGCCACTACATTGTTCGGCTCACTTAAGTTAGGTAGTACTTCAGCAAACGGCGTTGTGATGTTACCTGAACTTGTGCCCAATGAAACAAAGCCATTCGAAGAAATCTGCATGGTAGTGTACTCAGCACCTAGATAAGTGATAGTACGAGGTAGACTAATTTCGATGGACGCATCGTCACACGAGCCAGAGCATTCTAGCGGCGCAACACCAATTGAAGCCATTGGTACATAACGACCAAGGCCAAAGCCTTCAAGAAGGTCACCAATGGTGGTGTCAGCATTCATTGAGAACGACGCCGTATTAAGCGCACCTTCCCAATATACTGTGCCAGAGTCAGCATCATAGCTTACAGGTTCTTGGTTACCGTTTTTAACAGCGGAGATAGTTGCTGGGTTGATGTCATATTTGTGATCAATTTCACCAGAAATGCTGATCATGCCAGTAACATCAGTGTTAGTAGCAAATGCCTCAGTAACGACGAGTTCACCTTCCGCTGCGAATTGGTTGCTCACATCACTATCAAATAGAGACGGCTCATCGCTGCTAATTGGGTAAATAGCAACAGGGATGAAGTAATCCGTTGTTGTATCGTCTGTATCAGCCCAGTTAATACCACCGAATGACCATGAACCAGTCGATGCTGTCGTTACGTCTACCGCAACCATAATTTCAGCAGAAGCACCTGCTGGCAGGGTAGCCATTTGGGGCGTAACGGTTGCTGTAATAGCTGGGTCATTAAACATCGCGGTTGCATCAACAGTAACATCTTCGTCGCTGGTGTTAGTTACTGTTATAGACATTTCACAGTTCAAATAACAGTTACCATCTACTAGGCTCAAGTCGCTGTAAGTAAGTTCAACCGTCGTTGCACGTGGCAAGTCTAGGCGGCCCGCACCCATGTCAAAGTTGTCAGCTTGTGTAGCAGCGTCTTCTTTTAATACGTCACGAATAGATGAAGTAACAAGCGCGCTCTTAATTTGCTGTGCAGTCCAATCTGGGTGCATCTGCTTAATGAGTGCCGCTGCACCAGCCACGTGTGGTGACGCCATAGACGTACCGCCTTTAAATGAGAAGCTCTCGCCTTCGTGATTAGGTGCATCTGGAGATTCACCAGAGAAAATTCTAACGCCAGGCGCAGCAATGTTAGGCTTCAAGAACGTAGGGTCGCCATTAGGACCACGTGAGCTAAAGTCGGCCATGATATCTGCCAAGCTATCAGATACAACGCGAACTACTTCAGCACCAATTGTAATGTTAACCGCTTCATCAGACTCTGAAATTAGGGTTGCTAGCTCTTGACCCGGGGTTGCAGGGATCATGAATGAAGGAACCGTCTGGTCTGGGCTAAGGCCGCCCATTAAGATTGGGGCTTCTCCGCGACCATCCACATTGTGAACAACGACCGCAACAGCACCCGCAGCTTCAGCGTTTTCAATCTTTGTTACAAAACCACAAGTACCGCGGCTAACTAGAGCAATCGCTCCTTCAAACACAGAATCATCGGCAAAAGGCTCACATGCTTCAACATTTGCTGCATTAACTGCACCAGCGTAAACAACAGGGGCTGTTAGTGCAGTGTCAAAAACGATGTTAGGGTTTCCAACAGAGTAAAGCGCTGGAATGGTACCAATTGAAGTGTCACCTTCAATCGTCAACTCGTTAGCAAACAGGCGAGCTGTGGTTGTTGCCGCCACAGTAATAACGTCGTCAGAGCAACCAGGACAACCGATTGTGGTTTCTCCTGGGCCATCGTTACCCGCTGCAAATACCGTAACAACACCGGCATCGTGCATGGCTTCTAATACATCTTCATAAACAGAGCCGTTAGGGTTGCCACCAGCGCCACCGCCCCATGAGTTATTTACAACATCGGCGCCGTCTGTCAGTGCAGCTTCAAGCATTGAAAGCAACATAGATGATGCACCGCTTGAAGAAGCGGGGTTTGCAGGCGTTGCATACAGGCCTTTATAAGCCATCAAGTAAGCCGCTGGCGCAACACCTGAAATTTCTGCCTCTGCGCCATCGCGTTCTGCCATAACGCCGTAGTTACCTACTGCAGTACCGGCTACGTGGGTGCCGTGACCGTTAAAACCTAGCGGGCTTTCATATTCTTCTTCTACAACACTAAAGCCTTCAACGATTTCAGCAGCACGAGCAACGATTAGCTTGTTGTTACAAAAGTCAGGAACTTCTGAACAGTAATCATCAGTTGGAAGGGTGTCTGCGGCAGGAGCCGTAAAGTTCTCATCGCTAAACAAAGGGTTCTCTGGGCGAATACCACTATCGATAATGGCTACTTTAACACCAGCACCGGCGCTTTCTTTACCGCCAAACTGTTCCCACGTCTCAACGGCACCAATTAGGTCCAAACTTGCGTCCATTTGGGCATGATGAATTACGTCAGGATATACCGCTTTTACCGTTGACAGGCTTGAAAGCTTATCAAGCGCACTTTTCGATACGATACCCGCAAAACCGTTGAACGCCGCTGTATAAGACAAATCAGCTTTAAAGGATTTGTCGAATGCTTTAATTGTTTGGATAACAGATTGCTGTTGCGTTTCTAGGAACGATTTATATTCTTTCGCTGCGTTAGACTCAAAGTTAACTTTCTGCCCCTTGTGCGCAGACATACTGTTTACACTTGGGTTTACTGCGCTGAATTGCGCCATTGGTACGTCATGTAACTGAACGATAACACGTACACTGTCACTGCTAGCTTGAATTGCATTGGCTAGAATATTTTTCTTGTCGAAAGAGGCTTCGATTGCATTGCGTTGCTCAACGCTATGGCCGGAAATTTGGTTGGAAATTGCTAACGCGCCAAAAGCAGAACCTGCTAATGCCGTAGCAACTACGGTACTGATTAATGTTTTTTTCATAATTATTCTCGTGTGAATAGTTCCCTGGAGTCCGGCGGCTTTTTAGGTCGATTTTAAAGGTCATTCGCCTTTATTTTTGTGCCTTTTGTCGCCGTGACTATCTATTACTAGCACACTTTTATTTGTTTTGTAACGTGTGTTTCAGTAATACACACATTACACATTTTGTTACATTTGAAGGTGTAATATAATTTTGAAATTTAACTAGATTAATAAGCGAAAAGCGCGGTTCTTTTTGCATTAAATTGTAATTTAATTACATGTTTTCTCTGTCTAATAGAAAAGATAGAACGAAGACGTTCTCTTCAAATGAAACATTTATCCTAACTATTTATCAATATTTTTACATGGCATTTACTTTATTAGGATGGATATCCCCACAAGGGCACATCATTGAGTATGGCTATCTCATGCATTTGCTAAATCGTTTGCGAATAAAAAGGACGCTCCTGCTTCCTCTCTACTAGCATAGTCATTCACTATAAAGTCGCTATTAGCCCTCAGTTTTAAGGGGAACAAACGTGAAAGACAGAAACCATTTGGCCGAAGTAAAAACAACAAATAAGGTCGAGATTATTTCTAAAGGGGTGGTTGATATCCCTATGTTGCAGGTTCTTTCTGAACAGGGAGAACTTATTAAAAACGCCCAAGAGCCTAACATCGACAAGGAAGAGGCATTAAATATTTTTAATACCATGCATTACATCCGAGTATTAGATGAACGCATGGTAGGTGCACAGCGCCAAGGTCGTATTAGTTTCTATCTCGCCAGTACGGGTGAAGAGGCGGCTTCGGTAGCGAGTGCGGCTGCGCTTTCAAATGATGACATGATCATGTCTCAATACCGCGAACAGGGTGCGCTTGCCTATCGCGGTTACACTACAGATCAGTTCATGAATCAAATGTTCAGCAATAAAGACGACCCAAATAAGGGACGTCAAATGCCTATCCATTACGGAGACAAAACCCTTAATTTCATGACAATTTCTTCGCCCCTAGGGACGCAGATTCCCCAAGCATCCGGTTATGCTTACGGGCAAAAAATGTCGGGTAAAGATGTTGTCACTATATGTTACTTCGGTGAAGGTGCTGCATCAGAGGGGGATTTTCACGCGGGGTTAAATATGGCTGCTGTACTTAATTGCCCGGTTATATTCTTCTGCCGAAATAACGGCTACGCCATTTCAACACCAGCAGAAGAGCAGTTTGCTGGTGACGGTATTGCGTCAAGAGGGCTAGGCTATGGAGTTAAAACCATTCGCGTAGATGGAAACGATGCTCTTGCGATCTATGCGGCAACCAAAGAAGCCCGTCGCATCGCTATAGAAGAAAAATGCCCTGTACTTATCGAAGCAATGACATATCGCTTAGCTGCACACTCTACGTCGGATGACCCGACAGGGTATCGCTCTCGTGAAGAAGAAGACAAATGGCGAGCCAAAGACCCTATTGCTCGAATGGCGAAATGGTTAGAGAGCAAAGGGTGGTACAACGAAGCCGACAATCAAAAACGCGTAGAGAAAGCGCGTCAAGATGTATTGGCTGCAATGAAAAACTGCGAGAAAACCGATATATGTGCCGTTGAGGACATTGTTGAAGACGTGTATGACACACCACCTTGGCACCTAAAAGAACAAATAAACGAGCTTAAGTCACATATCAAAAAGTACCCGAAGATGTACCCTAAAACCGCAGGGAGAGTGAAGTAATGGCGAAGATGAACTTACTACAGGCTATCAATAACGCGCTCATCACAGCCATGACCGACGATGAAAAAGTCATGGTTTTCGGTGAAGATGTAGGCCATTTCGGCGGTGTTTTTCGTGCAACGAGTCATCTACAAGAGAAGTTTGGTAAAGCCCGCTGTTTCAATACGCCGCTAACCGAACAGGGCATCATCGGATTTGCCAATGGTTTGGCATCCCAAGGCTCGGTGCCTGTGGCCGAAATTCAGTTTGGTGATTATATCTTTCCCGCTTTCGATCAAATAGTAAACGAAACCGCAAAATGGCGATATCGCTCTGGTGGACAGTTCGATGTGGGCACGTTAACTATTCGTACTCCTTATGGTGGTGGGATTGCTGGCGGTCATTACCACAGTCAATCGCCGGAAGCCTTTTTTGCCCATTGTCCGGGTTTGAAAATTGTAATCCCACGCAACCCTTACCAGGCCAAGGGGCTGTTACTGGCGTCAATCCGTGATAAAAACCCGGTGTTGTTTATGGAACCTAAGCGTTTGTACCGCGCTTCGGTGTCTGATGTACCAGAAGAAGATTATGAGTTGCCGTTAGGTAAAGCCGACATAGTACAAGAAGGTAGCGATATTACGTTACTTGGTTGGGGTGCTCAAATCGAAATACTGCAAAAAGCCGCTGAGATGGCGTTAGAAGATGGCGTGTCATGCGAAATCATCGACTTGCGCAGTATTTTACCGTGGGATGCTGAAACCGTTATGCAGTCGGTAATGAAAACAGGACGATTACTGGTTAACCATGAAGCACCGCTTACAGGGGGCTTTGCTAGCGAGATAGCTGCAACCATACAAGAACGCTGTTTCTTGTACCTTGAAGCACCTATAGCTAGGGTCTGTGGTCTTGATACGCCATATCCATTGGCACATGAAAAAGAATATATGCCAGATGAAACTAAAGCCTACGAAGCAATTAAGCGTACGCTTCATTATTAAAACCGGGAGACGATGATATGACAATTGAATTTATCTTACCGGATATTGGTGAAGGTATTGTTGAATGTGAACTGCTTGAGTGGTTAGTGTCAGAGGGAGAGCACATAGAGGAAGACCAGCCTGTTGCTGAAGTTATGACAGACAAAGCCACGGTTCAAATTCCTGCTATGCATGCAGGTGTAGTGAACAAACTTCATTACGCCGTTGGCGATATAGCGAAAGTTCACGCGCCGCTTTTTTCCATGACGCCGGATGCAACGGATATAGCGCATAATGAACAGGCATCAGCCGACGCTGCTGTAGACACTACCGATGTGGTTGTAGACCTGCCGACTTCGACTTCAAACGCGAATGCAAATAAACAGGTTGAAGATTTTATCTTACCAGACATTGGTGAGGGTATTGTTGAATGTGAAATCGTTAAGTGGAACGTATCTGAAGGCGATGTCATAGAAGAAGACCAGGCTGTCGTTGAAGTAATGACAGATAAAGCGGTGGTTGAAATACCGGCAAAGAACGCGGGAACGGTACATCGACTGTATTACGCACAAGGTGATATAGCTAAGGTCCATAGCGCGCTGTTTTCATTAGAAGTAGAGGGAGGCACTGACCAGTCAGAAAGTCATTCGACTTATCAAGGCACGAGTGCTGAAAAAGCACGGTCTTCAGAAGCAACAACTAAGCAACAGACGTCAACTACGGTAGAGCTGTCAAAATTTAAAGAAGGTGAGTTTGAGCCTCCGGTTGCGATACCTGGTAAAGTGTTGGCAAGTCCGGCTGTAAGACGGGTTGCTCGAGAAAATAACATCGATTTGAATACCGTTAAGGGTTCCGGGAAGAAAGGCCGTATTCTAAAAACTGATGTTATAAACCTTGATAGCAACAGTAATGAGACGTCGAAAGAGCAAGCAGCACATAGCACAGCAACGCCTAACGCGTCAGCTAAGCGGGACACCAACACAATAACGCCTGGTGACGTAAGAACTGAAAAAGTGCGCGGTATTCAAGCGGCCATGGCGAAACAGATGTCAGCGTCTGTGTATACCATTCCGCACTTTACGGTAAGCGATGAGCTTGTCATGGACAGCTTAATGGCACTACGTAAACTGCTTAAACCCGAGTTTGAAGCAAAAAATATCAAACTTAGCTTTATGCCATTTTTTGTTAAAGCGATGTCGCTTGCGCTGAATGAATTCCCAGCTATCAACAGTCAGCTAAACGAAGATGCTACCGAGATCAGTTATTTTAGCGATCACAATATTGGTTTTGCCGTAGATTCTAAAATTGGCCTACTGGTTCCCAACATCAAACGGGTTCAAGATTTGTCGCTGCTAGATATTGCAGAACAAATGCAAGACATTATTGAGCAGGCAAGAGCAGGGCGCGTTGCGGGCGAACACTTAAAAGGCGGCACAATTAGTATCTCAAATATCGGTGCTATTGGTGGCATTACCGCTACGCCGGTTATCAATAAACCAGAAGCTGCAATTGTAGCGTTAGGGAAAACGCAAAAGTTACCGCGTTTTGATGAAGAAGGAAACGTGAGCGCACAACACATTATGGCTGTGAACTGGTCTGGCGATCACCGCATCATTGATGGTGCGACTATGGTTCGCTTCAATAATTTGTGGATGAGCTACTTAACGCAACCTGAAAAAATGCTGATGCATCTAAGGTAAACCGCGTAAAAATCGCAACCGCTATGGCCTTGGTCAAGTACCAAGCAAATTGCATTAACAACAAAAGGGTTGATACATAGGCGTATTAACCCTTTTTTGTTTTGTGTACCTCGTGCGGCTATGGCGTTATCATAGGCTATATATGAAAAACAATGTTTCAGAGGTTTTGTGCTTAGTTATCAACACGCATTTCACGCTGGTAATCATGCCGATGTTATAAAGCACCTATGTTGGATAGGCGTTATCAATTCACTAAAGAAGAAAGATAAGCCCTTTACTCTTTTCGATACCCATGCAGGTGCTGGTACGTACGACTTAAACGATGCAATGTCATCGAAAAACAAAGAATACGAAACAGGCATTTCGCGAATTATAAACACGGGCGCTGAACATGATTCGCTACCAGAGCTTTTGAAAGATTATCTGACGTTATGTGAACCCTTCTTAGCAAAGCATCAATACCCCGGGTCACCTGCAATAAGTGCGACAGCGAAACGCGCTACCGATAACTTACACTTAATGGAGCTTCACCCCGCCGAGTTCGATAAGTTAGAAGCCAATATGGGTAAATTGCATTTGCGTAAAATGCATGTTCACAAGCGAGATGGCTACGAAGGTTTAAGAGCGCTTACGCCACCTAAACCTAATCGAGGCGCTATTTTAATAGATCCACCCTACGAGCGCGCATCCGAATATGGCGAGGTAATAAAAGGTGTAGAACAAGTTTTCAAACGTTGGCAACAAGCGCAAATAGTAGTTTGGTACCCCCTATTGTCTGAAAGGGCTGGCGCTAAACATGGGGCAAGCGAACTTATGTGCGATAAGCTTGCCGCGTTAGGAAAGCCCTGTTTTAAAGCCGAGATTTGTGTAGAAAAAAATACGCCAGAAGCGGGCATGTATGGTTCTGGGGTTTTTGTTTTGAACCCACCATGGCAGCTTGATAGCCAACTTGAATCAGCGTTACAGAACGTTTTGCTGCAATTAGGCGCAAAAAGCAGTGACAGTAGTGCATCACCCCATGTGAGCTGGATAAACGAAGATGACTGATGGTAGTTCGCCCATGCAGCTAGCGCCGAGTATAGCAAAATTAATGCATGGTCACGCTCGCAGGCAGTGAAACGTTAAAGTGAAAATAACACGATGTCGCAACTTAAAGGCCTAAAACACTTTTATATACCAGATGAACAGTCAATTTATCTGCTCTCTCACGCCGACGCAAAAAAGCTCAAAGACTGGGTGAATTTATGTATTTCTCAGTTAGAAAGCTTGGGCTATAGGGATATTGAACTGTTAGGTAAAGGGGCCTTTGGTTTCGCGTTTGCAGGCAGCGACCCAAGCGGTGAAGCAAGGGTTTTTAAATTTTCACGAATAACGCTACCTCAGCACGTACAAGACAGACTAGAAGAGGAAGCGTTTATGCTTTCTCACATCAATCACGAGTTTGTCCCTCGCTTTATCGAATACCAACAAATCCGCAAGCAGTCTATCTTAGTAATGGGCTTAGCCCCAGGTGAAGATTTAGAGAAAGTAAGCCTTAAAACCGGGCCTTTACCGCCGCGTATCATCGTAAAAATTGCCGTTCAGGTGGGAGAGCTTTTATCTAACTTCAGGCAATACAGCGAAAACGGCGAAATAAAACCCATTGTTCATGGAGATATTAAACCGTCAAATTTAGTATGGGATAAAGCTACTGAGACGGTTGGGCTTATAGATTGGGGGTCGTCGGTGTTCGCTCAAACAGACATTTCCGGTCAATATGTTGGCAATAATGTCATGGACTTGATGTCTGGTGAGCTTCACCAAACTAATGCGCGACTTGGTGATGTTTATTTTATTGGCGAGGAGCAGCTAAATGGCGCACTTTCAAGCCCACGTTTTGACGAACAGGGGTTAGCCAGTACCCTTTACGCACTAGCATCGGGTCAATCCTGCCGTTATGGCAGTAAGGTCATTACACCATCGTCGTTAGGCCTGCCTAAAATGTTAGCCAATATATTGGAATATATGCTTAGTGAAGACCCGGTAAAACGGCGCCAGGGCGGTGACTATTTGTTTAATCATCTTCACGTTTTAAAAAACATGGTATTTACCGACGATACGCCTCATCAATACACACCGTTAATTCCTACATGGCTGACTCACACTCGAGCAGATATAGAAACCGTTGTATACAGCTCGAGGAAATCCTATTTAAGGCAGCAAGCGCGTTTAACGGATGGCTTTGATGAAAAAGGTGCAGAGGAATTACGCTATATCGACGATGCTCAGTTTGATCGCTACTATAAAAACTATCTTCAAGGTATGGGCGATACTGAGAAAGCGTTTGTATCGGCAATCAGTAGATTAGGCCGCTATCCTGTTGTTGGCGGCATAGCCGTGCGTTGGGAGCCCGAGGGCATATATGTTGATTCAAGCCTTAATTTATACGATGAAACGTTGAAGGCAGCGTTTGAACTGGCTGTTAATAACGTTATTAACCTGGCTAGCGCCATTCACAAACCCGCCGTCTTTAAGTGCTGTATGTTTAACGCTAAAAATACGCTTCATATTGAGCGTGAGAGCGAGGAAGAAAAATTTATTCCTTCAAAAGCTATGGCTATTCCCTATGAACTATCAAAAGTGTCAGCGCAAAAAGATGAAAGTAGAACTCACTCTTATTTTGAAGATGGTGACGACCCGGATGAGCTACTAAAGCTACCACAAGATATCATTGATACCATTATTCAACTTAACTCCATACATCACACAGGGTGTATAATATTTGAAGCATTGCCAACTCACCTCAAAATTCACAATTACTATACGTTGCTCGATCATAGTCAAGAGCAGCGGTTTAAAACCCTGTTAGCAAAGCTTGTCAAACAAATTCCTAACATAAAAGGGCTAGGCATATCAGGGTTTATGAAGTTACCCTATAAAGATACGCGCTTTTTTGAGCACAAAGCAAAATTGCCCGAGAAGTATTATCCGCGAAACCCCAAAGCAGTTATTGAAGAGAACGTACAACATGTCTGAAATTAAACTATCGTCACTATTTGAACTCGAAACAGTGGAAGCTGGCATCTATCGGGGTCAGAGCTGGGATTTAGGCTTTAGAGCTTTATTTGGCGGGCAGGTTTTGGGGCAAGCACTGGCGGCAGCCTATGAGACTGTATCACCAGACAGAGTGGCGCACTCATTTCATACCTACTTCTTGTTGCCAGGCGATGCTAAAAAGCCGGTTGTTTACGATGTTGAAATAGTACGCGACGGAAGAAGCTTTTCAGCGCGTCGAGTGAAAGCGATACAAGATGGCAGAAATATTTTTTACATGACGGCATCTTTCCAGGTGCCACAAGATGGTATGGAGCATCAAAACCCCACCATGCCAGACGTTCCGGCGCCTGAAGACGTTCAGTCTGACATAGAGTTTTACGAAGCGAACTTCAACAAAATTGCGCGTCCCATGCAGGAAGCATTGAGCTACCATAAACCGGTAGATATTCGCACTGTAGATGCTGCTAATTCATATCACTCAGCTAAGCGTGAGCCTACTCGTTATATTTGGCTAAAAGCAAGAGACACAATGGATGCGCAATTAGCCGTGCACCAAGCTGCACTTGCTTACGCGTCAGATTACCACTTTCTTAGCACATCGCTACAACCACACGGCGTTGCAGTGACCGATAAGTCTCTTCGAATTGCAACCATTGATCATGCTATGTGGTTTCATCGCCCAATTAGCATGAATGAATGGATGTTATATGCAATGGAAAGTCCTTTTAGTGGTGGTTCTAGAGGCTTGGTTAGAGGTCAAATATTTAACCAAAGTGGTGAACTTATTGCCTCAACCATGCAAGAAGGGTTAATGAGAAAAGTAGATGAATAGGGAGATAGGCATGCGTTATAAGTTAGGTTCAGAAACACCTGATGTTCATAAAAGCGTATTTATTGCGCCGGGCGCCCACGTTATTGGTAATGTTGAACTGAAAAAAGGCGCTAGCGTCTGGTTCAATACCGTAATACGCGGGGATATGGACAAGATAACAGTGGGTGAAAACACTAATATACAAGACGGTAGTGTGCTTCATACAGACGCGGGTATTCCACTAACTCTTGGTACCGGTGTAACTGTTGGGCACAAAGTCATGCTTCACGGGTGTGAAATTGGCGATTATTCGCTGGTGGGTATCAATGCTGTTGTGCTGAACGGCGCTAAAATTGGCAAGTATTGTATTATTGGCGCGAACGCACTAATCACCGAAAACATGGAAATTCCCGATTACAGTTTAGTTGTTGGCTCACCCGGAAAAGTAATCAGAAGTTTCGATAGTAGCGTAGAGCCTAAACTACAAGCGTCGGCGGCGCATTATGTTGAGAACGCTAAAAACTATCTAGCGTCACTAACGTTAATAAACGAGTAGTATTTTTTAACTTAACTTTCGCGTACCCCATAAAAAATGCCCAGAACAAAAGTTCCGGGCCTAGGGGAATGGCTCATTGCTGAGCCGTGCGCTAACTTTTACTGGGAGAATTATAACAAAATCTTCCAAACAGAATTTAATTATAGAATACGGCTGAATGTTTTTTAAACAATTTTTGTGTGAATTTTATCTTACACACCTTAACTTACGCTAATTGTAGTACTAAACCTTTGCTTATCAAGTGACTACAATCTGGTCGGATGTGCTTCGCTCAACGGCTATTTCACTACCCATTTGCTATCTACTTTTATTTAGCGCTTCTTACTTAGCGTTCTATATATACGATTTAGAATCTATAACTAATTTCCCATTCATGTTATTTATCTTGGGAACAGGTGGTTGTTCCTTTTTATTAACATTGTAGTATGTCGAAAGTTATCGTAACTATGGATTACGATATTAATATTATAAACACGCCTTACATCGCTAAGAGGATGGATTATGCAATCGCTATCTACTTTTATTCCCCCTGAACGCACCTTGATGGGACCTGGACCGTCCGACGTTAACCCTCGCATACTGAATGCTATGGCAAGGCCAACACTTGGTCATTTAGACCCGTTGTTCATTGAATTAATGGACCAGACCAAACAACTACTTCAGTACGCTTTTAAAACCGAGAATGCGTTAACAATGCCAATTTCCGCACCTGGTTCGGCGGGAATGGAAGCGTGTTTTGTGAACCTTGTAGAGCCAGGCGATAAAGTCCTGGTTTGCATAAACGGCGTGTTTGGCATGCGCATGGTCGAAAATGTTGAACGCTGTGGCGGGGTAGCGATAACCGTCAACAATACATGGGGCGAGCAAACCGATTTAAATGCAGTAGAAGATGCGTTAAAAGCAGACCCTGCTATCAAGGTACTTGCTTTCGTACACGCCGAAACGTCGACTGGCGTACGTAATGAAGCCCAGGCACTTTGTGCGCTCGCTAAACAGTACGACTGCCTAAGTATCGTTGATGCCGTTACTTCGTTAGGTGGTATTGAGTTAGATGTCGACGGTTGGGAAATTGATGCAATTTATTCAGGTTCACAAAAATGTTTGAGCTGCGTTCCAGGTATTTCACCTGTTTCATTTAGTGAAAGAGCAGTGAACGTTATACAGAACCGGAAAACCAAAGTACAAAGCTGGTTTTTAGATATGAACCTTATTGTTGGCTATTGGGGGCAAGGCGCTAAGCGCGCTTATCACCACACGGCACCAGTAAATAGTATGTATGCCATGTATGAAGCGCTTCTTATTTTAAGAGAAGAGGGATTAGAAAGTGCGTGGAAGCGCCATGCCAATGGCCATGCTAAGCTGGCTGCTGGTCTACATGATTTAGGATTAGAATTAACCGTAGATAGCAACTACCGTTTACCTCAGTTAAACGTAGTAAAAATTCCAGAAGGCATAGACGATGCTTCGGTTCGCAAGCAACTGTTGGAAGACTTCAACCTAGAAATAGGCGCTGGCTTGGGTGAACACGCAGGCAAAGTATGGCGCATTGGTTTAATGGGATACGCGTGCAAGCCGCGTAACATCGACCACTGCCTTGCTGCGCTTCGAGCTGTATTAAAGTAAAGCCCCAATGCACAGGCTTTTGTCTCGTAAGCTTAAGCGTCGGTGTTCACCCGCTTGTGAACACCGACGCTAGGGCCAGTTGGTTGCCTAAGGGGCAACTATTTTCATCGCTTCCCGGCGTCCTTACCGTATAAAAACTACATTTCACCGACGTATCAGATAACCTAGCTCATATTCAGTGTTACTATGTGGTTAGCCTGAGTATTCATAAACTATTCAGTTATAAACGCTTATCCTTGGTATTTAGTAATCGTTGTCATTTAAGCCTGATGAGACCTAAGATGATTACATTAAATAACACCATCAATAAGGAAACCCTATGAAACTACTTTCGCTTAATAAAAATGCAATAACTTCAAAAGCGCTTATAGCATCAGCGTTCTTGGCGTTATTAACGCCATTTGTCTGTGCGCACGCCGCCGAGAGCGCTAGCATAAGTGTACAAGGGGTAGGTGCCATAGAGGTGACGCCCAACGCTTACTCTGTAACGCTTGTTGTGGAAGAGCAGGGCAACACGGTAGGCAAACTCAATACCCAGCTCGATTCAGATTTGCGCGCTATTGTTACGTTCCTGCTTGAGCAGGGCATTGAACAAAAGCATATACAAAGTATGCAAGTTCGCTTACAACCGCGCTATATAAATACGCCTCAAGGTAGACAGCAAGAAGGCTTCACGTTATCTCGCGATATCATTGTTACATCGACTGATTTAGAAACCTATGACAAAGTACTCGATGGCGTACTTAAACGAGGCGTTGACCGCATACAACAATTTAACTTTATTTCTGTTGGTGAAGGTGATGCTTATCAAAAAGCACTTATTGCTGCGGTTAAAAACGCAAAGCAACGTGCACACTTATTAGCGAAAGAATTAGAGGTTGAAGTAGGTGAAGTAGTTGCAATCTCTGAATCTGGTGGCAATATGCCGATTCCAGTAATGCGCGCCGAAGCTTTTGCCAAAGACATGTCTATGTCGCTGCCTGGTCAAGAGCGTATTGAAGCGCGTGTAAATGTCTCATTTAAAATTGTTCAATAGCAGGAATATCGTTTGAAAGAACCACAGTACAGCCAGTTAATCAATCAAGCTAAAAGCTTGGTTTCTGGTGAACACGACCTTATCGCCAATATGGCCAATATCAGTGCGCTTTTATTCAACCACCTTGAAGAAGTGAATTGGGCTGGTTTTTATCTTTACAAAGAGGAACAGCTGGTATTAGGTCCGTTTCAAGGTCAACCCGCATGTATTCGTATTCCACTAGGGAAAGGCGTGTGCGGTACAAGTGCAAGTACTCGTACCGTACAGCGTATTGCTGATGTCCATCAGTTTGAAGGTCATATTGCATGTGATGCAGCATCAAACTCGGAAATTGTCGTTCCTCTTGTGCTAAATGACAGCCTTGTTGGTGTACTTGATATCGACAGTCCTGTATTTGAACGTTTTACAGAAGAAGACGAAAAAGGGCTTGTTGAAATTGCTCAAATTCTTATCGATTCGCAGAAATAGTTATGAAATCCAGTGTTGATATTCACGTTGTTTTATCCACGTTTGAGGATATGGAAGACTTTCACGATGACCCAGATGAGGCATCTGAACGTTTAAACTTTATTCTACATGCCGTTTATGACAACGCCGAAGAAGATATTGAAACACAGCGTTTAGAGCAAATTTTGCACTACGCATGGGAATCTTGGCAACAAGATAGACATTTATTAGAAATAGATGACGACGAATTGCTTGATTGGGTTGACCACACGCTGGCAACTTGGGATGATGCAGTTAACGATGAAATCTCCTGAATAATTTAGAAAGTTAATGGAATCACCAGAGAAGTTTACCAATAGTAAGGAAGTAATAGCTTTCCTTGCAGAGACCTTTCCGAAATGTTTTAGCATTGAAGGCGAGGCCCGCCCACTCAAGATCGGTATTTTTCAAGATCTTGCCGAACGTTTAGAAGAAGATGAACGCGTAAGTAAAACATTACTTCGTTCAACGCTTCGCCATTACACCAACAGCTGGCGTTATTTGTACAGCATCAAAGAAGGTGCTAATCGCGTGGACTTAGACGGCGTAGAAGGCGATGCTATTGAAAAAGAGCATGCAGACCACGCTAAACAACAGCTAGATGAAAGCAAAGCTAAAGCTGCCGAAAAGCGCAAAGCTAAGCTTGCTCAACAGCCCAAGCGTAAAGATAAACGTCAATTTAACCGTCCAAAAGGTGAAAAATCTGCAAATTCGGACCATGCTGATACTAAGCGCGGAACTAAACCGAAAAATAACAGACCAAACACAACACCACCTGCGAAATTGACAGATAGCGATTTACAACAAGGTACACAAGTTACCGTTAAATTAGGTAAAGCACCTATGCCAGCAGTAATCACCGAAGTTGCTAAAGATGGTATTCACGTTCAACTAGACTCAGGCATGGTAGTTAAAGTAAACGCAGACGCTTTACGTTTGGCACGCTCCAAGAGGTCGTAAATATGAGAGACATCCTTCGAATTTCCATCGCCAGTGCTTTTCTTACCGTTGGGGTAGGAGCAGGTGCTGTTACGTCAACACCAGAAGTAGACGAGCTTCCTATTTTGCAGCAGGAATCTCAGCACAGTGTTGCGGCTAAGCGAGTAAGCGCACTCTTCACTAGGGCGCATTACAAGGAAATCGCGTTGGATGACGTCCTCTCGGCACGAGTCTATCAGCGCTTTATCGATTCGTTAGATCACAATAAACAAGTTTTACTGTTATCTGACGTTGTGAGTTTTGAAAAATATCGCACGCTATTCGATGATGCGCTGAGTAAAGGCAACCTGTCAGTCGCTTATGACATGTACAATGTAAGCGCAAAACGCCGTATAGAACGCTATGAGTTCGCGTTAGACTTATTAGAAAAAGGGCCGTTCGACTTCGAAAAAGAAGGAGACAAGTTCTTTTATGACAGAGAAGACGCTGAGTGGCCGGCGAATAAAGCCGAGTTAGATGAAATTTGGCGTCAACGTGTTAAGTACGATGCGCTGAATCTTATCCTTGCTGATAAGACATGGGAAGAAGCGAAAGCGCTTCTAACTAAACGCTATACACGTGCCATTAAACGTACAAAGCAAGCAAAAAGCGAAGACGTTTTCCAAACGGCAATGAACGCTTTTGCACGCACAATTGAAGCGCACACAAGTTATTTATCTCCCCGCAATGCCGAACGTTTCCAAATGGACATGAACTTGTCTTTCGAAGGAATAGGCGCGGTGTTACAAAGTGAAGACGACTACACCGTTATTAAAAGTGTAGTTCCAGGCGGTCCTGCCGATGAGTCAGGTGCAATTAAGCCAGAAGACAAAATTGTTGGTGTAGCGCAAGACGATGAAGAATTCGTTGATGTTATCGGCTGGCGTTTGGACGAAGTGGTTGAGCTTATAAAAGGGCCAAAAGGTAGTACGGTTCGTCTTCAAGTCGAAAAAGGGGCGACCGAGTCAAAAACTACGTCAGTAGTAAGCCTTACCCGCGATAAGATCAAACTTGAAGATCGGGCTGCTAAGTCTGAAGTTTACGTCCCTGAAACAGGCCCTCATGCAGATGAGCCCCTTGGCGTTATTACTATTCCAAGTTTTTACAACAACCTAAGCATGGATGTTGCAAAAGAAATTGAAAGCTTAAAAGCACAAAATGTTAAAGGGGTAATTGTTGATTTACGGGGTAATGGCGGCGGGTCACTTACCGAAGCTACACTGCTAACAGGTCTATTCATTGAAAAAGGGCCAGTGGTTCAAATTCGTTATGGCCAAAGTAAGGTTAGCGTAAACCGCGATACCGATGGTGAAGTTGCGTACGACGGTCCGTTAACTGTACTTGTCGATAGATACAGCGCCTCCGCGTCGGAAATATTTGCAGCTGCCATGCAAGACTACAACAGAGCATTAATCGTCGGTGAACAAACCTTTGGTAAGGGCACGGTGCAACAACATCGCGGCTTAGGCAAAATTTACGACCTGTACGATAATCCATTAGGTAGTGTTCAATTTACTATTGCTAAGTTCTATCGCATTGATGGCGGAAGCACGCAGCACAAAGGTGTAATTCCCGATATCCTTTATCCATCTGCCGTAGAACCTGCAGAGTGGGGCGAGAGTCAGGCTGAAAATGCATTGCCGTGGGATAGCATTAATCGTGCAAATTATACTACCTTTGCTGATGGCACCGCGGCGCTAGATGTGCTGACTGCTAAACACAATAAGCGTATTATGCAAGATCCTGAATTTTCTTATATTCATCAAGACATCAAGGAATATAAAGAAAATAAAGACAAGGATTTTATTTCATTAGTTAAGTCTGAACGTGAAGCAGAGAAAAAAGAAGCGGAAGAAAAGTCGCTTGCTCGTGCTAACGAACGTTTACAGCGTATGGGAATGGAAACGGTCTCAACATTGGACGACCTACCTGAAGATATGGAAGAATTAGACCCATTCTTAGATGAAGCGGCCAATATAACTTTCGATATGATTGAAACAGGCCGTTACGCAATAACAAGAAACTAAATGATTAGAAGAAAGGGCTGGTCTAGGGCCAGCCCTTTTTTTGTGTCTATAAATTATTAAAACAATAATAAAGGGAAATAACATGGCTATCAGAGGCGAATTTTCCTCTAGAATTGGGTTCGTGCTAGCAGCGGCAGGCTCGGCAGTTGGACTCGGCAATATCTGGGGTTTTCCCACCAAGGTAGCGAGCAACGGTGGTGCAGCGTTTGTCCTCGTCTACTTACTTCTCGCATTCGTACTTGCATACCCCGTTCTAATGGCTGAGCTTATAATAGGGCGCAGCTCACGTTCTAATATGGTTGATGCCCTAGGCAAAATATCCGGTAACTTCATCGGTAGAGCGACTGGTATATGGGGCTGTATTACAGTTTCACTTATTCTTGCTTTTTATGCCATTGTTGGCGGTTGGATGCTGGTTTACTTCGCTGACTCGGCAGTCAATATAGTCGGGCTATCCAGAGCAAGTGACTGGCTGCTTACCTCTTCGGTTACGCGTAACGTTATATTTTGCTTTCTTTTCATGAGCTTAACCGCATTTATTGTTGTGGGTGGGGTAAAAGCAGGTATAGAGAAGTGGTCGGTTCGACTAATGCCCACTTTGGTTATTCTCATTCTTGCGTTGATTGTATATGTAAGTTTGCAACCCGGTGCTTCAGAAGGCTGGGCGGCCTATTTAGTGCCCGACTTTTCACGCGTGTTAGACCCAGAGTTACTTATCAACGCCATGGGGCAGGCGTTCTTTTCCATGTCCTTAGGCGTGGGCACTATGCTGGTTTACGGCTCGTATTTAAGCAAAAAAGAAAACTTACCCACCATTGGTGCATCTGTAGCCTTGGTTGATATTGGCGTGGCAGTTATTGCAGGTATGCTAATTATTCCCGCTATGTACGTCGCTTTAAATAACGGTGTGGAAATCTTTACGCCAGAAGGTGCGTTAATTCAAGGTGACTCACTTATTTTCAAGGTACTGCCTGCCTTATTCGAAACCATTGGCACTGTCGGTCTGTTTGTAGCCTTTACGTTTTTTGCACTCATGGCCATTGCTGCGGTCACGTCGTCAATATCGATGCTAGAAGTCCCGGTCGCCTATATGGTGGAAAGCAAAGGCTTAAAACGCAAAAAAGCCGTGTTGCTGATGGCCACCATTATCTTTATTTTAAGCTGCGTCATTATTCTTAATTTTGAATTGCTGTTTGGCTTTGTTATTGCGCTTACCACCGAGTACAGCCAACCCTTACTAGGGTTAGCGCTTTGCATATTTGCAGGGTGGGTATGGAGACGAGACGCAATATTAGAAGAACTAAAGCAAGGCGATCAGTTTGCTGAGCACAGCATCTTTTGGAAAATCTGGCCGTGGTATGTGCGCTTTGTTTGCCCAGTGATCATAGCGTTGATGTTCTATCGCTCGGTGTTTTAACCCTCGGTGTACAATGAATTCAACACGCGTAGCCCGTTGTAAATACAATAATAAGGTTTTTAAAAACGACAATGACGAATAAAGAATTAAAAACGCCGTCACTTCTCGATGCACTTCTTCCTATTCTTGCTCTTATAGTAATGATGGGAAGCGCTGTGTACCTTTTCGCTGATAACTCGTCTTACGGCCCGAACCAAATTGCACTTCTTCTCGCTATGGGTTTAGCTGCTATTATTGGCATGAAAAATGGCTATAGCTGGAAAACGATAGAAAAGGGCATTGTTGACGGTATTTCTATGTCCCTAGGTGCCTGCTTAATTCTTCTTGCTGTTGGGTCACTTATCGGTACTTGGATGCTAGCGGGTACGGTTCCAACCCTAATATATTTTGGTTTAGAGTTACTTAACCCCTCTTTTTTCTATGCCGCAGCATGTTTAATTTGTGCCGTTGTAGCGATGAGTATTGGAAGTTCTTGGACTACCGCAGCTACCGTCGGTGTCGCGCTAATGGGCGTATCCGCAGGTATGGAAATGTCAGCGGCGATAACCGCAGGCGCAGTGGTTTCTGGTGCGTATTTTGGCGACAAGATTTCTCCGTTGTCAGAAACAACAAACTTAGCACCCGCAGTAGCTGGAACCGATTTGTTTGAACATATTCGCTATATGCTTTGGACTACTATCCCAAGCTTTGTTATCGCGCTTATTTTATTTACCATCTTAGGGTTCAGTGAAGTAGGCGAAGCTAAAGCAGAGCGCATTGAACAAATGCAGCAGCTTTTAAATGCCTCCTTCGACCTAGGTTGGCACCTGCTTATTCCGTTGGTTGTATTGCTTACACTTGCCATTAAAAAAATGCCTGCGTTTCCTGCGGTATTTATCGGTGCGCTGTTAGGCGGTGTTTGGGCAGTGGTATTTCAGTGGGATGTAGTAACGTCTATGGCAAGCAGCGACGACTCGGCCAATGTTGGCGCACTAAAAGTCGTGTGGACGGCGCTTTTTGACGGCGTAAGCTTTTCTACACCCGATGAGAACTTAAATAGCTTGCTGTCTCGCGGTGGTATGTCATCTATGCTTAATACTATTTGGCTAATCATTTGCGCTATGTCTTTTGGCGCAGTACTTGAACGGGTTGGCCTACTTAAACGCGCGGTATCTGCTATTTTACTTGGCGCAAAATCGGCGGGCGATATGGTCAGCCGTACTATTCTTACTTGTTTTGGTACAAACCTTGTTACTGCTGACCAGTATATATCTATTGTTATGCCAGGGCGTATGTACAAAGAAGAGTTTAAAAAGCGTGGTTTAGATCAACTAAACTTGTCTCGTAGCCTTGAAGATGGCGGCACGCTTACCTCTCCACTTATTCCATGGAACACGTGTGGTGCTTATATGCACAGCGTATTGCTTGTGAATCCGTTTGACTACGTGTTTTATGCTTTCTTTAACGTTATCAATCCGATCCTTGCTATTATCTATGCGTATTTAGGTATTAAGATTTTACGAATCACACCACCTACGGTTGAAGTAAACAGTAAAGAAACCGTTTAGAAAAACGTTCCATTACATCCACGTAGGCTTTCTTTTAGGAGGATCTATGTCAGTTCAAGCTAAACGCCGGGCGGATTATCAGCCGCCCGCTTTTTCAATAGCGACAGTTGACCTACACATTACGCTTCACCCAACCGAAACTAAGGTTGTTAGTACCCTTGCCATCGCGCGTAACGGCGCGCACAACGATCCTTTAGTGCTAGATGGGGACGGACTAGAGCTTAATGCCATAGCCGTTAATGGCGAAGCTTTATCTGAAGAATTTTACACCCTTGGTGACAATACGCTAAGTATTAACAGCGAACTCGATACGTTTGAGTTAGTCATTACGACGACTATTGCTCCTGAGCACAATAAAGCACTCGAGGGCTTGTACCTTTCAGGCGGCGCATATTGCACACAATGTGAAGCTGAAGGCTTTCGTCGTATTACGTATTTTATGGACCGCCCAGACGTCTTGTCAGTTTATACGGTTACTGTAGTAGCTGATAAATCTATTCCTATGCTGCTAGCCAACGGTAACCCAGTTGACAAAGGAGATATTGACGCAAGCAGCCACTTTGTTAAATGGCACGACCCCCACCCAAAACCTTGTTACCTTTTTGCGCTTGTTGCCGGTGATTTTGATTTACTTACTGACAGTTATACGACAAGCAGTGGTAAAGAAGTCGCCCTTGAGCTTTATGTTGATAAAGGTAAAAAGTCTCAGGGAGTGTTCGCCTTAGAATCATTGAAACGGGCGATGAAGTGGGATGAAGACGTCTTTGGCCTAGAATACGACCTTGATATCTACATGATAGTGGCCGTCGACTTCTTTAATATGGGGGCAATGGAGAACAAAGGGCTTAATGTTTTTAATAGCAAATTTGTTCTGGCCGACCAAGAAAGCGCGACAGACGATGATTTTTTCAATGTAGAATCTGTGATTGCACACGAATACTTCCATAATTGGACAGGCAACCGCGTCACCTGCAGAGATTGGTTTCAGCTAAGTCTTAAAGAGGGGCTAACGGTATTTAGAGACCAGCAGTTCAGTGCTGATATGACATCAGCGCTTAGTAATCGCATTAAACATGTGCGGGTCATGCGAGAGCACCAATTTGCTGAAGACGCCAGCGCAATGAGTCATCCTATCCGCCCCGAAGAAGTGATTGAAATGAATAACTTCTATACGGTTACGGTATACGATAAAGGCGCTGAGGTGATCCGTATGTTCCATACGCTTTTAGGCCCAGATGGCTTTAGGCGTGGAATGGATGAGTACTTCAAACGCCATGATGGGCAAGCGGTAACATGTGACGACTTTATTTCAGCTATGCAGTCTGCTACCGATTTAGATTTAACCCAGTTTGCACGTTGGTACAGTCAGTCCGGAACACCGGTTATCTCTGTCGAGCATAAAATTCAAAACGATGACAATGATGACGTTATCCATACGTTTACCTTGTCACAACATACGCCCGCCACGTCTGATCAAAGTGAAAAGGAATCGCTGTATATTCCGGTAAACATTGAAATTATTGATGATGAAGGAAATACATACACTGATAATGAGGCGATGATTCAAAATGGCATGGTAATTTTGAATGCGCCCTCGATGAGTTTTACCGTAAATGCCGAAAATGCTTCATTAACGCCTGTGGTGTTGGGTAATTTTTCTGCGCCGGCTAAAGTGGAAAACCCACTTGATTCAGCATCACTGCTCACTATCTTTAAGTATGCCAAAGACCCGTTTAATCGTTGGGATGCAATGCAGACCCTATACGACCGCTGTATTAAACAGATTGAAGATGCACCAGGCTGTGCGATTAGCAATGATATTTGGGAAGGCATCAAGCAAGCAATTGCACAAGAGCAAAGTAATCTTGAGTTGTTAGGTGAGTGCTTAGTTATCCCGTCATTTGAAACCTTGTGTCAAAGCCGCAGTAACATTAACGTTTCTGCACTTTCGAAAGCGCGAAGCGCATTTTGTGATCAATTTGCACAAGCGCTTGAGAAAGAATTATTGCAAGTATTTAACAACATAGATGCAGCATCATACAGTTACACGCAAGACGCAGTAAACCAACGTCGCTGCAAGAATGTGGTGCTTGCACACTTAGCACGGTTACCTCAACATGAAGGCGCTGTTGTCGCGCAGTTTGATGCTGCAGATAACATGACCGATACACTAGGGGCTCTCAGAAGCGCTCAACATTGTAATTCCGCGACATTTGATACCCTAATGGCTCGATTTGAAGCAACGTGGAATCACGACCCACTGGTATTAGACAAGTGGTTTGCGCTTCACGCTACGCAAAATCGTGACGACATTTTTGCCACTATTACCATGCTTTGTGAACACCCGCAGTTCGCAATGAGTAACCCGAATCGCGTACGTTCTGTTATTGGAAGTTTTGCTTTTTATAACTGCGAAAGGTTCCATGCATTAGATGGCAGTGGGTATAAGTTTGTTACCGACTATTTGCTTAAGCTCGATGCGGTTAACCCGCAAGTAGCGGCGCGAATTGTAACACCACTAACGCAGTGGCAAGGGTTTGCAAACGAACATCAAGTATTGATGAAACAGCAGCTAGGGCGTTTATTAAATCATAAAGGCTTAAGTAAAGACGTGTTCGAAAAAGTAAGTAAAAGCCTTGCTTATGACAAGCATTAGCCCGACTGACGCTGTCTTTTACTTTTCAATAAACGCACCTTACAAACAATGTGAGGTGCTGTATACCCCAACTATGCCTGATGTCGTTATGGTTAGCGAGTCAGGCCTTAGTGTACAAGTGCCTACAAACCGGCTTCGCCAGTTTGTAACATCACAGGGTATAAAGGGCCGTTTCAGGATGGTCGTTGATATCAATAAAAAAATTAAATCTTTTGAAAGGCTCGCGTAGGGCCTTTGAATTTATGCTGCACGTCGTTTTCATTTCACAACCTCTCTCGTGCAGCCTCCTTGTTTAGGTTAGTTAAACTCACATATCGCTTACACCCCTGAAAAGCGCGTTAAATACAAAACCACAACAAATCTGTACATTTTTCCTGCAAGATTATAAATGCCTTTTATACTCACAATAAAGCAATAACTATTTGATACGACTAATGTTGTAAATTTTGTTAACTGGTAGGATTAGTTCTTGCGGTTATGGCAAAATGATGTAATGATTTTGTTAATCGTTATGGTTGGTCATGATGT